>Ga0307937_1000182_pt1 | contig 41694 bp, 43 predicted proteins | sample OrgLakmetagenom3_FD_201814 | JGI IMG/M metagenome (GOLD analysis project Ga0307937, IMG submission 201814) | Saline water microbial communities from Organic Lake, Antarctica - #3 | ecosystem: Environmental > Aquatic > Non-marine Saline and Alkaline > Saline | place: Antarctica: Organic Lake...
AAAGCTGGATTTGGAATTGGTTATGCCTGTCAAAATAAAAAAACGATTGAAAAATTTCACTCCATTGAAGTTGCTTGTTAAAAACGAAGAACTAACTTGAGCAACCGAATTTGGCGGTCATAGCTCAAGACTTATAAATTATCTTTATTTTCGGGCGCAATTAACTAAATCAATAACAAATAATCTTAAAATGAAAATGCTAAAAAAAATTGCTTTAATGTGTATTGCCCTGGGATTTATCATGCCCTCGCAGGCCCAGGATGAAAAAAAGGAGAAAGAAGGCTACCAGTTCGAGGAGGTGGTCACCACAGAAATATCGCCAATTGAAAATCAGTTCCGTTCGGGCACCTGCTGGAGTTTTTCAGGGTTGTCCTTTTTTGAATCGGAGTTGTTGCGCGAAGGGAAGCCGTATGTGAATCTTTCGGAGATGTGGATTGTGCGCAAGGCATACGAAGACAAAGCCAAAAGGTACGTCAGGATGCACGGAAAAATGAATTTCGGCGCCGGCGGAGCCATCAATGACAACACCGAGGTGCTGGAGAATTATGGCCTGGTGCCTGAGTCGGCTTTTGATGGACTCAAATATGGCACAGAAAATCATATCCACGGTGAGCTGGACAAAGTTTTAAAGGAATATGTCGACGGCGTTATTGCCAACAAAAACCGCAAGCTTTCCTCCGCCTGGTTCGAGGGGTTTAAAGGTATCCTGGATGCATATCTGGGCAAAGTGCCTGAAGAGTTCACCTACGAAGGAGAAACGTATACACCCAAATCGTTCGCAAAAGATTTTCTGGAGTTGGATGCCGCTGATTACATGATGTTTTCATCCTACACTCATCATCCGTTTTATGAGCAGTTTATCATTGAAGTGCCCGATAACTGGAGCTGGGGACATGTATGGAATGTAAAAATGGAGGAGATGGTGGAAATGTTTGATAATTCGCTGGAAAACGGCTACTCCATTGCCTGGGCTGCCGACGTGAGCGAAAAAGGTTTCTCATGGAAAAACGGCGTGGCGGTTGTTCCCGACCTGGAGTTGGATAATGCCGAAGGTACGGAAATGGATAAATGGGCCGATTTATCAGAAAAAGAGCGCCAGAAAGCCATGCTCTCCTTCGAAGAGCCGGTGCCCGAGATGGAGATCACACAGGAACTGCGGCAGAAGGCTTTCGACAATTATCAAACCACCGACGACCACGGAATGCAGATTGTAGGAATCGCCAAAGACCAAAATGGCAACAAGTTCTACAAAGTAAAAAATTCATGGGGAAAAGAAGGCCATATTTATGATGGCTATTTCTATGCGTCGGAAGCCTACATCAAATACAAAACCATGTCGTATATGGTACATAAAAACGGCGTGCCGAAAAAAATAATGAAGAAACTAAAGTAGGCTTTTCTGTAGCATAAAAAAAACCGTAAATCACACGGATTGAATTGGTTCTCCACGATAAGGAAAACAGTTCAGTCCGTGTGATGCTTTTAATAGCCTCTTAAGATAGCGAAAGGGAATAAAAGCAACAGGTTGGGTGGTATTGGATCAATTGATCATCGGTATTATATCATACATACCTGCGGCACTTCCGTAGCCGTTGACATTCGGTTTTCTTTGTATTCGAAACAAAGGGCCGCCAGGCGCGAAATTATGGCAGCAAAACAATTCAGCAATTCCTTTCTGGCAGCGCCGCAGGCACGGAATTACCAAAATCGCCGGAATAAAACCGGTTGGATTTACTTCGGACAGCTCTGTTTTTAACTAATTTTATGGGCTGAGAGTTGCCAACGGCAGCTTTTGCTATTTGATGAATGTAGAAAATAATCAATTATGAAAAGAATATTTCCGCTCCTTTTGCTTACTGTGATAATGGCAGCAGGCATCCATACTGTTCTTAACAGCCGCGACCAACGCTCCCGGTACGAGAAGTATCTTCTTGCAGCATGGAACTCCTTAGACCCTGAGCTGATTCGTAATCCCGATTCCATCCCTAAATTAGACCGCCCGGATATGGCGGCCCTGCAGGATTACTACCAAATCCTCGATCCCAACGAAAAACGCATCCCCACAGAGCGTCTGCGCCAGGGGCGCCAGCAAGCCTTTGCGCTGCAGAGCAGGAAATCTTCACTGCCAAACACCATGGAGTGGCAAAATATCTCTTCAGATATGGGCGGGCGCACCCGCACATTGATGTGGGACCCTAATGATGAGGGCGGAAACAAAGTGTGGGCCGGCGCAGTTACGGGCGGATTGTGGTACAATAACAACATCACCGACCCCGCCTCGACATGGCAAACCGTCAGCGATGTATGGCCCAACCTCTCCATCAGCAGCATTGCCCACGACCCCAACAATGCGGAAACACTCTATGCAGGCACCGGAGAGCTGGAAACGGCGGTGGTGACTTACCGCGAATCTTCCACCAAAGGCGTAGGCATCTGGAAAAGTGAAGATGGCGGAGAGAGCTGGTACTTGCTACCTGCTACAGAGGATTTTGCTTATGTTTCGGATATTGTGGTGAAAGATGCTGGAATGAACCAAAGCATAATTTTTGCCGGCGTCGGCTCCGGAACATACAAGAGCGAAGAACACTACAGTCAACCCACCGATGGCCTTTACCGCTCTGATGACGGCGGAGAAAGCTGGGACCAGGTGCTTCCCGTGATTGAAGGCGACACATTGCCCTACACTCCCAACGACGTGGCAGTAGATGCCGACGGCGATATTTATGTGGGTACCATCCCCAATATTAACGGAAAAGGCGGCGCTACCATACTCACTTCAAAATACGGGGATCCCGGAACCTGGAGCGTTTATGATGATATCCGCCAGGAAATTGAGAACGATCCGCAATATCCGCTGCCCGGCAGAGTGGTATTAGCTGTAGCGCCCTCCACCAACAGCACCGTTTATGCCGTTTTTGCCGCAGGATATACCAGCGGCTTTGGTTATTATTACGGAAGATATTTGCTGCGCTCGGATAACAACGGCGAAACCTGGAATGAAGTCACCCTGCCCACCAGCAACGGCGATTGGGCCAATTTAGCCTGGCATGCGCTGACCCTCGGTGTGGATCCGAATGATGAAAACCATCTCTTTGCCGGAGGATTAGACCAATACCACTCTATTAACGGGGGCGATTCGTGGTACCATGTGTCGAATTGGGCCTTGATGTATTATGGTGGCGGAGATGAATATATTCATGCCGACCAGCACTGCGTACAATTCAAGCCCGGCTCTTCGGAGGAAGTGATCTTTGCCTCGGATGGCGGAGTGTTTTATACTGATAACGGCGCGCAGGGCTACCCCGATTTCCAGGAGCGCAACCATGGCTTCAGCACCTTACAGTTCTACAGCGGCGACATCCATCCCGATGCGGGTACAGAAGAATACATCGGGGGGCTGCAGGATAACGGATCGCTATACTACCAGGGCGACGATCTCGATATCAACGATATGGTCAGCGGCGGCGACGGCGCTTTTACGTTCTTCGATAAAAGCAACGGCGATGTTTTTTTCACTTCCACCTACTATAACAGATACTATGTTTTTGATAACGGAAGCCAGGTGAACCAGGCAGGCATCAACAGCGGCACCTTTGTTTGCCCGGCCGATTATGACAACAACGGCATTTTATATGCCAATGCCTGCGATTTTTTTGGTAATGATGCCGATGAACTGTTGCGGATTAAAGACCTGCCTTACGGTTCACAAAGCGGGTTTGCCGATATGAATACCGGCACAGAGGTTCCCTTCACCGCAATAAAAGTGTCACAACACGAAGAGAATATGGTGTATTTCGGCAGCCAGTCGGGACGCTTTTTTCGCGGCACCTACATGCATATTACGCCCGCTGTGGAAGAGATTACCGGCGCCGATTTTCCGGTGGGAACCATCTCCTGCATTGAAGAGGGCACTTCTGCAGATACGTTGCTGGTAACGTTTTCCAACTATGGTGTAAGCTCTGTCTGGCGATCGTTTGATGCCGGAGCATCCTGGCATAACATAGAAGGCAACCTCCCCGATATGCCGGTAAGATGGGCGGTACTGCACCCTGAAAACAACGAACAGGCGCTGCTGGCCACCGAGCTGGGTGTTTGGCAAACCAACCATCTGCATCTGGACGAAGTAGAGTGGCTGCCCTCTGAAGCAGGCATGCCCCACGTAAGGGTGGATATGCTTAAAGTACGGCCTGCCGATAATACCGTTTTGGCAGCCACGCACGGCAGAGGGCTGTTTACGGCGAACTATCCCGTCAGTACCTTCCCCACCGGCGAAACAGAAGCGTTATCCAACACAGTTACGGTTTATCCGAATCCTGCCAAAGCATTCTTCAGGATTAAAAACGCCAGTGGATTCACAAGGGCGCTGCTAAAAGACATGGCGGGCCAGACCGTTTATGCCAAAGAACTGAAGGGCAAAAAAGAGACCATAAGATTTGACCTCAATGAAATCCATCTCCCGAAAGGGCAATATCTTTTAATCCTGGAATCCCGCAAGGAAAAGCATACACAAAAAATTGTGGTGATGTAATATTATGAATTACTAGCTCTTATTGCTTCCTTATTGATGATAAAAAGGCAAAGAATCCTTATCGTCATCAAAATCAATCCTGCTTTATCAGGTCAGGATTTTTCGTTTCATTACTTTTGCAGGGATAACACTAAAAAATAAAAAAGATGAAGACCATATATTTTACGATAGGATTATTTTTTGCAACGACAACTCTGCTGGTGGCGCAATACAGTACGCCGGGTACTGGTGTGGAGTGGACTTTTGATGACCTGGCGGAAAATTCCTCGGGTGTTGTTACGGAAGAATCCGGGATCTACCAGGTTCATGCCGACCTGACCATCAGCGAAAGCGATCTGCTTGCTATACCCAACACCATTGATGTGGAGATTGCCGGTGGGGCGCTTATTACAGTGTTGGGCACATGGAATGCTTCACCCGCTGAGGCAGCATCTTTCAGTGCGATGGACCCGGAAAGCCACTTTGAAGGATTTCGTTTTGAAGAAACAGATGAATCGGTATTCAGTAATGCTGTAATTGAATATGGCGGCGGAATCAAACTGGTGGAATCGGATATGGAAATTTCGGATTGCATTATCCGCTATTTTGATAAGTCGTACAGCACCGGAGCCATCGATTTATTTTATTCTTCTCCGGATATCCATAACAATGAACTCTATGAAAATGCCGGCCCGGCAGTGGCTTCGGGGGCAACAAGCACCTCTTCGCCGCAGATTTTCAATAATGAAATTTATGAGAACAACACTTCCAATGCCAACACGCCGCAAATCAACCTGGGCACCTCTGCCGAAGATTCTATCCGCATTGTGGGAAACGTCATTTCGGGACTTTATGATATGGCCGGAGGAATTGCGGTAACCACACTTGCCGGCGGCAGTATCAAATGCGTTATCAGCGGAAATGTTATAGAAAACAACCGTTATGGCATTACGTGTTATGGCAGCAACATCTCTTCTGTGATTAAAAACAACCAGATCCTGAATAATAATCTTGAAGACAACCCCGATGCTGGCGGCTCGGGTATTAACTTTTTCGGCGATGAAACCAATACGTCCATCGTAAGTCATAATGAAATCCGCGGAAACCTGTGGGGCATTACCATCCAGAACAGCGCCAGGCCTAACATGGGGCAACTGGAAGGCGATATATACAACCCCGGCATGAACGAAATTTATGATAATGGTAACAGCGGCGAAATCTATGATTTATATAACAACACTTCCGGTGATATCATGGCGCAAAACAATTGGTGGGGAACGGCAGATGAAGCGGAAGTGGAAGCCCACATTTTCCATGAAACCGATGATGCTTCTCTCGGGTTTGTCGATTATTTGCCTGTTCTGACCGGCGGCGTGGATATTGAAGACCTCCGTGCTAATAAAAACCGGCTAATCGTTAACACCTATCCTGTGCCTGCCAGCAGGCGCTTTTATGTTGCCACACACCAGCAAGGAGACCTGGAAATTTTCGGGCCGGCAGGAAAACGCATCCACCGGCAGCCCATTTCCGGAAAAGGAGCGGAAATCGAGTGCAAAGATTGGGCGCCGGGAGTGTATACCATAGCTGTTTCGGCAGGAAATGAAACGGAATTGCGAAAAATAATTATTACACGGTAGCATTATCGTACCGTTAATCGAAAAAATATTACTGAGATGTAAAGTTGGTTACTTACAGATTTCTCCTTCAGGCACTTTCTCTAATCTTCAGTTTTACACCATTGCATTGTGGATAAGTGCCTTCAGTCGAAAAGACGGGCGTGTGGGCAGAAACAGCAAAAGGGATGCGCTGACATAATAATTTATAGTACAAGGCGTCAACGCATCCCTTTTGCCACCTCTGATATATAAATTCAGTCATTTCGAACCGAGGCCTCCCTTTCCTTTATAAGGAACATATGTCTTTGAGCAAAACGATAGCAATAAAGTAAGTATTGAGCCTAATTAGCCGAGGGAGAAATCTACTGACTGTGACTAATCACGCATTCTAAATATTAAGCAGTTGTTTTCTAAAGGCTTACAATAAGTATCTATGTTTACACCTCAAATGTGCTGATAGCATTTGTCCGGGCTTATGCTGTGTCCTTTATTTTACAGGCCCATTGCCACGGATTCTATCACCGAGGGGTAAGCCTCATGCTCGAGCCGGTGTATTTTGGCTGCGAGGGTCTCAGGCGTCTCACCTTCACTCACAGGGCATGTTTCCTGGTGGATAATATCTCCTTTGTCGTAGTGCTTGTTTACATAATGGATGGTGATGCCGCTCTCTTTTTCGCCATCTGCTATCACCGCCTTGTGCACCTTATTGCCATACATACCTTTGCCTCCGTAGCGGGGCAGCAAGGCAGGGTGGATATTCAGGATGCGATTAGGATATTGTTTCACGATGGCCTCGGGAATCAGCCACAGGAATCCTGCCAGCACAATTAAGTCGGCGCCAAAGTCGCGCAGCAGTTGCTCCACGCGCTTCTCTTCATACAAATCGGTACGGGAAAAAACCACCGCAGGAATGCCATACTTATGGGCGCGCTGCAACACCCCGGCATCCGCCCGGTTGCTGAAAACAGCCGCCACGGTGATGCTTTCATGATAGTAGAAGTATTTTATAATCTGCTCAGCATTAGTGCCTGACCCGGAAGCCAGTATGACGATTCTCTTCATAGAACTACTTTTTGCATCCACTATTAAAATAAATTCCTTATTTTTATCCTTAGATCTGATAAAACGAATTATCTTCGTATCTTGAAAACAGCAAAAGTAAACATTTAATAATTAAACTATTATAAGGCCATCAGGGAAATAAAAATATTTTTTCCTTTGTTTTTAAGGAGATAAATTTATTTCTTTGCAGCCTGTTAATCAAAAAAAAGGAGAAAAAATGTCTGATATTTCAACCAGAGTAAAAGCAATCATCGTTGACAAGCTTGGCGTTGATGAGAACGAAGTAACCAACGAAGCAAGCTTCACCAACGACCTAGGCGCGGACTCCCTGGACACCGTTGAATTAATCATGGAATTTGAAAAAGAATTCAACATTGCTATTCCGGATGACCAAGCCGAAAAAATCGGCACCGTAGGTGATTCCATTTCTTATATTGAAGATAACACAAAATAAACCAAACAAACTGGATGAAGTTAAAACGCGTAGTTGTAACTGGTCTGGGAGCTATAACTCCATTAGGTAAAAATGTTCCGGACTATTGGGACGCTTTGCTTAATGGAGTTAGCGGCTCATCACAAATCACTCACTTCGACACGTCTAAGTTTAAGACGCGGTTTGCCTGTGAGATAAAAGACTTTGATGTTAAGAATTATCTTGACAGAAAAGAGGCCCGGAAGCTGGACCCTTATGCACAATACGGGGTGATTTCTGCCGACGAAGCGCTCACTGATTCAGGGATAGACCTGGATGCTATAGACCGTGACAGGGCCGGTGTAATATGGGCCTCCGGTATCGGCGGCCTCGATACCTTTACAAAAGAAGTAGGAGACTTTGTTAAAGGCGATGGAACCCCGCGTTTCAATCCCTTTTTCATTCCCAAAATGATTGCTGATATCGCTGCGGGACATATCTCCATAAAATATGGCCTGCGGGGGCCTAACTATGCTACCGTTTCGGCATGTGCATCATCAGCACACTCTATAGCCGATGCCTACAACCTAATCCGTTTAGGAAAAAGCGACTTTTTTGTCTGTGGTGGCTCTGAGGCTGCTATCACCCCTGCCGGGGTGGGCGGATTCAATGCCATGCATGCCATCTCGGTACGTAACGACGACCCGCAGACTGCCTCACGTCCTTTCGACAAAGACCGCGACGGCTTTGTGTTAGGCGAAGGAGGTGGAGCCCTCATTTTTGAGGAGCTGGAACATGCTAAAGCCCGGGGCGCAAAAATTTATGCCGAAGTGAGGGGCGCCGGGATGACCGGTGATGCACATCACATGACGGCACCACACCCCGAAGGGCGCGGAGCTACCCTCTCGATGAAAGGAGCGCTTGACGACAACAACACACCGCTCGAAGCCGTGGACCATATCAATACACACGGCACCTCTACACCGGTAGGCGACATTGCCGAGCCAAAAGCTATCGTAAACCTGTTTGGGGAGCATGCGTATAAGATTAACATCAATTCCACCAAGTCGATGACCGGTCACTTGTTGGGGGCTGCCGGAGCGGCTGAGGCGATAGCCACCATTCTTGCCGTAAAATACGACAAGATACCACCTACTATTAATCACTTTACTGATGACCCGGATATCGACAATAATCTGAACTTTACTTTTGGAAACAAAGCTATCGATCGTGAAGTGAATGTGGCCATCAGTAATACATTTGGGTTTGGAGGACATAATGCCTCGCTGGTATTCAGCAAATATAAAGATCAATAATAATTGACTTTGAAAAGAATTAAACCGGTTAAGTTCTATTTCTCAAGTCATAAGCAACTATATCACGCCATAAAAAATATTTTCGGGTTCTATCCCGGAAATATTTTTTTGTATAAACTCGCCTTCAGGCATAAATCGGCGCTGAACCAAACCCACGAGACGTTCCTCTCCAATGAGCGCCTCGAATATTTGGGGGATGCTATCCTGGGCGCTGTAGTGGCCGACTACCTCTTTAAGCTGTTTCCTTATAAAGACGAAGGGTTCCTTACGGAGATGCGCTCACGGCTGGTGAGCCGCGACCACCTCAACAAACTTTCGCACAAGCTGGGGCTGCAAAGCCTCATCCAGTCGGATATGGTGCTGCCGGCACACAGCAAATCATTTAAAGGCGATGCCTTCGAAGCCTTTTTTGGCGCTTTGTATCTGGATAAGGGTTATAACTTTACAAAAAACATCTTCATCAATAACATCATCAAAAGGCATATTGATATGGAGAAGATGCAGCATGAAGAGATTAATTACAAGAGCCGCCTCATTGAGTGGGGACAGAAAGAACGCCACGAAATAGAATTCAGGATGGTGAAAGAGAAAGGTAACGGGTACGCTAAGCAATATGTTGTGGAGCTTTTTATCGACAACAAATCTTACGGTGCTGCCACAGATTTCTCCATAAAAGGCGCTGAAAAGCTTATCGCAGAAAAAGGATGGACCCAGCTTACCAAGGAAGGGGTGATATCAGAAAATAACAGCTGACAAGTTTCCTTAGTTGTTTATCTCGCATATTTTTCTCATTTTCATAAAAACAACAGACTAATGGCCACCAAAAAGCTGATACTCGATAGTGAGCACCAGGAAGCGATATCTGTGATAGGTATCGCCTCCACCCTGGCCGCCTACCGCCTGATACACCACCTCAACAAACAGCTTCCCTCTGCCTTTATCAAACAACGCGATCTGCCTTATTACCTCTCCGAAAAAGAGACCCTGCTGTTGCCCCTGTACCACTATTACCATCCGACATCAAAAAACAACTGGTTTATCCTTGCCAACAACACTGCAGGACGAAAGAAAGCAATTCCTGCCTTCCGCAATGTGGACTTTTTTATGCTGATAGATTCTGTTCTGGAAACTGAAGCTCTTGATGACATCACCAGCCGGATGCGTAAGGCCCAGGGCATTCAGATGGCAATAAATATCCGCCCCTCTACAGTAAAAAATTTAGAGCTGCTCCACAGCGATCTGGAGATGCATCTCATGGAGCTACAAAAGGAGAAAAAGGCGGGTGCCACCTTATGGCAAAGAAACCGCCCCATTTCAGACTAATCACACTAGTGTCGTGTCAATGCTGTTGTGTCGGTTAAGTCGCAGTAATTTTTTCTCAGATCAAAAAAGAAATTCTGCACATAGCCCAAGCTACGTAAAGAATTTATTTTGCAGAGCTGAGGAAAAAGAACAAGACTTGGGCTGACTAAAATAGCGTTGACATGACACTAGTCGGTAACGAACCTGTTTTTTTGTGGCAATAACCGCGTGGCCAGTACGAAAAAGAGCGCAGAAACCGTGATGCCAAAAATATTAGGGTCCAGTTCCAGGGGCAGCGATAGCTCCGTCACTGTAAGCACGAGGGTGGTGCCGCCACCGAAAAACATCGCCGTGTAGGCTGCCACCGGGTTGTGCCGCTTGCCATAATAGGCGCCCAGCACCGGAATAAAGAGTCCGGACACCATGAAAGCGTAAGAATACAACATCAAATTCAGCACATTCTCCATACTGCTGGCCAGCCACAAAGCAAATGCGCCAATTACAAGGGTTACTACCTGCGACAAGCGCAATATGTATTTTTGGTCGGTTAACTTTTTGAACCTGCCGATAATATCAGTAACAATATTTCCTGATGAAGCCATCAGGCAGCTGTCAGCGGTAGACATAATCGCCGAGAAGTATGCTGACATCATCAGCCCCATAAGCCCTACCGGTAATATGGTACGCAAGAGCAGGGGAAGACCTTTCTCAGCATCCATCCCTTCTGCCGATGCAAAGCCCAGCTCGGTAAACATGCCGTGATCTGCTGCTACGCGCGAAAACAGGCCCAGCAACACCCCCATAAAAGCCATCACGGGGTATTCGAAAAGCCCTGCGGTATACCAGGCACGCTGAGCGGTTTTCTGGTCCGGAGTGGAGTAGATGCGCTGATAAAGCGTCATCCCTACAAACCAGATAGGAATGATAGTCACCACCCAGTTCAGGAAAGTCTGCCACCGTAGGTTAAAGATATCCAGATGTCCTGTGGCCACGGTGTCGCGGATGGCTTCCATGCCGCCAATCTTGTAATATCCCAGGGGTATGCCGATAAATACAAGTCCGCCCATAAGGATAATCCATTGGATGGTATCGGTAAATATCACCGCTTTGAGGCCTCCCATTACGGTATAAATCACGGCAATAATGCCCATAAGGTAAAGGGCTGAGGTCATATCCAGATCCACAAACGTAGCTGAGGCCAGTTTGGCGCCGGCAAGAATCTGCGAGCTTGTAAATCCCATATAGCCTATGGCGGAGATAATGCCTGCCAGAAGAGCTACATTGCGCCCGTAATAATGCTCAAAGATCTGCGGAAAGGTATAAAACTTATACTTCCTGCTAAGCATCGAAACCTTAGGAATCAGCACTACGGCGGTAAGCCAGGCGCCTATCAGTCCAGTAAACAGCATCCAGGAGCCTGCAATACCCATAATAAAGCCTAATCCGCCCAATCCGATAGAAAAGCCGCCGCCTACATCTGTTGCAACAACCGATAAGCCCACATGCAGGCTCTTCATCTTTCGGCCCCCCACAAAATAGTCGTCCGGGTCTTTATTCTTTTTCAGGAAATAATACCCCACGCCAAGCATGAGCAGGATATAGATTACAAAAATTGATGCGTCTATCCAATGCATAAACAAAATTGTTTGTGTGGAAGACAAATATAGCAAACTATTTTTTCTTGCTTATGTTTGTTGCCTGAATAGTATTATAATCATGGAATCAAAAAAGCGATTGCAGGCAGAAGTTATTTACCTGGGGATGGCCGGAATCTTTATCGCATCGCTGGTGACCAGCAATTTGATTTTTCAGAAGTTCTTTTCGTGGGACTTTTTTGGGTTATATACTTTTGAAATTTCGGCAGGATTAATTCCCTACCCGGTTACTTTTTTGGTTACGGATATTGTTTCTGAACTATACGGCAAAAAGCGCGCTAATCGTGTTGTATTGGCAGGACTTGTTGCCAGCATTTTTACTTTGCTTATCATCACCGCGGCCAATTATGTTGAAGCTACAGCCTGGTCGCCGCTCAGCAACCAGGAATTCAGCAATGTGTTTGGACTTACCTTTGTTAGCGTTGGCGCTTCCATGACCGCCTATCTTGCCGCCCAGTTTATTGATGTGCAGTTGTTTCATCTATGGAAAAAAGTGACCAAAGGGAAATATCTTTGGCTGCGCAATAATGCTTCCACCTTTAGCTCTCAATTGTTGGATACAGTGGTGGTTTTGGCTTTGCTGATGGCTTTTGATGCACTGGAGTGGAACCTTTTCGGAACATTGTTGTTAAACGGTTACTTGTTTAAAGTCATTGTAGCGTTACTCGATACGCCACTGATATACTTTGTAGTATGGCGGTTTAAGAAACATTTTCATTTGGAGGGTTACGGAGCAGAAATTAAATTAGCGTATTGATGAGCACTTTATATTCAAATATTCTTGTTTTTATTCAGTTTGCTTCCATCGGGCTTATAGCTGTAACAGGGCCACTGATAGCCTCTGAGTGGTATTTGCTGATACCGGAATTTTCAGGTGTTTTTCTTGGATTGTACGCAATATACATCATGCGTATCGGTAATTTTAACATCCGGCCACTTGTAAAAGAAAACGGTGCGCTTATTACTCACGGGCCCTACAAAATCATCCGTCACCCGATGTACACATCCATTCTGCTGACCCTCATACCGCTTCTGATTGATTATTTCACGCCGTTGCGGTTCATTGTCATGATAATTTTAACCATAAACTTAGTAATAAAACAACACTACGAAGAAGGATTATTAAAAGCCCATTTCAAAGATTACCCTTATTACATGCAAAGCACTTACCGAATGATTCCCTGTTTATTTTGAAAAAAAGAGTTGTTATTAATGAAATCCGTCCAATTAAAATTAAAAAGCAAGAAAGAAGGGCCAAAAGTTTGTATTAATATGGCTTGGTATATCTTGCTAAAGTCCTATTCTTTGACAATATAGTCGAATTTAAAAAATGATTTGAAGTTTCTTCATTTACATATTGAGAAATTGTAGAAAATATTTATCGGTTAATGATAAATTTAGGTACTATTTCATAATCATAAAGCAGAAATGACAACAATTCTTTTCGATGTAACAATTATACCGTCAGCTTCCAGGCAAACGATATAAACACCTTCAGACAAATTACCTGCAGGTAATGATATCAGTTTTTCTCCTTGTTCAACCCCTTTGTATAAAGACCTTATAATTTTTCCTCTTAAATTATATAGTTTTAGAGATACAGAGGTCTGTTCAGGCAGCGAAAAATTAACATTGAACCTGTTTAAAACAGGATTTGGCGAAATATTCAATTTATATCCATTGGTTTTATTTTCACTTATTCCAAGAACAGATCCAACTTTCACAAGCCAGGCATCCGTATTGCCAAAAGTACCTGCATCACCTGTTAGGATAATATCTCCTTGTGCTGTAATTGTAATATCCCTGAAGCGATCCATGTCTGATGTGCCAATGGTCTTTGTCCATACCTCATCGCCATCCCCGTTAATTTTTACCAACCAGCCTTCAGAATCTCCCGTGCCAGGTAAAGACGTCATGCCAGCCAGCAAATAACCGCTTTCAGGATCGTCTGTTAAAGCATAACCCATACTCCCAGATAAACCGCCAAAAACATTATCCCACATCTGGTTACCGTCTGCGTCGGTCTTAATCACCCACATCTCTGAAGGAACGGACAACGTATTTTGAAATTTCCCGGTAAGCAAATAACCATCATCCTGTGTTTGAATCACATCCAAACCGGCATCATTAAGAAATCCCCCATAGGTTTTCTCCCATTCAAGTGCTCCATTCAGATTTGTCTTTATCAGTCTGATATCCTCCATACTTCCCTGCATTTCAGTAGTTCCAATAATAATAAATCCGGAATCACTTGTTTGCCTGACGGAAAAGGCCCCATCATAATCCGGTCCTCCGTAGGTTTGATTCCAAATCATGTTTCCATCAGCGTCCATCTTAATAAGCCAAAACTGCTCATGCGGTTCATCATATGGCTCAACTTCTTTCACACCTGCAATAATAAAATCTCCATCATTTGTAATCTCTAAGGAATTGGCCAGCTCAGCCTTGTCATTTTCGCCGAAAGCCTGAGTCCATAAAAGATTCCCTGTTCCATCTGTTCTGACCAGCCAAACTTTGGAAAAACTACTTCCGTCCTGATCGGTTCGTCCTGCAGCTATATAACCTCCGTCTTCTGTTTGCTTTACATCATAGGCATGATCAATACCTGTTCCGCCATAAGTCTTAGCCCATTCCTGATTTCCCTGGGCATCGGTTTTGATCAGCCAGGCATCCCATACACCGGCACCAAATGATCTGGTATTTGCGGCAATGATAAAACCTCCATCCATGGTTGGCTCTAAGGCATATGCTTCTTCCAGGTCATTTCCTCCGTATAATTCAGTCCAAACAGTATCAGGTGGTACTTGGGCATTTATGATGAAGGATAATAACAGGAATACAATAGAAATTTTCACTTTTTTCATAATAAAAACAGATTTGAATTGATCAATAAACAACAATGTATTATTTCTTACATACCAAATAATCTGCTAATTAGTCTTTGTCTATAAACTCAAGTGTCTGATCTATAATGTTCGAGTTCAAAGCTTGTCCCGTATTTTATCGGGGGCTTGCGCAGTTTTGAAAATCAAGGAGTTTACACAGGTAGATGACTGTTTTCAAAACAAGCATAACAGTTTACCCCGAGCCATCGGGGCAGAAATCGGACATTATAGACGGGCACTAATTAAGTGTGTTCTTCCTGATTACTATCCCAATAGATGTGTCACCCTATTCATTTGCGGTAACTATTTCTACTCCTGTCTGCAAAAGCAATTTGACATTCTCAATTATTCGCATTACTTAAACTCCGCAATTGCCTGAATTAATGTAAAATCATAAATAATAGTGTGATTCAAAATCCAACTATATTCAAACAATAACCATCCTACTAAGTTAATCAATTTTTCATCACATTGCAAATCAAACCACAAGGGATTATACGCAATAGATGCGCATCGTTAATTTTAACCATAAACTTAGTAATAAAACAACACTACGAAGAAGGATTATTAAAAGCCCATTTCAAAGATTACCCTGAATACATGCAAACCACTTACCGGATGATTCCGTGTTTATTCTGAAAAACTAAATTGTTGTTAAATTTGCACCGTAAAAGCCCTTTGGCTAAAATTTCTATTCATCACCCGGAAAACTAAAAATTATGATATGCCCAGATTAAATGCAGATACAAAAACACAGATTAAAAAGCTTGACCCGAAAAGCCTCCAGGATATTGTAATAAAAATGGCATCAAAGGATAAAATGGTTTATGATTATATCATGATAAATTACCTGGATAAAGAGTTTGGCGAAGAGCTTCTTTTCGAAGAAACCAAAGCCGACCTACAGAAAATATTCGTTAAACAGTATAAGGGCTTTACGGATCAACTGCGGGTAGCTAATATGTTAGCTGCTTGCATCAAACGGATTAATGAGTTTACAAAGGTTTCAAAAAACAAGGTGCTGGAAGCCGAATTATTGGTTTTGGTGCTTGAATATCCGTTTTCGCTACCCAAAGATTTTTTTGGGACAGCATTTACACAATTTGATACAAAAGTGGCTACGATTGTAAAAAGACTGATTACCCTGGTAACAAAAAGACTCCATGAAGATCTTCAGCTCGATTACAAAGACCGTATCAATCACTATCTCGAAATTCTGCATAAATATTCGCAGCATAACGATACGGTCTACGATCTGCCTGAGGAGATTTGAAAGGCCTTGAAATATTAACTTTGCCTGTTGTTTTGTTTTTACAAAAGATTTATTTCAGAACAAGCCACTTTCTTTTTCCATCAGTTTCTTCCCGGCTTTACCAAGCACATGCTATGCCCCTGAACAAGTAACGCCTCACGATATAAAAGAATCGCTATCTTTGGCGGCTTAAAGACAAAAACTATAGATTTATGGATAACCTTTTTGTAAAAACGTTTCTGGATGTGCTGCATGTGTTAGCAACCGTAATATGGATTGGCGGTATGCTGGTAAATTTCCTGGTTATCAGGCCCACTACTGCTAAGGTGCTGGAGCCTGCTGTTGCCGGAAAGTTCACCCAGGCCCTGATGAAGCGTTTTCGCATTTTTGTATACGCTTCTATCGTAATATTAGGCATCACCGGTATCCCGATGAATATTGTCAGCGAACACTATGAGAGTATCATCTATTTTGAGAATACCTGGGGCATCATCTCCTTTATCAAACACCTTTTGTATGGGCTCTTAGTGATCCTGGCGGTGTTAAACTTTGAGGTCATTGGTCCCCGCCTGGCCGGGGCAGCATCCGGAGGCGATCAGGTACAGGCTGCTAAATGGAGGAAAAGGCTGGCAATGAGCGGCATGGTGGCCATGGCCAGCGCCATCGGAACCCTCATCCTCTCTTCGATGATGCGCTATCTTTAACAGCAGGCATGGCGGCGGAGAGACTGTTGGGCCGCCCTCTTCGCCGGAAGAGACTCCATCAGGGATGTCATCGCCTTCCCGAAAAACAACGCCCGGTCGCGACGTCATGATAGACTCGCCCTCCACCATCAGCGAAGCACAACTCGACGAGCTGCACCTTGAAAATAAAAAGGAACAAGACGCTTTAGCGGAAAATGATTAAAGCACAGTAAACGTGTGGGTTTGGGATGCTTTTTTATTGCACAACCTACCCGAACTTGGAATAATCCGCCTTCAGGGCTGACATCTCCCTAAAGATTTCTATTCTTTCTTAGATGAGAATATTACCGACACCGAAGGTGTCAAATATCAATAGCCCCGGGATTTATCCCGGGGTTGACAGTCTCCCACATCATTTACCGCCGTGACTCAGCCCTCAATCGAAGACGAAAGTTGAGTTCAGGCGGAACAAACAAACGATATTTCAAGGGGAAATATTCCACCCATCTTTGAAATCACAATTCGTTTGAAGCGGCCATTACAAATTACCTGAAACAAATGCGGCGCCTTTGGAGCCCGTACATACTGATGTTTTGGATTTTCAAGGGGTTTGAAAGTCGCGGAAAATCAAATCAGGAGAAAAAAACAAATGTTTGCTTCCGCCTGTCTCTAGCTCAGGGATGCTCTCAAACATACGGCGGCGGCGGTTGGAAAACGTCTATACCCCGGGTTAAAACCCGGAGCTAATCATATTCAGCCTCTTCAGGGCTAACATTCGTATTTATCAGGTTTGCCAACTGCCAAAAGCTTCATTTATAACGCTTCGGTCTCATTGACCACTAATCCTGCTTACCACTCCCCATGCCGCTCCTCAAGCACCTTAGCCACATCCTGCATGGAAAACCCCCTGTGAGTGAGCAGCACCTGCAGGTGATACATCAAGTCGGCAGCCTCGTTGAGGAACAGCTCGTCGTTATCGTCTTTCGCTTCAATAATCAGCTCCGTAGCTTCTTCGCCCACTTTCTGGGCGATTTTATTTACGCCTTTCCTGAAAAGCTTGGTGGTATATGAACCTTCCGGCATTTCTTCTTTTCTTTGCTCAATGGTTTTCTCAAGCTTCAGCAGGAAAGAGATATCCTTTTCATCAAGCTCATTAAAACAACTGTAGCGATTAAGGTGACATGTGTTCCCTTCAGGTGTTGCTTTGATGAGTAAGGCATCTTTATCACAATCGGTTTTTATTTCGCGGAGATGCAGGTAGTTTTCACTGGTTTCTCCTTTCGTCCACAAACGCTTTTTTGAGCGGCTGTAAAAAGTAACTTTCCCGGTTTTTTTTGTCTTCTTCAGGGCCTCTTTATTCATATACCCCAGCATTAATACCTTCAGGGTTTTAGCATCCTGAATAATTGCGGGCACTAACCCGTCCTGTTTTTTAAAATCTATCTCCATTTTTTTTGATTTCGCGGATTTAAATTATTTAGTTGGCAATATGCAAAAAGCAGTTGGCAATATTTTTTTAAAATTCCCTGTTTGGCAAACGTCACAGGCGCACGCCTGCTATCCTGTTAGAGCGGCAGTCATTTTTTTTGCCAACTGCTAAATTGCCAACTGCCAACTTAAAGAATTATGCACATAAGCACTTAAACACTTACGCACCTATACACTTCTCCTCACCGCCACCCCTTCTTCATCCAAATACTTTTTCAGAATGGGGATGGCAATTTCTCCGTAGTGGAAAATACTGGCGGCGAGGGCTGCTTCGGTTTGCGCATTTTGAAAAACTTCTTTGAAATGCTTTTTTTGTCCGGCGCCACCAGAGGCAATCACGGGAATGGAAACCATCGAACTCATCTTTTTCAGCGCATCTACTGCAAAGCCCTGTTTGGTGCCGTCGTGGTTCATCGAGGTAAACAGGATTTCTCCTGCTCCGCGCTCCTGCGCTTCCTTCACCCACGAAAACAACTCCATTCCGGTGGCTTTCCGCCCGCCGTTTACAAATACTTCCCAACTCCCGTTGTCGAGCCGCGCATCCACCGCCACTACCACAAATTGACTTCCATAACGCTGTGCCAGCTCCGAGATAATTTCCGGGCGACGCACTGCCGCAGAGTTGATGGAGAGCTTGTCGGCTCCGTTTTCCAGCAGGATCTCAGCATCAGCAATATCGCTCACGCCGCCACCCACTGTAAAGGGGATGTTCAGGTTTTCTGCTATCCTCCGCACAAGCTGTGGCAGTGTCTTACGTTTTTCGTGGGTGGCGGTAATATCGAGATACACCAGTTCATCGGCTCCCTGCTCCGAATAAAACTGCCCCATCTCCACCGGATCGCCCACATCGGTGATGTTCTCAAAGTTTATCCCTTTCACCGTTCGCCCGTTACGGATATCCAGGCAAGGTATGATTCTTTTTGCCAGCATGATTAACCGTTTACGTATTTTTTAATATCCTTGATGCTGATTTTTCCGGAATAGAAGGCTTTTCCGAAAATAACGGCATCCACGCCGGCAAACTGCAGCGCATTCAGCTCTTCCATCGATTTCATCCCTCCGCTGGCAATCAGGTAGATGTTGGGATTTTTCAGCTTTATTTTTTCATAGAATGCCGGATTTATTCCCGAGAGGGTTCCGTCGCGACTGATATCTGTCACCATCACCTGGCGGATGCCCATCGTGGTATAGCCGCTGATCAGGCGGTCAGCATCCAGCGTACTTTCCATCTTCCATCCGGTGGTGGCTACCTTGCCGTTTTTTATGTCGGCGGCAAGGATAAATTTTTCAGCGCCATACTCATTGACCCACGTCTGAAAGATACCGGCTTGCTGAAAGGTGGCTGCAGCAGTGCCTACGTTGACAAAGCGCGCCCCCGCTTTCAGCGCCTGGTCCACATCGGTAATATCTCTGACACCGCCACCAAAATCAATTTCCAGTGTAGTGTTGGCGGCGACCTCTTCGAGTACGGCAAGGTTTTGCGGCCTGCCATGCCTGGCGCCATCCAGGTCTACCATATGCAGCCGCTTCAGGCCGGCCTCTTCAAAAGCCCTGGCATAGTTTAGCGGCGAGTCATCATAAACCGTTTTTTCTGTAAAAAGCCCTTTTTTCAGGCGGACTACTTTGCCATCTATGATATCCATGGCAGGTATTAGTTCTATCATAAGTCTAAAAAGTTTTTTAAGATTATTTCTCCGTTCTTACCACTTCTTTCCGGGTGAAACTGTGTGGCCATGAAATTGTTGAATTGAATGGCCGCAGAAAACCGGTTCCCGTATTCCGTTTCCGCTATCGTATGCGGATTAACCCCGGCAAAATAGCTGTGGACGAAGTAGAAGTAGCTTCCTTCGGCAACACCCCGGAACAGCGCAGCGTTTAAGTTAAAAGCCTGGTTCCACCCCACATGCGGTGTTTTAAGGTTAGTACCAAACCGTTTTACTTTGGTAGGAAGAAGGTTCAGGCACTCCGTATTATTTTCCTCGCTGAATTCACACATGAGCTGTAATCCCAGGCAAACCCCCAGCACGGGTTGTTTAAGGTTTTTTATGACCACATCCAGATTTTTTTCCTGAAGAAAACGCATAGCCGATGAAGCTTCTCCCACCCCGGGAAAAATCACTCTGTCTGCCCGCCTTATCTCTTCCGGATTATCACTAATAATCCCTTCGGTGCCGAGTCTTTGCAGTGCAAAAGCAACCGACTGAATATTTCCGGCGTTATATTTTATGATTACTGTGCTCATAATACTCCTTTTGTTGTGGGCAGTGAAACATCCATCAGGTCTTGCCTTACGGCAGATTTTATTGCTCTGGCCAGCCCTTTGAAAATCGCTTCGATTTTGTGGTGCTCATTATCGCCGGTACAACTGATGTGCAGGTTACATTTCGCTGCATGGGCAAATGACTTGAAAAAATGGCGGAACATTTCCGTAGGGACATCCCCGATTTTCTCACGCCGAAACTCTGCGTTCCAGACCAGCTCTGCCCGACCACCGAAGTCCAGGGTGACTTCGGCTTTGCTTTCATCCATCGGCAAAATAAAACCATAGCGCTGTATGCCTTTCGCATTCGTGAGTGCTGCAGCAAAAGCTTCACCAAGGGCAATGCCTGTGTCTTCGATGGTGTGGTGTTCATCCACGTTCAGGTCGCCTTTTACCTCAATAGAAAGGTCCAAGCCACCATGTCGCGGAAGTTGCTCCAGCATGTGATCGAAAAATCCCAGTCCTGTTGTGATTTTGGCCTTTCCTGATCCATAAAGCAAAAGCTTACCGCGGATGTCAGTTTCTTTGGTCTTTCTGTCGATTATCGCACTTTTATCCACATTTCGTAAAAAGCTGAAAATATCGTCCCAGTTTGCCTCCGTAAGGCTTGCTACAGCCGTAAGACTTACAGGGACAGTTTGATTGCTCATCAAAACACCCTGAATGCCCATGTTCTTAGCCAATTCAATATCTGAGAGGCGGTCGCCAATCACAAACGATTTGCTTCGGTCCCAGTCCTGTTGACTTAAATAATCAGCCACCATTCCGGTAGCGGGTTTACGTGACGGAGAAGGATCTGCGGCAGTGGATTCATCCAAGAGGATTTCTTCGAAAGTGATGCCTTCATTCTCAAAAGCTGTTACCAGTTTATCCTGCACTTTTTCAAACGCTTTACGCTGATATGCCTCCGTGCCCAGCCCATCCTGGTTTGAGACTATCACCAGGCGGTAATCCAGCAAATGCTGAATAAAGTAGAGGTTGCGGAAAACGCCCGGAAGAAACTCCAGTTTCTCCAGTGAATCGATTTGCTCGTCGACCGGCTCGCGAATCAGTGTCCCGTCGCGATCGATGAAAAGTAGTTTATCCATTGTTAAAGTTTTTTAGTTCCACCATCAGTTTTTCATTTTGAGCCGGTGTTCCCATTGTAATCCTGACCAGCTCCTTGCCGGCAATCACCCCGCTGCGGTTTCTTATCACTATACCCTTCTTTTTCAGGAAGTCGACCAAAGAGGCGGCCTTGTTAACTTCCAGCAACAAAAAGTTCGCATCAGAAGGATATACCCTTTTAACAAATGATAAAGCTGTTAGTCCGGTTTTGATCTTTTCCCTTTCTGCAAGCAGAATGTCGACTTGCTGCTCCACCCGTTCAGGTGTTTTCAACGCATCCAGGGCCGCTTGTTGCGTCAGCCGGTTCACATTGTAAGGATATTTTATTTTCGACAGCGTTTGGATAATCTCTTCCGAAGCAATACCCATTCCAAGTCTGATTCCGGCCATTCCCATCGCTTTCGAGAAGGTGCGTGATACCAACAGGTTGGGATATTTTCCTGCTAAATCCACAACTGAGCCTTCCGGCGAAAATTCAACATAAGCCTCATCAACAAACACCAATCCTTCGAAATTATCAAGTAAAGCAATGATACTTTCACGATTTATCAGATTGCCGGTTGGGTTGTTTGGAGAGCAAATAAACAGGATTTTATCACGTTCTGTAACCTGACTCAAAACCTTGTCGGGATTAGGCTGGAAGTTTTCGTCCAAAGGAATTTCCTTTACTTCTACATTCTGGATAGCGGCCTGCACCTCATACATCGAATAGGTAGGCCCGAGCGTTATGATGCGGTCTTTTCCCGGCTCGGCATAGGCCCGAATCACCAAGTCGATGACTTCATCACTTCCGTTACCGATAAAAATTTGTGATGCTTTCACTTCCCACTTCCCGGCAAGGACATCTTTCAATTCCTGCTGCTGCGGATCAGGATAGCGGTTCACACCGCTATCAAAGGGATTTTCGTTGGCATCCAGAAAAATGAGATCTTCTTCCTTTACCAAATCTCTTGCCGAAGTATAAGGCCTGAGCTTTTTGATATTTTTTCTGGGTTCTATCATGAGTTCTCTATTTTTTTAGTCCGAACAGAAACCGCCATCCTGTGTGCTTCAAGCTGTTCGGCAGCGGCCATGGTTTCCACCGCTTCGCCAATCCGGCTTAAGCCGTCTTGAGTCGCTTTCTGAAAGGTAATTTTTTTCATAAACGCATCCAGGTTAACTCCGCTAAACGCTCTGGCGCTTCCGTTGGTAGGGAGTACGTGGTTTGTGCCGGAGGCGTAATCTCCAAGGCTTTCCGGCGTGAAATCACCGAGGAAAACCGATCCTGCATTCTCCACTTTTTGCGCCAGCTCCTCCGGATTTTGGGTAGAAATGATAAGGTGTTCCGGCGCATAGAAATTAATGATATCCGGGATGTCTTCTTGTTTCAGAATGACAAGGCTGCTTTTTCCCAGGGCTTGCTTAGCTGTATCCTTTCTGGGTATTTTGTCCAGATATTTGAGGAGAAAATACCGTGTTCGTTCTGCCACTTCTTCATCGGAGGAAACCAGCACCACCTGGCTGTCGGCGCCATGCTCGGCCTGCGACAGCAAATCCGCAGCAGCGTATTCAGGATTAGACTTATCATCCACCACTACCATCACCTCCGATGGCCCTGCAGGCAAGTCTATAGCCGTACCATCCAGAAAAACCATCTGCTTGGCAGCAGTCACATACTGGTTGCCCGGGCCAAAAATCTTATCCGCTTTCGAAATGCTCTCCGTTCCGTAGCTCATGGCGGCGATAGCCTGAGCTCCGCCGGCCTTAAAAACCTGCGTCACGCCCGAATATTTTGCAGCAAACAAGATCGCCGGATCGATACTGCCATCTTTACCGGGTGGAGTGCACATGATGATATTGTTGCATCCGGCGATGCGGGCCGGAATCGCCATCATCAAAACAGAAGAAAACAGCGGTGCAGTGCCCCCGGGAATGTAGAGTCCGACAGCGTTTATCGGAACGGCTTTCTGCCGGCATTCAATGCCCGCAGTGGTTTCGGTTACAATTTCTTTGGGCCACTGTGCTTTATGAAACTCTTCGATGTTTTGTGAGGCAATTTTGATGGCATCTTTTAGTTTATCAGAAACCTGCTCTTCCGCAGCACGGAATTCTTCTTCAGTAACTTTAAAACTACTGGCCTCATAGCCATCCAGGATTTTCGTGTATCGCGACAAAGCCTCATCGCCATTTCTTTTCACATCCTCCAGTATGATTTTTACCTGTTCTCTCAGGCTTGTTTGGTCAATCTGTGGCCTTGCCAGTAAACCAGACCATTCTTTCTTTTCGGGATATCTTATTATTTGCATTGTCATAATATTAACTTAAAACTTAAAAACATAGAAACTTAAACACCTAAAAACATAAGCACCTAAACAATCATCTTTTCAATCGGAATCACCAGGATACCCTGGGCTCCTTTTTGTTTTAGCGCGTCGATCACATCCCAGAACACATCTTCGTTGATAACCGAATGCACAGAGCTCCATCCTTCATCGGCGAGGCTCATAACGGTAGGGCTTTTCATTCCCGGAATCAGCTCGATAATCTCATCCAGCTTTTCGTTGGGAGCATTCAGCACCACGTATTTGTTTTTACCTGACTTTTGAGTTGCTCTAATCCTAAAGAGCAACTTTCCCAGGATTTCCTTTTTTTCCTGGCTTAAATCGTTTTTACCGATAATAACCGCTTCCGATTTTGCTACGGTTTCCACCTCTTTAAGTCCATTGCTAATGAGCGTACTGCCGCTGCTTACGATATCGAAAATCCCGTCGGCCAAACCGATAGCCGGAGAAATCTCCACCGAGCCGCTGATTTGGTGTATTTCGGCCTGGATGCCTTTTTCGGAAAAGAAGTTTTGGAGAATGCGGGGATATGAGGTAGCGATTCGTTTGCCTTGGAACCATGTTAGTCCGGTAAACTCATTTTCTTTGGAGATAGCCAGCGAGAGCTTACATCGCGCAAAGCCAAGCTTTTCAACGATTTCCACCGGATATCCTTTTTCAAGCACCTCATTTTCGCCCACAATCCCGATATCGGCCACGCCATCGTAAACATACTGTGGGATGTCATCATCTCTCAAAAAAAGCCATTCCACCGGAAAGTCGGGAGAAGTGGCGACAAGTTTTCGTTTTCCGTTGTTTTGGCTGATACCGCATTCTTCAAAGAGTTGCATCGACTTTTCACTCAGCCGTCCGGATTTTTGAATCGCAATTTTTAATTTTTCCATAAATACTTCTTCTTTAAATGAAAAAGGCCCGCGGAAGTCCGCAGGCCTTTAGTGATACATTTGTTTTTTCACTACATGCTACAGCGCTTCCCTCCCGGAGGTTTCTCCAAATGGTGATGATGATGTACGTGATGTAGTGTGTTGTTAATCATTTATTTTGCTTTTAAACTAAAAAAGGCCTGCAAAAACTGCAAGCCTTTAAAATATCTTTACTGCACAGTTTTACGTTATTTCCCCATTCCATTGGTATGATGGTGATGATGAACAGCGATATGTGCATTTTGTTTTCTCATTGCTGCTGCAAAAATGGTGATTTTTAATGAAACTGCAACCCTAAACGGAAATTTTAATAAAAGGTTTAACCGGGAAGTAAGATTGCACGGATTTTGGCGAATTTGTTGTTTAAGGAGAAGCTTATCGGCAATATTCACGCTAATTTTGCTGATGAACCCGCAGAATTCGCGTGAATTTTGTGGGTTAATATTTGAAAACAAGCATCACCGCTTAAACAAAACCACTCCAGCCTGTTTTATATGCCCTTTCAGGGCTTTTTCCTGAATACGTTCATAAATCACCAAATCAATTTTGTAAGGCAAATCAAGCTCATCCAATTCCACTGATAAATTGATTATATCGTTAGTATTCAGATCTTCGCCCTTGAGTGCAATGTCAATGTCTGAGCCATTTGAATAAGTGTTTTTAGCTCGCGATCCGAAAAGAATGATTTGCTGAACTTTACTGTTTTCTTTCAGGATAGCAACAATATCATGAATATCTGATTTTTCTAATCCATATGGTGTTTGAATATTGGCCATACTCCTGCTCTACTTTGCTTTTTCTTTCTCAAATTGATTTTTCAACTCTTTAAACAATGAAGCATAATCCTGTCTGATATTTTCAATGATATTCTCAGCCGTAGCCTCATCGTAAGTATGGCTGGTCAGATTTCTGCTTTTATGCATGCGAATCCATGCCTTTCCATCTGAGATATATCCAACCTGAAATCCTTGCTGAATGGTTGGCTTTGGACCTATTACATCGTCATAGCCTTTATCTTTCAGTAAATCGTTTAACGTTTTCCAAGCCAGTTCATAAGTATATTCGAATGCTTTTATCAAGCCTTGTTTTTCCATTTCATTAAGCGATTCCGTTTCTAAAAAGCGCTGAAGTTGATTAAACGCCTTTTCAAAGTTATTATATCGCTGCTGCCATCTGATATCTTGATTTTTTTCATTCATAGGCTAAAAGTTTGTATAAAGGTATGAAAAATCCGGAGCAGGTATTGGAAATATCTGCAAGCAAAAACCCCGGCTATTCAAATTCCCTCAGAAAGCTTCTCAAAGGTAAATGCAGAATGCCCTCATAAGACCGGCCGGTATATTCATCCAAAGTGATAACATACTTGGCATAATTATCTTTTAGGGCTAATAAATTGCCAAATTCCCTTTCCATGGTTTTTTTACTTTCAATCCTGAGAGCCACCTGCAAATAAACCCTTTCGTTTTCTTTTTCTGCCACAAAGTCTATTTCATATCCATTAAGATGACCTATTTTAACTTGATAACCACATTGAATCAGATGATTAAAAACCGTATTTTCAACAATAAGATTTAACTCAAAAGGCGAAAAACCTGCAATGCTGTTACGAAGTCCTAAATCAGTAAAATAATATTTTTCTCCTACTTCAAATATTTTTTTTCCTATCATATCTGTTTTTGGCACTTTACTGATGAAGAAAGCCGTTTGCAAATATTTTAGATAATCCAGAACCGTATTTACGGACAGATTAATTTTCTGGGATTTCAGAAAGTTGACAATATTTCTTGCAGAAAATACCGTCCCGGTATGATTGGCAAGGAACTGAACAAGTTTTTCGAGAAAAGTAATGTTGCGAATGTTAAACCGGGCAACCACATCTTTAAAAAGAATGGCCTGGTAAACATTTTTTAAGTAATCAAACACAACATCTTCTGTAAGCGAGAGATTCCTTAAATAAGGCAATCCTCCAAATTTTAAAAAATGATCCAGCGATTCCCTGTTATCGTCTAATTTATGGAACTCAAGAAATTCATTGTATGATAAAGGGAATACCGGAATTTCAATGTACCTCCCACTCAAATAGGTTGATAATTCACCGGAGAGCAAGTCGGCATTACTGCCTGTGCAATAAACATCATAGTTTCCTTCAGCCGCAAAACTACGTAAAGCCTTTTCAAATTCTGATATGTTTTGAATTTCATCAATTAAAACATAATTCGCGTCATTTTCAACGGAATTTGATTTTACATAATCATATAAATCCTGATAATTCTGAATTGTATCATATTCATTAAGGTCTTTATTAATGAAAATCAGATTAGCCGATGGATGTAATGCTTTAATTTTATCCTGAATCTGCAACAGCATATAGCTTTTTCCAACGCGCCTTTGACCCACCAACACTTTAATGAGTTCCTTATCAATAAAGGGTTCAACTTTTTTTAGATAGTTATTTCTTTTAATGTATTTTTTCATGGCTGTTCATTATACTGAACAAAAGTAATGAAAAATACGAAGGTGTTCATTATACTGAACAAAAAAACGCCGGAATTCTCATCCCGGCGTTTTTAGTAATTTTTCCCTTTCCGCTACAATGCTGATTTAAACTGCTTCAGAAACCGTACGTCATTCTCAAAATACAAACGCAGGTCGTTGACCTGATAGCGAAGCATGGCGATACGTTCAATTCCCATCCCGAAGGCAAAGCCGCTGTATTTTTCCGCGTCGATTCCTGAAGATTTCAGCACATTCGGGTCTACCATGCCGCAGCCCATAATTTCGAGCCATCCGGTGTATTTACAAACATTGCACCCTTTACCGCCGCATATGTTACAGGTCACATCCATCTCTGCCGATGGCTCGGTAAAAGGGAAATAAGACGGGCGGAAACGGATAGCTGTACTCTCGCCAAAATACTCTTTGGCAAAGTAAAAGAGGGTCTGCTTAAGATCGACAAATGAGACGTTTTCATCAATATAGAGCCCTTCTATCTGGTGAAAGATGCAGTGGGCGCGGGCCGAAATAGCTTCATTCCTGAACACGCGTCCCGGAGCAATAATCCTGACAGGCAGTGTGCTGCTCTCCATCACGCGCACCTGCACCGAAGAGGTGTGTGTACGGAGCGCAATATCCGGGTCTTTCCCCACAAAAAAAGTATCCTGCATATCGCGAGCCGGGTGCTCCTCGGGGAAGTTCAGCGCCGAAAAATTATGCCAGTCGTCTTCTATCTCCGGACCTTCCGCCACCGTAAAACCAATGCGGGCAAAAATGTCGGTGATTTCGTTGCGTACAATGGAAATGGGATGCCTTGAGCCGAGCTCCAGCTGATTGACCGGAAGAGTTAGATCCCTGCTGCTGCCGCCGCTATCTTCCGCAGCGGCGAGTTGCTCTTGGAGGGCGTCATATTTTTTTTGTGCAGCATTTTTCAGGTCGTTCATAAGGCGGCCTACCTCTTTGCGCTCCTCTTTAGGAATGGTTTTGAACTCCTCAAAAAGCCGGTTAATCTCCCCCTTTTTACTCAGATATTTCAGCCGGAAGGCTTCGAGCTCCTCAGGCGTTGCCGCCCCGGCGGCTTCAATTTGTTGTTGCAGTTGTTCTATTTTTTCTTTCATGCTGTTGCGTCTTTTACTCTACTACCTTAACCTTCATTTTTACAGCATCGTAAGGTGTATTTCTTCTGTCTGTTTTCAGTTCCGATATCCTCTCCACCACCTGCAGGCCCATCACCACCTCCCCAAAGACGGTATATTCCCTGTCGAGGTGCGGCGCTCCACCCCAATTGGTGTAGTCATCAATCATCTGCTGTGTATATTCTTTGCCGGTAGCCTTTTGCATCTGCTGCAGCTCTTTCGGGCTGAACACTCTGCCCTCCACAATATAGAACTGCGATCCTGATGAGCGCTTTTGCGGGTTCACATTATCAGGCCTGCGTGCTGCTGCCAGCGCCCCTTTCTTATGATAATACTGCGGAAGTATCTCGGCCGGCAGGGTATGGCTCACACGCCCGCCGCCCTGTATCATAAAGTCTTTTATCACCCGCTGAAACGTGGTACCCTCGTAATGCCCCTCCCCGACAAGCTTCAGGAAGTTATCCCTGTGTTCGGGGGTTTCGTTGTAGAGCTTCACAATGATATCTCCATGGTCTGTAGATATCATCACCAGCGGTTCCGTTTTCTGAGCATACCCGTGAAGGGATCCCATCAAAACGCCCAGCAACAGCAATAAGGCTTTCATGTAAATTATCAGTTAATCATTTCCATTTCAATGATGATATCCTCTTTGGGCCTGTCACTTTCATCGGTGGCTGTTACGGCTATAGAATCGAGCACATCCAGGCCTTCATAAACTTCGCCGAATGCTGTGTATGCGCCATCCAGGTGGGGCGCTCCGCCGGTGGTTTTGTATAACTCGCGCTGCTCTTCGCTAAACGCAAAAGAGCCCTGCTTCTCCAGCTCTTCTTCTATCATGGGCTCTATTCTCTCATTAACGAGTTTTTCAAAAGCCTCGCGGTCCTGTGCCTGGCGTATGCTGTCATAAGCCTGCCGCAAATCCTGGTTCTCTTCTTTTTGGATGAGCTCCATAAAAATCTCGTTCTTCTTCTGCATGTTCATGCGCTCTTCCAGCTGATCCAGCTCCTCATCGCTAAATGTCTTTCCGTCGACGATATAAAACTGCGACCCCGAGGATTTTCTCTCAGGATTCACCTGATCGCCCTCTCTGGCAGCAGCCAGCACGCCACGTTTATGATAAAGATCTTCATTTATTTCGGCTTCAATTTTGTACCCCGGGCCTCCACTACCAAGGCGTGCATTTGTATCGGCATCTTTCGACTCCGGATCGCCGCCCTGTACCATAAAGTCTTCGATAACGCGGTGGAAAAGGAGGCTGTCATAAAAACCTTCTTCTACAAGTTTCACGAAATTATCGCGATGTTTTGGTGTTTCGTCGTACAGTTTCACTTTCATATCCCCGTACCTGGTTTTTATCAGCACTTTTCTCTGGTCGTCCTGATCGTTATTACACGCCATAAAAGTAAAGGCTACTACTGCCAGCAAGATTAATTTTTTCATAATATGTTGTTTCCGTATTCAATAATTGATTTTTGTCTACCACTGTGCAAAAATAGGGCTAAATGATGGATTATGAAAGATTGGGGGAAAAATCCTGAACTGCGGTTTACCGCGATTTCTTCTCTACGCTGTGATAAGCTGTAAAGCAGTTACGGCACAGCGGCACATAGCTCTCAGTTTCGCCGAGCATCACCTGTTTGTCGTTCTTCACTTTCCGGAAAGAAAACTGCGCCAGGGCGCCACACTGGATACAGATAGCATGCACCTTGGTAACAAAATCAGCGATAGCCAGCAGGTGCGGCACAGGGCCAAAAGGCTTTCCCTGAAAATCCATATCGAGGCCTGCCACAATCACCCGCACGCCGTTTTCTGCCAGCTGGTTGCATACATTAGGCAGCTCTTCGTCAAAAAACTGCGCTTCATCAATGCCCACCACTTCGTTATCGGAAGCCAGCAGCATAATCTGCGACGCACTCTCCACAGGTACGGAAGGGATAATATTCTGGTTATGCGAAACAACATCATGGTCATCATAACGTTTATCCATCTCAGGCTTGAAAATCTCAACATTTTGGTTGGCGATCTGTGCCCGTTTTACGCGGCGGATAAGTTCTTCGGTTTTTCCTGAAAACATGGAGCCGCAAATCACCTCAATGGTGCCGTCATGACGGTTATAATGTTGATTTTTTTCTATAAACATGAAAAAGTGTTCAATTGATATTTTCTACCTTAGCAAACCAATTACAAAAGTAGTAAAATAGAAGCTTTTAAAAGGCCGCAAAAATATATGAAACAGACAATGTCTGAGATAATTTTCAAACCTTCCGGTGTATTCGGGAAGAACATGAGTAAAATCAGTACAAAACTGAAACGTTAAAGATCATCTTAAACTGATGAAACAGGCTATGCCTGAGATATTTTAAAACACCCATCCCGATAGCTATCGGGAATGATTAAAATTAGTACAAAGCAAAACACTTCACAGATAATTATAAACAGATGAAAAAAGAAGAGCGAGAGAGAACAGAAGCCCTGCTGCGCCTTATTAATGATTACACCTATAAAGTAACGAACCCGCAAGGCGTGCCGGAAAAGATAGTAAAAGATATCCTGCTGGGGCATATCCGAGATTTCTATGAGCGTATCGATGACATGGATCTTACCATTTCTTGGGATGAGAAGGAGGCCGCTGCAGCGCCTGCCCCGGAGGAGGCCGCCGCCACGCCGGAGCCTGCCAAAGAGGAAGCTCCGGAACAGGAGGAGACAAGTGACGCCCTGGAAGAGATGAAGAAGAGCCTGGAGAAGCTTAAAAAACAGTTTGATACGATAGGGGCCCCGGAAAAAAGCGCTTCTGCAGATAAGCAAAAGCAAAGGCAAGAGCCCCCTGCCAGTGGTCCTGAAAAAGAGGAAGAAGCGCTGCCACAAGAAGATCCTGCCCCTCGCCCCGAAGAAAAGCAGCAAAAGCCACAAGCGCCACCGAAGGAAAATCAAAGCCGGCAAACACCGAACAAAGCATCCAAAACAGGTGTCGGGGAAAAATTTGATGACAACAAAAGCTCGCTGAATGACCGCTTATCAGGAAAAAATGGTGACGACTCCATCGGTGAGCGTATGAAGTACCATCACATCTCAAACCTGAAAACAGCGATTGATATAAACCATAAATTTCTGTTTATCAACGAACTATTTGAAGGAGACCGCGAGGAGTATAACCTGGTTATCGATAAGCTTAACGAAGCTCCGGATATGGAGAAAGCGCAGGAAATCCTGTCGGAATATCATGACAAGCATCAGTGGGATATAAAGAGCAGTACGTTGCAGTTGTTTTACGATGTCCTTAAAAGAAAGTATTAGCATGAAGCACCTCCTTTTCTTTTTTGCTGCCCTGCTTGTCAGCACTGCCGCCTCCCCGCAGAGCGAAGCGTATGCGCGTGACATCATCACCGTGCTTGCCTCAGAAAAGTATGAGGGACGGGGATATTATAAAAACGGCGCCAGGAAATCCGCAAAATATCTGCGCAAAACATTTAAAAACAGCGGGCTGAAGCCGGTGGGAGGAGACTTTTTCCAACCTTTTAACATCGCTATCAACTGTATAACCGGGAAACCGGAACTAGCGCTCAACGGACGCCCCCTGGTTCCGGGGACAGAGTTTTTGGTGAGCCGTAACAGCCCCACCATTAAAGGAACCTTTAAGGTGAAGACTCTCAACACTGCCCCTGCCGACCTGGACAGCCTACTAGCGGTTACAGAAGGGCAGGATTTATCTGAAACATTTATAGCCACCGCCAACACCAACAGGGTGTTAATGGAAGAAAATGTGTTTGATGCAGCAGGGGTCATCCTTTTAACAAAACAACTGTGGTGGCACGTCTCCAACGGGCATCAGGTGATGGATATTCCGGTTATCAAAGCCGGCATCACCGCCGCCCCGGAAGAAATCCATACGGTGACCGTAGCTGTCAGGAACAAATATCACGAAGCCTACACCACCGAAAATGTGGCCGCGATGGTGCGCGGAACACGCTATCCTGAAAAGTATATCCTTTTGACCGCGCACTACGATCACCTTGGCAGAATGGGGAAGGAGGTCTATTTTCCGGGGGCGCACGACAATGCCAGCGGCACCGCGATGATAGCCGACCTGGCGCGGTATTTTGCGCAAAATCCTGCCCCTGTATCGCTGCTCTTTATCGCTTTCAGCGCCGAAGAGACAGGACTGGAGGGCTCAAAATATTATGCGCAAAACCCTCTGGTGCCACTGGACAGCACCCTCTTTTCGCTGAACCTCGACATTATCGGAAGCGGCAGCACAGGGATTACTGTAGTGAATGGCTCCGTGCTTCCGGAATATTTCTCATTGCTGACAGCCATCAATGAAAAAAACACTTATGTGAAAAACATCGGCAAGCGTGGTGAAGCCGCTAACAGCGATCACTACTTTCTGTACAAAAACGGAGTGCCGGCCTTTTTTATCTACACAACCGGCGAGGAATATACCGAATACCATAACGTGAATGACCGCGCCGAAGGGCTCCCCCTTACGGCCTACAACGGCTTGTTCGGGCTGGTACGCGATTTTGTCCTGCTATTACCTATACCCCGCTAAGCCTTATGTCGAAACTTTATCTTGTACCCACCCCCATCGGAAACCTGGAAGATATCACCCTGAGAGCCCTGCGCATCCTAAAAGAGGTGGATTTGATCCTTGCTGAAGACACCCGTAACAGCGGCAAACTGTTGAAGCATTACCAGATAGAAAACAAAATGCAGGCTCACCATCAGCATAACGAACATAAAACGGTGGCGGGGCTAATCGAACGCCTCCGTGCCGGAACAACCATAGCTTTGATTACAGATGCAGGCACCCCCGGCATTTCTGATCCCGGATTTCTGCTGGTGCGCGAATGCATCAGCAACGAGGTGCCGGTAGAGACACTTCCGGGGGCCGCCGCCTTTATTCCCGCCCTGGTCAACTCAGGGATCCCCTCCGAACGGTTTCACTTTGAGGGCTTCCTGCCTCACAAAAAGGGGCGTAAAACAAAGCTGGAACACCTTGCTGAAAAAGACTGCACCCTACTGTTTTATGAGTCGCCTTACCGGTTGGTGAAGACGCTGAAGCAACTTGCCGAATATTTTGGCCCTGAGCGGAGGGCATCGGTCAGCCGCGAGTTGACTAAGATCCATGAAGAAACCATGCGTGGTTCGTTGCAATGGCTGGCAAATTATTATGAGCAGCAAGGGGTTAAAGGAGAGATAGTGATTGTAGTGGAAGGGCGCCAGAAGTAACTTTACAGCAAGCGAGTGCATAGGGCAGCAGCGCAGAAGCTCTCCTGCCGCACTAAGCAACTAACCGTACATCTACGTACACATTACCCCTTAAACCGCACAGTTTTTCCACGGAGACAGAAAATCAGTATAACCACTAAAGCCTCGTTTACAAAGTCATAGTACTTTTGGCACGAAATTATATTGATAATCATTACTTAATACAGGATACAGAACGAATCAGGAATAAGTTAATTAGTTGGGTTTATTAAGAGTAGTTTCTCATATTAGTTAGTTAGTAGTTTTAGTTAGTTCATTCGAAAGCCGTTCGCCCGAACGGCTTTTTTTTATCCGAATACCTGCCGGTTATAGAGGCGGGAGTAAGGCCCATTGGCCTTTACTAACGTATCGTGATTTCCACGCTCCACTATCTTTCCTTCGTCCATTACAACAATCTGGTCGGCACGTTTTATGGTAGAGAGGCGGTGTGCAATAACAATGGAGGTTCTGTTATTCATAAGTTTCTCAATAGCATCCTGCACCAGATACTCCGACTCGGTATCCAATGACGAAGTGGCCTCATCGAGTATAAGCACCGGAGGATTTTTCAGGATTGCCCGGGCTATGCTAATGCGCTGGCGCTGTCCTCCCGAAAGCTTGGAGCCCCGGTCACCTATATTGGTCTGATACTTCTTTTCTGTTTCTTCAATAAACACATGGGCGTTAGCAATTTTAGCAGCATTCACCACCGCCTCCGGCGACACCGCATCCATTCCGAACGCTATATTGTTGTAGATCGTATCATTAAAAAGAATAGACTCTTGCGAGACAATACCCATCAGGTTGCGCAAATCCTTAATTTTCGCGTCCCGGATATCCACACCATCTATTGTTATTGCGCCCTTTGAGACATCATAAAAGCGCGGCAGCAGATTGGCCAGGGTGGTTTTTCCGGCCCCTGACTGCCCTACCAGCGCCACCGTGGCCCCTTTAGGGATCGTTAGCCGGATATCGCTGAGCACATACTTATCGGAATACTTAAAGGAGACATCATGATAGGTAATCTCCCGGCTGAGGCCAGCAATCTTTTTGGCATCGGCTTTTTGGGTGATATTGACCCGGGCATTGAAAATATCTTTTATGCGGTCGATACTGGCGAGTCCGCGCTGCATACTGTAAAATGCATTAGAAAACTGCTTGGCAGGGGTTATTATCTGGGAAAAAATAATCAGGTAGGTGATAAAAGCCTGCGGCGACAGATTGATGGTTTCGGTGAGCACACGTGAGCCGCCGTAAAACATGATAATGACGATGACGATAGTTGAAAGGAATTCGCTGAGGGGCCCGGCCATATCTTTACGTCGCCAAATCTTTTTCATCACCCTGGAATAGGCATTATTTTCATTTTTAAACAACCGGGTGAAGCGGTTTTCGGAGTTGAAAGCCTTGATAATCATCAGCCCAAACAGCGTTTCTTCGATATATGAGAGCAATACCCCCAGCATGCGCTGTCCTTTCAGTGAGTTCCTGCGCAGCGATTTGCCTATCCGGCCTATCACAAAGCCACTCAGCGGCAGCAGCACCAGCACAAACAAGGTCAGGTGGAAATTCATCATCAATAATGAAATAAAATATATCAGGATGGCTATGGGAGCTTTCAACAGGTTTTTGATGGCTTGCATAATTGAGCGCTCTATCTCCTGCACATCGCCGGTCATCCTCGACATCAGGTCGCCTTTGCGCTCCTCGGAAAAATAGGAGAGTTGCAGGGCCAGAATTTTTTCATACATCATATTGCGGATATCACGGATGATGCCTGTGCGGATGGGCGCCAGAGCATAGTTGCCCAGGTAGGTAAAAGAAGCTTTAAAAAACACCAGCACGATCACCAGCCCGCTCACCATCCCTAAGGCGGTTTCCTTGCCATAATCGAGGATAATGGTGGTGAGGAAATAATTAAAATTATGAAACAGGGCCTCACGCGAAAATGCGAAAGCTACCGGCTCGATAACCTGGGGCTGCGTGTCGAACAATATTCCCAAAAAAGGTATCGCCATGGTAAAGGAAAACAGCGAGAACAGGGTGCCCAGGGTAGTAGCGCTAATACTCAACACCAGCTTACCCCAATAAGGTTTGATAAACGGAATAACTTTAGATGCGCTTTTGAGTTTGCTCATGAATATTCATTTCAGGGATGCAAAGGTAAATGAATTCGGCCAATGCCCCTGTTTTATATGATAATATATTCTCTTGCCAGCGGCGTTTGTTGTGTAAAAATCAATTCCCTTATCTTTGCTTTGAATTAACACGCTATATGAAAAAGGTCGCACACTTTATTGCTTTTCTTTTCTTTCTTCTTTTTGCCGGGATTTTTGCGCTCATCCCTTTCAGGATTTTATACATTATTTCTGATGGTGTGTTTGTGATTCTCTATCACCTTGCCGGATACCGCAAGAAAGTGGTTTCTCAAAACCTGGAACGTTCTTTTCCTGACAAAGAAAAAGCTGAATTAAAAAAAATAGAAAAAGCATATTTCCGGCATTTGTCTGATTTGCTCGTAGAAAGCGTCAAAGGATTTACCATGCCTAAAAAATCCGTCATCAGGCGCCACCGGCTGTCAGATAAAGGAATGGGTGACGCCTATACCAAACAAAACCAATCCTTTATGGTGGTGGTGGGGCACTTCAATAACTGGGAGTGGGGAAGCATGTCAGGCGGCTTACAACTAAACGCACCTGTAATGGTGTTATATAAGCCCCTGAGCAATCCTTTTATTGACCGTTTTCTTGAAAAACGCCGGAAAAGTTTTGGCTCTGAGCTTGTCTCTATCCGTCAAACTGTAAGAGCCTTTGAAAAACGTAAAAACGAGCCTTTTGCTTATATCCTTGCCGCCGACCAAAATCCCGGCAGGACCAAAAATGTGCACTGGGTGCGGTTTTTGAACCAGGATACGGCATGCCTGCATGGCCCTGAAACCTATGCGCGCCGTTACAACCTTCCGGTGATTTACCTGGAGATACAAAAAGTAAAAAGAGGGCATTATGTAATGGTTCCTGAATTGCTTACGAACAACCCTTCAGAATTACCCGAAGGCGAAATCATACGCCGATATATGAAATCGCTGGAGCAAAGCATCCGCAAGCAGCCTGAATTTTGGCTGTGGTCGCACCGGCGCTGGAAGAAAAAGAAACCCGAAAACGTAAAACCCATGACATTATGACCGGAGATATCCAAAGAATACAATCGCTTTTCCATATCCGTTATCCTGTTATCCAGGGGGGCATGGTGTGGCACAGCGGCTGGAAGCTGGCTTCGGCGGTGAGTAATGCCGGAGGGCTGGGGCTGCTGGGTGCCGGGTCGATGTATCCCGATATTTTCCGCGAGCATGTAAGAAAATGCAAAGCGGCCACAGAGAAACCCTTCGGGGTAAATATTCCCTTGCTCTATCCCAACGCGGAAGATATCATAGCCATCGCCATGGAAGAAGGGGTGAAAATTGTTTTCACCTCCGCAGGCAATCCTGCAAAATACACTGCATACCTCAAAGAGCAGGGCATGCAAGTAGCCCATGTAATTGCCAACATGAAGTTTGCCCTGAAATGCCAGGACGCCGGCGTGGATGCAATAGTGGCCGAGGGCTTCGAGGCAGGGGGGCACAACGGGATAGAAGAAAACACTACCCTCACATTAATTCCTTACCTGCGCAACAAAGTACACCTGCCCCTGATAGCGGCCGGCGGAATAGGCAGCGGCGAGGCCATAGCTGCGGCCATTATGCTGGGAGCCGACGGGGTGCAGATAGGCAGCCGCTTTGCCGCCACCACAGAAGCCAGCTCCCACCCTGCCTTCAAAGAAAAAATCACCACCCTGAAGGATGGCGACACGCAGCTGATCATGAAAAGGGTCGTCCCTGTGCGCATGGTTAAGAACACCTTTTTTAAGGAAATAAAAGAAATGGAGATCCATGGCGCTTCGCGCGAGGCGATGATAAAACACCTGGGCAAAGGGCGCGCAAAAAAGGGGATGTTTGAGGGAGACCTGGAAAACGGCGAACTGGAGATTGGCCAGGTGTCGGCGGCAATAAGCGATATCCTCCCTGTTCGGGAGGTGATGAACAACCTGGTAAACAGCTACCGGAATGCGATGGAAGATGTGAGCAAAAACAAATTTTGAAAAAGCATGCCCCCCACCGAAAGATGGATCACCATAGATAATGACCATATCCATTATCAGCTGATCGGCAAATTTTCGTCAGAGCAACCATTTATTCTTTTCCTGCATGAGGGATTGGGGAGTATTCCGCAATGGAAAGATTTCCCCGGGCTGCTCTGCGAAAGCACCAGCCTCCCGGGGTTGGTCTATGAACGACCCGGCTATGGCCGCTCTACACCTGCCACCTCCGCCAGGGCTGACGACTTCCTAAAAAGAGAGGGAGAAGAGCTTCTGCCAAAGTTACTGCAAAAGCTAAACCTCCGGGGAAACCATGTGGTTTTTGGTCATAGCGATGGCGGCACGATAGCCCTCTATTATGCTTCTAAAAATCCTGCGGCCCTGAAACTTGCCGTGGTAGAAGCGCCACACGTCTATCTGGAAGAGCTGTCGCGTAAGGCGATTTACCGCACGCAACAAGCTTTTCTGAATGGCAGGCTGAAAGAAGCACTGGATAAATACCATGCGCCGCACACTGAAAATGTGGTGATGAGCTGGACCCGCTATTGGCTCCACCCCGATAATAAAGGGTGGAATATGTTTAAAGAACTCACCAGCATAGCAAAGCCTTTAGTATTTATTCAGGGCGATAACGACACGTTTGGCACCCGGGAGCAGGCCCGCATCATCGAAAGAAGCATACAAGGCCCTTTCAGCAAACTATTCCTGGAAAAGTGCGGCCACGTCCCCCACCACGAAAAGCAAGAAGAGCTCCTGGACTACCTCCCTCCTGTAATTCATAAACACCTGTAGCCATTAATTTTGCAGGTGCTTACGCGAAGGTGATGTCAGACAGGTTAAAGTTGGTATGCGAAGACAGAGAACCAAATGAGCGAGCGATAGCGGATTTAAGGAGGCGTTTATAAACCATCCGTTTTCTCTTGTTGCCCGGATAATACCAATTGTATTTCAAACGGAACTTACTTGAAAGAAACGAGGTTTAACAGGGTTTATAACGGGTATTTTTTATGATTCTGTAGCTACACGGTCATAATATCCTCTATTTTAATATTAAACAGATTTGTCATTTCACTTTGAATCTCATTTAGCTCTGGCACTATAATTTTCTTTAGTTTGTGACCAATCTCCAATTCGCTCACTTTAATATTGTTTAAAATGGGGTATGTAATCATGACCCGTGATTTTGATTGACAATTTCTTTATAGGAAACAGGGGTTTTATTTACTGCCTGCTCAACTAACCTCAAAAATAAAAGCCCTCTACTTCTTGATGTTCTTCGGTTATATCGAAACACATATTCATCAAGATAGTATTCAAGTTTATTTTTGTTCAAGTAGCTTTGGTGCGTTCCAAGCAACCATCTTTTTAATAATGATGCTATTCGGTGTACATTGGGCAATACCTCTTCTTCATTATCTTTCGCTGTTGCTTTTTGTCTCTTGTGGATATATCCCATGCTCTCTATTCCATTATAGCTTGGCCATTCATCTGTTATTATTGTTGATGGTTTTTCAATATTATCTTCAATGAATTTGTTCAAACTCTTGCTTGAAGCATCTGATATTCTAGCCAATCTGACCCTGCCTGTTTTTCTTCCCTGTACTTCAACAGCTACAGCAATCAAACTCTTACCTTCAGCTCCTCTGCCTCTTTTGCCGGATTTCTTACCTCCCAGAAGTACTTCGTCAACTTCAATGATCCCTTTCAGTTTTGATCGATTATTGAATACCATCAATCTCCTGAACTTATGAAGCCAGGCCCAAGATGTTTTGTAGCTACCTAAACCAAGAACTTTCTGCAAGCCTACGGCACTTACTCCATTCTTTTGAGCAACAATCCACCATATCGCATGAAACCAAATCAATAATGGTTTCGTAGTCTTATGAAAAATGGTTCCATTTGTTACACTTGTTTCCTTATGGCAGTCAATGCATTCAAACCTTCCCTTGGTTTTTTGCCAATATCTAATGGAAGCACAAACAGGACACTCAAAGCCATTTGGCCATCTGACTGATATCAAATAATCGGTACAATCTTGCTTCGTTTTAAACATGTCTTCAAACTCTATTTGATTCGCTGGATATTTCATCCTGTAAAGTTAAACTTTACGGGAGATGATTACATACCCCATTTAAAAAAATAAGGAATCATTAATGACTTGCACCTTTCCATATGATAATATTTTTTGATGTGGAAAATTCTTAATCACAGGGAACTCTATTGAAAATCCTTTGATTTTTTCATATTCAGAATCCGCGGGGATACTATTACAGGCTATTAACTGTGATAGCACTAATCCTATCAGAAAGTATCTCATAAGCTTAAAGTATGAATATAGGAACTGATTTTGATGTAATTTATTCTTTACAAACTTTATTATATTAGTCTTAATTCAAATTCGGTTTTAAAAAATTTACTCCCTGCTGCTCCGTTTTTCGTTTTTAGAGATATCGATGAAGTTTCTATCTGTATTCTGTACTGTTCCGGGTTAAAACACACCGGGGTAGCTGCTGCACCGGTCATCGATGAGGGAAAATTCACCATTATCCAGTAATTCACTTTAAATTCAACATTAGCTTCTTCATAATTTGACCTTTTTCCAAGTGATCTGACCATTTTTACAACACAGGTTAACGAGACAAGTACGTTTAAAAGGATAAAGATGCGAGTTTAATTCGCATCTTTATCAACTTTTCAGGTAAAAAACCATAAAATTATTCTTTACCGAAATAAATTATATGTCTATATATCCTGACTTTAGCTTCAAAATATCACCTTCAATTATAAACAAATATATAGCCAGCCGTTCTCCTGAAATATTTCTAATAAAAGATTTGTAAAAAATTTCCTCAGAAGTTTTACTATAAATGCTATTTAAAATTTCAGACTGAGATTTGTTACATTTGGCTAGATATAGTCCTTTTTTAGTATCAATAATTCCAAATACTTCTTCATTCTTAAAATATGTGAAGTCTAAAAGTTTTTCATTTAATTGATGTTTTAATGAATTAAGCTGATCTATTTTGTTATCGGCTGAAACTACTTTCAATCCAGAATTATCAAAAAAGCTGAATGTTTTAAATATCGTATCCTTTTTATAAAAGTCTACATTACCTGTGTACTTATCCCCTATTAAAACGTTATTTTTAATGCTTTTTATCATAGGTGTAGAATAATAATATCCTACCCGAAGTTTCTCATAAATCTCATCCAAAATACCAATTTCCTTTACAAAGTGTCCAGTACTATTAAAGACCGCAAATAAAGGAGCTTGCTCATAAAACTTATCAGAAAGCGGATTAGTGTTGTCATAATTCAAAAACGCTTTATCATTACCAACAACTGGCCATCCTTTATGTATTGGAAATAAATACCTATAAACTTTATGATCATTTATAACAAAAAAGTTTTTGTGTAAATAGCTTTTTGTCGAATCAACGAGAAAAGCAGAATCTTCAAGATATAAATATTCCCTTAAATTGTTTTCAGAAACTTTTATTAAAGTTGCCTTATTATAATACGCTACAGACTCCTCACCATCCACTTTTTTCATTTCCACCTTTGGCAAAGAAGCAGAAACTACAATTTCTTCAACATCTATTGGAACAGCATTCAAATACATAGTATTAATAATTCCGAGCTTTTTTAATAGAAGTTTAACCGTATCTGAAACTGATGAATTAATAAACCTGTTTTCATCCTCAGCAGTTGGAGGAACGGATCTAATAAAGGAAGGTTGACCCTCCTTAAGGTCTAATAATATAACGTTACTATTTCTACTTTACGACTTTAATTTTTCTTTATGTTTATGATAGGATAAATCAATATCAGCCTGTCGTTTTTTATGTCGCTTCTGCATTTGTCTGGCTTTGTTTTCCATTTCAATTTGAGTGGCACA
>Ga0307937_1000217_pt1 | contig 37551 bp, 39 predicted proteins | sample OrgLakmetagenom3_FD_201814 | JGI IMG/M metagenome (GOLD analysis project Ga0307937, IMG submission 201814) | Saline water microbial communities from Organic Lake, Antarctica - #3 | ecosystem: Environmental > Aquatic > Non-marine Saline and Alkaline > Saline | place: Antarctica: Organic Lake...
TCTTATTTATCATTTAAAACCCTGTTTGAAAATGCAAACAGGGTTTTTTGATTTATCACAATCTACAATAGATGATTATTTTATAAAATATTTTGAACTCAATACAACAAGACTTTACCAATAATAAAACAACTGGAACTATCTAAAACTAGAAAAACACGTCAGTTTTGCACCAATCAATCCTAATTCAGTTCGTAAGATGTGATTTCAGAAGTAAATCCTTCTGTTGGGTTTTGGTCTACAATTTTGATTGGTCCAATATCTTTTGCAAAATAAACATCAGATTCTGAGCTAATTGTTTGATTGAATTCTTCATCAAAATAGCTTGAAGCGAAATTCAAATGAATTACATTTTCAAATGTTTCTTCATTTATAGTCATTTCATAATCGCGCTGAACAACAGTAATCGTATAATCTAATGTGGTACTAACGTCTATTGGTTCAAAATCAATACCATCTTCATCCCCTTCAAAACTGATTGTAAGAGAAAATGTAAAACTATCACTGAAACTTTCTCCTTCTTCTAGATAATCCTTGAAAAACACATAGTTAAGAGGCTGAAATGTAGTCATAAAACCTAATTCGTTGGTTTCAGACCCAGGAACATAATAACTATAATTTCCTTCGTTTTTTATTAAGTAACCCGTTAATTCAATAGTAGGGTCATCAAACGCATCAAGTTGAGATTGTACGAAAAAATTATCCAACTCAAAAGCAGGTAGACCTTCAAATGTAGTTTCGCTTATCATTTCATAATCATTTTCGTTAGTACTTCCATCTGCATTTTCGGTATCATACACCCAAATATTATCTACAGCAGTAGGCCAATAATCCCCAGTAGAACCTTCCCCTGGATCTGTTGGAGATCCTGGATTATTGGGATTAGGATTTTGATTTACAGGAAAATCGTCATCAAGTGGCTCGTTACCACAAGATGTAAAACTAAAAACAATTGCTAAAGCGAAGATAAAATGAATTGGATATTTATACATTTCTATTTTTTTTTAATTGTGCCAAATTTATATAAAAAATTTAGCTTCTTATAAAAATCAATTGATTATTAACTGATTTATTTCTAGAACAGGTTTTTTAGCACTTTTTAAATGTTCTTTTACAAATATGATATTTGACTTTTAATCGATTTAAAACCACATGAATTATGCAGAAGAGCTATCTATTTGCTTATTTTAAAATACTAGCCTTATCTCCCGCACGCTAATAAATTACAACATTGCGTTCAGTGAAGTAAATTCTGAATATTTTGGATTAGCTTTTGAGTAAAGTTATTTTTACTAAACGTAAAGTAGTATACCTACAATTAACAAAGCTTAGATTGTTTCCGCTTGTAAAGCAGCCTATTTAAACCACTAGCAATGGCTATGCCTAAATAGTTAAAGGCTAAATCTACCAAATCAAAAGTCCTGTTGTTTATCCAAACTTGTGAACTTTCTTCAAATGTAAAGAGACAAAAGACAATGATGCTGCCAAGATAAATATTCAAACGGAAGAAACCGATTATTTTATGCTTTAGTGACAAATTCACTAAAAATGTGAGTAGTCCAACCAAACCAAAATGTCCAAGTTTATCACTCAGAGGAATGTATTTTAGTGCTTTAAAAACAAAAAAATCAATTCTGGCATTGGCAGCATAAATGATGAAACCAAGGAACAAAATAAAACTGATTGTAATGATATGGATGAATATTTTTCTGAACATAATTTTTACATTTAAAAGTACTTTGAAATACAAAGCTAATGATATTCATCTTATCCAATATCAAATTTTCATAAAAAAATGTAAGTTCAATTTACAATCAACGTCTTACATTTATATTCATTAACAAATGTGACTGTAGTTTCTTCAAGAGTTAATTTATCCCTGTTACCTCCACAAAAAGTGGATGAAGAAGGGTTTATTTAAAATAACAACCAGCTAAGAGCTAACAGCCAAAGACTAACAATTGATTAAGAGCAGGAGTTAAGGTGCATAAAAGTGCAATTTTCTACAAACGAAAAAAAAAAGAAAAGTAATGATTATTAACCCTTTATAGCTATCCAAGACAGACTTAAAAAAGCAAGCGCTTCCTTAAAATAAAATATGTTAATAATTAACTTAATTTTTGTAAATTGCAAAAGAATTTATTTAAATGAAATCTACTCCATATCCCACTAATGAAAGCAAAAGATTGAAGGCTTTACGCAATTTAGAAATTTTAGATACTGCTCCCGAAAGACAGTTTGATGAAGTTACAGAATTGGCTTCTTTGTTCTGCGAAACACCAGTTGCTTTAATTTCCCTTATCGATAGAAACAGACAGTGGTTCAAATCATGTTTTGGTTTTGGAGAAAAAGAAACCGATAGAGAAATCTCTTTTTGCACGCATGCCATTTCTAGCGAAGATGAAATTTTTGAAATTCCCGATGCTAGAAAAGACGAACGCTTTAAAAACAATCCACTTACTGTTGGAGAAACGCCCGTCATTTTTTATGCTGGCGTTCCGCTTAAAGATGCACATGGTTTTGCATTAGGCACATTATGTGTCATAGACCATAAACCAAGAAAACTAGTAGATAAACAACGTAAAGCTTTGCTTTATCTAGCAAACCAAGTTATTCAGCTTTTCGAAATTCGGACGAAAAACAACATATTAAGAAAGTCACAAAAAGAACTGAAAGAAAAAAACACACAACTGAAAAACTTTGCAGGTGTAGTTTCTCATGATATGAAAATGCCGCTTGCTAATATGATTGTCACCATCGATATTTTAAAAGCCAAATATGCAGGCAAGATTGACGAATCTGGAATAGATTATCTTCGGAATTTAAAACGTTCCGCTTTTAAATTAAGTGACTATATTACTAATATTCTTACCCATTACGAATCAGATAATATTACAGATAATCATCAAGTTGAAAAATTTCAACTTAACGAACTCATCAAGGATATTATTGGTATGCTGGATACAGTTGAAGATTATGAATTGCATTACCCAGAAAAAGACTTGACATTATCTACTAACCGTGTTGCTTTAGAACAAATCCTACTGAATTTGCTTGGGAATAGCTTCAAATACAACGACAAAGACAAAATCATCATTCATATTGAATGTTTTGAAGACGACGGGTTTTACAATTTTGTGGTCACCGATAATGGTATTGGAATTCCTAAAGCTAAGCAAAAAAGCATTTTTAATTTATTTTCTACAGCAGCAGAGCAAGATAGACGTGGCAGCAAAGGAAATGGCATTGGTTTGTCTACTGTTAAAAAAATCATCCGAAATCTTGGTGGGGATATAAAAGTAGAATCTGAACTAGGCGAACAGACCAGTTTTAAATTCTTTATTGAAAAAGAATAGTAAATCCTAAAAACAACTTTTTAAATCTGTATTTTAGCAGCTAGAATTTACTTGACTCAAATGATGCAATTTAAAAACCCAGTATTTCTTTACTTTCTTTTTTTATTAATCATCCCAATTCTAATTCACCTCTTTCAATTAAGACGATTTAAGAAAACTGCATTTACCAATGTCGCTTTACTAAAAGTCTTAAAAATTCAGTCTAGAAAAAGTTCGCAAATAAAGAAATGGCTGGTGCTTTTCTTACGTATGTTCAGCATTGCTGCTCTTGTTTTAGCCTTTGCACAACCTTACTTGCCTGCCTCTACTCAGGCAACACAAAAAACCGTTTATGCCGTTTATCTGGATAACTCTTTTAGCATGCAAATGCCCAGTAAACGAGGAAATTTACTAACCCAAGCCCAACAAGAATTAGTAGAATTGGTTCCCGAAAATGCTGAAATTCATTTTATCACCAACAACAGCAGCTATACCAACCTAAACGCAACGGAATTTAAAAAAGAAGTCTTAGCCACTGAGTTCACCAGTGAAATATTGAGTATTGAAAACGCTGTAAAGAAAGCAAAAAGCATATTCAAAAATGAAAATGCAAATCAAAAAATAGTCTTGGTATCAGATTTTCAACTACAAAATGAAACTGATTTTTCAAGCTTGTTAGCGGGTGAATCCATTTCACTTCTCCAAGTTCAACCAGTAAATAAAATCAATTTTAGTTTAGAAAACTTAGCTTTTAAGGAAAATGAGCAAAGCCTAACTATTCAACTAGCAGCTTCAAAACAAACCAAAGAACAAGTTCAGCTTTCTGTATTTAATGGTTCAAAATTAATTGCTAAACAACAGGTTTCATTTCAAAATTCCACTTCAACTGAAATTGAAATCTCCTTAGCAGAAGGCGAAATTAGTAATGGTAAGATTCAAATTGAAGATGAAGCCCTTCAATATGACAATCAGTTTTACTTCAGCATTAACCCTGCTCCTAGCATCAAGATTTTAAGTATAAACGAGGAAGATGCTTCTTTTTTAAGCAGAATCTATACTAATGAAGAATTCAATTATCAAGCAACTAACATCAATAAGTTGGATTATGCCCTCTTTAATGATCAGAACTTAATTATTATAAATGGACTCAAAAAATTCAGTAATCAACTGAATAACAGCTTGCAAAAGTTTACTGAAGAAGCAGGTTCGGTAGTAGTCATTCCCAATACAAATGCAGGGATAGACAATTATAATTCGGCATTACTCAATTTAAATTTGCCTACTTTTAGTACTTTAGTAAGCAATGAACAAAAAATCACCAACATCAATTTTGAGCATCCTTTATTAAATACTGTTTTTACGGAACAAGTTTCCAATTTTGAATATCCCCTAACTCGCTCGCATTTCAAAATCAATTCGGCTAACAACGCGGTATTGAAATATACTAACCAAGAAGCTTTTTTGACTTCTGCAGACAAAAATTACGTCTTTGCAAGTAGCTTAAGCACAGCCAATTCTAACTTTATCACCTCTCCATTAGTCGTTCCTATTTTTTACAACATAGCCAGAGAAAGCGTTTTAAAACAGAATATTTTTGACTTTACCAATCAAGTAAACCAGTATTTAATCAATGTAAATATTGGCAACGACCAGGTAGTTCAATTGGTAAAAGGAGAGCAAATTCTCATTCCACAGCAAAGAAAATTCAGCCAAAACGTACAAATAAATACGGCAGGTTTAGAGTTGGAAGCTGGAGCTTATCAAGTGGAAGCTGAAAATACTGTTGTAAAACACATCAGCTTTAACCATCCCAGAAACCAAAGTAAATTAACTTATTTGCAAGCCAATCAACTGCAAAATGAAGATCGATTAAAAAGCATTGAAGATTTTTTTACCAACGAATCTCGCTTACAACAAGTTGATGAATATTGGAAAGTCTTGCTTATTTTTGCATTGCTTTTTTTAATTTTAGAAATGTTGGCATTACGGTACTTAAAATAATTGCTCATGAAAATCCTGTTGAAATCTGCTAAAATTATAGATGAAAATAGTCCTTACCACCTACAGCAAAAGGATATTTTAATTGAAAATGAATACATTTCGCAAATAAAAGATGAACTTACAACTACAGCAGACCAAGTTTACGATGAAGCAAATTTACACGTTTCCCCAGCTTGGTTTGATGCGGGTGTTTCTTTTGGTGAACCTGGATTTGAAGAAAGAGAAAGCATAGCCAACGGCTTAAAAGTTGCAGCACAAAGTGGATTTAGCGATATTGCCTTGGTAGCCAGCAACCACCCTTGTACAGATTCTAAAAATGTTTTGGAAAGCTTACGCGATAAAGCCAATCATTCACCTACCAAAATACACCCAACAGCTTGCCTTACCAAGGGTTTAAATGGAATAGATTTAGCCGAATTATATGATTTGTATCAAGCTGGAGCTCGAGTTTTTTCAGACGACTTACAACCCATCAAAAATCCTAATTTACTTAAACTTGCCTTGCAATACACCCAAAGTTTTGGAGGTTGTGTAGCTTCTTTTCCGTTAGAAGAAAAAATCGCAAATCAAGCACAAGTACACGAAAGTCCAAATTCAACTTTAATGGGTTTAAAGGGAATGCCAAGCTTAGCAGAATCGCTTCAAATCAATCGGGATTTAGCCATTTTAGAATACACAGGTGGTAATTTACACATTCCCCTAGTCAGTACTGCAGAAGGAATCAACTTGATTAAAGCTGCTAAAAAGAGAGGCTTAAACGTTTCTTGCAGTGTAGCCATACACCACTTATTTTTTGATGATGATGCACTACAAAATTTTGATGCAGACTATAAAGTATTTCCTCCTTTGCGTTCTAAGAGCGATGTAAAAGCCTTAAGAAAAGCGGTAAAGGAAAATGTTGTGGATTTTGTAACTTCAGACCACAGACCAATTAATTTAGAATTGAAAGAAGTAGATTTTGTCCTTGCAGCCTACGGAAGCATCGGTTTAGAAAGTGCTTTTAGTGCGATGAACAAATTATTTGGAGCAGAATTAAGCGTGAAAATGTTAGTAGGTGGAAGAAAAATATATGATTTAAAGCAATCTGTAATTCAACAGAAAGAAAAAGTAAGGCTTACCCTTTTTACCACTGAAAACGAATATGTTTTTACCAAGGATAACATTGCCTCTAAATCTAAAAATTCCATTTTCTTAAACCAAAAGTTGAAAGGAAGCGTTCTTAACATGATTTAAATAGAAAATGAAAAACCTAAAAACCAATATTTATTTTAAAGTAGTATAATTGCTAATTACGCCAAAAAAATAGACTGGTATAATTTGAATTTAAAGAAAGAAAAAACAAATGAATAAACCGCTTAAAGAACCAGAAAAGAAAGGGAAAACCCCAGCAATTATTGGATATTTAACCATATTTGGAAGTATTTTAGCCTTGTTTTTAAACAGCGAAGAAAACAAAACCAAATTTGCTAGTTTTCACATTCGTCAAGGTTTAGGGTTAAATTTAGTTTGGATTCTTTTTGGTGTACTCATCAATGGAATTTATGACTACCTAAGCCAAACTCAAAACAATATGATTGGAGCTGCTTTGTTTCTCTCTTACTTTATCCTTTGGCTTTACGGATTCTTAGGCGCGGTATCTGGAAAAGAAAATAAGATCCCTATTCTGGGCTTGTTTTTCCAAAATGTATTTAAAAAACTTACTTAAAATGACAACAAAAGATTTAAGCTTAACACACCTTGTAAGACCTTCTTCATTAACTAAAAACGCTCCACTACTGCTCCTGCTTCATGGATATGGTAGCGATGAAAACGATTTGTTTTCTTTTGCAAATGAATTGCCAGAAGAATATATTATTGTTTCCGCAAAAGCACCTTACAGTTTACAACCTTATGGAAATGCATGGTATGCTATTAATTTTGATGCTGCTGGAGATAAGTTTTCTGATGCTGAACAAGGTATTGTTTCTCGAGAACGCATCATGAAATTCATAGATGAGTTAATAGAAGCTTATCCTATTGATGAAAATAACATTAACCTTCTTGGATTTAGCCAAGGGGCAATTTTGAGTTTTGCAACCGCACTTTCCTATCCCAATAAATTCAATAATATTATTGCTTTAAGTGGTTATATAGACAAAAACATGATGGTTGAAAATTATAAAGAAAATGATTTTTCTAATTTGAAAATTTACAACTCTCACGGTAGTCAAGACCAAGTTATTCCAGTTGATTGGGCAAGAAAAAACCAGCACGTCCTAAAAGAATTGAATATAGATTTTACTTATGAAGAATTTCCTGTAGGACATGGAGTTGCACCACAAAATTTCATGAGTTTTAAAAAATGGTTGTTGGCAAAAGCTTAATTTACTTCTATGTGAATATGGTCATCATGCCGAACTGTGCCGCATCCGTGGTATACAAATTTATCGTTTTCTAGACCTAAGCGGGTCATTAAGTGGGGCTCTATAAATAAAGTATTCACAGCTTGCTCCTGAAGAATATCAATCAAAAAGCTTTTGTTGACAGATTCTGAAAATTGAAGTTCTGGATGAATGCATCCAAAAGTAACAAATTTGGTAAAATCATATTGACTATAGCCCGTATCTAGACAAGCATTAATTTGATCCCATTCATTTGCTAAGGGATTTACATAAATTCCATAGCCACTAAATGATGGTTTTTTATTAGTTATGGAAGTACCGTCTGAATACACAAAAGTTACGTCAATTTTTTTACCGTCGTTGTGGTAGCGATGTGGCAACAAAGGAAATCCGTCTATGAACGGAAAATTTGCATCTAAATAAACCAATTTAATTCCCTGATGGTTTTCACTGAGTTGTTTACCGCTATTCTGAAGTACTTGATGTAATTCTATATTTACATAATTCCGATTTGTCCAACTATAAAAAGAAGAATGAGGTTTTACATAAGCAGTTGATTCAATTTTTACACGACCAAAATACGGAGCTATATTAGGAACAACTAAATAAGTTGCAAGCACATATAAGCTAAAAAAAATCAGACTTCTAAACAAAATTCGCCTTTTCTGTAGCTTTGAAGTAAGTACTAGAGTAATTAAATAAATTAAACCACCAATTTGGGTTAAGGCAGTTAAAAAAATAAAAATAACTCCATGAAAAAGCATTAATCGCTTAGTTCTTTTCTTAGATTTTTTTTGAAAACCAGCACTTGCGAGCTCTTGATTCCGAAATCGATTTAAAGTAAAAGCCATTAAAAGTTAATTATTTAACAAATGTAATAAACACGGTTATATTAAGCTATTATTTTTAAAATATTCTCAGGTGGTCTTCCAATAACCGCCTTTTGATCATGGATTACTATTGGCCGTTCTATCAATTTTGGATTCTGATGCATTGCTTCAAGAAGTTCTTCATCAGTTAATGATTTCCCTTTGTAATTTTCTTTCCAAATTGCTTCATTTTTCCTTATCAAATCAATTGGTTTCATCTCAAGTAAGTCAAGTATTTTTTGCAATTTAGAAATGCTTGGCACCTCCTCTAAATACTTAACTACTTCAAATTCTATATTTTGCTCTTCTAATAAATGCAAAGTCTCTCTAGATTTTCTACATCTTGGATTATGGTAAATAGTAGTTTTCATTTTCTTTAAATGTTATCGTTTTCTGTTTTTTGCCCAGACATCATTAAAAATGCTTTTAAAAATGAGTTGATATCGCCATTCATAACCGCTTCTACATTTCCGGTTTCATGAGCAGTACGTACGTCTTTTATGAGTTTGTACGGATGCATTACATAATTTCTAATCTGCGAACCCCATTCAATACTTTTTTTATTGGCTTCAATTTCCTTACGCGCTGCCTGTTGTTTTTCCAATTCAATTTGATACAACTGGGACTTCAGCATCTGCATTGCTTTCTGTCTATTTTCTAATTGAGAACGTGTTTCAGAATTATGAATTACAATTCCGGAAGGTTCATGGGTTAAAATTACTTTGGTTTCTACTTTGTTCACATTTTGCCCGCCTGCTCCACTGGAACGCGCAAAATCCCACCCAATGTCCGCTGGATTGATATCTATTTCAATAGAGTCATCTGCAAGTGGATACACATATACAGAAGCAAATGAAGTGTGTCTTTTTGCGTTACTATCAAAAGGAGAAATTCTTACCAATCTGTGTACTCCATTTTCACCTTTTAACCAACCAAAGGCAAATTCGCCTTCAATTTCTATGGTAACGGTCTTAATTCCTGCTACATCTCCAGCTTGGTAATTCAGTTCTTTAATTTTATACTTTCGCTTTTCTGCCCACATCATGTACATGCGCATGAGCATTTCTGCCCAATCACAACTTTCTGTACCTCCAGCTCCAGCGGTAATTTGTAAAACAGCAGAAAGTTGGTCGCCTTCTTCAGAAAGCATATTTTTAAATTCCAATTCTTCTATAGCATCTACAGCCTTTTCATGCCTAGAAAGTACATCCGCTTCTTCGGCATCTCCTTCTTTGTAAAATTCGAATAAGACTTCTAAATCTTCAGTCAAACTAGCAGCCTGCTCAAAGTCTTTTACCCATTGCTTTTTTGCATCAATTTGCTGCATGAGTAGTTGAGCTTCTTGGGGTCTGTCCCAAAAATTAGGTCGTAGAGTTTTTTCTTCTTCGTTAGCTATTTCAATTCGTTTGGCATCTAAGTCAAAGATATTGTTTTAAGGCAGTAAGTCTTTTTTTGAGGAGTTGGATGTGCTCAGAATGAATCATAGTATGTGTTATAAAAAGAATGAAAAACAAATGTAATTTAATAGTCGATAATTAGTACAAAATTCTAAATTATTTTATAGTTTGCTCAAAAAAATGTGATGCAGATAGATTTACGAAGCGATACCGTTACAAGACCAACCCCAGCGATGATGGATGCCATAATTAATGCAAAGGTAGGCGATGACGTGTATAAAGAGGACCCAAGTGTGAATGCTTTAGAAGCCTATGTAGCTCAATTGTTTGGAAAAGCATCAGCATTGTATTTTCCAACGGGCAGCATGGCCAACCAGGCAGCAATCAAGCTTCACACCCAACCCGGAGAGCAGTTGATTTGCGACAAATGGGGACATGTTTACAATTATGAAGGAGGCGGAGTTTCTTTTAACTCAGGTGTTTCTTGTAAATTAGTAGATGGAAATCGTGGGAAAATCACAGCTAATTTAGTTGAAAGCGCGATAAATCCTCCTGATTTTTACCACAGCCCAAAAACTTCTTTAGTTTGTGTTGAAAATACGACCAATAAAGGTGGTGGAGCTTGCTACGAAATAGAAGAATTAAAATTGATTTATGATGTATGTCAAAAACATGGTTTGGGTTTCCATCTAGATGGAGCTAGAATCGCAAATGCTTTAGTTGCCAAAAAACAAGACCCTAAGGAATTCGGGAAGCTTTTTGGAACTATTAGCATCTGTTTATCCAAAGGTTTGGGCGCTCCTATGGGAACGGTTTTAGTTGGAAATGAAGCCCTTATGCAAAATGCAATGCGAGTACGAAAAGTATTGGGTGGTGGAATGAGGCAGGTCGGTTTTATGGCAGCAGCAGGATTATTTGCTTTACAAAATCACTTTGAAAGATTAGAAGATGACCACGAAAAAGCGACTGAGCTCGTAAAAATGCTTGACCAACAAAAATTTGTAGAGAAAGTTGAAAAGCAGGAAACCAATATTGTAATTTTTTATTTAAACGAAGAGGTAAATGCACAAAAATTCATGCACAACTTAAATGAACTTGGAATTCGGATTAGTGATATGGGAGAAGGCAAAATGCGCTTAGTTACTCATTTAGATTATACCGATGAAATGCATGATTTTGTATTGAATAACTTTAAAAAAGCTTATCCTACTTTTTGATGCTTCAAATAACTAAACATTTTTCCCATTACAATGACATGTGGAAAGGTAATCGCTGCTATAAAGGAAAATAGAAAGCTATAAAATAGTTTAGATTCATAGAAAAAATACAAAAACAATCCAAAACCAACTACCGAAATTAACCAGTATATACCTGCATCTTTTAGGTATGATGTAAAGCTCTTTTTTGTTTTTTCCCCATACATAAAATCAACTTGGTCTTTTAGGGAAGGTAAACTATGCCAAAAAGCAAAGTAAATGGCAAATCCTAAAATCAATGGAGTAAAGTTGAAAATCAGAAAATATAAAATGACCAATGAAAACTCAAAACTCATTTTGGTTAAATTGATTTCTTTTTGGTAAGTAAGAAAAATAGCCAATACTAAGGAAGTCGAAAACGACAAAATTGCTAAATAAGTATACCATAATTTCGGAATATATAAATCAGCTAAGTCTACAATTACTTCATTGGTAGTTTTAGTTCTCAATAAAAATAGCATACTCAAAATGAGTAATCCAAAAGAGAATTGAAAAACTTTTTTGTGAATTTGAAATGCCTTGGAGGTAAACTTTTTGCCCCAATGTTGCTCTCCGAAATGATAGGCGCTAAATAATATAAATAAAAGAAGTGCATAAAATGGGATAAAGTAAAATAGTGCAACTGCAATTAAAACTGTAATAAAATAAATAAGTTGGGTAAGCCATTTGTCCTTAACGGAAATAAAATTTGTCTTTTCAATTAATAAAATATCGTTTGCACCATGTAAAATACCGATGCTAATTATCAGTATTAAAGCTAAATATAACGATATAGTGTAGGGGAATACTTGCGATATAATTACACAAGCCAAACTAAGTGATATTAATATATTCTTACTATTCAAAACCAAAAGTATTGATTTGACAAAAATAATCAAAAATATTTCTTAAAACGATGATTACATGTTTAATGTTTGCATACATTTGTTTGGACAAATCAAAAATTTATAACGCTATGAGTAATTTTATGTATTTATTAGCTGACGTCTCCAAAATCGCAAATGACGATTACGTTGGCTTTACGTTTTTTGTAGGTAGTATGGCCATGATGGCTGCTTCTGCCTTTTTCTTTTTGTCCCTAAATCAGTTTGACAGTAAATGGAGAACGTCAGTATTGGTTTCTGGATTAATTACATTTATTGCCGCTGTTCACTATTTCTACATGCGTGATTATTGGGATGCATTTGGAGAATCTCCAACCTTCTTCAGATATGTAGATTGGGTACTTACAGTGCCGTTAATGTGTGTTGAGTTTTACTTGATTTTAAAAGTTGCTGGTGCAAAGAAATCATTGATGGTAAATCTAATTTTCTGGTCAGTAGTGATGTTAGTAACAGGTTATTTTGGAGAAGCAGTTCAACCAGATTATTCTTGGCAATGGGGATTAGCATCAGGTATTGCTTATTTCTTTATTGTTTACATTGTGTGGTTTGGTGAAGCACGTAAACTTGCTGAAGCTGCAGGTGGTAGTGTTTTAAAAGCACACAAAATATTATGCTGGTTCGTTTTAGTTGGATGGGCTATTTACCCAGTAGGTTATATCTTAGGAACTCCAGGTGGGTTATTTGGATATGACTTTGGTGTAGATGCTAGTTTCATGGATGTTGTTTATAACATTGGTGACGCAGTGAATAAGATAGGATTTGGTTTAGTGGTATATTCACTAGCTGTTTCTGTTAAGTCTTCAAAAGCATAATTAAATAATGTTATGATTTTAGAAAACCGTCTCAATTGAGACGGTTTTTTTTATGTTAATGATTTTGGTCATAAAATTAGACAGCTTGATTTTATATTTTTACAGTCTTAAAATAAATCAACTGATATGTATATTTCAAAATTAATATTTGTGAATTGGGCAAATGGAGCAATTATAATGACTATTGTTTTTGGGCTAGTAATTGCTGCCATAATAGGAGCAGTTTATTATATGTCTAAAAAAGATAAGAAAATGAAATAAGCCCATTCAATTTGTTAGCAATCTATAGGCTTGTTTATAATGTAAATTTGAGTTATACACTGATAATGATTTTGAATATCGCAAAATACACCTTAAAAGCACTGTCCGAAGGCAAGCTGACATTTCGGCATTATACCTAATAAAAATTATGAAGAAATAAACATTCAGATTGGGGTTACATGTCTTTTCGAAGTTTTTCAACTAAATCTTCGTCACCATCAAATATCCTAAACTCCCCATCTTTGATATAAGAAATTTGTCCTGTTTCTTCACTTACAACTAAGGCTAAAGCATCTGTTTTTTCAGTAATACCAATAGCTGCTCGGTGTCGTAAACCAAAACGCAATGGTATAGAACGATCATTTGATACGGGCAAAATAACTCGTGTTGCTGTAATAAAGCCTTCTTCAATTACCAAAGCACCATCATGTAAAGGAGAATTTCTATAAAAAATGGATTCAATAATAGGAATATTGAATTTGATTTGCATTTGGTCTCCTGAATTTTTAATAAAGTCAAGTTTTGTATTTCGTTGGATTACAATTAAAGCTCCTGTTTTTGTACTACCCATTTTCTGACAAGCTTCAACTAAATCTTCTAAATAAGCTAAACTTTCTCCAGATTTAGTAGAGAAATTTATTTTACGCAAAAGCCCTCTTCGTGATGAAAAGTTAGTTGAGCCAATCATCAATAAAAACTTTCTTATTTCTTGTTGAAAAACAACAATCAATGCAAACATTCCCACACCAATAAATTGACCTAGCACGTTGCTAAACATCTCCATGTTCAACAATAAGGTAAGTTGCCAAAGCAAATAGATGATAACAATACCAATAAAAATATTGATAGCAGCACTACCTTTTACCAGACGGTAAATATAAAATAACAAAAAAACTACTAAAATGATATCTAATATATCAAAGAAGCCTATTTCTAAAAAATCTAATCCCATGGGATAAAAGTAAGGATATTAATTAAACTGCGCTAAAAGCTGAATTACTTCTCTAGCTTCTTTTACATCGTGAACCCGTAAAATATTTGCTTTTTTCTGAATGGCGATGGTATTTAAAACACTGGTGCCATTCAAAGCTTCTTGAGGTGTAGTTTGCAATAATTTATAAATCATGCCTTTTCTGGAAACCCCAACCAATAAGGGAACATCATGAAACTTAAGCGCCTCTAAATGATTAAGGAGTGTATAATTTTGGTCTGTGTTTTTAGCAAAACCAAACCCTGGATCAATAATGCAATCGTTAATTCCTAAACTTCTAGCTTGGCTTAATTTTTCAGAAAAATAAAAATTCACTTCTTCAACTAAATCTGTATAGTCAGTATACTGCTTCATAGTTTGCGGAGTGCCTTTCATGTGCATCATTACATAAGGAACTTGTAATTTAGCAACAGTAGAAAGCATATTGTCATCTAGATTTCCAGCAGAAATATCATTGATTAAGCTAGCTCCTGCTTCAATAGCTTCCTTTGCAACGCTAGATCTAAAGGTGTCAACTGAAATTAAAACCTCTGGAAACTCGCTTAAAATTTCAACTAGAATTGGAATCAATCTTTTTTGTTCCTCGCTTTCAGAAATATGGTCAGCACCTGGACGAGAACTATATGCGCCAACATCTATAAAAGTAGCTCCTTCAGTAAGCATTTTTTCTACTTGAAGTAAAGCTTTTTTAGCATCCTTGTATTTGCCTCCATCGTAAAAGGAATCTGGGGTAAGATTAAGCACTCCCATCACTTTAGGAGTAGATAAATCTACTAAACTTCCCTTGCAATTGATTTGCATGAACTGAAAATTAAGCCTTAATCCAATCTAAAATTTCAGCATCCATAGGATTGGTTTTTGGAGAAATCACCTTCTCCAACTCCCCCTTCTCATTGATTAAATACTTCTGAAAATTCCATTCGACATCAGAATCTGTTTTTCCGTTTTTAGCTTCTTGAGTCAAGAATTGATAAATGGGATGCATATTTTTTCCTTTCACTGAAATTTTTTGCATCATAGGAAAACTCACTCCATAGTTTCGCTCGCAAAATTGGGCAATCTCTTCATTGCTACCTGGCTCCTGCCCCATAAAATTGTTTGCTGGAAAACCAACAATCACAAAATTTTGGTCTTCAAATTGTTCGTATAAAGCTTGTAAATCTTTGTATTGTGGCGTTAATCCACATTTTGAAGCTGTATTAACTACCATTACTTTTTTTCCTTTTAAAGAAGAAAAATCGAAATTATCTCCTTCTAATGTAGTGGTGCTAAATTGATGAATACTGGTGCTCATAACTTTGGATTTTGACTGTGAACTTGCGTTAAAAAAACAGATTAAACAAAAAAGTAAACTGATTCTTTTCATGATTTTTATTTCAAATGTAAGTAAGCACATTAGCTATTTAAAGCGAAGTCCTTAAGATTTAGGTATATTTTGGCAAAAGCTTTCCTGAAAATTGAGCATACTGCATCAACTAAACGTTGAATCTAAAATTCATAATATCCCCATCCTGCACGATGTATTCCTTTCCTTCAACTTTAAGTAAACCTGCTTCTTTTATTTTAGCTTCACTTCCAAGACGAATAAAATCTTCGTATTTAATCACTTCTGCACGAATAAACCCCTTTTCAAAATCAGAATGAATTACCCCTGCAGCTTGTGGAGCACTAGCCCCAACTGGAACTGTCCAGGCTCTAACTTCTTTTTCTCCTGCGGTAAAATAGGTTTGTTGGTTCAATAATTGATAAGCAGAACGAATCAATTTTGCTACACCAGCTTCATCTAAACCGATATCTTCTAAAAACAACTTTCGTTCTTCGTAATCTTCTAATTCAGCTATATCAGCTTCAATTCCAACCGCTAAAACCAAGACTTCAGCATTTTCATCTGCTACTAATTTTTTAATTTCCTCTACATAAGCATTTCCGGTTACGGCTGCTTCTTCATCTACATTACACACATAAAGTACAGGTTTGTCTGTAATAAGTTGCATTGGTTTTACAAATTCTAAGCGATCTTCTTCTGAAATCTCAATCGCTCTAACCGAAATTCCAGCTTCTAATCCTTTGTGAATTTTTTCTAGTACTGCTAATTCCTTAATCGCTTCTTTATTGCCTGTTTTAGCAGCTCTTTTGGTTTTTTCCAAGCGCTTTTCTACACCCTCTAAATCCTTCAATTGAAGCTCAATATCTATGGTTTCCTTATCCCGAATAGGATTAATATTTCCATCAACGTGAATTATATTGTCATTATCAAAACACCTCAATACATGCAAAATAGCATCTGTTTCTCTAATATTTCCTAAAAATTGATTCCCAAGACCTTCGCCTTTACTTGCCCCTTTTACTAGACCTGCAATGTCTACAATTTCTACCGTTGCTGGCAAAACACGTTGTGGTTTTACCAAATCTGCTAATTTATGCAATCGAGGATCGGGTACATTAATCACACCTATATTGGGTTCAATAGTACAAAAAGGGAAATTTGCACTTTGTGCTTTGGCATTGGATAGTGAATTAAAAAGAGTTGATTTTCCAACATTTGGGAGTCCTACAATTCCAGCTTTCATATATATAATTTACGCAATATGGTATTTGCTAATTTTAAGTTGGCAAAGATACCATTTTTAAGACTATTTTTTACATTGCTTTGGTCAGCATTAGCAATGAATTTATCATCCTTTTATATGAAATTTTAATTCTATTGAAATTAAACCGCCAAAACACTTGACAACGCCTATCTGCAAGTTGTATATTTGCAGCTTGTTAAATAAAACACCTACAAATGAAATTATCTCAATTTGATTACGAATTACCAGAAGAACTTTTAGCTGAACGCCCTGCTCCAATCAGAGACGAATCTAGGCTTATGGTTGTTAATCGGAAAGATGAAAGTATAGAACACAAACAATTTAAAGACCTAATTCATTATTTTGATGAAAAAGATGTAATGGTGTTTAACAATACAAAGGTTTTTCCGGCTAGGTTATTTGGAAATAAAGAAAAAACCGGAGCTCGGATTGAAGTCTTCTTGCTAAGAGAGTTAAATCCTGAAACCAGACTATGGGATGTATTGGTAGATCCAGCAAGGAAAATTAGAATTGGAAATAAATTGTACTTTGGTGAAGACGAAAGCTTAGTTGCTGAAGTGATTGACAATACTACCTCCCGTGGAAGAACTTTACGTTTTTTATATGATGGTTCTTATACTGAATTTAGAAAAAAATTGACTGAGCTAGGCGAAACTCCTTTACCTAAATACATCAACAGACCTGTTGAACCAGAAGATGAAGAACGTTACCAAACCATTTATGCTAAAAATGAAGGAGCTGTAGCTGCCCCAACTGCTGGACTTCACTTTTCTAAACACTTGATGAAAAGACTGGAAATAAAAGGAATTGATTTTGCTGAAGTCACTCTTCACATTGGTTTAGGAACGTTTAATCCTGTTGAAGTTGAAGATCTTTCAAAACATAAAATGGATAGTGAGCAGATTTCAATAACTGAAGATGCTACCCGAATTGTAAATAAAGCATTGAAAGAAAAAAGAAGAATTTGTGCCGTGGGAACTACTGTTATGAGAACTTTAGAAACCGCAGTAAACGCAAACAATACTTTACAAGAATATGAAGGTTGGACCAATAAATTTATTTTCCCTCCTTATGATTTTAGTATGGCCAATTGTATGGTAACCAACTTCCATATGCCAAAATCTACTCTACTCATGATGATTTCAGCTTTTGCAGGACATGATTTAATGGAAAAAGCGTATAAAGAAGCCATTAAAGAAAAATATAAATTTTATAGCTATGGTGATGCTATGTTAATCATCTAAGTTTTAAGATTCAAAATATTCTACTTCAAAACTGCTTCAATTGATGAAGCAGTTTTTTTTTATTCTAACATCAATCTTGAAAATTCAATTAGAAGTTACATTTGAACTGAGGAGATTTAAAAACTTCAACTATATTTGAAATATGCTAAAGCGATTAAAAAAAGTGGTACTGGCTTCTCCTCTGCTAAAGGTTACTTCCTTTAATTCGCTAAGTGTAGTGATCAAAATGATTACAGGATTAGGGGTTTCAAAGATAACCGCTCTTTTCTTGGGGCCACAAGGAGTTGCTTTAATTGGTAATTTTAGAAACTTTTTAAATATAGCTCATAACTTTTCAGCGGGAGGTTTAGAACGGGCTGTTGTGAAATATACAGCTGAAAACGCTGAAAATCCTGTTCAAAAAAAGGCTTTTATATCTAGCTTATTAGGTATTGGTTTATTGGTCTGTTTAGTTGTAGGTATATTCATTTATTTTTCGTCTAGTTACCTCAATCAACTTCTTTTTTTTGATCGCGACTATACTTTGGTTATTCAAATTCTTGCTTTTATCTTACCACTACATGTTTTAAATGTGTATGTCATAGCCATGCTAAAAGCATTTGAAAACTTTAATAAAATAATTAAAGTACATATTATTGGGCACATAATCAATCTGTTGGTTTTTGCTTGTTTGGTTTATTATTTTGATTTAGAAGGGGCTTTAATTACACTTATTATTCTGCCTTCTATTTTAGTTTTTTTTACGCTCTACTACTTTAAAGAACACTGGTCTATTTTTAAACTATTCTCATGGCGAGCTATTGAATCTAGTATGCTGAAAAATTTTAGTCACTATGCTTTAATGACCTTGATTTCTAGCATTAGCTTTCCTTTGGTTTTTTTAGGAATCAGGAATACAATTATCACTGAACTTTCTGAAGAAGCTGCAGGATATTGGGAAGCAGTAAACAGGATTGCTTCCTACTACTTAATGTTTGTGCTCTCTATCCTCAATTTATTTATTCTACCTAAATTGGTAAAAGCTAAAGATAATGCAGCCTTCAAAGCTATTGTATTTAGTTTTTACAAGCAGATTATTCCCTTGTATGCAATTGGCTTAGTACTGGTTTTTTTCATTAAAAAACAACTTTTGCTTTTGGTTTATACAGCTGAATTTCTTCCTGCGGAAAATCTTTTTCTGTATCAAATTTTAGGTGATTTTTTTAGAATTATAACTTTAGTGATGGTGTATCAATTTCACGCAAAGCGAATGACTTTTTCCTTTATTCTAACCGACTTATTTTTAGCACTAAGCTTATATATATGTTCTACATGGTATATAGACAAAATTGGCTTAGAAGGCGCTGTATTTGGACACTTCATTACCTATGTTGCTTATTTTGTATTGATTTTGATGTACTTTAGAAAAGTATTTGTGTATCCTTTATTTAGAAAAACTCCTTAACAAACTATCCCATTTTTTTGCAATTTCAGTTTCAGAAAAAGCTTCTACAGACTCGCTTGCATTGACTTTACAAGTCTCGTAAAGTTGGTCATTAAAACACATTTCTTCTAGTGCTGAAGCAAAATCTAATTCAGAGCGTTTTTCAACAAGCAAACCATTTTTTCTATGCTGAATTACTTCACTTGGGCCAGAAACAAAATCCAAAGAAACAACCGGAGTGCCCATCGCCAAAGATTCGATTAATACCATAGGAAATCCTTCATATTTACTGGTTAAAGCAACCAATCTTGCCTTTTCGATTAGCATAAAAGGACGGCTCTGATAAGGAATAAAATGTATGTATTTTGTACTTGGTAAACGATAGGAATGTGTAACCAAATTTGCTTTATCAGGTCCATCTCCCATAATTACTAAATGCACTTCTTTTTCCCAGATTTTAGAACTTGTAAATGCATTCAATAAAAACTTGATGTCCTTTACCTCATCATTTATTCTACCATAAAACAATATAAACTTTTTAATTTTTTGAATTTCAGATGGCATATTAAGGTCTGAAAATTTCCAAGATTTTGAAAAGGCATTGGGGATAGTAGATGCATTCTTAATTCCTTTTTTATGCAAAAGATGTTCTGTTATCATTTCAGACACACCAACTGTATGAAAATTAGAATTATATAATTTCAGCATCTTTGCCGCAGGCTTTGCAAAATAAGTAGACAAATTACTACTATGCACCACATAAATACGCGAAATCCCTTTATACAAATATTTCGCATAAAATATTTCACGGTAGTAATTATTCTTTGGTCGATGATCTATAACAATTTTAATTTGCTCATCTTGAAGATACTGCTTAAATTTTTTGAAGCGTTTAAAACGTGCGATAGGATGATTAGTAGATTCTTTTTCTACACCTAAATTATACAGCTTTCCAGCGTATTCATAATCTATTTGGTTGGTAAGAATAGCCAGATGAACTTCATAGCCCAACTGAATAAGCATCCTAGAAAGAACGGCAGCAGAACGCTCTGCTCCACCATTTGCTAAGGAAACACTGACAATACAAAGCTTGGGAAGTGCTGTACTCATTTTTTTAGTTTATTTTTGGCTGTTTAGGTAAAGGTAATTTTAAAAATTGAGAATTCCCTTTATAATTTTAAATAAGCTTGCCGTTTTTATGAAATACTTACACTATAAATCCATTCGCTGGAACTACTTACTTTGGTGGTGGTTTGCTATTTTAACTGGTTTTTTTGTCGAATTGATTTCTGGAAATTTTGAACCCCATCGGTTATTAAATCTAATTGAAAATCATTTTTTTGCTTTTATTTTGATAAGCATTCCCTTGGTGTTGAAGCCTTCAATGATAAAAAGAATACTAGAAAATCTGTTATTTAGTTTTTTTGTCATTTTTACTTTTGCTGAAACACTTTATTTCAATTGGTTTGGAGCTAATTTTTCTGCTTCTTCCATCTTTGTTCTATTTGAAACGAATGTAGCAGAAGCTAGTGAATTCATCAGTTTCTATATTAATCCTTTTAGCATTGTGTACGGATTGTTTACTTTTTTATATATCATAAGTTTTTGGATATACCGAAAGAAAACCAAAACACAATTTAAACCCATTGCAAACCGAATCGTAATTATATTACTAATAGGTTCATGTTTGGTTTTTCTTAGAATAACTAAATTAATTGACCAAAACTTTCCTTATTTAGTTGCTCGTGGAGTAGACGACTATCAAACAGAACAGGAAAATCTAGCAGGTTTAGCCATAGATGAAAAATTTGGGTCGTTTAAGGCAGTACATTCTAGTTCTCAAATCCCAAGGACATTCGTTTTAATGGTTGGGGAATCTACCACAAAAAAACAGTTCGAATTGTATGGATATCCGAGACAAAACAATCCTAAATTAAGCAGTAGAAACGATCAACTTTCTGTATTTGAAGATGTAATAAGCACAAACGCTTTTACAATTGGAGCTTTAAAAACAGCCTTAAGTTTAAACAATTTTAAAACTAAAAATGAATCGACTATTGTCCAACTATTTAATCAAGCTGGTTTTGAAACCCATTGGATTTCTAATCAACGCCCAATTGGTCCTTATGAAAGTATTGTTACTAAAATATCCCGGGCTGCAGAATATTATACTTATACCAATACCGCACTTGCCGGCAAAAAGACACCTTTAGATGAAGTGCTTCTTCCGCATTTGGCTTCCACTTTAAAAAGAAGTACAAAAGATAAGTTCATTGTTTTGCATTTGTTAGGAACACACCTTCAATACAAGGATAGATATCCAAAGAATTTCAACAAGTTTAAGGATACACCACCCAATTTAAAGTTTGTACATGAAGAAGCTATTCAAAAAAGAAATGAGTATGATAATGCTGTTTTATACAATGATTATTTAATTGACCAAGTGATTCAACAAGTAGAAAAGCAAGAAGGAGAAAGCTATGTATTGTATTTTTCTGACCACGGAGAAGAAGTGTTTTTAAATCAGGATTTTGCCGGCCATAATGACGATAATCCAACACCAAGTATGTTTGAAATTCCTTTTATACTTTGGACAAATGAGGAATTTAAATCGAATTTTAAAAGAGATTTTCAAACAGAAAACAGCTATTCTTTAATCGATTTTATTCATTCGCTAGCAGATTTATCTTCTATTCAATTTGAAGAATTTCAACCACAAAAAAGTATTTTTTCTAAGGAATTTATATTACAAAACAGAAAAATAAAAGATACGATTCAATACCATGAATTTTTGAAATCTTTTAATGAATAAAGGAATACCAAATATACAATTATGATAGAATTTGTTTACGCTGGAGTTGGAGTGATGCTTGTACTAATTTTACTTTATGTGTTTAGAAAAAAATGGGATAAAGGTCGAAAAATCAACTATGTGCTTATTTTGGCTTTTATATTGATATTCTTAGGTTTATTTTTTAACAGTAAGCCTGAAATTGGTTATTTACTCCTTGCTTTAGGTGCTATAATAGCAATAGTTGAGCGAATCCAATCGCAGAGAAAATCTTAGCTTATAGGTGAGGTGTGTATCTCATAATTACAATCTAAAATATTTCATCAAAAAGAATATTTCCCTTCAAGAAAAATGCAAATAGGCAATGGATTACCCACTCCTTTTTTGCTTTTAATAAATAAAAAACCGCCTACACAAAAATGTAAACGGTTGTAGTATAAAATCTTGTATAATTACTATTTTTCGAACTCCTTTAAAGTTTCTGTTATAATTTTCACACAATCTAAGAGTTGCTCTTCGTTTATTACCAATGGTGGAGCAAAACGGATGATGTTGCCATGGGTAGGTTTAGCCAATAAACCATTTTCTTTTAGAGCAACGCAAATATTCCAAGCAGTTGAACTATCTTCAGAATCGTTAATAACAATGGCATTTAGTAAGCCACGACCACGAACTAAATTAACAATATTAGAATCTGCTATATAGCGATTTAACTCACTTCTAAACAAATCTCCTAATTTTCTTGCATTTTGAGCCAGTTTTTCGTCTCGAACTACTTCTAAAGCTTCTTGTGCTACAACAGCAGCGACAGGATTTCCTCCAAAAGTAGAACCATGTTGTCCTGGTTTAATTACTTCCATGATTTCATTATCCGCTAATACCGCAGAAACGGGGTAAGCTCCACCAGATAAGGCTTTCCCTAAAATCAATACATCTGGACGAGAATAAGTTTCCTGACGTTCACAGTGACCTTGGCAGTCGCATTTTCCACAAACGGCTAAAAGCGCACCAGTCCTTGCAATTCCAGTTTGAATTTCATCTGCCATAAACAAGACATTGTGTGCATTACACATTGCTTTCACTTGAGGAATAAAATCATCAGTTGGAGTAAAAACTCCTGCTTCACCTTGGATGGGTTCAACTAAAACACCTGCAATATTTTTATTGTCTTTTAATACTTTTTCCAAGGAATCAGTATCATTGTAAGCTACTTTTATAAATCCTGGTGTGTATGGACCAAAGTTTTTCCGTGCTCCTTCATCATTACTGAATGAAATTATAGTAGTAGTTCTTCCGTGGAAGTTATTTTCAAAAACTACAATTTGCGCTTCGGCTTCAGCAATTCCTTTTTTCTCATACGCCCATTTTCTGCATATTTTGATTGCTGTTTCCACCGCTTCTGCCCCAGTATTCATGGGTAAGAGTTTATCAAAATTGAAATATTCGGTGGCATATTTTTCAAAAACCCCTAACACGTTGTTATGAAAGGCTCTGGATGTTAAAGTTATGGTTTCTGCTTGTTTGGTCATTGCATTGATGATTCTTGGATGACAATGCCCTTGATTTACAGCGGAGTAAGCCGAAAGAAAGTCGTAATACTTTTTGCCTTCAACGTCCCAAACATAAACGCCTTCCCCTTTTTTCAACACCACAGGTAGTGGGTGATAATTGTGCGCACCATGTTTATCTTCTAATGCAATTGCTTCTGCTGAACTACTTATATCTTCGACTATCATAAAATATTTTTTGTAAATTAATTTTCTCCAAAAATAAAGAATGAAAAACTATTTTTTCGGAATGAAATTACAAATAAATGCGAATAATCCAATTTAATTTAGTTTTAAATAAGCCTTTTTATCAATAGATTAGCCAATTGACATTTGTCATTTTTACAACCATATTTTAACCCGAATTTTGCCGTATGTCAGACTCTAGAAATTACTCCATCAAGCTACTTGTTAAGCTAAACAAAAAATTGTATAAACGCATCAATTGGCAAAGCAGAATTACGCTATTTGTGCTCTCCTTACTAATCGGTTTTGCAGGCGTGTATCTCTTAAAAGATGATAGCTTTACAGACCCGCAAACCAATGTGATGTTTATTTTATTTTTTGCAATAGCATTGTGGGTTACCGAAGCTATTCCTCCATTTGCTGTGGGAATTTTAATCATTGGCTTCTTGGTTTTCAGCATGGGTTATCAAGAAGCAGAAGATATAAAACAATATGTAAATACATGGTCAGATTCTGTAATCTGGTTGTTTTTAGGTGGTTTTTTCTTGGCAGAAGGGATGAAAAAAACAAAATTAGATACGCTTCTATTAAAAGTAAGTGTGCCTAAATTAGGAAATCAATCCAAATATATATTATTGGGCTTAATGATGATTACCGGTGTGTTGTCTATGCTGATGAGTAATACCGCAACTACGGCCATGATGATTGCCACGATCACTCCTATTTTAACTCAATTTGGTAAAGATGCCCCCATTACAAAATCTTTGCTCATTGGTATTCCTACTGCCGCAGCTATTGGCGGAATGGGAACTATTATTGGCTCGGCACCTAACGCCATTGCGGTTGGTGCTTTAGAAGGCATCGGGATTTCCATTAGCTTTATAGAATGGATGCTGATTGGAATACCTGTTTCTTTACTGCTCATCTTTATTTTCTGGAGGGCTTTATTGATGAAATACACCTTCAAAACAAAAACAATGTCTTTAGATTTTCTTACAAATGAACAAACATCCATAGAAGACGAGGATTCAGAAAGCGATATTAAGCATCATAAAACCCAGCAAAGAATCATGTTGGTGGTTTTGGTTGTCACGCTTATTTCCTGGCTTTCATCGCAATGGACAGGAATTCCAGTGGCTGCTGTTTCAGGAATTCCTATTGTGGGTTTAACCATGCTAGGCATTATTGATGCTGACGATGTTAGGCAATTGCCTTGGGACACATTGATGCTTGTTGCCGGTGGTTTAGCTTTAGGACTAGCCGTGCAACAATACGGATTAGCAGATTACTTTATCAGTCTGGTCGCTTTTGATGGAGTCAATATTTATATTTTGTATTTGCTATTTGGTTTAATAACGGTAATTTTATCGAACATAATGAGTAACACGGCGACGGCAACAATTATGATTCCCATCAGTATTTCATTAGTACAGATGAATAATTTAGGCGCACCATCTATTATGGTGTTTATCATTGCCTTAAGCGCTTCCTGTGCTTTACTTCTGCCGGTTTCTACACCACCCAATGCCATTGCATATAGCACAGGAATGCTGGAACAAAAAGAATTTAGGTATGGTGGTATTTTATTGGGTGTTTTAGGGCCCGTTCTCGTTATTTTGTTTGTGTTGGCAACAGCCTCATTAATAAGTTAAAAAATCAAATTATGAAGATGCACCATTTAGGGAAAAACAACTCCATTTTGCAAGTATTTGTAGATGAATTACGCAACGAAGCGCTTCAAAAAGATAGAATGCGTTTTCGAAAAAACATTGAACGTATTGGTGAAATTCTTGCTTATGAATTTAGTAAAACCACCACTTACCAAAAACAAGAAATACAGACACCGCTGGCTAAAACCAACTCCTTTGTATTTAAAGAACAACCCGTTATTTGTTCTATTCTTAGAGCTGGAATTGCGCTACATCATGGAGTTTTAAGCTATTTAGACCAAGCTGATAATGCCTTTATTTCTGCTTACAGAAAAATGCATGAAAACGGACATGATTTTCATATTGAAGTAGAGTATTTAGCCACTCCAAAGATTAATCAACGTATTTTAATTATTGCTGACCCCATGTTGGCAACAGGAAATTCCATTTGGGAAGTATACCAAACCTTAACCAAAAAAGAACAACCTAAAGAAATACACATTTTTGCCATTGTTGCAGCACCAGAAGGAATAGCTTTTTTGAAAACTAAACTACCTGAAAACACGCACTTGTGGATTGCTAAAATTGATGAAGGCTTAAATCAAAAAGCTTACATTTTACCTGGTTTAGGAGATGCTGGCGATTTAGCTTATGGGGAGAAGTTGTAGTTGTAACCTATGAACTTAAGTATTGTCAATTTGAATATCAAATCTTCTTCATATAGCTTTTTTAATTAGCAAAAAACTTCAAAACCATTACTTTTAGCATTATAATTGTGGTTATATTATAAAATGTAATATATTGACTACATAAAAAAACAAATATGATTTTAGGAGTCTCAGATTGGTTAGCAGGTAGAATAAACATGCAAGCACCACATATTCGAATTGGTTTTGTCATTACTTTTTTATTAGGTTTTGGTATTTTACTCTACCTCATCTTGTTTGTAGTGATGACCCTAGAAAAAAATAAACGATAATTGAAATGGAATAAAAACAGGCTTTGAACCCTAAACAGTTTTAAGTTTTTTTAACCAAAATTGAAAATCCAACCAAAACCGACACATGAAGTTTGTATTGATTAATATTAAAGATTTATTACAAATCAGGGAAGGTAAAATTGAAATCCTGAAAGGCAAAGCACTTCAAAATTTACCAAGCATAAAAAATGCATGGCTAGAGGTTGAAAATGGAATCATAAGCAAGTATGGGAGCATGGATAATTTTGAAGCAAATTCAGCTATCCAAACAATTGATTGTTCAGGGAAAATTGTGATGCCAACTTGGGTAGATTCGCACACACATTTGGTGTACGCTGGTAATCGGGAAAGTGAATTTGTAGACCGCATCAAAGGACTTACGTATGCAGAAATTGCTGAAAAGGGTGGAGGAATTATCAATTCTGCTGAAAAACTTCAACAAACTTCTGAAGAAGAGTTGTACCAACAATCAAAAATTCGATTGCATGAAGTCATTAGTCAAGGAACGGGGGCTATCGAAATTAAATCAGGTTATGGACTGACTAAAGAAGCGGAGATGAAAATGCTTCGGGTAGTCAAACGGCTTCAACAAGAATTTGACCTTCCCATTAAAACCACATTTTTAGGTGCGCATGCTCTTCCCAAGAAATTCAACGGAAATACAAAAGCCTATATTGATGAAGTTATCAACGAAATGCTTCCTGCCATTGCTGCTGAAAATCTAGCGGATTTTATCGACATCTTTTGTGAAAAAAATTACTTCGAATTAGAAGATACCCAACGGATTATTGAAGCTGGTAAAAAGTACGGTCTGCCTGCAAAAATTCATGTGAATCAGTTTACTTCCTTTGGTGGACTTCAACTATGTGCAGAACAAAAGGTACTGAGTGTAGACCATCTAGAAGTCTTAACCGATGAAGATATTCAACATTTAAAGAAATCAACCACTTTACCCGTTGCTTTGCCTTCCTGTTCATTTTTTCTAGAAATTCCTTACACCCCAGCCAGAAAATTAATCGAAAATAATTTAGCTGTTGTATTAGCAAGTGACTATAATCCAGGAAGTACGCCCAGTGGAAACATGAATTTTGTAGTTTCTCTAGCTTGCATTAAAATGAAAATGACACCCGAAGAAGCCATCAACGCAGCCACTATAAATGCAGCTTTTGCCATGCAAGTTGAAGACAAAGTAGGCAGCATAACCAAAGGAAAGTTGGCTAACTTGATCATTACTAAACCCATTAACTCCTATTCATTTCTCCCCTATTCTTTCGGTAGCAATCACATTGAAGAAGTATATTTAAAAGGCAAACCACAAATCCATACCAAATGATTAATTTAGACTTATACACCAAAGATTACATCGCTCAATTTGTACAAAAGAGAGCACACGAAACCAAATTTGGAGAGGAAATAGAGACGATAACTGCTTTAGCAGATTTACAAGCGCATCCTGCTGAATATGTATTGTTAGGTATTCCAGAAGATATTGGTATTAGAGCAAACAAAGGAAAAGCAGGAGCAGCAAAAACTTGGGAGGTCTTTTTGAATTCTTTTTTAAACATCCAAACCAACATATACAACAACCCGAAAAATTTGATTCTTTTAGGGGAGATCAACTGCAAAGCTTGGATGCAAAAAGCAAGTAGCATTCCTAAAACAGATGAACATTATCATCAAAAATTAGGGGGAATTGTAGAGAAAATAGACGAGGCAGTTGCGGATGTTATTCAAAAAATAGTAGAGTCTGGTAAAATCCCAATTGTTATTGGTGGAGGTCATAACAATGCTTACGGAATTATAAAAGGTTGTTCCAAAGCAACACAAAAACCTATTAATGTAGCCAATATCGACGCCCATACTGATTTACGTCCTATGGATTTTCGCCACAGCGGGAATGGATTTAGCTATGCCATGACAGAAAATTACTTAGATAGATACAGCATTTTTGGAATTCATAGAAATTATACATCGCAAGCTATTTTTGATAGTATGGATGCCAATAAAAAAATAATGTATCATTTATTTGAAGACTGTTTGCACCTCACTAGCCTAGACAAATTAGTAAAGATGAAGTCTTCGCTAGACTTTTTAAAAGGGCAATTTGGAATGGAATTAGATTGCGACGCAATTCACAACATCAACTCCAGTGCAGTTACGCCATCAGGATTTTCATTAAATGTGATGCGTTCGTTTATGAAGTTAATAAGAAAGCACAAAATACATTATTTACACATTTGTGAAGCTGCACCGCATGAATATTCTTTAATAGGCAAAACACTTTCTTATTTGGTTTCCGATTTTATCCGGAAAGAGGAGTAGAAGAAACTCGCTTTGAAGCAAAATACTCAGGTAATAGGTAATAGACCGAGTGCTAAGTTTGCTTTGCATTTAACGGTATAAATTGGTTGTAATTTAGAAATGTGAAGTGTGTGCTGAAATTAATCCCTATTGTACTCCAACCATATTCTCAATTGCATTAAAATTGAAATACATATATCTTATCAAATATGATTTTAATGCAGTTACTAGACCGAAGACAGTTACTTTTAGAAGCTTAGAATATGTACCTACTTTACATTGATTTTATAAATATTGAATTTAATTCCTTATTTTTAGTCTGATAAAATTGTTTTGAAATTTAAAAAATGTTGCATATTTGTTGATATTATGAAGTTACCTTACATATAAAACGAAATTGCGTTGAAATAAAATCTTTCGTATCTTTAGAAAAATTTTCGCTATGATAACAAAAACAAAACTAAAAGAACAAATTGATAGTTTTCCAGAACAATTTTCGATTGACGATTTAATTGAAAGACTGATTTTAGTGGAAAAAATCGAGAATGGAAAATCCCAATCTGAAAATGGAGAAATCTTGAGCGAAAGCGAATTTGACAAAGAGTTAGATAAATGGTTCGAATAAACTGGACTTTTCAAGCAAAAAATGACCTAAAAGATATTGCTGATTACATCTCTAAAGATTCTGTACTTTATGCTAAACGTCAAGTATTAAAAATCCGAAACCGAACTAATATATTAAAATCTCAAAATTACTCTGGTAGAATGGTTTCTGAATTTCAAAACGAAAATATTAAAGAAATTCTCGAAGGTAACTATCGAATAATTTATAGAGTAGTGAATAAAAATCGAATTGATATTTTGACTATTCATCATTCTTCAAGAGACTTCCTAAACCGAAACATATAGCAGGGCGGAAAAATACGCAAGGTAACAGCACATAACAAAAACCTGTCTTGCCGGACAGGCGGGTGGCGAGATTTGTGCTGAAACCTGCCTCGCCGGCAGGCAGGCGGGAAGTTTATGTGTTTTTATAAAAGTAAAACCTTAACCGAAAAATTTACGCATTTTAAGTCGCCACTTATGATATGCGCAGACCGTTACCCACAATATGAAATCTTAAATTATGAGAAAAATATTAATTATATTTTTAATTTTATTTAGCAATTTAACTTTTGCACAAAAGGGTAGATCTATATTGATCTTAAAAGATAGTACTCAAATTAACGGTACTGGAGAAATAAGCGGAATACATTCAATAGTTTCTGTGAAATTTAAAAATGATACTCTCAAATACAGAACATACAAATCAAAAGAAATCATTGGAATTGATATTCTTGAGAATAACTATTATAGAAAATTCAGATATAAATATATAGATGGCGGAAAATTTCCTGATATAATGGAAATAGTTTCCATTGACAGTTTAAGTCTATACATTAGAATATATGAAGAGAGTGTTTTATCAAATTCATTTTTAAATGACCCAATGCCAACAATTGGAAATGAACCTGTTACAGTTGAATTGGATAATGGACAAGAAATAAGTGGCAGTCCAAATCGAAATATTTATATTGAAAATAAACTTCCCACGATATAGTTATTATGTTGGTGCTGGGGAAAGTGACCAAGTAGAACATTTATACACCAAAGGTTTACCATTTGCAAAAAGCTTCAAGAAGTCCATGAAAAAATACTTTAAAAACTGTCCATCATTAATTGAAAAAGTTGAAAACAAAGAATTTTCAAATGATGAATTATTAGAAGTTATAGAGTATTATAATCGGATCTGTCTAAACTCAAAACGTGAATAAATATTGTGGGCAACAGCGCACAAAAATGGCGAGATTTGTGCTGAAACCTGCCTCACCGGCAGGCAGGCGGGAAGTTTGTATATTTTAAGTCGCCACGTATGTTAAGTGCGAACCCTTGGTAAGCATTTAAGAAAAATTCCAAATTCATAAAACTTCAACAAAACAGTTTTTTGCTTTTCTATTCCCAACTCCATAATCCGCCCTATTTGAAAAGGGATTTCCCTTGTAAAGCATTTCTATTTAAGGTATCTTTACAGCAAAAAGAGAATGAAAAACTATTATTATTTACTGCTACTGGCGCTTATTTTTAGTTGCAATCCTAAGGCAGATTCTTCAAAAGAAGAAAAAGAAAACACCGAACAAACATCAAATGAAAAACCAGCAGAATTAACTTACATTGAAAAACTAGCCAATGCAAATGGTTATCAAAATTGGGATGCTATACAAGAAATTAGATTTAGCTTCAATGTAAACAACCAAGGAAAAGAATTTAAAAGAAATTGGAGATGGTTGACGAAGGATGAAAAAGTATTTATGTCTGTAGAAGGCGAAGAAGTTGGAATTGATTTAAACAAAAATCCTGATAAAGACGTTCATCAAGCCTTCATCAATGATTCCTATTGGTTGGTATTCCCATTTCAATTGATGTGGACAGATGGGTACGAATATGAAGTAAACGAAAAAAGAATCTCACCAATAAATGAGATTGAGCTTACTGAATTAGTGATCAACTTCGATGATAAAGGTGGCTATACACCAGGAGACACTTACAAGCTATACATCGACAAAGAAATGATGATAAAAGAATGGAGTTTCTTTCCTGCTGGTAGCGAAGAACCTAGAATCAGTAATACCTGGAAAAATTATAAAAATATTGAAGGAGTCCAAATAAGCACAGACCGTACTAATGCAGACGGAAGTTTTCAAATTTACTTTTCAGACATAGAAACAGCAACTATAGAATGATACAAACTTTTCAAAACACATTAGCTTTTGCTCAACAATTGGATGCGGAAGATCCACTTAAAAAGTATAGATCTGAATTTCATATTCCCAAACAAAAAAACGGCGAAGAACACATTTACTTGTGCGGAAATTCTTTAGGCTTACAACCCAAAAGAACACAAGAATACATTCAGCAAGAATTGACAGATTGGGCAAACTTAGGCGTGGAAGGTCACACAGATGCACAACATGCATGGATGCCCTACCACGAATTTTTGAGTGAATCCATGGCGAAAATCGTAGGAGCTAAACCACAAGAAGTAGTCGTTATGAATACCTTGACGACCAATCTACATTTAATGATGGTTTCGTTTTATAGACCTACTTCTAAACGCTATAAGATTGTTATTGAAGCAGATGCATTTCCTTCTGATAAATATGCGGTAGAAAGTCAGTTGAAATTTCATAACATCGACCCCAAAGACGGATTGATTTTATGGAAGCCCCGAGCAGCAGATAATTTATGCCATATTGAAGATTTAGAGGAAATTGTAAGCGAACATGGAGATGAAATTGCTTTGTTTTTAATTGGGAATACCAATTACTATTCAGGTCAGTTTTACGATATGAAAAAAATCACTGAATTAGGTCATCATAATGATATTTTAGTAGGCTTTGATTTAGCCCACGGCGCTGGAAATATTCAACCAAATCTGCACGAAGTGGGAGCCGATTTTGCAGTTTGGTGTACTTACAAATATTTGAATTCCGGACCGGGAAGTTTAGGTGGTTGCTTTGTACATGAAAGACATGCCAATAACAAAGACCTCAAACGTTTTGTAGGTTGGTGGGGACACAATAAATCAACCAGATTTAACATGCGAAAAGACTTCGACCCAATTCCTGGTGCAGAAGGTTGGCAATTGAGTAATCCACCTATTTTATCTATGGCAGCAATTCGGGCTTCCTTAGCAGTATTTGATGAAGCAGGCTTTGACAACATCAGAGCAAAATCTGAGCAGCTTACCAATTATATGGAGTTTTTGGTAAATGAAATCGATAATGATAGTATAAGCATCATTACACCAGGCAACCCAAACGAACGGGGTTGTCAACTTTCCATACAAGTAAAAACAGCAGATAAATCTTTGTATCATGCCATTACAGAAAAGGGAGTTGTTGCAGATTGGCGAGAGCCAGATGTAATTCGGGTTGCTCCTACTCCTCTATACAATTCCTATCAAGATGTTTTCAACTTTGTTGAAATCTTAAAAACACAACTTTAATGAATAAAAAAGAACATATACTTATAGTAGGTGCTGGACTTTGCGGAAGTTTACTGGCATTGCGTTTAGCCCAACATGGTTATACAATAGACTTAGTTGAAAAGAGACCAGACCTAAGAAAAGCAGATATTTCTGCTGGACGTTCTATAAATTTGGCCTTTTCAGACCGAGGAATGAAAGGCATGAAAATGGTTGGCTTGGCAGATAAAGTGAAGGAATTGTGCATTCCAATGTATGGAAGAATGCTGCATGACAGAGAAGGAAACACACAACTTTCCAAATACAGCGGAAGAGAAAATGAATACATCAATTCCATTTCCAGAGGGGGATTAAATTCGCTTTTGCTGGATGAAATTGAACAATTTGGAAACGTAAAGCTTCATTTTAGTTTGGCCTGCAAAGAAGTAAACTTAGAAGATACCTCCGCCACATTCCATGATGAATCTGGTAATGAGCAAGTGTTTAAAGCTGACTATATGTTTGGTACAGATGGCGCTGGGTCTGTGGTTAGAAAAAGTATGATGCAACGCAGAGAATTTCTATTCAGTTTTTCTCAAAATTTCTTAACTCACGGTTACAAAGAATTAAGCTTTCCAGCAACTGATAATAATAAGTATGCAGCAGATGCCGGAGCATTACACATTTGGCCTCGAGGAGAAAATATGTTGATTGCCTTACCTAATTTAGACAACACCTTTACAGTCACTTTATTTTTGGCCTATGAAGGTGGAGACTATAATTTTAATAACCTGACTAATCCTGAAATTGTAAAAGAATATTTTGAAAAAGAATATCCTGATGCTTTGGCTTTAATGCCGAATTTAGAAACGGAGTATTTCGAAAATCCAACTGCTCCATTAGGAACGGTAAGATGTTCGCCTTGGACATACAGCAATACATTAATTATGGGAGATGCTGCTCATGCTATCGTTCCGTTTTATGGGCAAGGGATGAATGCTTCATTTGAAGATGTAGTGGAATTTAGCAACCTATTGGAAGCTCAGGATTTCAATTTTGAAAAAGCTTTTCAGCAATTCAGCAAACAGCGTAAAATAGATGCGGATGCCATAGCTGATTTAGCCTTGGATAATTTTCATGAAATGAAATCACATACAGCAAAAGACATATTTTTAGAAAAAAGGAAACTAGAAATTGCCTTTGAAACTGAATTTCCAGATTCATATTCATCAAAATATTCTTTAGTTACTTTTGAAGAACAGATTACTTATCATGAAGCATTATTACGTGGAAGAGCACAAGACTTAGCAATACTGCGTTTGTTGAAAAACAATCGACTTCAAAAAAACGAAACCTTGGCAATTCAACTTGAGCAAGTTCAACAAGAAACCGAAGCTATTTTAGAAGAGCAAGAACTACTTTAAATTTATAAAATGAAACTTACCTCAGTAGCACAAATTTTAGACCAAGCAGCAAAAGAAGCAAAACCTGTTTCACAAATGGCAGAAGTGGAAGGATATACTTTAAAAGAAGCATACCAAATTCAGTCTTATTCCATCCAACAAAGAATTGAACGTGGTGAAAAAATCACCGGTTTTAAATTGGGATTTACCAGCAAAGCCAAGATGGAACAAATGGGAGTCCATGATTTAATCTGGGGAGTTCTTACTGACCAGATGAAAATCGAAGACGGAGGAGAAATTTCAATGAGTAATTACATTCATCCACGAGCAGAACCAGAAGTTGCCTTTTTGGTGGAAAATACAATCGATAAAGAAATCTCTTTAGCTGAAATCCCAAATTACATTTGCAAAATGGCAGTTGCCATTGAAGTGATAGATTCTCGTTACGAAAATTTCAAGTTTTCATTAGAAGATGTAGTAGCTGACAATTGCTCATCTATTGGATATTGTATTGGTAAATGGAAAGATACAGCTGATTCTATTCAGGATTTATCAATTCAATTGAAATTTGACGAAGAACTTGTTCAGGGTGGAAACACAAAAGCCGTATTGGAAAATCCATATCAGTCTGTTGTGGAATTAAGTAGACTAGCCACAGAAGCTGGATTAAAAATAGAAAAAGGACAAATAATTTTAGCTGGAGCAGCCACCGCCGCAGAATGGATGAAAAAAGACACAAAAATTCAAGCTCATCTTCAAGATTTTGGCGAAGTGAGTTTTAAGGTAAAAGCATAAGTTATGAAAGGAAAAGTAGTAGAAGGAAAGGCAAAACCAAGAGGAAAATTCCCACATGTTAAACGTGTAGGCGATTTTATTTATGTTTCAGGAACCAGTTCACGAAGACCAGATAATACCTTTGAAGGCGTTGAAGTAGATGAAATGGGAACTACCAATCTAGACATCAAAAAACAAACTGCAGCCGTTTTAGAAAACATCAATGATGTATTACAAAGCGAAGGAGCCAGTTTAGCTGATGTAGTAGATATCACTTCCTTTTTGGTGAACATGAATGATTTTAAAGGCTACAACGAAACCTACGCAAGCTATTTCGATTATGAAACTGGTCCAACCCGAACCACCGTTGCAGTGCATCAATTACCGCATCCGCATTTGTTAATTGAAATTAAGGCAATTGCTTATAAGCCTAAAGATTAACTAATTATGGAAGATTATTCTAAGATTCTTACTCAACAAAAAAACTATTTAGCTACAAAAGAAACAACTAGTGTACAAGAGCGAATCAATTTATTGAAAAAGCTGAAATCGTGCTTAGAAAGTCATGAGCAAGAAATTTTAGATGCACTATACGCTGATTTTAAAAAGTCGCATTTTGAAGGTTATGCAACTGAATTGTTGGTTACCTACAAAGAAATCAACCTGTTTATCAAGAAGTTGAAAAAATGGAGCAAACCCAAGCGGGTATTGCCTACGCTGTTTAATTTTCCATCATCAGATTATATTTATCGTCAAGCTTGGGGGCAAATTTTAGTGACTGCTCCTTGGAATTATCCTTTTCAGTTGGCTATTAATCCTGTGTTAGCGGCCATTGCCTGTGGAAATTCGGTTATTTTAAAACCATCTGAGTTAACTCCACACACTGCCCAAGTTTTAGAAAATATAATACATGCCGTTTTTCCAAAGGAAGTTGCTTACGTAATTCAAGGTGGTGTGGACACTTCTACCTATTTGCTCGACCAAAAATGGGATTATATCTTTTTTACGGGAAGTGTTCCTGTAGGAAAAATTGTAGCCAAAGCAGCCGCAGAGCATTTAACGCCAGTTACTTTAGAATTAGGTGGAAAAAACCCATGCATTGTTGATGAAACTGCGAATATAGAAATAGCTGCTAAACGCATTGTTTGGGGTAAGTTAATCAATGCAGGACAAACTTGCATTGCACCCGATTATATTTTGGTACATCAAAAAGTAAAGCAAAAATTAGTTGAAAAGATCATTCATCAAATAGAAGAATTTTATACTATAAATGTTCAAAAATCACCGGATTATCCGAGAATTGTCAACGAAAAAAACTTTGAACGTTTGGCAAAAATGCTTTCAGATGAAAAACTATTGTATGGTGGTGAAATCAATAAAGATGAACTCTACCTCTCTCCTACTTTAATCGATGAACCGAAATTAGACAGCGCTGTAATGCAGGATGAAATTTTCGGTCCTATTTTACCTGTTTTGACTTATTCTAATTTTAAGGAAGTTGAAAAAATTATCCATCATTATCCGCATCCACTTTCGTTGTTTATTTTTTCCGAAAACAAAAAACGCACCAAAGCGTGGATGAAGCAATTTCGATTCGGTGGTGGCATCATCAACGATACTATCGTTCATTTTTTGAACGATAGATTGCCTTTTGGAGGTGTTGGAAATTCAGGCATGGGTCAATACCATGGAGTACATTCATTTAGAACTTTCACCAGAGAAAAATCCGTTTTACATCGAAAAACATGGATAGATTTGCCGTTCAGGTATGCGCCTTATGGTAATAAATTGAATCTATTGAAACGGGTTAAGTCTTGGTTGACCTAACTTAAATCAAATACTAAAATTAAAGATAAAACTGCTCTCCAACTTATACTTCAGTTCTCCTTTTTTAAATGTAACATCCTCAAAAACTGAAATTTATCTTTAATAGGTTGGGATTCTGCATAATCCCAAAATTTTTGGACCTCGAGGAAATTTTTGCGGAATGACAGGTAAAAACGAGAATTACCGCTTCTATCTTGATTTGAGTAAAGAAACACACTAAAAGAATTGTCCGCACTTTATGCGGAATAAAAAAACATTCTCCAAAACTGTCATTCCGCACTAAGATGCGGAATCTTTTTGTCGTTAGTTCGGATGCCGCTTAAAAACCGACGCACAGATTTGTCATGCCGATAAAAGAGGCATCTCATCCAGAGCGTCACGTACTGCTTTTTCATGAACATTCGTGAGCATTGTGTGGGATTTCTCCTACCGTCGGAATGACAATTAAACAATAAACACTAGCGTTTCAGTACCGCTTTGGCGAGCCCCGATAACTATCGGGGTCCACTATCGCTTCAGCGTAAAATTGGCCTTAAACTCATTCATCTGTCCTGTTGATGGTTCTTCGTATTCTACCCTAAACCAATAATCGTTTCCAATTACGGGTTTACCGTTATACGTTCCATTCCAGCCTTGACCACTTGGA
>Ga0307937_1000219_pt1 | contig 37438 bp, 30 predicted proteins | sample OrgLakmetagenom3_FD_201814 | JGI IMG/M metagenome (GOLD analysis project Ga0307937, IMG submission 201814) | Saline water microbial communities from Organic Lake, Antarctica - #3 | ecosystem: Environmental > Aquatic > Non-marine Saline and Alkaline > Saline | place: Antarctica: Organic Lake...
AGCGCATCAAAAAGTATCAACCAGAACTCTCGGTTTACTCTATATTTTTGTATAACTAATGTCTTAATAAACAATTCAAACCTTGTTTATCAATTCAACTACCCATTAAAATAAGGGTAGAACCATATCAAAGAATAAAGTGAGGGTTTTAAATAAAACAAGAGATAGTTTCGCAGAAATCAGCAAAAGTCCGCTTGTTATAAAAGGATTACTAATTATCCTATTTTTTAGTATTTTGATTAGAACATTCGTTTATGTTACCACCAATAGATTATACAATCCTATAATTTCAGAATTACTTAGGCCTTTCTACCTCTACATTTTAATTTTAGCAACAACGTTAGGATTGATTTTACTAGCATATTACGCCTTCAACCGAAAACTAACTGATTTCCTCATTATTAGCTCATTTAGCATTTTATTCATTAGTTTTCTTTTAAGTATTTATGGATTTTCACCATGCTTAGTTAGACACACAAGCTCCTATACCGAACACATACATCCACATCCTATATCTTACATTCTAAAACAATCATTTCTTTGTCCATCTTATTCTCATAATTCAAGATTTCATTTGATGTTTTTAAGCGTAATTAGTTTCTTGATTTTTATAATATGTATTGCAGAAAAGAGAATCAAAAAAGAAGTATGAGAAGGGTTATTTTTACGTAAAATCAGGCTAAATTTCTTTATTCCATATTGGCAATCTGCCAAATAAATTAAAATGCTGCTGAATTATAATTCCTTCAACTGTGCTTGGAATATCGTTATTATTTTTGTCAAAAGTTTCATACCAATAAATATCGAGGGCGTCTATATTTTCATTTTCAACTTTATTTTTCCAGCTTATTCTGCGTGGTTCACCGAATTGTTTACCATTAATTATTCTGTCACCAATTCCACCACTTCGAATTTTCATTTCTCCATTTTGCAGAATCTTACCAGACGAACCAACATATATTAATTCAATTCCCCCTTCCTTCAAAGCATAAACTAAATATATACCAATTCCGTTTTTGGGAGCATTGCAAACCTCTTTCAATTCTACATTTTTAGTGAAAAAGAAATGATCATTTGATTTGTACTTATCTAGTTCGTCAAACATATATTTTAGTTTTAATTTTAAGGTAATATAAAAATTTAAGCTAATATAAAATCCATATTGGGCAAATATCCGGATAGTTTCTGGAACTTTCAAATCAATATTTTCATATCAATTCTAAAATCCAAAGAGTGGTGACACTTTTCAAGCATTGCGCTAATATCATTCTAACCCAAACCATTATAACTCTCCTTAAACAAAACCACAAACTCTTCCATTTCTTCTAAAGTCCAATGCGCAAAACCTAGGCGAAGTGCTGTATATTTTTGGTTTTGGTACATGCAAATTCTTGGAAGGAATACATCTCGTTTCTTTAATTCTTGAGCTAGCTTAACTAATGAAATTTGTTCTTGAAATTCTATCCAAAATGCAAATCCGTTTGCAGGCCTTTCAAACTTGATTGATTCTTCAAAGTACTGTTTCAACAAAGCCTCAAAGTGCAACATTCTTTCACGATAAATCTTGATTGTTTTCTTTTGATAGCGAAACATATCTCCTTCGATAATCATTTCACCTAAAGCTTGTTCTAAAACAAAATTTCCTTGAGGATTTAGTATTGAAACATGTTTTTTAGATTCTGCTATAAAATCTGGTGGTGCCATCATAAAACTCAATTGAAAAGTTGGATGAAGATGCTTTCCAATCGAGCCTAAATGAATAATTCTACCATGGGCATTATTTGTCGCCATGGGTAAATCAACTTGTTTTTGATAGTTAAATTCAAAATCTTCATTGTCTTCGATTATGATAAAATCATATTCTTCAGCCAAGTTGATCAGTTCCTTTCTTCTGGCTTTCGACAATACTGAAGTGGTTGGATAACTTTGTTGCGGATTCAAATAAACACATCGAATATCCCCTTTTTGATACTTCTTTCTGATATAGGAAATATCAATTCCATCTTCATCTAACGGAACAGTTTTAACCTTTACTTTTTCTTGATTAAAAACCATGTTCATCGAGAAAAAACTTAATTCACCCACCAAAACAATGTCGTTTTCGTTGAACAACATTTTCGCAAGTGTATAAAAAAGCATCTCCCTGCTCTTGGCGATGAGCAAATGATCTTTAGAAATATGAAATCCTCTAGTGATATTCAAATAATAACTCAACTGTTCTTTAAAAAATGCATTCTCTTGAACCGCATAATTACCAATATCACTTTGAATATTTCTTCGTTTTAAAGCTCCAGTATAAAACCGAGATAATTCTTGGGTTTTTATAATTCGATAGTCAGGCTGTCCATCATTACAAATTAAACGATTATTTTCTTTTTCAAATGGAGAAGAAATAATAAAGGACTTATTAAACGAAAACGCAGATTTTTTCGCTGTTTCAAAAGAATTGGCCACCAAACCATTGTTTTTCCTTCCTTTTAACGAGGGATTCTGAACAAAAGCACCGACTTTGGATTGAATTTTTATCCAGTTTTGAGCCTCTAACTCTTCAAAAGCTGCAACAACTGTTTTTCGATGTACACCTAATTGTTCACTCCAAACTCTTGTTCCTTGCAACTTAACACCAACTGGAATCAAGCCACGTTGAACAGCGTTAATAAATTGATACGCTATTTGAAGATAAAGTGGATCAGACTTTCTCCTGTCTATTCGAATAAATTGATTTATGGAAATCAAATCTGGACTACTTATTATTTGAAAACTGGACTACTTACGAACTTACAAATATAGCACCTTTGTAACGAAATCAATATGAATGAAATCTAGAAGTTTAAAAAATGGACAAATTTATTGCCTTAACGATTATTACACTGTCGTCTACATTTACGTTTTCACAAGAAGACACAACTGTATTTAGAGAAGTGCTTATTCAGAGGAACCGATTAGATATACCTGTCAACCAAGCGACACGAAATGTTGAAATCCTTACCGCTGAAGAGATTAAAAAACTACCTGCAAGAACAGTAAATGAATTACTTGCTTATGTTGGAGGTGTAGATATTCGTCAGCGCGGTCCATTTGGAAATCAAGCGGATATAAGTATTGATGGAGGTTCATTTGAACAGACACTTGTGCTTATAAATGGAGTGAAGTTATTGGATGCACAAACGGCGCACAATATGATGAATATTCCAATTCCTCTAGACGCTATTGAACGCATCGAGGTATTGCGAGGACCAGCAGCTAGAGTTTATGGAATTAACGCTTTAACTGGAGCTATTAATATTGTCACCAAAAGTTCAGGTGAATCATTCGTTGCGGTAAACTCATACGCTGGTTCATCTTTCCAAGAAAAGGAAGTAGGTGATGGTGATGGAATTTATGGCGGAGTCGGAGTGCAACTCACAGGATATTTTAATAGTAAAAAACAGAATCATTTAATCGCATTAAGTCAAGATTCTTATAATGGTCAGCGTTACAATACGGCTTCAAACAACACACGCTTATTTTATTCAGGAAAGCATAAGGCAAATAAAAATCACTCCTTCCAATGGATGGGTGGTTACACATACAACGATTTCGGTGCGAATGGTTTTTATGCTGCTCCTGGAGATAGAGAATCAAACGAAATTGTTGAAACTGCATTATTTAGTCTTTCTTCCACACATCAATTGGGTCGTTTTAAAATCTCCCCAAGAATAAGTAATCGCTATAATGAAGACGATTACCAGTATTTAGGAAAAGAGTCAGATATTGGTAGATCAAAACATTATGCCAACGCTTTAATGGCTGAATTGAATACGAGTATTGAAACTACAATTGGTGACTTTGGTTTGGGTTTTGAGTCGAGATTTGATGAAATCAACAGTTCTAATATTGGTCAGCATGGGCGAAATAATCACGGTATTTCTGCAGAGTACAGAAAAGTATTTTGGAGAAAATTGATTCTTACAGCTGGAACTTACGTGAATTACAATACAGATTATGATTGGCAAGTTTATCCAGGAGTAGATATGGCTTATCGTTTTTCGCCAAGCTGGAAAATATATGCGAGCGCAGGTTCAGGACAGCGCATTCCATCATTTACAGATTTATATTTGAACCAACTACCAGGAAATGTGGGGAATCCTAATATTCAACCAGAAGATGCTTGGGCTTACGAAGCGAATTTTCAATATTCTAGAAAGAGTTTGAAAACAAAAGGTGGATATTTCTATCGTTCAATAAGTAATTATATCGACTGGGTAAGAGCGATGCCAAGTTTACCTTATTCACCAATTAATATCGGGGAGAACTTAGTACACGGTATACATGCTGATATTACACAACAATTTGAGATCAAAAGCAAGCATAAAATTGGGTATAAAGTAAGTTATACTTATCTAAAACCAAGTTATAATGAAGATCAAGAAATACAATCAAAATATGTTTTAGAGTCTCTAAGACATCAATTAATTGTAGGATTAAATTATGCTTACAAAGATTTTTCAATCCAATTGAATAACAGATTTATCGAAAGAGAATTAAACGATCCTTATCATTTATTAAGTGTTCGTGCGAATTATGATATCAAAGATTTTTCTATTTACACAGATGTTAGTAATATTCTTGATGCTGAATATGTGGAAGCTGGAGCAGTTCCGATGCCTCCAAGGTGGTTTACTTTGGGTGTTCGGTATGTTTGGAAGAAGGGTTGATGATTCTTGAAAGAATGAATTAAGTCAGCTGCCCTTTCAGGGCTCAGCTATAATAACCATCACTCCAACCCAAGGCGTTGCCATTGGGTTGGAGTGATTTACCCTTTCAGGGTGAATATTTGATTTAAATAAACTTGGTCTTTAAAAATGAGATACATTTTACACAGGTCCAAAGCCTAGCTCAACTTATCAGGATGCGAGGCGCACTGCTGAATTGAATTCTGTTTTTTTACCCTGTAAGGCAACCAAAAGTTTTAAAAACTAGCATCAAGCTCATTCATTATGCTGAATTACAACCACCCTAAACCCTTGAAAATAATTAAAATACATTTAAATAATTGACAAAAAAATTGTAATACCGAAACAAAAGAGTATATTTGTATTGTGTTAAGTATAAAAACGTACTATTATGTCAAAAACAAGCCAACATACCGAAAAAAATCTAAACTTTGTAAGCGAAGCTCCCACACAATATTATGCTGGGAACAATCAAGAAATGCCAATTCATTGCTTAACTTCTACTCAAAAAATGAGTATAGTTGAGAACAGGATTTCTAAAAACTATTTAGAGCATTTTAAAAAATACACTAATTTAGATTACGATTCTTTAGCAAAAGTATTATCAGTTACCCGTGCGACGCTTATCAATAAAAAAGGAGATGAAAAATTCAATACTACGGTCAGTGAAAAAATTCTCGCTTTAGCGGATTTATATTCTTTTGGCTATGAAGTTTTTGAAGACAAAGAAAAGTTCAATCAATGGATGTTTTTTTCCAATCAAGCACTAGGCGGAAGTATTCCTTTTGATTTTTTACACAATCAATATGGCAGAGAAGAAATAAATAATTTGATTGGGAGGGTTGCTTATGGTGTTTATTCCTAAATTCTCTTTTTAGAAAATGTCAAAGAATTAAAATGGTGGAGTTTTCTTAAAAACCTAAAGAGTTTACAAAAATGAAAGTATACCGAATAAGTAAAATCGAATACGCCAAAGATTTAGCTGGAACTGGAGCTAAACTTTATGGAGGTCGATGGAATCATGTGAATACACCTTGTATTTACACTTCCGAAAGTCGCGCTTTAGCTATTTTGGAATATTCTGTGAACATAAATATAGATTTCATTCCTAATTCACTAACTGTTGGCACCTTTGAAATTGACGAAGACCAAATTCAAGAAATCAAGCCAAATAAATTACCTATTGATTGGCAAGAAATCCCAGCTACTCACTCAACAAAAACAATTGGAACTGACTTTTTGCAAGCTAACGTTCCAATTATTAAAACCCCTTCAATCATTGTGCCCGATGAATACAATTACATCCTCAATCCATCACAGTTGGGCATAGCATTTCAATTGGTAGAAGTAAAAAGGATAATATATGATTTAAGGATTAAAAAAGCTTAACAGATTTACTTGTCCACCTTCTGACTGATTCTTAAAAACCAACGAATTCTAACAATTTACTATCCACATTTCTTCTTAATTTCCTTATCTTCACACCAAAATTTTGAATATGGCGACTGCAGATTGGAAAACAGTAAAAGAATACGAAGACATCACCTATAAAAAGTCGAATGGTGTGGCTAGAATTGCATTCAATAGACCTGATGTTAGGAACGCTTTTAGGCCTAAAACAACATCGGAATTATACGAAGCTTTTTACGATGCACAAGAAGACACTTCAATTGGTGTCGTGTTATTATCTGCAGAAGGGCCTAGTAGCAAAGACGGCGTATATTCTTTCTGTTCGGGTGGAGATCAAAAAGTAAGAGGCCAACAAGGCTATGTGGGAGAAGATGGAATGCACCGTTTAAATATCCTTGAAGTTCAAAGATTGATTCGATTCATGCCAAAAGTAGTAATTGCTGTTGTTCCAGGCTGGTCTGTTGGTGGCGGACACTCTTTACACGTTATTTGTGATTTGACTTTAGCGAGTAAAGAACATGCAATTTTTAAGCAAACAGATGCTGACGTTACAAGTTTTGACGGAGGCTATGGTTCTGCTTACCTTGCAAAAATGGTAGGTCAGAAAAAAGCCCGTGAAATTTTCTTTTTGGGCCGAAATTATTCAGCGCAAGATGCTGTAGACATGGGAATGGTAAATGCCGCTATTCCACATGCAGAATTAGAAGATACAGCTTACGAATGGGCGCAAGAAATTTTAGCAAAATCTCCAACGTCAATTAAAATGTTGAAATTTGCATTCAACTTGACGGATGATGGAATGGTTGGTCAACAAGTATTTGCTGGAGAAGCAACGCGTTTAGCTTACATGACAGACGAAGCAAAAGAAGGTAGAAACGCATTTTTAGAAAAACGCAAACCAGACTTTTCGGACATCAAGTGGATTCCATAGTTCATTAATGCCATTTGCGCATATCAATAAAATCATTCCCGTGAGATTAAGCGGGACGGTAAAAACTAGACAATGAGCGAATTAAAAACAGCATTAGAACAAAGATTTGGTGCACACCGCGTAAGTGATTATCCTACTGGTAATGAGGATTACATAGACTTATTAAAAGTTGAAGTAGAGAAGAAATTTCCTTTGACAATTATTTGTACGAATGGACTTTCCGCATACGAAATGCCAGTTCCCGAAAGATATAAGGACAGGAAACACACCGAACTTTTTTTCTGTTTGCCTGGTTATTGGGACTTAGATGATGTTGAAAATGAGAACATGACATGGCCTTTAAAGGTTATTCAGAAATTAGCAAAAAACCTTATAGAAAACGAAACATGGTATGGACCTGGACATACAATTGCCAATGGTAACCCATCTAAACAGATTTCTGAAACAATGAAGCAAGATTATTTTTTACTTGCTGATCCTATTGAGTTAGAAGATTTTTTTGCTCCATTAAAAATCAATGGATTGGATATATACTTTTTAGCTGTTATTCCATTATTCCATAAAGAATACGAACAGAAATCACATCAAGGATATCCAAAATGGATTAAGAAATTCCGTGGAAGAGAAGGAAGTGAAATTTTAGATGATTATAGAAAATCCATTTACAAAAGCCGATGGCTAAAATCGTGAATCCCATTTTCGTGAATTTATTCGATTTCTGTTGATTCTTGGATTTTTTTACACGGTTTTATAAAATAAATTCTTTTGAATTATAAAATCGATTGCTTTGATTCAAAAATTCAATTATGCTAATTCATGGGCTTTTCACATCGGTTGATGAAATATTTTCGTACCCAAAGTAGACACGCAATAAATTGACGTGTCTACTTTGGGTCAAAAAGCTCACTAATCCCAGCGATATATCCCATTACTTCGTCTCTTCCTTTAGCAGAAACACTTGATGTTACAAAATAAGGAGGCAAAACCTCCCATTGTTTTAACATTTCTCGCTTATATTTTGCTATATTTTTATCCAATTCAACAGCAGATAATTTATCGGTTTTGGTAAATACCATTGAGAATGGCAACCCTTCTGTTGCGCACCATTCCATAAATTCAATATCAATTTTCTGAGGATCGAGGCGGCTATCAATTAATATGAATGTATTCAGTAAGTTTTTTCTTGTTAGCAGATATTCTTCAATAAAAACCCCCCATTTCTTACGATTAGACTTCGATGTTTTGGCATAACCGTAGCCAGGTAAATCTACCAGATACCATTCCTTATTAATTATAAAGTGATTTATTAATTGTGTTTTCCCAGGCCTCCCTGAGATCTTTGCTAATTTTTTATGATTAGTTAGCATGTTAATAAGAGAAGATTTCCCCACATTAGACCGACCGATGAAAGCATATTCAGGAAGCTTTGGGTCTGGACATAAAGACACATCTGTATTACTAATCACGAAATCTGCAGAATGTATCACCATAACATCAAGTTTTTCACAAAGTTATTTTTTTAAAATCAGCAAACATAAAATTGATGTGCAAAATCATTTTTTTTTCTATCTTTATCGCGTCGTTAGTTGTTCTAGCAACAAAATTTTGTGCCATAGGGCATCAATAACAAGTAATCTTCGGGTTAAAGCAGTATTGTATTGCATAATTCTATGTTTAAAATTTTGAATTTCAAAACATAAATTATTTCTTTGCAGTCTGAATTAACCCTTTAAAAATAGGAAAAATGTCTGATATTAAATCAAGAGTTGTATCAATTATTATTGATAAGTTGGGTGTAGAAGAAGCTGAAGTAACTACAGAAGCGTCATTTACAAATGATCTAGGAGCTGATTCTCTAGACACAGTTGAGTTAATAATGGAATTCGAAAAAGAATTTAACATTGCTATTCCTGATGATCAAGCAGAGAATATTCAAACTGTTGGTCAAGCAGTTTCTTACATTCAAGAGCACGCAAAATAAGCAGTAAATGATTTGGCAACAAATTGGAATTTATAATTTAGATTTAATTCATGGAACTTAAACGAGTTGTTGTAACAGGACTAGGGGCTTTAACACCTATTGGTAACACAGTAGAGGAGTACTGGAAAGCATTACTCTCTGGTAAAAGCGGTGCTGGGCCTACAAAACAATTTGATGCTTCTAAATTTAAAACGCAATTTGCATGCGAAATCAAAAACTTTAATGTAGAGGATTTCATTGACAGAAAAGAAGCTAGAAAATTAGATCAATTTTCTCAATATGCCATGGTTTCCGCTTCGGAAGCCATGGCTGATTCTAAGTTAATGGAATCAAGCCCAAACAAAGATCGAATTGGTGTAATTTGGGGATCAGGTATTGGTGGTTTAAAATCGCTACAAGATGAGCATGAAGGCTTCATGAATGGCGATGGAACTCCAAAGTTCAATCCTTTCTTTATTCCTAAAATGATTGTTGATATCGCTGCAGGGCATATCTCAATTAAATACGGACTTCGTGGACCGAATTACGCTACTGTTTCAGCATGTGCTTCTTCAACCAATGCAATTATCGGAGCTTTCAACCTCATTCGTTTAGGAAAAGCTGATGCAATTGTAACTGGTGGTTCTGAATCTGCAATTACTGTTATGGGAGTTGGTGGATTCAATGCCCTAAGAGCGCTTTCAGTGCGTAACGATTCTCCAGAAACTGCTTCTCGCCCATTCGACAAAGACAGAGACGGATTTGTTTTAGGAGAAGGTGCTGGAGCACTCATCCTTGAAGATTATGACCATGCTATCAAGCGTGGAGCTAAAATATATGCTGAACTTGCTGGTGGTGGAATGTCAAGTGACGCTTACCACATCACTGCTCCTCACCCAGACGGAATTGGAGCAAGGAATGTAATGATTGAAGCATTGAAAGATGCCGAACTTCAACCAGAAGATGTAGACTATATAAATGTTCATGGTACTTCAACTCCTTTAGGAGATATTGCTGAACCAAAAGCAATCAAGGAAGTTTTCGGAGAACATTCTTACGAACTCAACATTTCATCTACTAAATCCATGACAGGTCACCTTTTAGGTGCTGCAGGAGCTATTGAAGCTATTGCTTGTATTTTAGCCGTGCAAAATGACATCGTACCTCCAACAATCAATCATTTTACGGATGATCCAGAGATCGATAACAAAATGAATTTCACTTTTAATGTTGCACAAAAACGCAAAGTTGATGTTGCTTTATCAAACACATTCGGCTTTGGAGGACATAATACCTCTGCGATATTTAAAAAAATAAAGTAGACACTTTTGAGAAAACTGTTTTTATTTCGTTCACGCCCAAAAAGTAAAAACGACCTTAAACTAATTCGGTTCATTATCAATAAATTTGGTTACCGACCTAAGAAATTAGTACTCTTTAAAATAGCATTAACGCACAAATCCATCTCAAATGCTTCTGATAAATTAATCTCTAATGAGCGATTAGAGTTTTTAGGAGATACAATTCTTGATGCGATAATTGCAGATTTTCTTTTCCATAAATTCCCTGATGAAGACGAAGGATATTTGACCAAAGTAAAGTCAAAAGTAGTTAGTCGCAATACGTTGACTGCTATCGCTCAATCCATGCAGCTTTCTGATCATATTGTTTATCAAAAAGGCAGAAGTATACGTTTGGCTACCTTAGAAGGAAATGCGTTTGAAGCGTTAATTGGTGCTATTTATATAGATTCAGGTTATGAAGCAGCTAAAAAATCAATCTTCCACTCTGTTTTAAGAACACATTTAGACTTGCCTACTTTATTGGAAAAAGAAATTGATTTTAAGAGTAGACTATACATTTGGTCACAGAAAAATCGCTTAGACATTGAGTTTAAATTAATCACAGAAAAATTCGCTAACGGGAAATGGTTTTATGAAGTTGAGGTCTTTATTAATTCAAATCATTATGGAAGAGGAACAGGAGATTCTAAAAAAGCAGCAGAGCAATCAGCATCTAAAGAGACTTTACAGTTAATGGGAGCAATTTAATTTAGCTTGGTAGCCATTGATCTACTAAATAGTGTCTGGTCGGAAACACAACAAAATTAAAATTGATTCTTTTGCGTATATTTTACTTTTTTTCTAGTCGGCTGATGCTATAGCATCTCCTAAAGAAATAAAACCAAACCGCAGCAAAGCAAGCTCATAGCCTGTCCCGAGAAATCGGGAAAAACCTTAAAAAATTATTATGATTGAATAAATATTTCTCAAAATTCATACAATTTATAAAAATCGTCTGTTTCCGACCAGACAATAAATAGACTATAAAACACACTTCAACTTCTAAAAATTTGTTAATTTCGCCAGTTATAAATAATTCACTGCTATGACTTACCTTAAACTAAAAACCCTTTGTGCTTTGGTATTCCTTATACCTACCCTTTTAATAGCTCAAGACAATACATTTAACAACTTCAAAACCACCAAAGCTTCTGGAGAAGCTCCGGCTATTTTCACTACTTCACTCAACGACAAAGTAGCTGTCAAAGTAGCAAGTAATTCAGAAATAAGTGAAGAGTACATAGAAAATTATGCGCTTTACAGCAACTATGCTTTGAATAATCTTCTGGAGTCAGGAATTGTGCTTTATGGAGACCCAATGACGCGGTTTGTTCAAAAAGTAGCAGCAAACCTTTTAAAAAATGAGCCAAAACTAAAAGAGGAGCTTCAATTCTATGTTATTAAAACCAATATAACCAATGCACTTTGCACGGATCCAGGGGCAATTTTTATAACTACTGGATTAATTTCTCAGATTGAGAACGAGGCACAATTAGCTTACGTAATTGCTCATGAGATTGTACATTATCAAGAAAAACACCTTGAAAAATCTTTTAATAAATCGAAGGAAAGTAATTTAGATCCTTCTTCCTCTTCCTCCTCCTCTTCTTATGAAGATTTGGTTTTACAATCAAAAGATCATGAATTTGAGGCTGATGCAAATGCGTTAAAGCTTTACCATGCTGCTGGATATTCTGATATAGAAATAAATACTGTTTTCGATGTTTTGATGTACTCGTATCTCACTTTTGATGAAATTGATATTGACAAGAGCTTTTTTGGAAATTCAAAAATTTATATCCCACAATCATATTTCCCAGAAAACCCAAATCCAATTCTAGCTTCTGAAGATTATGATGACAGTAAAAGTTCTCATCCTAACATTAGAAAACGAAAAGATGCTATTGCAGCTGAAATTAAAAAATACGACAATTGGAAAAAAAATAGTAGCTTCATAGCTATTGAAGAATTTAAACAAGTTCAAAACATTGCAAGGTTCGAATCGGTAAGAGGTGATTTACTGCGTGCAGACTACGTAAAAGCGCTGTATGATATTTATATATTAGAAAATCAATTCCCAAACAATGAATACCTGCAAACTTCCAAAGCACTAGCCTGGTCAACTATAAGTCAAACTATAATAGCTGGAAAAAAAAGAACATTCCTTGAGGATATCGACAAAAAAGAAGGTGCTATTTCCATGCTTTATAGTTTCATTTCAAAATTAAGCTATGAAGAGGTAGCATTATTAGCGATTAGACAAACACATGATATTTATCTAAAATTCCCAGAATCTAAAAGGATTAAAGATATCAGAAATGAAACAATTGCTCTTCTTGCGTATTTGAGAAATTTCGAGATAAACAAACTAGAAAGTATTAGTTTTTTAGACGCAGTTTCTTTGAGAGAAGAAAGTATGGCAGACACAGCTTCAATAGATACTTTGGACATTGAGGGGGAAACAAAATACGATAGGATTAGAAGAATAAGAGAGCAGCAAAGTTCTAAAGAAAGCACAGCAGAGCTTATTGACGAAAAATTTTCTACTTTTCTCCTCTATGATTTAGTTGCAAACCGTGAATTCAATGAGATTTATGAAAAGGAAAAAGAAAAGCTGAAGGACAATAGTCGATCATCTCTCATTTCAAAAAGAAAGAGAAAAAAGCAGAAAAAAGAAAAGAATAAAAAACTAGAAGGTGATATCATTTTATTGACACCCCATTTAGAAGCGAATAAAAAAGGAGAATTTAATTTAAACCGTACACTTAAATTTTATGATTTAATGTCAAAAGAAATTAAAAAATATGCTCCGAAAGGCAGACTGCAATATAGAGGAATTGTACTTGATGAAAACTTTACAACTGAGGAATACAATACTGCTAGTTTACTTCATTCTTATCTAATTCAAATGGCAAATTTTGAAAATAGAGAGTTCAAAAATCAATTGATCGATTATGAGGATATGCATGAGTTTCTTGAAAAGTACGACAATCCTCAGCTTGTTTTAATATCAGGCAAAGCCAACAAGTCATCAATATTTAGAAACCACCTTTTTGGACAAGCCGAATATATAGAGGTTTCAACCGGAAAAACATCAAGTTCTGGCTACTATTCTGTAAACTACAAAATCAGACAAGCATCTGTTGGTGGATTAGTCTATGAAATATTCTCAAAATTTTAATCTAAAAAAATGGAAAAATTACATTTATCAATCTTTGCCTGTTTACTGTTTTTTATGTCCCAAAACATTTACGGCCAAGAAACTTATTTCTTTAATCAAAGGAATTTAATTTCATTACATGCCAGTTTTAATCCAAGACTAATTCCAATGGGTCAAAACGATAATTTTAATAATAGTCTTGGTGCGCAAGACGTAGGAGTTGGAAGAGGAACTTATTATCAAAGTTATGACGAGAATAATAAATTAGTTTATGGAAATCAAAACTTCAATTTGATGTTTAATGGCTCATACAAGAGAATCTACAATTCTAATAGAATAATTGGAGTAGAATTCAACTATCAAAAACACAATCTCACAATGAATGAAAACGCTACATTGGGATATTCATATATTGATCCCTTCAACTCTAATGAGCAAGTTGCTATTCCATTTGAAATTTCTACTCCGCTATTTAACGTTTATGATATTCAATTCCTATGGGGGTCTTTTTCTGACGCATCCACTTCACCTAACAAACATTTGTTAACTTATGGCTTGGGTGTTAGAATGTTTTCGCTTGATCAAAACCAAAATTATCGATTTGATGCCAACACGCCTTATACAGATTTAGCCAATTATATGGAGGATTATGACGAAATGTATATTTACGCCCGTTTATCGATGAACTATACTTACCGCATCTTGATTACCAAAAACCTAAGTTTAGATTTAGGAGTTAACTTCAATATTGGTTTATATCAAGATATGGAAGCTGATGGAGGATTACCAATGCAATCGGGCTATTATTCTGAAGAAAACCCATCGGACTCTCCTGCGTATGTGCGATATTTCGTTAAAAATAAACTTGGACATGAAACATTTTACAACATGATCTATTTTAGAACAGGCTTTTCATTTGCTTTATAAACAATTCAACGAATACAAATTAAATAACATTATTAGCTTAAAACATTATGAAAAAAATAATCACATTATTAACCCTTGCATTATTAACATTCTCAATTAATGCTCAGGAAATACGTTCATCACAAAAGGCAAAAAGAATAAAGGACTACAAAGATGGATTGCTTCATGCGGATGAAAATGTGGTTATCCAACAAGTAAATCATGGAAAAGTAAACATCTATAAAGATGGAAAAAAAGTAGGAAGACAAAATTTTAATAAAAAAGTAAACGGCTTTGAAACTACCAGCATAGAAACAATTTATAACGATGAAGGTATAACTAGAGTTTTTGCTGTTGAACTTGACAACACAATCGAGCTTTATACGCAACAATAGGACACAGAGTACAATCCGATTGGTAATCCGATAAGATTTGCTGATATTGAAATGGACCCAGCTAATTTTTCAAGTATGGAATACTATGCTGAAAACAGCGAACAAACAGGAAACACATTAATCTCAATTCATCTAAGATATCGAAATGCACCTGGCCAATTAAAACTTTTTCTTTTCGACGAAGATTACCAAGAGTTAAATACTGTGAATGCAACTGCTTCAACAAATTTTAGTCAATTTGAAATAATCGCCTCTAAAGTACTCAGCGACGATAAAGCGGTGTTTTTAGTGAGGGAATATGAACAATCAACTTCTGGATACACGACAACAAAGAATATTTTCGCTTCAAACATGATTACTTTTAGTCAAGAGGCGGAGCCTAGCATCAATAAAATACTTCCAGACTACAGCAGAATCATTAAATACACAATTAGTGAAAATATTGCAGACAATAAAGTATTAATTGCCGTACAATCTCAATTAGACGAAAAAGAATCTGAAGAACAAAATAAAGAAACCGAAAAGAACATACTTGGGGTATACACTTACAATTTTAAAACTTCTGAATTATCCAGAAAATCATATCCCTTAGATGCTGAAGAGGAAAAAACCAGAAGGGGACTCGGATCTATCAGGCAAGTCCTATTTGACAAAGATGGTTCAAGCTATTTCATATTTACTCCGACCACGTCTGCCAATAGGATAGATTATGGAGCACATATCATAAAGCTGGATGCCGCTGGTATATACTTATGGGGTAGCTTTTTAGAAAGAAAAGATGTTTCTGGCTCAAAATATAACCTTAGTGGATATTTCGTGTACATTAATGATCAAAATGAATTAGAAATGGTTTTCAATAGTAAGAAAAATGTTTTTAAAAAAGGAGAATATAAAGCCAATGACAGCAATGGAATATGGTTTTTTCATAAAATGGATGTAAGTAAAAAAATCATTCCTATTAAAGCTACATTCAATTCTGAATCTGGAGAAGTAGAGATCAAAAGAATCTTTGAGAAAGAAAATGTGAACTCAATTACTTATAAAAATGCAATTGAAACTAATGAGCCAGGCGTTTATTATGCTGTTCATAACTTAGGAGGAAAAACTTTTGTATCTTTAATCGATTTCAAAAGAAAATAGATACCCAGAATGAAACTTCTTTACTTTACAATTTTTATCACCATACTATTTATCAATCCTGCGCCTTTTCTAGCGCAGGATGATATTTTTTCAGAATTCAAAACCACGAAAGCAGAAGGAAAACCACCCGCTATTTTCACCACTTCATTTGATGATAAAGTTGTGGAAGGAATTGAAAATGCTAAAGCTGTAGATAAAGAAAGTAGAGATGACTATGCCAAGTACACCAGTTATGCGCTGAACAGCCTACTTCATTCAGGCTTAGTATTGTATGGTGACCCAATGACAAAATACGTTGAAAAGGTGGCTGCGAACTTATTGAAAAACGAGCCGAGATTAAGACGTGATTTGGAGTTTTATGTAATGAAAACAAATACAACAAATGCTTTGTGTACAGAGCCAGGGGTGATCTTTATAACTACAGGTTTACTTTCTCAAATTGAAAACGAAGCACAATTGGCTTATGTTATCGCGCATGAAATTGTTCATTATCAAGAGAAGCATCTTCAAAAGTCATTTTCTAAATTGAAAGAACGTGAATTGGATCCGAAGAGTTCTTATGAAGAGCTTGTTAAGCAGTCAAAAGACCATGAATTTGAAGCAGACGCAAATGCACTTGAGCTTTATCACGCTGCTGGATATTCAGATAAGGAAGTCAAAACCGTTTTTGATGTGTTGATGTATTCTTATCTCACATTTGATGAAATAGAAATTGACAGTTCTTTCTTCGGGAATCCTAATATTTATATTCCGCTATCTTATTTTCCTGAAGAAGCAAATCCAATTTTAGCTTTAGAGAATTATGATGATAGTAAAAGTTCACACCCAAACATTAGAAAGAGAAAAGAAGCGATTACAAGTGAAATCAAAAAATATAAAGATTGGGGAAGCCATAAGAACTTCATTGAATTAGACGAGTTTAATAATGTGCAAGCTATTGCGCGATTTGAATCTGTTAGAGAGAACTTGCTGATCGCCGAGTATCTGAAAGCACTTTATGAAATTTATATCTTAGAGAAACAATTCCCAAACAATGAATATTTACAAACTTCTAAAGCGCTAGCATGGGCATTGATGAATCAATCTTCTTTAAGTGGTGGTAAGAGTACTTTAACAGAAAACGTTGATAAAAAAGAAGGTTCAATATCAGTATTGTATGGGTTTATAAAAACTTTGGATCAAAATGAAATGGCATTATTATCTCTTAGACAAATTGAGGATGTATACAAGAAATTCCCCGCTTCTGAGCGATTAAAAGAAATCAGGAATGAAGGGATTGCGGGATTAACTAAGTTGAGAAATTTAAACATCAAAAAATTAGAAAAGGTAAGTTACAAAGTGGCGCTCTCAAACTATAAAAATCATTTAAATGACACAATTAAGAAAATAGATAGCATTGATCAGGAAAATGAAACAAAATACGATCGCATTAGAAGATTGCGGGAAGAGCAGAATTATTCAAAATTTGAAGCCGAGTTTATCGATGAAGATTTTTCAATATTCTTACTTTACGATTTAGTAAATACCATTGAATTTAATGAGATTTATCAAGAGGAAAAAAGAAAGACAGTCATCAATAGATCGAACAGGTATGATCGGCGAAGAAAAGTAGGTAGTGATTTTACAATAGAAGGGGATATTCTATTTATTACACCAAAATTTGAAGCCCTTTACAAAGGCAATTTTGATCTTGAGTCTACTCTTCTCTTTCACGAATTATTCAATGTAGGAATTGAACGGTTTGCGCAAGAAGGAACGTTTTACAAAAGAGACATCACTGAAGTAGAAACATTCACCACTGAAAAATACAATGAAATAGCCTTGATTAATTCATACATAACGCAAACTATAAATATTAAAAATAGTGATTTTAATACGTTATGGATAGATCATGATGAAATGACTATTTTAATGAATGCATATAATGACCCTCATCTTCTTTTGGTTTCTGGAGATTATTATTATAATAAATTCATCGATAAGTCAATAACTGGAGAAGCAAAATATGTGCAAATTTCAACTGGAAATATATACAGTTCTAGAGCATATGAATCAAGATATAAATTAAATAAAATGTCAATAGAAGGATTTGCTCATTTAATATTTACAAAATTTGAATAATTTTTAAACCGAAAAACTACTTATTTTATAGGATTATAAGCCTAGAATGGCGTAGCCATAAAACAACTACTCTTTTGGTTATTAGCGCTATTAAAAAATAATATTGTATTTCAATTTATTTTAATTATATTTGCACTGTTTTATATACAAATTTAATAGAACGAGGGGACAATTTGTCCCCTCTTTTTGTAAGTATGCTGAAGAAGAAAGAAATAGAAAAACTAGCACTTGAGAGGATAAACGAGTTGGATAAAGGCTTGTTTATTGTGGAGACAGTAATATCTTCAAAAAATGTCATTCAAGTTGAGTTAGACGTAGAAGACGGAAATGTAGCCATTAATGACTGCGTTTCTGTCTCAAGAAATATTGAGCACAATTTGGACAGAGAAGTACAAGATTTCGAACTCCAAGTGTCCTCAGCAGGTTTAGACAAACCCTTTCGTGTTCTACAACAATACACTAAGAACATCGGAAACGAGGTTAAAGTGCAAGTTAAAGAAACGAATAAAACCGTGGAAGGTGTGCTAAAGCATGTTGATAAAAACGGAATAAAACTAGAAACGACAACGAAGGAACGCGTTGAAGGGAAGAAGAAAAAAGAAACGGTTGTTCGAGAATATGAATACACGTTCGAAGAAATAAAGGAAACAAAAATTGTAATATCATTCAAAAAATGAACTCATGAATAGCCTGAATTTAATAGAAGTTTTTACTGAATTCAAAGACTTTAAAAGTATAGACAGACAGACAATGATGCGTGTTTTAGAAGACGTATTTCGTTCTATATTGAAGAAAAAGTACGGTACAGACGAGCATTGTGACGTTATTATTAATATTGACAAAGGAGATTTCGAAATTTGGGTAAACAAGGAGATTGTTCCAGACGGAGAGGTTGAAGATCCAAATACGGAGATTGCATATTCTCAAGCTGTAAAAATCGAACCAGATTTTGAAGTTGGAGAAGATGTATCTGAAGAAATTAAATTTGAAGATTTTGGAAGAAGAAATATTCTATCATTGCGTCAAAATTTAATCTCAAGAATTCTTGAGTTAGAAAAAGATCAATTATATAAAGTTTATAAAGACCGCATTGGAGATATCATTACTGGTGAGGTTTACCAAGTATGGAAAAAAGAAATCCTTATTTTGGATGACGAAGGTAATGAGTTAATTTTACCCAAATCAGAACAAATTCCATCTGATTACTTCAAAAAAGGAGAACCTGTTCGTGCAGTTGTTGCGAAAGTAGATATGAGAAACAGTACGCCTGTTATTATATTGTCTCGTTCAGCTCCGGAGTTTTTGGAACGTTTGTTTGAATTGGAAGTACCTGAGGTTTTTGATGGCTTGATTACGATCAAAAAAATCGTTCGTATTCCAGGAGAGCGAGCTAAAGTTGCTGTAGAATCTTATGATGACAGAATTGACCCAGTTGGTGCTTGTGTTGGTATGAAAGGATCACGTATACACGGTATTGTTCGTGAATTACGCAATGAAAACATTGATGTAATAAATTACACAAACAATATGCAGTTGTACATTCAACGTTCGCTTTCACCAGCAAAGATAACGTCAGTGGAATTACTTGAAGAGGAAGAACGTGCAAACGTTTATCTTAAAAATGATCAAGTTTCCTTGGCAATTGGTAAAGGAGGATTTAATATCAAACTGGCAAGTCGCCTGACGGGATATGAAATTGATGTGTATAGAGAAGGTGCTGAAGATGTTGAAGATGTTGATTTGGAGGAATTTGCAGATGAAATCGACAGCTGGATTATAGATGAATTAAAAGCTATTGGTTGTGATACAGCGAAATCTGTACTCGAATTAAATGTGGCTGAATTAATCAAAAGAACTGATCTCGAAGAGGAAACAATTCGTGAAGTCTTTAAGATTTTGGAGTCAGAGTTTGAATAGATTCAATACAAACCTTAACTTAGACATTTTATAAAGAATAATAGATTAATAGGAAGGACGTAATATATGGCCGGTAAAGTAAAAAGATTAAGCAAAGTTGCACGAGAATTAAACGTAGGTATTTCCACGTTAGTAGAATTCTTAAAAACAAAAGAGATTGAGATAGACTCAAGTCCTAACACCAAGTTAGAGCCTGAGCACTACGAGATTTTGAGTGTAAAATTTGCTGATGATCAATCGCTGAAAAAAGAGGCGGAGCAAACAGCGGTAAAACGCGAGAAAAGGAAAACTGTTTCTTTGAAAACAAAGGAAGATGACACTTCTAATGAGGATGATGATGATGAAGATGAAGATGATGAAATCATCATCTCTGAAGAAACAATTGCTCCTCTAGAGACTACTGAAGTAACCAAAACGCCTAAAGTGGAGGTTAAAGAAGAGGTTAAAGAAGAGAAAAAAGAAGAACCGGCTGAAGAAGTTGAGGAAGCTAAAAAAGAAGAAACTCCCAAAGTTGATTCCGTTAGTGACCAAACTGAAAAACCAGTTGAGAAAGAAGATAAAGCACCTAAATTAATTAAGGAAGAAACTAAGTCGAAAGACGAGAAAAGCGGAGGACTTAATGTGATAGGTAAAATCGATCTTTCTAATATAGACACAAGAACGCGGCCTGACAAAAAGAAAAAGGAGAAGAAAAAAGAGAACACGCAAAAAACTGGGCCTAAAAAGCCTGAAAATCCGAAACCTATTCCTACTCCTGAAAAGAAAGTAGAGAAGAAAGAAGTAGAGAAGAAAGAAGAAGAGAAAAAGCAAGAAGAGAAAAAGCCAGCTGCAGAAACTCCTGATCCTAAAAAAGAAATCAAAAAAGTAGATTTGATTTCTGTTTCTAGAAAAAAACTTGCAGGTCCTACTGTTGTGGGTAAAATTGTTTTACCTGAAAAGAAAGAACCGAAGAAGAAGGAGCACGATAACAGAAGAAAACGCAAACGCATCAAGAAAGTTGATGTTAAAAAAACAGGAACAAATGTTCCTAATACGAAAGGCCCTAGAAGAGATGTAGTTCCTGCAAAAGGAAGAGGCAACAAGAAAAACGAGCCTAGAAAAGAGATCACCGAGAAAGATATTGAAAAGGAAATTAAGGATACATTAGCACGTTTGTCTGGAGGAGGTAAATCCAAAGGATCTAAAAACAGACGAGCGAAGAGAGATTCTTATGCTGAAAAACGAGAAAAAGAAATACAACAAGAAGAAAAAGAACAATCAATATTAAAGCTTACTGAATTCGTTTCGGTTTCAGAATTAGCTTCTATGATGAATGTTGGTCCTACTGAAGTAATTTCAGCTTGTATGTCATTGGGGATATTTGCATCCATTAATCAACGTTTGGATGCTGAAACGATTCAGATTGTTGCAGAAGAGTTTGGATATGAAGCGGAGTTTGTTTCTGCAGACGTTCAGGATTCTATTCCGATAGAAGCAGATAATGAGGAAGATTTGATAGATCGTCCACCAATTATTACTGTAATGGGACACGTTGACCACGGTAAGACTTCTTTATTGGATTATATCCGTAAAGCAAAAATTGCTGATGGTGAGGCAGGAGGAATTACGCAGCACATTGGTGCGTATTCTGTCGATCTTAAAGGAAAACGTTTAACATTCTTAGATACACCAGGTCACGAGGCATTTACTGCAATGAGAGCACGTGGTGCGCAAGTCACTGATGTTGCAATTATAATAGTAGCAGCTGATGACGACGTGATGCCACAAACAAAAGAGGCTATTTCGCATGCTCAAGCAGCGAATGTACCGATGGTGTTTGCAATTAATAAAATTGACAAAGCGGGTGCAAATCCGGATAAAATTAAGGAACAACTTTCTACAATGAATATTCTTGTTGAAGAATGGGGTGGGAAATATCAATGTCAAGAAATATCTGCTAAACACGGTAAGAACATCGAAGAATTACTTGAAAAAGTAATGTTAGAGGCAGATTTACTTGAATTAAAAGCCAATCCAAACAAGAATGCAATAGGTACTGTTTTGGAATCTTCTCTTGATAAAGGAAAAGGATATGTTACCAATATGCTGGTTGAAGCAGGTACGTTAAAAATCGGAGATATTATTTTAGCCGGTAAACATACTGGTAGGGTTCGAGCAATGTTGAATGAGAAAGCTCAAAATCTACAATCAGCTCCACCTTCTACACCGATTTCAATCATTGGTATAAATGGTGCTCCAAGTGCTGGTGATAAGTTCTATGTAATGAAAGACGAACGTGAAGCAAGGAATATTGCTTCTCGAAGAGAACAACTTTACAGAGAACAAGGGTTACGTACCCAGAAACATATTACACTTGATGAGATTGGTCGTCGTTTAGCAATTGGTGACTTTAAGGAGTTAAATATCATTGTAAAAGGTGATGTTGATGGCTCTATAGAAGCATTATCTGACTCATTATTGAAATTATCTACTGAAGAAATTCAAGTAAATATAGTTCACAAAGCTGTTGGTGCAATTACCGAAGCCGATGTGAATTTAGCATCTGCATCTGATGCTATTATTATTGGTTTCCAAGTGAGACCAACAGTATCCGCTAAAAAATTAGCAGATGATGAGCAAATCGATATCAGATTGTACTCTATTATTTACAAAGCAATCGATGAATTGAAATCTGCAATGGAAGGAATGTTATCCCCTGATATTAAAGAAGAAATCGTTGGTACTGCACAAGTAAGAGAAACCTTCGACATTACTAAAGTAGGTACGATTGCAGGATGTTATGTGAATTCAGGAAATATCCAACGTAATTCTAAAATCCGTATCATTAGAGATGGAATTGTAGTTCACGAAGGTAAACTAGGATCATTGAAACGATTTAAAGATGATGTGAAAGAGGTGAAAAACAACTACGAATGTGGATTGAACATTGATAAGTTCAACGACATTAAAGCAGGAGATATCATCGAAGCATACGAAGAAAAAGAAGTAGCAAGAAAACTCTAATCTAAAGAGATCTTCTCAAAATATTAAAAGCTGTTCCAATTGGAGCAGCTTTTTTTTTGGATAAAATTTAGGATTAGAGATAAAGATTTTCGTTTCTTAATTTAGCGATAGTAAAAATAAACTTCAAGTAGCTAAGAAGACGAAGAGTTCCCTAAAAAAAAGAAAAATTGCTAGCAATAAGAAGGCAAAATAAAATAAGTAAACAATACAATAGATTTTTTTGAATAGAACTTTGGCTTGTTGATGAAAACTTTCGTAACTTAAATAAACGCAACCGTTGAGTCCCGCTGAATAAGCAAGAATCAGAATAAAACACACCCATTAGCTAACTTTAAAACTCTATTTACTATTAATTCTTTGCCCTAAACAACTTATTTTCCTCTACTTTTTTCTCTCCTATGGGACCTTTTCGAAAATCTCCGTGCCTTTGCGGTTAAAGTTTCCTCTTGTCTAAAGCATAGTTTTTTCGTAAATTTGAGTAAATTAAAATAAAATCTATATGAAATGGTATTTTGTTGCAGCTGCGGTGTTTGGTTTATTCATAACCAGTTGTAAAAATGAAAACAAAAAAGAGCTTTTATCTGAAATAGATAGAATGGAAATTAAATTAGACAGTATTTCAAATGTTGCCAACGATACAGCAAGGTACGTAGCTGAAAACATTGTTACTTCTGTGCGAGCAACAATCCTTAAAGTGAAACGAAATTACATGCCAGATACAATTGATTATATTTTGGCAAATCAAATGAATTCATATAAAGAAATCAGAAAAGCAGTATCCAAAAACACAGGTAACCTTGCCAAAGTAAAACAAACTATTCCTGAAGTTCAAAAAAAGTTAGAGGATTTAAAACACGATATAGAAAACGGTGTAAACGATAGAGATAAATACCAAGACTTTATCAACTATGAAAAATCAAAAATTGCTGAGATTGAACAAGTACTTTCTTATTATATAGAAACAACTAATAAGTACTATAACAGTTACGATTCTCTTCATCCAATAATCAGCCGAGTTGCAGACTCTTTAGCGGAAATTTCACATGATTAAATTTTTACTAAATATAGCTTTCCTCTTTGCGTTAACTTTCGTCTTCGGTCAGAATACCGATGAGCAGTTGGCCAATTACTATTTCAATGAAGGTGATTGTGAAAAAGCTTTACCCTATTTCGAAAAAGTTTACGACTACAACCCAAGTGAATTCACTTTCAAACGCTATTTATCTTGTTTAAAAGAATCAAACCAGGAGAAAGAAGTAATTCAATTAATTGAAAGACAGATTTCAATTCATCCATACAATATAGAGTATCGAGTCGCACTAGGAGGGGAATATGAGCGACAAAATAATCAAAGGAAGGCAGACAAAACATATCAGGATCTAATTGATAACATTACGCCTAATCCACGTGTAATAATAGATTTACAAAAAGCATTTTCAAGCGTCGGCAAGCATGAGTTGGCTTTTCAAGCTTTAGAAACAGGAGATCAGGTTTTAAAAGGGAACTATCCTTTAAACATTCAATTTGCTGAAGTTTATGGAGCTTTAAATGAAACAGAAAAGATGATTAAGGAATACATCAATCTCTTGGACTATAATCCTGGGATGATTTCTTCCTTAAAAATGTTGATTCCTCGCATGATTGATTTTGATGAGGAAGACAACGAGCGTTTTAACATGTTTCAAAATGAATTAATTCGTAAGATTCAGAAAAACCCAAATGAGCCGATTTATTCTGAATTGTTAGTTTGGGCTTTGGTACAAAAACGAAATTTCCCTGCTGCCCTAATCCAATCTAAAGCATTAGATAAACGTGCAGCAAATGATGGTAGAGAAGTTTTTAAAATAGGGAATCAGGCAGCACAAAATAGCGATTTCTCAACTGCTCGCTCTGCTTTTAAATACATTATTAACTTAGGTCAAGAAAAACCGTATTATTATGCTGCAGAGCAATTGTTACTCAATACACGTTTCATGGAAATTACTACATTACGTAACTATTCTATTGAACAAGTTAACGAAACCATTGAAGAATATCAGCAAACTTTAGTTAGAATGCCTAAGAATGGAAAAGCATTGCCTATTATAAGAGAAATGGCGTATATCCAAGCCTATTTTGGAGAGCAACCTGAAGGGGCGATAAAGACGCTCGAAGAAGCTCTAAAACTACCAAAATACAATGCTGTTGAAGAAGCCAAGATCAAACTACTATTGGCAGATGTTATGGTATTACAAAACAATGTTTGGGACGCTTCGTTATTTTATATGCAAGTAGAAAAGCAATTTAAATATGAACCAATAGGTCAAGAAGCGAAATTTAAAAATGCAAGAATCTTCTATTACGATGGAGATTTTATTTTTGCGCAGTCGCAATTAGATGTTTTGAAAGAAGGCACTACAAGACTTATTGCAAATGATGCTATGAATCTCTCCATTTTAATAACAGATAACCTTGGATTAGATTCGAACTATACCGCAATGCGTCAATTTGCTAAAGCCGATTTATTATTGGAACAGCACCAATACGATCAAGCATTTCAACTCTATGATTCTATCACTGACATATTTCCAGATCATAAATTAAAAGATGATATTTTGATGCGAAAATCACAGGCATTCAAATACCGGGGAGAATGGAATACTGCAATTGAATTACTTCAAAAGATTGTTGAAAAGCACGGTGATGATATTTTAGCAGATGATGCATTGTATCAAATTGCTCAGATCTATGAAAATAATCTTTTCGATAATAAAAAAGCAGCAGAATACTACTTCCAATTAATGCGAGATTATCCAGGAAGTTTATTTGTTACTGAGGCAAGGAAGGCATATCGGAAAATCAACTGATTTCTGTCCATAATGTCCACTACCGTCGTTATCCTTATTTTGAAAGCGGTTATTGACAAATGTCAACTCCCTGGATTTCAAAAACAAGCATGCCTAGTTATTGGACATTCTAGTTCAGAAATTATAGATTTGTGTTATGAAACATATTCAACTTTTATTTTGTTTATCTCAAGCAACCTTAATGCTCAAATAATTGTTGAAAAATATGACTTAAGTATTGAGACAAACCTTTCGAATGATCTACAAGAGATTTATGGAAATTTTCTAAACAATAGTGCTTCAAAGGTTTCAATAGTTCAGCTTAAAAAGCAATACTACGATAGTAACTACTATAATTTTTTAAGGAACAAAAGATGCTATCAAAGCAGAAAAAAATGGTTGAAAAACAATTCTATTTATCAAGAGTCCATTATCGTTGAAAGTACAATTGAAAATCAAAAAAGTCACGCATATGAAATTTTTCAAGGACGTTTCAAAAGAGTAGACATGGAATTTACTAAAAACGAAGTGTTTTTGGACAGTGTTGAAACCAAATTAGCGTTGAAGGAAATATTCAATGGCGAGGATAGTGATATTGTAAACATGTGCTATATTCCCCGTCATGCTATTATTTTCTATAACTCTGATGGAAATGCAATTGGAATATATGAGATCTGTTTCGAATGTTCTAACGTGAAAATAGGTATTGTTGGAACCAAGATGTTTTCAAGGAAGTCTCCTTATATTAAAAGTCTGTTTAACAAATATGAAATTCAATTAGAATAAGCGATTATTTAAAATTTGTTTAATGAATTTGGTAATAAGCTGATTAAGTAAATGACTTCCATTTAAAATAGAATTTATAAATGGAAAATTCAAACTTGACTAAATCCCATATTTCTTATTTTTTATCTCAATTTTATTGTGCGTGCGTAATATTTTTCGTAGCTTTAACATCCATGAATTATACGAAAGCAGAAGATTATGTAGATTTCCATCTACGTCATGCGTGGCACAAGGTTTCACGTATGTATAATCAAAAGGCAAAAGCCCACGATTTAACAATGTCAATAGGTTTTATCTTATTGATTGTTGATAAAGAAGGCACGCCAAGTACACAATTAGGCCCGAGAATGGGAATGGAACCTACAAGTCTATCGCGTACGCTCAAAACAATGGAAACTAAAGGATACATTTATCGAGAAATTGATAAAGAAGACAAAAGAAAAGTGCTTATCTTTCTAACTCCACAAGGAGTAGATTTAAGGAGGGAAGTTAAAACTAAAGTCGTAACTTTCAATGAAAAACTATTAAAATCGATTCCTGAAAAGAAACTACAAGCGTTTTTTGAAGTCATGGAAATTATTGACGAACATGTAGAAGACGAACTAAAATCAATATTATAATTTAAATCTTAATTAGATGGAAAGAAAAATAAATAAGGTAGCCGTATTGGGTTCAGGTGTTATGGGATCACAGATTGCATGTCACTTTGCCAATATAGGTGTTGAAGTCCTACTGTTGGACATCATTCCAAGAGAACCCGATGAAAAAGAAAAGAAAAAAGGTTTAAAACTAACAGACAAAGCCGTTCGCAATAGAATTGTGGATTCAGCGCTTTTCGCAGCTTTAAAAATGAGTCCATCTCCTATTTACAAAAAAGAATTCGCTAGTCGAATTACGACAGGTAACATGGAAGATGACATGAAGAAAATCGGCGAAGTTGATTGGATCATTGAAGTTGTTATTGAACGTTTAGACATCAAGAAAATAGTTTTCGAAAATGTTGAAAAATACAGGAAACCGGGAACATTAATTACATCAAACACATCTGGAATTCCAATCAATATGATGTTGGATGGTCGTTCTGATGATTTCAAAAAACATTTCTGTGGAACCCACTTCTTTAATCCACCACGTTATTTACAATTATTGGAAATCATTCCGACGAAAGATACGGACCAAGCGATTGTTGATTTCTTTATGGAATACGGAAGCAAATTTTTAGGTAAGAAAACTGTTCTTGCCAAAGACACACCTGCTTTTATTGCGAACAGAGTCGGAGTGTATTCGATTATGTCACTTTTCCATAGTATTAAAGAATTGGGATTAACTGTAGAAGAAGTTGATAAATTGACAGGAACAGTTTTGGGCCGTCAAAAATCTGCCACTTTCAGAACAGCAGATGTTGTTGGATTAGATACTTTGGTTTTAGTAGCCAACGGAGTAAAAGACAACTGTCCAGATGACGAAGAAAATAAATTATTTGAATTACCCGATTTTATCGGTAAAATGGTGGACAATAAATGGCTAGGTTCAAAATCTGGACAAGGCTTTTATAAGAAAACGAAAGATGAAAATGGGAAGACGGAAATTCTTTCACTGGATTTAGATACATTAGAATACAAAGCACAAAAACGTGTAAGTTTCCCAACTTTAGATATGGCTAAGCCAATTGATGATCTAGAGAAAAGAACAGCAATGTTGATTCAAGGGAAAGACAAAGCTGCTGAATTCTATAAAATGATGTTCGGTGGTTTGTTCGCTTATGCAACGAACCGTGTTCCAGAAATTGCGGATGATTTATTCAAAATTGATGATGCAATTAAAGCTGGATTTGGATGGGGATTAGGGCCGTTCGAAACTTGGGACATTCTTGGATTCGAAAAAGGATTGGAACTAATTGAAAAGCAAGGAAAAACTGTTGCTAAATGGGTTCATGAAATGAAAGCAAGTGGAGCGACTACTTTCTACAAAAAAGAAAATGGACAAAAACTTTATTTCGACCTTTCAAGCAAAGAATACAAAGTAATTCCAGGAACGGAAGACTTGGTCATCTTAGATGCTTTAAGAGATGACAATACCGTTTGGAAAAATACAGATACTACGATTGTTGATTTAGGAGATGGGATTTTGAATATAGAATTCCACACCAAAATGAATACAATTGGAAGTGGTGTAATTGCTGGAATCAACAAGGCATTAGATTTAGCGGAAACTGAATACAAAGGATTGGTTGTTTCCAATACAGGTCAAAACTTTAGTGCAGGTGCAAATGTGGGAATGATTTTCATGATGGCAGCTGAACAAGATTTCGATGAATTGAATTTCGCAGTGAAGGCATTCCAAGATACAATGATGCGAGTGCGTTACGCAAAAGCACCAGTTATTGTTGCACCTCATAACTTAGCACTTGGTGGTGGTTGTGAATTATCAATGCACGCTGATAAAGTTGTTGCTCATGCAGAAACTTACATTGGATTAGTAGAATTTGGTGTTGGACTGATTCCTGGTGGAGGAGGAACTAAAGAATTTGCTAAGCGTTTTTCTGACGGATTGAAAGATGGAGACATTAGAATTAACCGCCTAAGAGAGCGTTTCTTAACTATTGGTCAAGCCAAAGTAGCCACATCTGCTTATGAAGGTTTCGATTTGGGTTATTTACGTGAAGGAATTGATGAAGTTGTGGTGAGTCGCGAACGTCAATTAACAAGAGCAAAATCCGCATGTTTAGAACTTTCAAACAAAGGATATACTGCACCTCCAAGAGAGAAAAACATTACAATTTCTGGTCAAGAAGGATTGGGAATCGTTTATGTTGGAGCACATTCTATGATGTCAGGAAACTATATGTCTGAGCACGATCAATTGATTTCAGAAAAATTAGGATTTGTACTTTGTGGTGGAGACATCTCGGAGCGTGTAAAAGTTTCTGAGCAGTATTTGTTGGATTTAGAACGCAAAGCTTTCTTAGAATTATGTGCTGAACGCAAGACATTAGAGCGTTTAGAAAGCATGGTTAAGAAAGGAAAGGTATTAAGGAACTAGTTTTTAGACCTTTAGAGGTTAGAGAAATAGAAATTAAACAATAAATAAAATGAAAAATGGACATCATAATTTTAGGGAAATGAACATCTGGAAGAATGGGATGAAAATTGTGAAAGCAACTTACACCATTTCTGCAGCGCTTCCAAAAGAAGAAAAATTTGGTCTTACTTCACAAATTCAGCGTTGTTCTGTTTCAATTCCGTCTAACATTGCAGAAGGTTCTGGTAGAGGAACTGTAAAAGACTTTATCAGATTCATAAATTATGGTCTTTCCTCCTCTTATGAATTAGAAACACAATTAATTCTGGTTAATGAATTATTCAAAATTGAAACGGAGTTATTAATTAAAGATATACAAGAATTTCAAAGAATGATTATAGGTTTTAAAAGAAGTTTATCGTCTGAAGCTTAATACATAAATAATGAATTTTTTTACAACAAACATAGATGTTGATTTAGACATGACGTTAGCCGACCCTCGTCTAACATATAATGTCTATAAGTCTAACATCTAAAAAACAAAAAAAATGACAAATAATAACGCATATATAGTAACAGGATACCGCACGGCTGTTGGAAAATCTGGTCGTGGTGGATTCCGTTTTTATCGTCCAGATGATTTAGCTGCAAATGTTATCAAGCGCATCATGGAAGATGTTCCTAATTTAGATCCAAAACGTATCGATGATGTGATCGTTGGAAATGCAAATCCAGAAGCAGAACAAGGATTAAACATTGGACGTTTGGTTTCATTGATCGGATTGGATACCAATAAAGTACCAGGAATGACTGTGAACCGTTATTGTTCATCAGGATTAGAAACGATTGCAATTGCAACGGCGAAGATCAACATGGGAATGGCGGATTGTATTATCGCTGGTGGTGTTGAATCAATGTCTTCTATTCCTATGGGAGGGTGGAGAATTGTTCCTAATCCAATAGTAGCGAAAGAAAATCCAACTTGGTATTGGGGAATGGGATTGACTGCAGAAGCAGTTGCAAAGCAATTCAATATTTCACGTGAAGACCAAGATAAATTTGCATTACAATCACACGACCGTTCTTTAAAAGCAATTGAAACGGGTCGTTTTGTAGATGATATTGTTCCAATTGATGTGGAGCATATTTATTTAGATGAAAACGAAAAACGTCAAGTTAATAAGTATACTGTAGATACAGATGAAGGTCCACGTAAAGGCTCAACATATGAGGCATTAGCCAGACTAAGACCAGTATTTGCTGCAGATGGTTCAGTAACAGCTGGAAACTCATCACAAACAAGTGACGGAGCAGCCTTTACTTTAGTTATGTCTGAGAAAATGGTTAAAGAACTCGGTTTAGAGCCAATCGCAAGGCTGGCTTCTTACAATGTTGTAGGTGTTGAGCCTAGAATCATGGGAATCGGACCAGTTGACGCTATTCCTGCAGCACTCAAATCTGCAGGATTAAAGTTAAACGACATTAATTTATTCGAATTGAATGAAGCGTTTGCTTCACAATCATTGGCGGTAATTCGTGAAGTTGGGTTAAATCCTGACATCGTGAATGTGAATGGTGGAGCAATTTCTTTGGGACATCCACTTGGTTGTACTGGAGCGAAATTGACAGTTCAAATGATGAATGAATTGAAGAAACGAAAGGAACGTTATGGCGTTGTGACGATGTGTGTTGGGACTGGGCAAGGAGCTGCTGGGGTTATTGAGAGACTTTAGTTTATTATAGTTACCACGAGATGCAATCTCGCGGCAGCTATAATAAAGCAGAATAAATAATAAAGTATTTATAAAATCCGTTGTGAAAGCAGCGGATTTTTTGGTTTAAAGAATGATGATCTACCAATATATTTTGAATCTGCTTCCGTATTATCAAATGCACTACGTTCCTCCAATTTGAAATACTGGGGAGTGCGGGCTATGTTCCTATCTGGAGAGAGCAAAAGTTGGTGCGGGCACCAACTTTAAATAACCTACTCAACCCCAGTTTTTTACACTTCACGTTATGGGTTGCTATTTCATCAGGTCTCAATCAATTTGATTACATCTTTTTCATACTTTATTTTCTGAACATTAAGTAAATAATCTATTTTTTTTGCAATGGATTTCTCCTTTTTAATTAAAATGGATTCATCAAATTCAAATCTATATCCTGTCATATCATCATCTCTTTCTATTAGAAAACTTATACCACAGAATGTAAATTTAGCAATCTCATCACCAAATATATTATCTGGGTAATATTTAGGATGCCAATCCGATAATTGTTCTAAACCTGCTGCTCCAAAAATTTCGATAAAATCGTTATAATATTCGCTTTCAAAATTATATTCAAAGCAATTAATTTTTTCTGAATTAGAACATCTTTCCTCTTCTTCGTTCTCAATATCTTGTATAGAAACAGATAGCAACTCGGTCAATGTTTTATATGGCTGAATTTCTCCTAACTTTCCATTATTGTCAATTACTTTGTATATTTTATCAATATTTGGATTTGATGTACTCATCAGATAAATAGTATCAACGTCATCCACGTCTACAAAAATTGGAAAATAATCAGGTAATTTGTCTCTTAAATAATCAACATCCTCAAGCATCGATTCTTCTGATATATTAATGCTCTCAAGTATGTCTTGTACCAATCCGAATGTTAATGAAAATTCATGGTAAACAGAATTGAGCTGTTTTCCAATCCTTTTTTCGAAATCAACTATTTCTCCCTCTGACATTGGCTCATAATAAACTGTGTCAGGATATTTATCAACTCTTTTTTGCAGTTCTCTAAACATTTTTGTTATTTTTAGTAAGACGCACTATCATAGTTGCCTCCAAAGGTTAGTATAAGAATAGTAAGGTATTAAAACGTGTTTACTTTCAGATTTAGCACTTAGCCAAATTTACCGTTAATTTTTTTTAAACCGTCAAATTGTAAATTTACCGCCTAGTCCATTTCAACAATTCTAATTAAAGTAGATAGTCGAATACTAGGCATCACTACAGTTGCACTGCTGCGGAAAAAGCCTCTATTATTTACTGAAAGGTAGACAGTTTTCTACAAAAAACTTCTCTTCCTAATCCCTCATCAATTCATCAACTAACTTTTCCAACTCTTCACCATGTATATCTTTAGCAATTATCTTCCCATCACTGTCAATTAAATAACTCATAGGCAAAGCTGTTACTGCATAAGTATAAGCTGCAGGAGTTTTAAAACCTTCTAAAGTGGAAACGTTTGTCCAAGTACGTTTGTCTTTTTCTAAAGCACCAAGCCATTGTTTTTTATTGGTATCTAATGAAATACCGTAAATTTCAAAACCTTTATTATTGTACTTACTGTACAAATTTTTTAAAACAGCACTTTCTCTTCGACAAGGTCCACACCAGCTGGCCCAAAACTCAACTAATGTATATCTTTTGTTAATGGAATAAAGACTAACAATATCTCCATCTTTGGTATTCATTTCAATATCTGGGGCAATTCCACCGACTGAAGTTTGTTGTAAACGTGTTACTTTTTCTCTTAATGCTTTTGAAACGGATAAATTCGAATGTGCCTTTTCGAAATTGCTTACAATACTATCATAAAACTTTAGGTTTTCTTCGCCTTTCCATCTAATAGACGTTGGATAAAGCGCAATGCTTGTTCCCATTTTTTCTTTTATGAATGAATTTAACTCGGCAAGATGTAAGTCGTAATTACTAATTTCCAGCTTCCCTAGAGAGTCAATTTTTATAGGATCAGGATGCTCAGTTGCGCTCTCAACAGCAATTTCTTTTCGGATTGTTTTTACTAAACGCTCTAAAGATGCTGCTCTAAACTTTTCATATTCCATAAACAAATCAGTGTCATTAGATCCTGTCACTTTTTTTCCAGAAGATCTTATTTCTATTGTTACAATTTGTCCTTTATCAAGAATCAGAGGAACAACCTCGTCTTCATTAATAACTAAACTATAAAAATGAGGTGCTGTGTTAAAATCAGATTTAAATTTGCCCGATTCATCCAGAAAAAGCGTGTCAATTACAATTGACTCCTTTCTTTCAATATCATTTTCTTGGTTTAATATAATGTAATTTCTTACAGGATTCTGAATGCGACCTTGGAGAGTAAAAGTGTGTTTTTCTTCTTGTGAACAATTTGCAAAAAGAAATATGGTCAATAAAACTAAAAAGTATTTCATCAATAAAAGTTATGGTATAATACAAAGCTAGGCTAATTTAAGACTTAAATCAACTAAGCGATGCCCAAAGACTCAATATAAGTTAGACTAAGTAAGTAAAACGTTTGAAGTCGATTAATGTCCTCGTTTTTGGAGTAAGTGAGTCTATTACAAGAAAAACGAGATGTTTCCACCTCGCTTTTTTTATGATGCTTTAAAATATGCTATTGAACCACCAACTTTCTCACTTCATTTCCTATACTCACAAAATAAACCCCCGAAGAAAGCCCATTAATATCAATCATCTTTTCTCCTTTATTTCCTTCTACTAAAAGATTCCGCACGACTCTCCCTTGATAAGAAGTGATTCTAATTTCATTAACTTTCACTTCATCCCAAACCACATTAATTTGGTTTGTTGCTGGATTCGGATAGATATTAACTGTCGCTATTTTAGTTTCATTTTGCGTTGACATCCAAATTTCATCATAAGGTACAGCATCCCAAGAAAACATTGGTCGACCTAAGTTTTGATTGGAAATAACACGTGTTTTAAACTCTTTATTGATGCGCACTCTCATTCTTGCATCAGAAGAATTTAATTGTTCCCCTGATTTTAAAAGCGGCTGCATCACCCATGATAAGTTAGCATAAACATTTTTGTATCCATCAATTGTTTCTGCAGAAAGTTCTTGCTGTATAAATGCTCCTTCATCATAACTTGGCATTCCATACTCTTCTCTTCCAAAGACATAAATAACGTGTTGCCCACCTAAAACATAATTTCCGTTATTATCAAAAATACGTTCCGTTGGATTCCAAATCATGTCATCTCCATTGTCGTTTGTTAAAGTAGAATTTTCACCAAAAGCGATATTCAATCTTCTTCCTGTTTCCACATCAATAGCATAACCCAGAAACCATCCCATTCCTGTTCCCGAGCCATCTGGATTTCCCAATTTATCTACAGAAGAACTTTTACGTAAAAACCCAGCTTTACCTCCTCCTAAAGAACCTTGATCAAATGCGTTGAGTTCAATAACCGGACTTCTTGTCCATTTTGAAGTGTCATTTGTAAAAACTACATCAATGCTTGATTGATAAACTGTAGGTTGAACAAGCTTCTGAATCGAGTTTAAAATAGAATTACTACCCACTGATTCTGAGAGAACCACAGCCGCAAAATAACAGTCATTCATTCTCGTTAGGCAACTAGGTGCAACAATTCCCCCAGCCATTTTGCTGTACAAATTATAAGGATCGTAACCGTTAGATTCATAACAATTTGGATCAAATACGCTATCAATTGGAGCTGTATTAGCTTGTGTATAGAAAGTCCCCGATCTAACCCAATTTAAAGGAGTAGCTACGTTTGTGTTCTTTACTCCTGTTAACCATTCAGTATTATTTTCAAAAGTCAATTCAGCTTCAAGTGGTAAAGCATGTTTTTCTCTTTCATTACATTGAGATATAGGCGTTGGGCAAACATAATTTTCTTGTTTGATCCTAATTGCTATTCCCCACTGCGGAAAAAACTGTTCATTTCCGGTGTCAATAGCTGAAGTTGAATTTACAGAATCTAATAAATTACCACCAATTGTATCATAATGATAAATTGTCCAGTTGGCTGTATCTACATCATTGTATTCATTAAATTTTATTACAAAATGACCAACAGCATGATTAATTGTATCTGTCAAACGTGCTTCAATTGGACCTTTTCCTCTTTCATATTTCATTCTATCTACAAAATTCTGAACGATAATATCTTGTTCTGTAGCTGCATTTAGTGTTACCGCTCTTGACATATTTCCTTCACCGTCTAATCTAGTGATTTCGAAATTTAGTTTTAAGTTTTCCTTCTCATTGTCAAAATTATCGACAACTCCAGTTCCTTGTTGAACGCAAGAGAAAGAATTATTATCAAAATAATTTTGCACTGAATCAGCATAGTTTATTAATCCTTGCACATTTTCTAAATGGTCTCCCTGTCGATTCACAATTATCGCATAATTATAAATTAAAGTATCTCCCGGATTAAAAGTTTCTTCAATAGAAGTCGCAAAAAACCTTCGGTCTCCCATAGGATTTGGTGTTCCATTTCCATCTGCATTTAATTCTGTCCAACCTGTTCCTAAATATGGATTCCCATCCATAATATGCTGCGTCGGAACCGTTCCTCCATATCCATTTCCTAGATAAGTCCAATCTGATCCATCAAGCCATTTTCCATTCATATAATTCCAATAATCTGCAGGAGAGGATGGGTCTGAAGTTGCTGGAATTCCTAAATCAGCTCTATTGAAAAACCATGAATATTCAAAATCTTTATTTAAACTCATAAATCCGACAGCAGGTGGAGTATTGCTGTAACCCGGCGCACCATTCCCACCTTCATCAAAATTATCTCCATTGTAGGCGTAAACCAAATTATTTGCTGGCGCAGATCCAATGTAATCGTCTTGATTAAAACCAACGTCGGGATCCATAAAAACCGTTGATTTAAAATCGTTAAATGAATTTTGCCCTCTATTAATTGCCTTCACATCAATAAAAGTTGTAGAATCAATAAAGTTATTGGACTGAATCTGATACACCATAATATGAATTTCAGCACCTATTTTATTTCCGTTGTTATAAGCTTGTTGATGATTTTCATGAAAAATTTGATATGAAGCCATATCTCCTTTTATACAAGGATAATCTCCTAAATAAGGTTCATAAATTCCGTTGTTATTGACATCAATATAAGGTGCCAATTGTGCAGCCACTCCAATAGAAGAATTTCCATTTCCCGGCCAGTTCAAAATCACATCAGGTGCAACATATCCGAGTTGATTATAATTATCGATATGATAAATAATCTCTGACTTTCTCACTGTCCAAATCCCACTCTCATAAGCATAAATATATGAGGTATCTAAATAATCACCAGTTGAAGAAACAGGACCGCGAACATACTCTCTTTCAATTCCAAAGAGTTGACTTGCTAATTTTAAACCTCCATTTTGATTCGTTCCACCAAACCAAAATCCTGTTGAAAAAATTAGATGATTTCCACTTCCTGCTGGAAATTCATAGCCAGGGGTGACAATATTAGTATTACTAAAAAGTCTTCCTTCATCGAAAATTATTGCAGCAACGCTATTTCCATTAAGCGTGTCCATTGTTTGTTGCGCATTTAAAAAATGAGCAGCTAAAACTAAAAATGTTGCTAAAATAAGTATAGATTTTTTCATGTCCTTAGTTTTAAATTTTAAGGTTATTAATAGAATAACCCTTACCTATAGTTACGGATTTTTGGTTTAAATGGTTGGTAATTAATTCAATAAACTAGCCCATTTAGTATGTTTTTCAATTCATTTAAATAGATGATTCAAAAATAATAAAATCAAAAAGCGAGATGTTTCCACCTCGCTTTTAGTTATAAAATTCAAAATTCTTAGCAATTATTTCACAATCAATTTACGTGTATAATTTCCAATACTCACAAAATAAACACCTGTAGAAAGGTTATTTATATTAATGATTTTCTCACCTTTTACATCCTCAACGGAGATTGATTTAATTAACCTTCCATTATACGAAGTGATTTCAATTATATCTATACTCATATCTTCCCAAACTAATT
>Ga0307937_1000228_pt1 | contig 36704 bp, 26 predicted proteins | sample OrgLakmetagenom3_FD_201814 | JGI IMG/M metagenome (GOLD analysis project Ga0307937, IMG submission 201814) | Saline water microbial communities from Organic Lake, Antarctica - #3 | ecosystem: Environmental > Aquatic > Non-marine Saline and Alkaline > Saline | place: Antarctica: Organic Lake...
TCATATTAATGTTATAAACCAGTGCTTTTTATTTTATGAATTTCTAAAGAACAATTAATTTAAGGTATAGAGTTACATGTGAGAATAGTCCATTAATCTATTTAGGGGAAAGAGGCGGATAAACATTTAAAATAAATAGGTTCTTAATTTGATATCAACCTCTAAAAATAAACCTCAAATCCAAAATTAAAACCTAAAGCAAATGACTTCCTTATATAAGGAGATTGTGAATTAAAATTATTAGTCAATTGACGGCGACCTTCTAGCATCGCATAAAATCCATAATTTTCTGATAACTTAATTTGCGTTCCTATTGTCGCAACAGCATCTAATAGGAAGAAATTGAAATTGTCTTTCTCAATCGTTTCAACAGTGTTGTCATTATTATTAATATCCAATACTGTCAATTCATTTTTCATTGAGATGAAAGCTTTAGGAATGACTCCAACTCCTCCATAAAATGAAATTTCATCTCCATAGGAATAGGCGATCCGCATGGGGAATGAAACATGACGATAAGTGTTTACATAACTAAAAACAGAATCACTTTCTCGAAAATCAAAAGATTCTCTATTGCTTGCGTAACCGACTCCAATCTCTAGCTTTAAGTGTTTTGAAATTTGAGAGCGCACACCAGCATTATAACCAGTTGTCCATTCTGCTATTTCCTCAGAACGATATCCTAATGGTTTTCCAAATAACCCTTCATTGATTTCTAATGTGCGATTAGTCAAAGCTGGACTTACTCCGAAATAGACTTCTGTTCCTGTTTTAGGCTTACTTTCTTTTTTAACTTCAACCCTATCTTTTTCCTCAGATGATTTATCATTTGTAATGATTTGAGCACTTGCACAAATGCTTGTTGTTGAAATTAAGAGAATTAAAAAGTATTTCATAATTTTTTAGTATATCTTGGGAATTAATAATTGGAAATTTCGCTTATATTTAGCTAATTAAAGGAAAATTTTAAAATTAAATACCTCAAAACTGTTTTATGTCATCAAATAAAGACAAAAAGAAGAAATCTATTTTCAAAAGAATACTTCAAGCTACTGGAATTACCTTTCTATTATTAATTATTGCAATTATTTTAATTCCAATATTTTTTAAGGATGAAATAAAAGAACTGGCATTGAAAGAAGCCAATAAAATGTTAAAAGCAGATGTCGCGGTAGGTGATTTCGATTTAACAATTTTCTCTTCATTCCCAAAAATGAAATTGATATTTGACGATGTTTCTGTCACAGGAAGAAATGAATTTGAAGGCGTGAAATTAATAGATGCTAAATCATTTGAAGCTAAACTTGATTTCTGGAGTGTGATCAATAGGGAAGATATTTCAGTTCGTTCAATAAGTTTAGTTCAACCCAATATTCATGTAAAGATTTTAGCATCTGGATTGGCAAATTTCGATATCATGAAAACTGCTGAAGAGATGGTTGAAGAAGAGATCGACACAACGTCTTCTCCATTTAAGTTTTCATTGGAATATTATGAAATTAAAGAAGGGAATATCATATACGATGATAGATTAGGAAATATGTTTGCTGATATTAAAAATATCAATCATTTGGGCTCTGGAGATATGACAGCTGATATAATCGATTTTGAAACTGAAACTAAAATTGATGAGCTGACTTATAAAATGGATGGAGTTTCTTACTTGTCAAAAGTGAAAACTGATATTGTTATGAATATCTTGATGGAATTCAAAGAGGGAAGCGATAAGTTTACTTTGAAAGAAAATGAATTTACCTTAAATGCATTGAAATTGTCATTTGATGGTTTCTACGAAATGTTCAAAGGATATGACAATATGGATTTGAATCTTAAAGCTGACAATACTAGTTTTAAAGATTTACTTTCATTGATCCCAGCTTTCTACCATACTGGTTACGAAAATATGGTGGCGAAAGGAAGCATGAGTTTGAATGCTTTTGTGAAAGGAAAATATGATGATGCAAATTACCCAGCTTGGGATGTTGCCGCGAAAGTGAATGGTGCATCGATTAATTATCCAGATATGCCGGCTTCGATTGATAATATCAGCATTGTGGCTGGTTCAAAATTCCCTGGAGGAACAGAATTAGATAAAATGACCGTTGATATTGATCAGTTGAAAGCAACTTTTGTTGGAAATACAATTGATGCGAATTTCTATATAAAAAATCCAATGACGGATCCTTATATGAAGTCTAAGATTCATTCGAATGTGGATTTATCAACTATCGGTCAGGTATATCCATTGGCTGAGGGAGAACAATACACTGGGAAATTGACTTCTGATATTTCAATTGAAGGAAGAATGTCAACCATAGAGAGAGAAGAGTATGATAAGTTCAATGCTAACGGGACACTTAATTTAAAAGGATTCCATTATGAGTCAGCTGATTTACCTGCACCAGTAGATATTCAAGATTTATTATTTGAATTTTCACCGCAGCAATTAAAGTTAGCTAATTTGAAAGCTACAATGGGGAAAAGTGATTTTGCTTTAGATGGAGAAGTGAAAAACTACATAGGATATATTTTCAATGAAGGAGATCTTCAAGGAGTATTCAATTACCATTCTAATTTATTAGATGTTGATGAAATAATGCCACCAACAGCAGCTACAGCAGAAACAACTTCAGAAGGGTCAGCAGAAACAACTAGCACACCAGCAAGTGACGAAGAAGTAATGTTAGTACCGAAGAAAATTGATTTTGTTTTAAATACAACTATAAATAAAATCATTTACGATGGAATGGATATCGCTGAATTAAAAGGGCGTGTGATTTTAAGAAACGAGGAAGCTGTTTTGGAGAATTTAAACATGAAGACTTTAGGAGGAACAGTGGGTGTGAATGGGAAATACAATACCCAAGACAAAGCCGTTCCTAAAATGGAGTTCAGTTACAGTCTAAAAGATTTAGATATTCAAGCCTTATCGAAGAACTTTGAAACCATAGATAAATTAGCACCTATTGCGAAATATACTTCAGGAAATATTTCTTCGGATTTTTCAATGAAGACAAATTTAAAGCCTTCTTTTGAGCCTATTTACGCTAGTTTAAATGGAAAAGGTTCTTTGTTTTCTAATCGTGTAACTATTTCTGGATTTGGACCATTAGAAAAGTTAGCGGAAACGATTAACATACCGAAATTGAGCAAACAAACTTTAGATAACATCAATGCTAATTTCGAGTTTTCAGATGGAATGGTGAGTGTGAAGCCATTTGATATAAAAATGGGTAAGATCAATACAACAGTGGAAGGAACAACTTCTTTCATTCAAGAGATCGATTATAAACTAAAAATGAATATTCCGAAGGATCAAATTCCTGGTGATTTACTCAAAATTGCAGAACAAGCGATTGAAAAATTGAAGAATATTCCAGGGTTTAAAATGAAAGAATTACCCGCTAATATTCAAATTACGGCTTTGGTTACAAACACGATTAAAGACCCTAAAGTGAAAACTAATTTGAAAGAAAAATTATTGGAATTAGGAGGTGATGTTAAAGGTGGAGTGAAAGACCTTATTAATGATAAAGTTAATCAAGTGAAAGACAGTATTAAAGATATTGTTGACGAAAAAGTCAATGACGCGAAAGAAGCGCTTGAAAAGAAAAAGCAAGAGATCTTGGATGCTGCACAAAAGCAAGCTAATAACATCAAAGCAGAAGGGAAGAAGTTAGCAGATAAAACCAGAGACGTAGCAGATAAAAATGCGAAAAAATTGATGGATGAAGCAGGTTCGAATCCATTCAAGCAAAAAGGCGCTGAAATAGCAGGAAAAAAATTACGAGAAAAAGGAGACGAGTCTGCTAATAAAATTGAAAATGAAGCCAATGCGAGAGCAGGAGATGTTATGAAAAAGGCACGTGAAAAAGCGGATAATTTGAAATAGATTGTTTTGAAAGAAAATAGAGAAAAGGAAAGTAAGCGCTTTCCTTTTTTTATTCCACAAAACTAATTGCTGAAAGGACAAAAGAGCAACGCTACTAGGAATCTCTTCTTTTTATTTTAAACCAAAATTCAACCCATTTTCAATGATTTTGAAGTATTATTAGATATATGTCTCTACGTTTAACCAAACATTATTATTTTAGCATTCCTAATCAGGTAAATCATATAAAATTATAAAAAGTGATAGATAAAATTAAATTCGGAACAGATGGCTGGAGAGCAGTTATCGGGGATACATATACAGTTAGAAATATTGCGCGAGTTGCAGAAGGAACTGCAAAATGGGTAAAAAAACAATCAGATGAACCATGCATAGTTATAGGTCATGATTGTCGTTTTAACGGTAAACTATTTATGGAAACCGCAATTAAAGTATACCTCCACCACGGAATCAAGGTGTATTTTGCTGAAGGGTTTGTTTCAACTCCTATGGTTTCCATGGGAACAAAACAATACAGTGGAAATATTGGAGTGGTGCTAACAGCTTCCCATAATCCAGCTTCTTACGGAGGATATAAATTAAAGTCTAATTTTGGTGGACCACTTTTGCCAGACAAAATTCAAGAAGTTGAAGATTTAATTCCAGATACAGTTGATGATGAAATATTATTATCTGATTTAGATAGAGCAATTGAAGACAAGCGTTTAATTAAAGTTGATTTAGAAACTACTTATATCGATGCTGTTAAAGCAAACTTCGATATTGAAGCAATTAAAAAGTCAGGGTTAAGATTGGCTTTTGATGCAATGTATGGATCTGGTCAAAACGTATTAAAACCTATGTTTCCAGATATGGCGTATTTGCATTGTGAGCATAACCCAGGGTTTATGGGGCAAGCTCCTGAGCCAATTGCAAAGAATTTAAAAGAGTTGGAAGCCTTCATTAAGAAAGATGGAAATATTGATGCTGCTTTGGCCACAGATGGTGATGCAGATAGAATTGGGCTGTACGGAAAAGAGGGCGAGTTTATCGATTCTCATCACATTATTTTACTTTTGATTCACTACATGGTGAAATACAAAGGCATGTCAGGAAAGGTTGTAACAGCATTTAGTTGTTCTCCTAAGATTGCTAAAATTTGCGAACATTATGATTTAGAGCACCAAACAGTAAAGATTGGTTTCAAGCATATTGCTGGAATTATGATTGACGAAGATGTTTTGCTAGGTGGTGAAGAGTCAGGTGGAATTGCAACAAAAGGACATATTCCAGAACGCGATGGAATTTGGATGGGGATGATCATCTGGGAGTTCATGGCGAAGTCTGGAAAATCACTTGAATCTCTTATTGATGAGGTGTATGAAATTGTTGGCGCTTTCAAATTTGAACGCAGCGATTTACATATTAATGAGGAGTTGAAGCAAGAAATTATAGCGAATTGTGAAAAGAATGTTTATGCCTCTTTTGGCAAATACAATGTGGAGAAAGTGGAGACGATTGATGGATTCAAATTCTTCCTTCCAAATGACAGTTGGGTGATGATTCGTCCTTCTGGAACGGAACCTGTTTTAAGAGTTTATGCGGAAGCCATCGATTTAGATGAGGTACGCAGAATTCTTAGTGCTACCGAGGCAACATTACTTAAGAAATAATAAATGACTGGTAATTCGATTGGGCACGCTTTCAAATTAACAACCTTTGGTGAATCTCATGGAGAAGCCATTGGTGGTGTTATTGACGGAGTTCCTTCTGATTTTAAATTGGATTTAGGAGCTGTTCAACTGGAGTTGGACAGAAGACGACCTGGACAGTCCGATATCGTTACACAGCGAAAAGAATCCGATACCGTGCATTTTCTTTCAGGAATATTTGAAGGGAAAACTACGGGAGCTCCGATTGGTTTTTTTATTGAAAACGAAAACCAGAAGTCGAAAGATTATAGTCATATTAAAGATATATATCGTCCTTCTCATGCAGATCTGACTTATGATAAAAAATATGGTCACAGAGATTATAGAGGCGGAGGACGCTCAAGTGCTCGGGAAACAGCGAGTAGAGTTGTGGCTGGTGCAATTGCTAAACAATTTTTAAAACACTTAGGAATTCATGTCAACGCATTTGTTTCACAAGTGGGCTCGATAAAACTGAAAGGTGACTTAACTCAATTTACTTTGCCCGATCAGGAGAACGATGTACGTTGTCCAGACGCTGAGGTAGCTCAAGAAATGATTGACTACATTAAAGTCATCCGCAAGGAAGGAGATACTGTTGGTGGAGTTGTTTTTACTATAATTACGGGCGTTCCAATTGGGTTAGGTGCACCAGTTTTTGATAAACTCCATGCCGATTTAGGAAAAGTAATGTTGTCCATAAATGCTGTAAAAGGATTTGAATATGGGTCAGGATTTTCTGGAGTAGAAATGAAAGGAAGTCAACACAATGATGTTATACAATCAGATGGAACTACTTTGACAAATAACAGTGGAGGAATCCAAGGAGGTATTTCTAATGGAAACCCAATTTATTTTCGTGTCGCCTTTAAACCAGTGGCTACAATTATGCAGAAACAAGATTCTGTAAATTCAAAAATGGAGAAAGTAAATTTAGAGGGAAAAGGACGCCACGATCCTTGCGTTGTTCCCCGCGCAGTTCCAATTGTAGAGGCCATGGCAGCGATTACCTTATTTGACCATTATTTACGCAACAAAATGACACAAATATAGATTATGTCGAAGGAAACGAAGAAAAAGAAATTGGCACTGCATTGGAAAATCCTAATTGGAATGGGACTTGGTGTTTTATTCAGTTTAATTTTGTTGAGTACCAATTGGGGAGCTGAAATCACAACCATTAAGGTCAAAGGAGAGGATTACCCTATTTCCAAAGCAGAATTATTTGTTCGCAATTGGATCAAACCATTTGGGAATATGTTTATTAATGCTTTAAAATTGATTGCCGTTCCATTGATTTTAGGTTCGTTAATTAAAGGCGTTTCTGATTTAAAAGACATTTCTAAATTGTCAAAAATGGGATTGCGTACCATTTTGACTTATTTGGTAACTACACTAATTGCCGTTTCTATTGGTTTGCTAATTGTAAATATTGTTCAGCCAGGGAAGACAATTACTGAGGAAACCAGAGAGAATCTAATTGAAAATTACAGCGGTGAAGCAGGGAAAAGTATTTCTAGTGCAGCTGAGCAAAAAGAGAGCGGACCATTGCGTGCCTTAGAAGATTTAATCCCAGACAATATATTTTCTGCAGCGTCAGACAATGGAAATATGTTGCAAGTTATTGTATTTGCTATCTTTTTTGGGGTTGGTTTAATACTTATTCCAAGTGATAAGTCAGGCCCAGTAAAAGCTTTCTTTGATGGTTTTAATGAGGTAATACTAAAGCTCATCGACTTGATTATGTTGGTCGCACCAATTGGAGTTTTTGCACTAATGGCTGGACTCGTTGTGGAATCACCAAGTCAGGATTTATTTGTTGCTCTTCTTTGGTATGCAATTAGTGTGGTGATTGGATTACTTTTAATGATTGCTATTTATGTGTTACTTGTTTATGTTTTCACAAAAAGAACTCCAAAATTCTTTTTGAATGGAATTTCACCAGCGCAGCTTTTGGCATTTAGTACAAGTTCATCAGCTGCTACGCTTCCAGTTACCATGGAAAGAGTAGAAGAGCACCTTGGCGTGAAAGAAGAGGTAACTAGTTTTGTTTTGCCAATTGGAGCAACGATTAATATGGATGGTACAAGTCTTTATCAAGCAGTTGCAGCAATATTTATAGCTCAGGCGTTCGGTATGGATCTGGATTTATATGCTCAATTGGGAATTATTGCTACTGCAACATTAGCCAGTATTGGGTCTGCAGCTGTTCCCGGAGCAGGAATGGTAATGTTAGTTATCGTATTGGCCCAAGCTGGAATTCCAGAAGCAGGTTTAGCCTTGATTTTTGCCATTGATCGACCTTTAGATATGTTAAGAACAACAGTTAACGTCACAGGAGATGCAGCAGTTTCAATGTTGATTGCTAAATCGGTTGGTAAATTGGGTGACCCAGAAGTAAAAGATTGGGATGACAGCTATCAGAAAGAAGTCTAAAACATGTATATTTTTAAGCTATTAGATACTGTTATTCAAGGAACTATTTTTTTAAGTGGTTTGATTTTTTTGACGGTACTTGATGCTGATGGATATTTTTACTGGATAAATGTCTGCTTGTTATTTTGGATTATCACCAGTATGATTTTAAATTTAATTCTGTTTAAACCACTTCATGTATTGAGAATCATCATATCATTGTTTCTGCTTCTAATGGCCATCGTTTTTGTACTTTCTTATTTTTCTGGAACATCCATTCCGCGTTTAAATTTCTATTTCCAGCCCTTCTCTGTTATAATTATACTTTTTTACTTTTTCACCTCTCTTTTGGAAATGGTGAAAATGAAAAGTAGGGGGGAGATTGATCTTGATTTTTAACCCGTATTATTCATGTCAAATAGACTTGTTTAATCGCATTACAATCATTTATTCATTCGCTTCATTTATTATCCATAAGTTATCCTTGAAATTGTTAATAACCCCGTGGAAAAACCTTTAATTTACGGCAATATCTACCCGTTAATTTCGTATATTTGCTACTGTCTCAAAATTGTTCGAGGCAAGGATTACATTTTTAAATTATTTGTAAACAAATGAGTGAAGCTGAAAAGAGAAAAGACGATTATTCTGCGGATAATATCCAAATACTTGAAGGATTAGAAGCTGTAAGAAAGCGTCCTGCGATGTACATTGGAGACGTTGGGATAAAAGGATTGCACCATTTGGTGTATGAGGTAATTGATAACTCCATAGATGAAGCTATGGGTGGATATTGTGACACTATAAGTGTGTCCATTAATGAAGGAGATTCAATCACCGTAGAAGATAATGGTCGTGGTATTCCAACTGCTATCCATACAAAAGAAAATAAATCTGCACTAGAAATCGTAATGACTGTCCTGCACGCAGGAGGGAAATTCGATAAAGATACGTATAAGGTATCTGGTGGACTCCATGGAGTTGGGGTTTCATGTGTGAATGCTTTATCTACTGACTTGTCTGCTATTATTCACAGAGATGGTAAAGTATACCAACAAGAATATAAAATTGGTGTTCCACAATATTCAGTTAAAGAAATTGGCACTTCAGATAAAACAGGTACAATAGTTACTTTTAGACCAGATGCATCAATTTTTGATGAAGTTCATTACAATTACGATACGTTAAAAGCACGTATGAGAGAGTTGGCTTTCTTGAATAAAGGACTAACTATTACAATATCTGATTTACGTGAAGCATCTATAGATGATGACGGAAAAGCACCATTAGAAGTTTTTCATTCTCAAGGAGGATTAAGAGAGTTCGTGAAATTCTTAGATAAAAGTAGAGAACCTCTTATCGAACAGGTTATTTATATGGAAGGCGAAAAAGATGGGATTCCTGTCGAAGTAGCTATGATGTATAATATGTCATATACTGAAAATATTATCGCTTATGTGAATAATATTAATACGCATGAAGGAGGAACTCACTTAACAGGTTTCCGACGTGGTTTAACAACTACTCTTAAAAAGTTTGCTGATGAATCTGGTTTATTAGCCAAAGAGAAGATTGAAATTGGTGGGGATGACTTCCGTGAAGGATTAACCGCAATTATTTCGGTTAAAGTAGCAGATCCACAATTTGAAGGTCAGACGAAAACAAAATTAGGAAATAGAGAAATTCAAGCACCAGTTTCACAATCGGTATCGGAAATGTTAACCAATTATTTGGAGGAACATCCTGCTGATGCGAAGAAAATCGTTGAAAAGATTATTATTGCTGCCCGTGCACGAAATGCTGCGCGTAAAGCACGTGAAATGGTTCAACGTAAAAGTGTAATGTCAGGAAGTGGATTGCCAGGTAAATTAGCTGACTGTTCAGAAAAAGATCCTGCACTTTGTGAAGTATTCCTTGTCGAGGGAGATTCAGCAGGTGGAACTGCAAAACAAGGTCGTGATAGATTTTTCCAAGCGATTATGCCTTTACGTGGTAAGATTTTGAATGTTGAAAAAGCAATGCAACACAAAATCTTCGATAACGAAGAGATTAAAAATATTTATACAGCATTAGGTGTTAGGGTAGGAACAGAAGAAGATGCGAAAGCGCTGAATACGGAAAAATTAAGATATCACAAGATTGTTATAATGTGTGATGCCGACGTCGATGGGGCGCACATTGAAACTTTAATTTTGACTTTCTTTTTCCGTTACATGAAAGAATTAATCGATCAAGGTTATATCTATATTGCTACACCACCGCTTTATTTATTAAAAAGAGGTGCCAAATCTGAATACGCATGGAGTGATGACCAACGTGATACCATTATAGAAAGATTGAGAGGTAATGCTCCAAGATCTTCTGTTGGAATCCAGCGTTATAAAGGTCTTGGAGAGATGAATGCAATTCAACTTTGGGACACAACAATGAATCCAGAGTTCAGAACGCTTCGACAAGTGACTATCGATAATGCTGCAGAGGCAGATAATATCTTCTCTACTTTAATGGGGGATGATGTTCCGCCTCGTAGAGCATTTATCGAGAAAAATGCAAAATATGCAAAAATTGATACCTAGTGCTGTAACTCATAAATAACGGTGCTTAAATTTTTTCTTTAGACAAGGCAAAATTTTCAAGCATTGCCATAGTTACGGTTTGAAATTTCAACGAAGTATAAAGGAAAAAGAGGAGTGAAATAAGCGATGGGATTTATGAACTACAGCACTAGATAGGTGTTGAAAAATATACAAAAGCCTCGACTGTGTCGGGGCTTTTTTTATGGGTTATTATTTGAATTGGATTGCACAAACAAAATTGATTGGTGTGTATGTTATGGACGCGATTGGATGGTGTGTATATTATGGACGCAAATCGATGGTGTGTATATTATGGACGCGATTGGATGGGATATATGTTTTAGACGCGATTGATTGGGATATTAGTAGAGACGCAATAAATTGCGTCTCTACTAATATCCCATCCAATTTTTAATTTGCGTCTCGTTCTTTTTCCTCTGTGTCACTGAATTCATAACCGGGAAACTCAATTGCGATTCCAGCAAGTTTTAATTCCTTACAAAGATGTTTTGGGAAATTCTGCCGTTGGGCAATAGAACCTATTTCTTCATGTAAGAATAGCACAACAGTTTCTGTTTCAGATTTAATTTCTCCAATTACTTGATAAGCCATTTTTCCGAATGGAGTGGAAGCCCATTGATAAGCTAAACTTTGTAGCTGTATTGAAATTAATCGTGCACTATTCTTTGGAGAAATGAATCCTAATGGATGAATCATATTAGGAATTTCAAAGGATTGACCAAATTGTAATCCTTCTTTTATTTTAAGGGTTTCCTCCTTGGTTACTCTGCTGTCTCTCCAACCTCTGGCTAGTCTTACCGGAATTGTTAGTGTTTGAACACTTTCTTTTGAAATTATAGGGTTTTCACCCAGTAGCTTCATGAATTTTGCTGTTTTGCATAATAATAGTGGCAAATAGTCGCCATGAAGCTGATCGAGATAATTATAAAAAGCTTCAGCCTTACTAGATAGTGTCTGGTCGGAAACAGCACAAAATTAAAATTGATTCTTTTGAGTATATTTTACTTTTTTTCTAGTCGGCTGATGCTATGGCATCTCCTAAAGAAAGAAAATCAAACCGCAGCGAAGCAAGCTCATAGCCTGTCCCGAGAAATCGGGAAAAACCTGGAAAAATTATTATGATTGAATAAATATTTCTCAAAATTTATTCAATTTATAAAAATCGTCTGTTTCCGAACAGGTACTAGATAGGAATTCAACATTTAATGTTTCCGTTTCCTTTTCAGCGGCTTCTTTTGACCAATTGAATTTAGTTCCTTGAGTTACGATTCCTTTAAAATTAGTTTGATCTATCTGTGCTGCTGAAATTGCTAAATATCCACCTAAACTAAATCCATAAACATAACTTGGTCCAATTGAATACATGAAATCTATAAAGCTTGACACCAATGCAGATATTTCAAAAGTTAGTTCAGAATCCTTTGATTTTCCATGATGTGGAATTTCATAAGTTATAACTTCGTATTCTTTACTCAATAAAGGAATGAGCATCAAATTTTGATTTTTTTCCTAAAGCGCCATGAATTAATACTAGTTTTTCCATAATATTAAATTTACGAAACTGAAAAAGCCCCGACAGTATAGTCGAGGCTCTAATTATAATTACTTTTCTAAATAAGTTTTATTTTACTCTTTCAACGTATTCTCCTTTACGCGTATCTACTTTTATTTTTTCTCCTGTATCGATGAACAAAGGAACTCTAATTTCCGCTCCAGTATCTATAGTTGCTGGCTTTAAAGTGTTTGTTGCGGTGTCACCTTTAACTCCAGGTTCAGTGTAAGTAATCTCTGCTTCAATGTACATTGGCAAATCTACAAGCAATGGATTTTCTTCTTCTGCATGGAAAGTAATGTCACAAATCATTCCTTCACGCAAGTATAAAGGATTTTCTATAAGTACTTTAGGAATAACAACTTGCTCGTAGTTGTCGGTATTCATAAAATGATATCCTATAGTTTCTTCTTCATACAAATATTGATATTGTCTTTTTTCAATACGTACGATTTCGATTTTATGCCCTGATGAAAAGGTATGGTCTAATACTTTACCTGATTCAATTTCTCTTATTTTTGTACGTACAAATGCAGGACCTTTTCCTGGTTTAACGTGCTGAAATTCAATAACAGTAGATAACTTACCATTCATGTTGATACAAACTCCGTTTTTAATATCTGATGTATTTGCCATAATTTTAATTTGTTCGATTCAAATATAGTAACAATCTCGCAATTTTTTAATGGTTAATTGTCAATTGTTCATCGTTAACGTCTGAATCGCAATAGACATTTGATGTTTAACGGGTCTGACAATAAGTTTTTAGCATAGTTACGCTGAGAAACGCAGAGGGTTTTCACAGAGTTTCGCGGAGAAGATGTTTTATGATGAATTATGATTTTTTGAAAAGTAGATTTCTTTAAGGATTTGATAAGAAAACTTTAAAGACAAGGCTTGTGAAGTTTATAATTGTCAAGAGTCCCGACTGTCAAGGTCGGGATGACTGCAATTTTAAACAAGCATAACGCAGTATTTAAACTTTTCTTGCAAAGCCTACCTAATCTTATATGGTTGAATCAAGAACGTACTCAGCAGAACAATTGAGATGGAACTAATCGGCATTAAAATCGCTGCGAAAAGTGGAGTAACTAATCCTATGAAGGCAAAGGATATTCCAATGGTGTTGTAAACCAGAGAAAAGTACATACAAGTACGCAGTACTTTTTTCGCATGTAAGCCGAATTTAAAGAAACTCTTAAGTTGTTTGATTTGATCGCTTACAATAATAGCATCACATTTTGGTGTAAATCTAAACTCATCTTCTGAAACGCTAATTCCTAATTCTGCTTCTGCTAAAGCTTCGGAATCATTTAAGCCATCTCCAACAAATGCGACTATATCACCAGACTTGTTAAAGTTTAGGATATGATTTTTCTTGTCAGTAGGAGAGAGGTTGAAATGCATGTCAATCGGATGTTCCAAATCGTTGAATAAAACTTTATCTGTCGAATGGTCACCCGAAAGTAAAGTGATTTTAAAATCTTTTTGTAATCGACTAATTTCCTCTAAAATTCCTTCCCTTAGTTCAGATTGAAATTTAAAAAATCCAACTACTTTATCGTTAATGCTTAAATAACTTCCGCTTTCATCAAATTTCTCTATTGCATTGGTGAACTTGGCATTACCAACCTTTATGCTATTTCCATTCGCCGTTTTGGCTTCCACTCCTAAACCAGAAACTTCATTGTAATCAGTGATGGTATCAACTTGATCAACTTTGTCTTCCAAGTAATTGGTTATACTTTTCGAATAGGGATGCGTCGATTGTCTTGTTAATGCGAAAACTTGTCCCATAAATTCCGTCGACATTTCTTCTCCTTCATAGTTTACACCTTCTATTCTGTCTTTGGTTAATGTTCCTGTTTTGTCAAAAACAATGTGGTTGATTTTATTTAGTTTTTGAATTTCATGACTGTTTCTAAAATACAATCCTGATTTACCCAATTTCCGCAATGCGTTTCCATAGACAAAGGGGAATGATATTGCTAAAGCGCAAGGGCAAGCAACGACTAAAATTGAAGTGACAATTTCTAAAATTTTATTTGGGTCAATAAAAGCCCAAGTAATTGCTGCTGCTGTAGAAACTACTCCAACTATGATCAGGAAATATTTACTCAGTAGGTTCTCTCTATTTTGAACGATTGATTTAGTTGTTTTCGCAGATTTATTCCAAATGCTGGCAAATTTACTTCGGTTAGTCGTGCTTAATGCCTTTACTTGAACAGCAGAACCAATTAATTTACTTCCAGCATATATTTTGTCTCCTGTTTTTAATGTTGCTAAGTTGGCTTCTCCAGTAATAAAACTGGTGTCGATTACTGCTTTTATGGAAATTAATTCAGCGTCACATGGAATAATCTCTTCATTGAAAATCTTTAAAATATCGTCTTTTTCAATTGATTCTATTTTGACAACTTCTTCTACCTGATTGGTTCTATTTACCCTGTGCACGCCTAAAGGGAAGTATGCTTTTGGATCATTATCAAAAGACATGTTCCTGTATGTCTTGGATTGAAACCATTTTCCAATCAAAAGGAAAAATACAAATCCTGTAAACGAATCCATATAACTAGACCCTTCTTGCATCAATATGGAGGAAGTACTTTTGATAAACAAGACTAAAATCCCTAGGGCAATAGGAATATCTAAATTAAGTTGTCGTGTTTTAATTGCTGTATATGCTGAAATAAAATATCCTGAAGCAGAATACAAGAGCACTGGAATAGCGGCACCTAAAGTAAGATATGCTGAGAAGTTTCTAAAGTCATCGAACATTTCATCCATTCCAAGGTATTCTGGAAAAGACCACAGCATGATATTTCCAAAGGCAAACCCTGCAACACCTAATTGAAGCAACAATTTCTTATCGTAACTACTTTTGTTTTCTTTTCCCCGTCGCAATTCAGGTTTATAACCGATACTTTCTAGCAAAGAAGCAGCTTCAGATAGCTTTCTTGATTTTTTTATCGACAATGAAAGTGTTCTTGCCGTGAAATTGGCTTCGCTTTCTAAAATATCAGTATTTAATTTTTGGAGATTTTCAAGCAAATATATACAAGAACTACAATGAATTGCAGGCAAAAAGAAAGTTACCATATAGATTTCATCATTCTGAAATTCTATAAAATCATTAAAGATTTCAGGAACGTCTAAAGCTGTGTATTTTGCATTTCCTTCTGTTGCAGGCTTTATTCCGCTTTGTTCATTGAACTCATAGAATTTATCCAACCCGTTATTACTTAATATTTCGTAAACGGTCAAACAACCAGAGCAACAGAAATCTTTATCTCCTTTTGAAATGGGTTTTCCTATAATCTTATCCCCACAATGATAGCACCCCATATTTTGAACTACTTAGAATTTGGAAAAATATAAATTTGCATAATAATTACTTTTAAATTTGGTTCTACCACGAATTTAGTGGATAACTTTTTCAATGGAGAATAAATCTCAGTTATCTTTTCTTGCACTATTAATGCATTTCAAAATCCGCTTTAATCAGCATTCACCAAAGGTGAAAAAATCCGCGAATATCCGCGTTCCATTAAAGCGCATCAAAAAGCATCAACCAGAACTCTCGGTTTACTCTATATTTTTGTATAACTAATGTCTTAATAAACAATTCAAACCTTGTTTATCAATTCAACTACCCATTAAAATAAGGGTAGAACCTTAAATTTTAATGCCTACATAGTTTCAAAGTTGTCCCTAAAATTATGGAATAGTCGGAAACCTGTCCTTTATGTTGTTTAGGAATTGAAACTATCGTCGGTATATAATTTTGACAAAGGTAATACCTCATAATTAATGGATGATTTTAAACCGATTTACTAAATCTACCTTGTGTTGGAATTTTATTTGCGTATGGATCTAACATCATACAAACATTACGAGAAAATGGTTTTCCATCTTCAGTAACGATAATTTCATTTTCATTCCACGTGATGATTCCGTCTTTTTTAAATTCATCCAAGGTTTCTTTGAATGTAGAAACATGATTTTTCATCCAATCATCTTTGGCAAAGGTAGTTTTAAATTGACACATTAATTGTGTTACATGTTCTTTTAAAGTCGCGTCTGTTTTTGAGTGAACATGACCTTTTATAACAGGCAATTCATTGGCATCAATCATTCCGTGGTATTCTCGAATACTCTTGATGTTTTGTGCATATCCAAATCCATATTCTGATATGGCAGAGGCGCCTAAACCAATCATTCGGTCGGTTGTATTAGTCGTGTATCCCATAAAAGTCCTATTCAAAGCGCCGCCTCTCAAAGCTTCAGCTAAAATATCTGTTGGCAATGCAAAGTGATCCATTCCGATTTCAACATAACCATTGGCAAGAAGTTCATCTTTTGATTTTTCATAGAATGCTCTTTTTTCATCACCTGATGGCAAATCATCCTCAGAAAAACCACGCTGACCTGTACCTTTTACCCAGGGAACATGTGCATAAGAATACAAGGAAATTGCATCTGGTTTTAATTGAATTGTTTTCTCAATTGTATCTATCATGTTTTCCATGGTTTGCTTAGGAAGTCCGAAAACTAAATCGTGACTGATAGAAGTGAAACCAGTTTTTCTAGAAGCAATTGTTACCTTTTCAACTTGTTCAAAAGGTTGAATTCTGTTAATCGCTTTTTGAACCACTGGGCTATAGGACTGAACTCCAAAACTAACACGTCTAAATCCTAGGTCAAATAAAGTTTGAAGCTGTTCATCGCTGGTATGGTTGGGGTGTCCTTCAAAACTAAATAAAGGATCTTTCCCTATTTTAACTTTAATGGCTTCAATTAATCTTTTCAATTGATCTGCAGCAAAAAAAGTAGGTGTTCCTCCACCCAAATGAATTTCATCCACTTGGATGCTTTCTCCATTTAGTTTCTCATACATCTGCCATTCCTTAATTACGGCATCGATGTAAGGCGTTTCAACGCTATGTTGTTTCGTAATATGTTTATGACAACCACAAAATGTACATAAACTCTCGCAAAAAGGAAGGTGAACATATACACTTGTACTGTGGTTTTTATTTTGTTCTGCTTCTACAAATATTGGTGCGAATTCAGCCGCCGAAAACTCCATTCTGTTCCAATCTAAAATTGTTGGATAAGAAGTATAGCGTGGACTGGAAACGTTGTATTTATTGATAATCTCTTCACTTAACATAATCTCTCTTCATCTAATTTGCAAAGGCAAATATCGTGTTTATAAGAGGAACAAACAAATGATTAAAGTCAGTTTGGAAACAAGATGTTATCAGTCATAATCCCATTAACCGACTTGTGTTTTGACAAACATAATTTATTCATTCTTTATCCTGAAGGAAGTTACTAGATTTAAAAGATGGCAGAGTTTTTTATTGACATTTTTGTCGCCATAGGTAATAGAGTGAATGATAAATATTCTATCTGATTTATTATATTTTAAATAATTTACAATTCCATTTGTTTTTAAATTGTCATTTTCTGCATATTTAATCCAATAAGATTCACGTGAGTCAATTTGTTGTTACCCATTTTTTGGATAGACATTGCAGAATTGTTGTTTATACTTTTTACTTCTGAACCAAAATAATCTTTAAGATTATTTTTTATCTCTGGAATTACATAAATCGCAATTAATCTAGTTTCATCTTGAGGGCATCTCTAATAACTCTGTTTGGAATGATAAGGCAGTTATTTTTTTCAGATACAAGGCGCTGAAAACGGAATTTAGCAGGGCTAAATGAGTATTTCGGCAACGAAGTAGTTGGAAGTAAGAACAAGTTAGCAACCAAAGTAGGGTTTTTAGAGGTGCCCTTGAGTTAAACTAATATCTACAGTTGTGATTCCATACTTCCCATCGATTAATGATTGCTCTAGCCACCAATCTCTAGGAAGTTTAATTTTGAATTTTTCAATAGTATCTTGATAATAAAAGAGATTTGAGTCCTCCCATTCCTCATTACAATTTATAACTTCTTCTTCATTAATGGTGAATCCGTCTATTTTCTCATCACTAGCACATCCCGGGAATAGTAAAATCAAAAATATTACTTGAAGTTTCTTTTTCATTATTACTTATCAAATGATTATTCCTTGTCTTGATTACTCTTCTGAGATTGTGATGATTGCTGACTTCCCTTTTCTGATTTCTGCAAATCAATAACCTCATTCAATTTTTCACCACCTTTAATTCCAAAATCCAATGTTCTGATTGGGAAAGGAATCATGATATCTTCTTTATCGAAAGCTTTCTTGATGGCAATAATTGCTTCACTTTGACTTTTTAAAAAATCCAATTGACTTTTGAATCCAACCCAAATCATTATTCTAAAATTAATTGAACTTGCTCCAAATTCTAAATAAACCAAGTCGATTTCTCTTTCTTTTTGAATATTGGGCACATTTTTTACGGATTCAATTGAAATATCTCTAACACGTTCTAAATCTTCTCCATAAGAAACACCAACGCTTAGGTCAATACGTTTATATGTGTTTTCAGAATCATTGATTAAGGGATTTTAAAAAAGTAACTTATTAGGAATGATGACTTCCTGACCCTGAAAAGAGGCGATTTCAGTCGTTCGAATTCCTATGTGTTTAATCACTCCACTTTGTCCTTCACAATGAATTACATCTCCAATTTTAAAAGGACGTTTAATCGCCATAAAAAATCCGGCAATAAAATTGGTTGCAATATCTTGAAATGCCAAACCTAACATACCTGCACCAGCTAATAATGAAGTAACAGTTTTGTCGAGATTTAATAAACTTAATGCGGCAAAAGAACCGATTGTAAGCACAATGACATATATCATTTTTGAAATTATGGATGAAAGTGAACTATTGTTAAGTGTTTTGTTGAGTAATCTATTCACCAAGTTTCGGATGACTCTTCCAACAAAAACGAATGATACAAGTACTATAATTGCAAGTACAAAATTAGGAAGCATTGCAACTAACTGTTCTACCCATCCGGTTACTTTCCCAACGATTACATCGTAATATTTTTTAATTTCCATATATATATTTTGATTCGTTTATTAAAATAATAAAATTCTAAGTTTCTGAAATAGGTTTATATATTTGGTTCTACCACGAATTTAGTGGATAACTTTTTCAATGGAGAATAAATCTCAGTTATCTTTTCTTGCACTATTAAGGCATTTCAAAATCCGCTTTAATCAGCATTCACCAAAGGTGAAAAAATCCGCGAATATCCGCGTTGCTTGCATCCGTGTTATCCGCGTTCCATTACAGCGCATCAAAAGTATCAACCAGAACACTCGGTTTACTCTATATTTTTGTATAATTAATGTCTTAATAAACAATTCAAACCTTGTTTATCAATTCAACTACCCATTAAAATAAGGGTAGAGCCTATTTATTCAGCAGGACGCGCTGCATCCTGCTGAATTGAGCTGGGCTTTCAGCCCGCTTAGCTACTTATTAGAAGTTGCACTATAACTAATGAAATTAGCATATGTAATCGCCCTGAAAGGGCAGTTTATTTTAACTCAAGGCATCGCCTTGGGTTGAAATACTATATCAAGCTAATGCGTCCTGTAAGGACAACTCTTTTTTGGGGTGATCACTTGGAGAAGCAGAATGTGCAACACACCAAAATAAAATTAACCCAGTGCCTATTGGCATCTTTTCCCCAAAAGTTTTTTGTTTAACTTTTAGGTTTGTGTTTTGTAGAAAAGATCCCTCGGAAACATTCCTTTACAACAAGTTGATAAAGTAATATTTGCGAGGGATGACAGCGGTTGGGGTAAAGCTTCAAAAAAAGAGGCGGGGAAAAGAATGGAACTCAAAAAGAGTTGAATATTATCAGTTCCCTATTCCAAAAATAACATCGCTGCAACATGATCCGCTTGGAGTTTTCCCTTTTCTGTCAAAAACAATGTCCCTTCTTCTTCAAAAATTAAATTAAATGCTTTGAATGCATTCAATTGTTTATGAAACTCTTTAGTTGGACAATGCTTAAATGAAAGTAATTCAAGATTAACTCCCCATTTGGTTCTTAATCCAGTTAGAAGTAACTCATTAAATCGATCTTTTGGAGTTAATATTTCTTCTTCGTAGTAACTTGTTTGCTCAGAAATTCGCTTGATGTACTGAGGATTATTAGCAACGTTCCATCTTCTACTTTCTCCATCGAAAGAATGTGCTGAAGGACCAATTCCTAAATAACTCACACCTTTCCAATAATTTGAGTTGTGCTGAGAATAAGCTTCCTCTTTAGCGAAATTAGAAATTTCATATTGTTGATAACCAGATTCTTTCATTTTATGAACTAAAGTTTCGAATTGCTCCGATTGATCATCTTCAGTTACTTCAGGCAAATCTCCTTTTTCAATGAGTTTATGCAAGGCGGTTTGTTTTTCAACTGTTAAGCAATAAGCAGAAATATGTTCTGGTGAAAGAGTAACTAACTTATCAATGTTGTTTTCCCAATCGGCTTTTGTTCTATTAGGCAAACCATAAATCAAATCAACAGTCATTGAAAATCCATATTCTTTAGTGAGTTTTACTGCACTTTCGGATTCTTCAGCTGTGTGCGCACGATTCATCCAATCTAAATCTTCTTGTAGAAAAGATTGCAAACCTATACTTAGTCTATTCACACCTAAAGATTTCCAGATCAAAAGTTGTTCTACATTAATATCGTCTGGATTCGCTTCTAATGTAAACTCAATCTCATTATCTACATGATAATTTTGATAAACAGTTTCAATAATCAACATTAATTCTTCCTTGGTTAACAAAGAAGGCGTTCCTCCTCCAAAATAGAGTGTTGAAATAGTTTGTTTACCCAGATAACTAACACGGTTTTTTAGTTCTTGCACGATTGCATGAATCATTTTTTCACGGTAATCAGAAAATGTGGTACTGAAATGAAAATCACAATACGTACATTTTTTCTTACAAAAAGGAATATGAATGTAGATACCTGCCATTTTTCAAAGTTACAATTATTTAAAAACATTTATAATTAAAAAAGGCTGTCCATATTAAGAACAGCCCTTCAAGTTTAGAATGATTTTTTGTTTATTCAATAATGATTTTTCTTGTTACACTTTTGTCATGATTTGAAATAGTAACGATATACATTCCAGGTGAAAGTTTATTTTCAGAGACTTCTAATTCTTTTTCATTCAACTGATAAATGGCTATTGTTTGACCTGTTACATTTCTTAAAACAACATTTTTATCTCCCTCAAAATCCATAACTATTTTGAAATCACCCTTTGAAGGGTTTGGATAAATAAAGATATTACTTTCTAATTCGTTAACTTTAAGAGAAAGATCGTCTGTACAGAAGTTATACGCTATATCAAAACCAAAATCAGCATCTGCTTCTGCAAGTGAAGCAAGAACAACGTTAGTAATTCGATTAGTAAGTTTCATTCTTCCAGTGTAATCACATTGGTTATACGTGGCACCTTCTACTCCATCGCCATAATCATCCATCAAAATTAATTCATAACAACCTTCTACTAAACAAAATTCTTCTGTAACGAGGTTGTCAGCATTTCCAAAGTTATAGCCAGACCCAGAATACAGCGTCACACCTAAGTCGTCGTTTAACTCCCATGAAACCTCGTCCGCATAACATCCCAGATAAAATTCGAAATCTAAAGTTACACCACTTGGTGAAGCACTATAACTAATATCAATTTGATTGTCTGTCAAGTCTTGATCTGTATTTCCATTTGGACTTATTGCAGTAACATCTATTGTATTGACACCGTCTAATTGAGAAAACACTGGCAATTGAACCGTTTCAGTTGCGTAAAGCGATAAATTCCCTGTCCAGTTAATACTTTGAACTGAACCATTATTATAAGTATATTGAATAATCAAAGTCGTCAGTGGCAGAGTACCTTTATTTACTATTTCGACATTTGGAATGAATGAAGATTCACAGCCTTGACCCTCTTGACCAAAAATATCGCTTACTTCAGCATTATAATCCAAAGGTGCATTGTATGAATCATATCCTAAAATTGAGGTTGTTCCTGAATTCGTTGGGTCTAACCAGTGTTTCAATTGTTCTGAATTTGAACTACCAGTTGGCGCCCAAGAATTATGTATTCTTCCATAATAGTCTGGACTTGTTAAATTAGTGCAAGAAGCTGATCCTCCCCACAATTGTCCTATTATTTGACCGTTTTGATTAAAAAGCGGCGAACCTGAAGATGCCGGTTCTGTAGTTGTATTCCTATCCCATTCTACCCTCCAAGAGCTATTTGCTTCAGAAGATCCCATTGCTTGAACAGCAGAAGAAGGATCGTCATCAAATGAAATTTTCTTTATGTCTCCTCTTGGATGGTGAATCCCGATAGTTGATTGTGGAGCAGCATTTCCTCTGTCCCAACCTGAAAAATAAGGAGAGTAAGATTGTGGTACTTCTCCATTCACAAGTCCACCAGTAATTTCAACTAATAAAAAATCAGATGGGATTCTTCTTGCACGCTCTGTACAACCAGATAATGACTGGAAGGAAGGCGAAGTAGATGGGTTATTACAATCTGTAGCTTGCCAATTAAATCTAAAAATCCAACTTGTTACATTAGAACTATAACAATGATTGGCTGTTAAAACATAAGGTTTACCATCAAATTGCGTATTGTTAATCAAGGCTCCTGAACAAAATCCGTTACTTCCTGAAACAAGCATAACTGCACTGTTTATTTGATTTACATAAGGCGCTCCATCAGGACAATTGACATTCATGTTACAATTTCCAGAGTCATCAAGCCCCTTCGTTTGAAACTCTCTTGCAGTCCTATAACCATGGGTGATTTTCGAAATTTCCACATTTCCAAAAACGTCACTGTTGTAAGCAGGTACATAATACTCCACCATAACGGTATTACCTGGCACTAATTCTGTTCCTAATTCTCCTTGATAAATATGATTTTGAGTGAATTTTCCAAGAATAAAAGTTTGCTCTGGATTATAAACATACAACTCATTTCCTGCTGGAATTGATGTATTCGAGAACGTAAGATTAATGGTTTTCGCTTGGTCTGATGTGATTTTTAAAATCCCTACCTGATCTCCATTTGAATTGGTGTACCAAACTGCTGAATTCTCAAAATTTATAGAAGCAGAATAATTAAAACCAAATCTCCATGGCCCCGTTTTTAAAGAATCATTTATTTTATCCTCTGCTCTTAAAGTTGGGATATTTGGCTGATCATAAATGTAATTCGGAATATCTATTCCTGATTTCAAAAAATAATTATACCCTTTTGGCTCACCTCCATCACCTTGTTGTCCAAGAGAAAGGAACGTGAAAAGCATAAATATGGAAAATATAAATTTTTTCATTGTTTTACTTTAGACTAACTTTTATCAATAATTAATGCCAAATTACGAATAAATGACCAAAAAATATATTGTTTAACCAGCTAAAATAGAATAATGTTATATTTCTACGTATTGAATAATGCAGGCCAAGCCATGCAACACCTCTCTAATTCAGCCCAACTCTTATCACCACCTTCTTCCCGCAATAACCTAACGTGCTGTAACTCTCAAAAGTTTTACTTTTCCGTTTACTCTCCAACACCTCATATTCTCCACTGAATTTACAGGTTTGTTACTCGACTTCTTCAGTATAAAATCTTCACAGTCTTCTGGTCAACAACTCTTGAAATCGTAAATCGTTCGGCTTTGTCGTTGAACTGCCAATAAAACTGACTGTCTTTATTTCCAAGGCTCCATGCTACTGTGCATAAGGCTTCATAGATATCACAATCATTTATTTTCCATGAAGGTAAAGGAGTTATGTTTTGACCGTCCACAGAAAGTTCAACGACTTCCCAATTACCTGGTTTCATGAGTCGCTTGGATGCTCTTTTGTCTTTATCGCATGATGAGCGAACCTTTCCATTTTATCTGAAACTGTTCTTTTATAGTGTCTGCTCTACACCATGCATTTAGGTTTTCAGAGAATTTAGCGCGTTTTTTTTTCTTTTATTAAGGCATAAATTTTCAAGTATAGCAGTCGTTACGGTTGTAAATTTTAACGCAGAGAAAAGGAAAAAGATAAGCTAAAAATGCGAAATGCTATGTTTATTAAGTATATAATTTCAGTACTTTTATGAATCAATTCTAAAATCATTTTACACATGAATAAGTGCTCATTATTTTTTCTCCTAATGCTAATATCTAGCGGATTTGCCTTTACACAAATAGAGTTGACAAAAGGGAAATATCAATTCAACAAAATTGTAGAGTGGCCTGGTCAAGGTTCTGTTTTAATTGCCGAAGATCCAACAGGAGCAACAAATGACATCTCTCTTAATTTATTGAATAATGAAGGAGCTATTCCATGGAGTAAAACCATTTATCCGAAAAGTAAAAACCCAAAGTTGATTATTTCTGACCATTCAAATTACTTCTATTATATAGATAATTTCAAACCAGATAATAACTTTATTCATTACAACCAAGTGAACCAAAGTGGCGGGATTGTCTCTACAAAATTTGATGTCCTAAAAGTCATAAGAACATACGGATACACAACACCCAATGATTTAGAATTAAATGAGATTATCAATACGCCTAGTGCTTTGGTCTTCTATTTTCAGCTGCCTATTAAAAGTGAAGGAATTATAGAAAATATCTTTATTTCAATTACACACCACAACAATAGGGTTTATCATCACAAAGGTCCTTCAACTGATATTAAGTTGCAGAAAAAAGGAAATGTAGGCCCTCTGCTATTCGCTGGGGCAAATACGCAATCGATTCATTTCACCTATTTTTCTACAGATGCAAATAAAAGCATTGCCAATTTCGTAGGTTTTAGTCCAAAAGGAGAACCAATTATAGATCAATTGTTAAGAATTCCAGCTGCTAATCCAATCGTTTCAGCGTTTCAGTCTCTAAATTTAGATGGAAGTATTTATGTTGAAAACAAAACTTTATTTGAAGCAAGAGGAAAAGGTGTTTTCTTAAACAATCAATATTATTTTATTCTGAATGATGCAGCAACAAACTGTCTTACTATCTATGGCTTAAACGAGAAAAAAGAAGTGGTAAAGCTCAACAAATGTGAAGGAAATCAGGCCTCTTCTCGCAATCCAAAAGCCACGATATCCTATTTCGAAATGGATGGAGATCTTTATTTAACTAGTGAAATTGAAGATAGTTTTTCATCTAACAAAATTGATAAAGAAGGAATACAAACTTTAGACTTAATAAAAAAAGACTTAGAAAACATTCAATTAAACCCAAGTTCTTTCAAAACAAAAGATAAAACTGCTAATTTTGTGCACGTAATTAATGGAACTCCTTTTTATACAAGCACACAAGAAATGGATAAACAGGAAAAAATCATATTTAAGCAATAAAGATGAAGGTTATAGGAATTTGTGGTGGAAGTGGTTCAGGAAAAACAACTTTATTGAACCGTTTGGCAGAATATTACACTGAATATAACCCTTCCGTTTTTTCAATGGACAATTATTATAAACCTATTGAAGAACAATCTATAGACACCAACGGAAAAGTAAATTTCGATTTACCTTCAGCCTTAAATAAGGAACTTCTGGTTAAAGACCTTAAAAGATTAGTTGGAGGAAAAAGCATTGAAGTTTTTGAATACCAATTCAATGCAGGAAACAACAGAAACGTCTTAATTACAATTGAGCCTTCTCCTTTACTTATTGTTGAAGGACTTTTTATTTTTGAATATGAAGAAGTGCTTGAGTTGTTAGATTTCAGCATCTTTGTAGATGTTGATCCAGCAATTCAATTAGATAGAAGGATTTACCGTGATCAAGAGTCTAGAGGTTATTCTCGCGCTGAAATTATGTACCAATGGGATAACCATGTTACACCATGTTATAATTCATTTTTGGCGCCACACGAAACCAAAGCTGATTTTATTTATCACAATGATAGCCGTGCCGAAAACGATTTTTTACGTTTAACAGGTGTTTTAGAACCTATGCTTCCTAAATAGTGTCTGGTCGGAAACACAACAAAATTAAAATTGATTCTTTTGAGTCTATTTTACTTTTTTTCTTGTCAGCTGATGCTTAGGTATCTCCTAAAGAAAGAAAAACAAACCGCAGCGAAGCAAGCTCATAGCCTGTCCCGAGAAATCGGGAAAAACCTTAAAAAATTATATGATTGAATAAATACCTCTCATCCCGATAAAATCGGGAATAAAAATCGTCTGTTTCCAACCAGACACTAAATAAAAGTAATCTATATTCCTTGAAAATAGTTAGATTTGTCTGTAATGGCGTCTATTTCAAACAAATCTAAATGGTTGCTGCTCGCTCTCATAAGTATCATTTTATCATGGGCTGCTTATTCCCTATTCTATAATACCGATATTGAAAGTGAGCAGGAACGTTTTCAGAAAGATTTTTCTGATCTCGAACAACAGCAGACTTCTTTTAAAGAATCACTATATAAAGATGTAAAAAGCAACACCATTAAACGTTTATGGTCGCTTTCTGAACTTCAAAAAAGCGACTTTCTTATTCATATCTTTCGGAACGATTCCTTGGTGTATTGGAATTCAAACCAAATCAATATTAAGAGCGATCTTGCTAAAATCAACGCTCATTTTGTTGGCAAATTCTCTAATGGCTATTATTTAGTCGATCAACTTCAAGTCCATGATCTACAAGTTATTATCAGCAGTAAAATCAAAAATGAATTTTTCTATGAAAACAATGCGCTCAAAAACAATCTAACGCCCTACTTTAATACTGCAAACGAAGTAACTATTCAATGGGAAAAAAATGTGAACAACATTCCCATTTTATCTGCTAATGAAAAAACCTTATTCTATTTGACAGTTCTTCAAGAAAAGTCTCTTAGTAAGTATAAGCAATTACTGATTTTTGGTTTATATGCCTTTGGATTTTTAAGTTTATTTATTGCGCTTACAAAAAGTATTATCTCCTATGCACAACTCCACAAGTGGTTAATTATTGTTTATCCAACTTTGCTTTTTATTCTTCGCTATTTGTCAATTCAATATGGTTGGATAAAACTGTTCAGTGAATTTGAACTTTATGATCCTATTTTATATGCGAATAACAGCTTTATTCCTAATCTAGGAAGTCTCATTTTAACTTTAATCATCACAGCAATTGTCGTTTGGTGGGTTTTACATTTCTTAAATATCCTGAAGGAAAACACTAAAAAAGGAGCTTTCGTTTTAGTTACTGCTTACTTGATTTTATTGGTTTTTTCTGCGCTTATCAGTTACATTTTCGAATCATTAATTATCAATAGTTCCATATCCTTGAGGATTGATGAAGTATTCACTCTTTCGCTTTATTCGGTGATTGCTTTAATCATTATTTCATGTTTGTTTTTGGCCTATTATCTGTTGATTCGCCAAATCAGTATAAAACTAATCCGCTCTGTCATTCCACTCAATAGATTAGCCATTCTTTGGTTCATAAGTGGAATTATCTTCGTTTTTATAGAGATAATTTATGTTCAAAAAAACATTACTAATGCCTTGTGGCCTGTATTACTGAACTCTTTATTCTTTTATTTGGCAACAAAAAATCACCGCTTAAATGCCTTAAAATACCATATTGCAATTGTTATTATAATTGGCTTTTACGGAGCTGTTATTCTTTTTGAAAACAACGAGTCAAATGAGCACCAAAAACGAGAGTTATATGCCAATCAACTAATTACAGACCAAGATCCAAATATGGAGATTGAATATGCAACTACCATTGAAAAACTTATTAATAACTCTAGCTTCTATAATTTAGTGGAAGAAACTGATTTATTTACCGCCCCAAATTTTTATACACAAATTGAAAATTGTTGCTTCGGTGAATTTTGGGAAAGGTATGAAATGAGTTTTTTCTTCTTCCAGCCAGATGGATCACCATTGATGGATTACCTTTCGAATCAATCCAAAACAAAAGAGGAAATTGAACACTTGGTGGAGATGCATTCTTCAAATTCGTCAATTGCAGATGATCTATACTTTATTAAAGATTATCACGATCAATTGAGTTATGTTGGGTACAGAGAAATCATCCGTTCCGATTCATCAAAGCTTGATTTTTATATTCTTTTTAAGTCTAAAAAAATACCAGAGCAAATTGGTTTTCCTCGCTTATTGATGAATGAAAAATCCTATGCACTTCAGGATTTGGAAGATTATTCAATTGCTCGTTATTCGAATGATCAATTAGTAATGCGTTTTGGAGGTTATAATTTTCCTACCAATATTTCTTATTTTCAAAATCAATTCAACAAAAAAGCTGGGTTTGTGACCATAAAAGGAATGAGTCATTTGATCTATCAGCAAGAAGATGGTCAAGCAGTAATCATTTCAAAACCAGAGAAGCGTTTTATTGAACAACTAAGCACATTCTCCTACTTGGTTCTTTTCTTTGGTGTTTTTGCTTTAATTGTATTATTATTTTTCAATTGGAAATCAATTTTTCCTTTTACTTCATTACAGCTATCACTTAAAGTTCAATTAGTTTTAGTAGGAATGGTCGTTGGGTCGTTTATCATTTTTGCCTATGTAGCTATTCAAAACGTAACACGTCAATACGGTATTTATACGAATGACAATTTGAAAGAAAAAATCTATTCTGTTGCGATTGAAATAGATCAAAAAATTGGAGATAAAGAAGAATTGAATCGTGTAACTAATGGTGATTATCTGAACTATATTCTAAAGAAATTCGCCAATGTATTTGTTACTGATATCAATTTTTATGCTTTAGATGGAGAATTGTTTGCTACTTCACAACCTAAGCTTTATGACAAAGGGGTGAGTACAAATCAAATGAATAACCGTGCATTTTACGCAATGAATTTCAATCAAAGAAGTGAATTCATACATTTGGAACAAATAGGCGAACTTTCTTTTCTATCTGCCTATTTACCCTACAGCAATCATGAAGGAAAACTTTTAGGCTACATCAATTTACAGCATTTCTCAAAACAAAATGCTTTTGAAAATCAAATGAATGATTTCATTGTTGCTGTGATTAATATTGCTGTTTTATTGCTTGTAATTACGGTTGTATTGGCCATTTTTGTATCTGGATGGATTACTGCCCCATTGAGATTAATTCAGCAAAGTTTTAGAAATGTGGAACTGGGCAAAGAGAATAAACCAATTGCATACGAAGGAGACGATGAAATTGGAGCGCTTGTAAAAGACTACAATACCAAATTAGTTGAGTTAGAATTAAAAGCAATGCAACTCGCAAAGAGCGAAAGGGAGACTGCATGGAGAGAAATGGCTAAACAAGTGGCACATGAAATTAAGAATCCATTGACGCCAATGAAGCTAAGTGTGCAACATTTTCAGCGCTCATTTGATGTAAATGATCCAAATGCAAAGGAAAAGATGCAGCGTATTGCTAACTCTCTAATAGAGCAAATTGATGCACTAACAAAAATTGCAAATGAATTTTCAAACTTCGCCAAAATGCCAAAAGCGAATGAAGAAAGTCTCCACTTAATTCCAGTACTTTACAATATTGTAGACTTATATTCGTCCAAAAAAGTATTGATTGATTTAGTAATTGATACGGAGAAAAATTGGATTATTTTCGCAGATAGAAACTTAATTCTTCGTGTTTTCAACAACTTGGTAAAAAATGCAATTCAAGCGACACCAGAGAATAACGTAACTCAAATTACTATTACTTGTGTTACTGAGAAGGAGCATTTCCTTATCTCTGTCCACGATAAAGGTTTGGGAATCCCAGTAGAAATTCAAAAGAAAATGTTCTCTCCTAACTTTACCACAAAAACAACTGGATCTGGACTAGGTTTAGCGATGGTAAAACAAATCATTACCAACCACAACGGAGAAACATGGTTTGAATCGGAAAAAGGCAGTGGAACTACATTTTATATTCGTTTGCCGAAGTATTAGTCAGTAGTCAATAGTCATTAGGGAGAGTAAGGAGAGTGTGGGATGACCCGTTTATTTTTTTGTGTTTCCCGATTTCTCGGGACAGGCTATGAGCTTGCTTCACGTCTGTTGGCATTAGCGCCCTTCGGTCACTGAGAACGCTTTAAAATATCGTCACCTCCCGTTGGTCAGTATTTTTATTTCTCTATTAAAAAAACAGCGCTTTATGCCTTTGATTTAAACGTTTTCTAAACAAATAACAATTTGAAAATATGCAGTTCATAATATTTTAGGGTAAACAAGCGGATAAGCATAAAATTAACCCTGAATGCCACCCAAAAAAAAAGTGGAAGCCTCACGACTTCCACTCTTCAAAATATTTATTCTAAAATATTTAATTCCTAACTGCAGTATCTGCTTTAAGTAATTCACGATTCATACGGGCAATGTTCTCCAAAGAGATTCCTTTAGGACATTCAGCCTCACATGCTCCAGTATTAGAACAGTTTCCAAAACCTTCTGCATCCATTTGATTAACCATGTCTTGAACACGTTTCTTTGCCTCCACCTTACCTTGTGGTAACAAAGCAAATTGCGAAACTTTCGCAGCAACGAATAACATTGCTGAACTGTTTTTACAAGCTGCAACACATGCTCCACAACCGATACAGGTCGCTGCATCGAATGCCATATCTGCATCCTCCTTAGGCACGGGAATAGAGTTGGCATCTTGCGTATTTCCAGACGTATTTACTGAAACATAGGCTCCAGACTGTTGAATACGATCAAATGCACTTCTATCTACCACTAAATCTTTAATGATTGGAAATGCTTTTGCTCTAAATGGTTCTATATAAATAGTATCTCCATCTTTGAACTTACGCATGTGTAATTGACATGTTGTAACTCCTCTGTCTGGACCATGAGGCTCACCGTTAATATATAATGAACACATTCCACAAATTCCTTCACGACAATCATGATCAAAGGCTACAGGTTCGTCATTTTTTGAAATTAGGTCTTGATTTAAAACGTCAAGCATTTCAAGGAAAGACATATCTCCAGAGACATCACTGATCTGATAATTCACCATCTTTCCTTTATCGCTGGCGCTTTTTTGTCTCCATATTTTTAATGTCAAATTCATATCTCTAATTTTTTATGATTTTGAAAGGCATTCATCACACACTTTCAATTTACATTTATTTGTAGCTTCTCGTTTTAAGTTCAATATTCTCATAAACTAGATCTTCCTTGTGCAAGATTGCATCTGCTGGGTTACCAGTATATTCCCACATAGAAACATACTTATAGTTTTCATCATCACGTTTTGCCTCACCTTCTTCAGATTGAGACTCTTCACGGAAGTGACCTCCACAAGACTCTTCTCTATCCAAGGCATCTTTTGCGAATAATTCACCAAGCTCTAAGAAATCTGCTACACGCCCTGCTTTCGCTAATTCCTCATTAAATTCATTTCTTCCTCCAGGAATCAAAACATCTTTCCAGAATTCATCACGCAAAGCTTTAATTTCAGAAATTGCAGAAACTAATCCAGCTTTGTCACGCGCCATTCCACATTTCTCCCACATAATATGGCCTAACTTTCTGTGGAAATAATCCACTGACTTAGTTCCTTTATTGTTGATGAAATGGTCTAGATTGCTTACTACGTCTTTTTCTGCATCAGCAAATGCTTGCTGATCCGTTGAAATTGGTCCAGTACGAATATCATCTGCTAAATAATCACCAATTGTATATGGCAATACAAAGTATCCATCAGCCAAACCTTGCATTAATGCTGAGGCCCCTAAACGATTTGCTCCGTGATCTGAAAAGTTTGCTTCTCCTATCGCATATAATCCAGGAATGGTTGTCATTAAGTTATAATCAACCCAAATTCCTCCCATCGTATAGTGAACAGCAGGGAAAATCATCATTGGCGTTTCATATGGATTCTCATCAACGATTTTCTCATACATTTGGAAAAGGTTACCATATTTATTGGCAATAACTTCTTTCCCTAATTTTGTAACCAATGTTTTATCATTCTCATCTAGACCCTGAACATGTGCTGTTTCTTTTCCATAACGTTCAATTGCTGCTTCGAAATCAAGATATACAGCTTGGCCGGTTTGGTTTACACCGTAACCAGCATCACAACGTTCTTTTGCCGCACGAGACGCAACGTCACGTGGGACTAAGTTTCCGAAAGCAGGATAACGACGCTCTAAATAATAATCTCTATTTTCTTCGGTGATTTTTGTAGGTTTTAATTGACCTGACTTAATCGCCTTAACATCTTCTAAATTTTTAGGAACCCAAATACGTCCGTCGTTTCTTAATGATTCCGACATCAACGTTAGTTTCGCTTGTAAATCACCAGCTACAGGAATACATGTTGGGTGAATTTGAGTAAAACATGGATTTGCAAAATAAGCTCCTTTTTTATGAACTTTCCAAGCAGCAGAAGTATTACTTCCCATTGCGTTTGTCGATAAGAAGAAAACGTTTCCGTATCCTCCAGAACCAATAACAACAGCGTGAGCACTGTGTCGTTCAACTTTCCCAGTTACTAAATCTCTGGCAATAATTCCTCTTGCTTTTCCATCAACAATTACAACATCCAACATTTCGTGACGGTTGTACATTTTGATTTTTCCACGACCGATTTGACGGTTCATTGCTGAATAAGCTCCTAATAATAATTGCTGTCCTGTTTGTCCTTTTGCATAAAAAGTACGTGAAACTAATACTCCACCAAAAGATCGGTTGTCTAAAAGTCCACCATATTCACGCGCAAAAGGAACTCCTTGCGCAACACATTGGTCGATAATATTTGCCGATACTTCAGCCAAACGATAAACATTTGCCTCTCTTGAACGATAATCCCCCCCTTTTACTGTGTCATAAAACAAGCGATAAATTGAATCTCCATCTCCTTGATAGTTTTTTGCTGCGTTTATTCCTCCTTGGGCCGCAATTGAGTGCGCTCGCCTTGGTGAATCTTGAAAGCAAAATGCCTTTACGCTATATCCTAATTCAGCTAAAGTTGCTGCTGCAGATCCTCCTGCGAGTCCAGTACCTACTACAATCACGTCAATTAAACGCTTATTTGCAGGATTTACTAAATTTATATTGTTCTTGTGGTTTGTCCATTTATCTTTTAACGCACCACTTGGTATTTTTGCATCTATCTTTGTCATAACCTCCTAGTTTAATGTCGTTACATAAAGTGAAATTGCAATCAGAATAAATCCTAAAGGAACTGCAATTGAATAAAATACTCCGAATTTCTTTAATCCATCAATGTACTTGTTGTTCTGACCCATTGATTGGAATGCAGAACCAAAACCATGTAACAAATGCAAAGACAAAAGAATAAAAGCAACAACATATGCTATTACTCTAGCTGGATTTGCAAATTTATGCAACAGCTCTTCGTAATATCTTGTTGGGTCTGCTGGATTCATTTGAATGTATTTGTAATTCATCTCTGGAAACCAAAAATCTACGAAGTGAAGTGCTAAAAACGCTAAGATGACCAAGCCTGAAATAGTCATGTTTCTAGACATCCATGAAGAGTTCGCTGAACCATTGAACTTATTGTAAGAAATTGGTCTTGCTGCTCTATTCTTCAATTCTAAATAAAATCCCATTACAAAGTGAAACACAACTGCAAAAATCAAAATCGGCTGTGCCAAAAATTGCACCAGAGGATTTGTTCCCATGAAATGGGACAATTCATTAAAAGTGTCAGGACTAATTATCGCTGTTATATTAATAACAAGATGTTGTAACAAAAAAACCATTAGGAATAATGCCGATAAAGCCATTGCAACCTTCCTTCCTATTGATGATTTAAATAAACCAGATTTGCTCATAATTATTTATGTATTTGTATTGTAACAAGCAAAAATAAAGGTTAGTTTGATTTATTGCTCACTTTTTAGCTATTTAGAATTGATTTAGATAAGGAAGTGACAATTCTATCGATTTACTTTAAAATCAGATAAACCTGTTCCTAGTTGATTAACAATACTTTCAAATAGAGAACAAGTACTTTGAAAGTGATGATCTATTTAACAACATCTATATTGAAGTTTAAAGATAAAATTTAGTGCTCAAAATTATACCTATCGACTGATTATCAGTCTACTCAAACAATGGGCAAGCATTTTGGGAGCGTTTTCCCCTCCTGCAACCGCTAAATTGCAAAGATATTTCATGTGTATGGAAATTTCCTCCGCGAATTGCTGAGGTGATATAGTCGAAACTATAGCCAACTGTAAACTGCTTGATGTTCACTTTTAGGAAAGCAATAAAAGCATCCGTATTTCTATATCCTACTCCCAACATTAATGTATTTTGGAAATCCAACATTAAATTAATATCAAAACTTATTGGTCCAGCAGGAGGAATTCGAAATAAAATTCCAGGCAAAAGTGAATTATCATTATCGAAGGTAAATTTTGTTCCTGTTTGTATCTTTGTATGCAGGCTAAATCTAGAGGTAAATCCAACATCTTCCCATTTATTCCGAGCAATTTGATCAACTGCAGCACCAACGTAAAAGTTTTCAGAATTGTACCAAACGCCTAAACCGAATAGAGGAAACAGCATTTGATTGACAGATTGCGCAACTGCAGGATCAGCTTCGATAGTTGTGGCTTGGGTATGGTCATAAGCAAATTGTTGAATTCCTGCCGACAAACCAAAACTTAATCGGCGTTCATTTCTCATTGGAAAATGAAGTGCGTAGGCCATCGTTAATGCAAAATTATTGAATGGCCCAAATACATCTCGTTCGATTTTACCACCCAAACCATGAAATGAATCATTGTAGCGTTTCTTTCGTTTTTTTAATGGCGCATTAACGGTAAATAATCCGCTTTCTGGTGCACCTTCAAATCCTGCCCATTGTGCTCGAACTGCAGTTCTTACATCCAAACAGCGCTTAACACCGGCCAAAGCAGGATTAATTGCAAATTGATTAAATGACCATTGTGAATATTGGGCAATTTGCTGACTCCATCCAGAAAAGGAAAGTGCCAAAATTAGAAGTGTGATAATTTTTCTCATCTAATAATTGTAACCGTTCCTTTTAATGGCTTGTCATACTGTTCATCTCTTAAATTAATGACATAATAATAACTTCCTGTCGCCAATTCTTTACCTGATTTAGAAGTTCCATTCCATCTTTTATCAAATGGGTAGCCAGTAGTTTGAAAAACCAATTGACCCCAACGCGAGAAAACTTGAATAGTACAGTCTGGAAAATTATTGATTCCTAAAATCTCCCAATTGTCATTAATTCCATCGCCATTAGGTGTAAATGTATTGGGAACTTCCAATTGACTTTCAACGAATACTGTTACCTCATCTGTAATTGAACAAGTCCCATTGTCGACTGTCAAAAAATAAATTGTTGTTTCATTTGGATTTACAATTGGTTTAATCAGAGTAGGGTCATTCATATTATAAAAAGGGCTCCATAAAATATTGGCTTCGTTAGTTTGACCTTGCAATTGAATACTTTCTCCTTGTTGAATGTAAAGATCAGGGCCTGCATCCACTAAAAAGTCAAGGACGGTAAAAGTTATTGAATTACTTATTATGGTATCTTTACATTGCGTAAAACAAACCATCTCAGCAGTAACCACGTCATTGTTTGCCAATTGCTTAAACTCAAAATCAGGATCAAAGGTGGACCCAATTAAAACACCATTAGCATACCAATTAAATATCAATTGGTCGTCACAATCTATAGTAGAAGCTTGAAAAATGACATTCTCATCTTTGCAAACAACTGTTTCATCTGTAGAAATTGAAATTTGCGGATTTCTAGAAATTCCTGTTCCTGTTAGCGTCAAATCAAAAGTTGATTCTGCGTTTTGAGAAGTTCCTGCTGTTCCATTTACAATGACATAATAAGTTGTGTTTGGTGGCAAACCAACTGCATTTAAAGAAAATGCGGCTGTCGCGTTCGCTTCACAATTAGAAATCAAAGTATAAGACGAGGATATACAAGGAAGTGTAGCTTCGATAATAGCGGCTTGTAATCCATTTCCTTGTCCGGGGTTATTTTCAAAAACAATATTGGTGAAATTAACATTAAGGTCACCCCCTATATCATTGGTTGTTAAAGTCATCCAAATGGTGTTTTCTCCGCTGAAGCAAAAATTGAAATCATCTTCACAATTATTACAAAATGTAGCATTTGCGTCTATGTTATTGAGAGTAAAAGTAGTATTTGGACACAATTCAAAAGCATCAGAACAATTATTATAATCCTCTTGTCCAAAGACAATTAGACACTGAATAAAAGGAATAAAGAGGAGAATGTATTTCATCATACTTATAAACGACTTTGACTTACTTAAATTTATAACAACGAAGATAAAATTAATTTATGTGAAAACATCAATTAATTCTCCAAATGCCAATTGATATAATTGGCTCAGATCTAATAAACGTAACAAATCAACAGTATTCGTTCCGAATATCTGTAAATCTAATTTTATTAGTGTACCGATATCAAAATGGCATGAGAATTATTACCAAAAAAAGGAAAAAGTACTTCTCAATCACTTAAGGGCATCTCTAATAACTCTGTTTGGAATGATAAGGCAGTTATTTTTTTCAGATACAAGGCGCTGAAAACGGAATTTAGCTGGGCTAAATGAGTATTTCG
>Ga0307937_1000257_pt1 | contig 34849 bp, 32 predicted proteins | sample OrgLakmetagenom3_FD_201814 | JGI IMG/M metagenome (GOLD analysis project Ga0307937, IMG submission 201814) | Saline water microbial communities from Organic Lake, Antarctica - #3 | ecosystem: Environmental > Aquatic > Non-marine Saline and Alkaline > Saline | place: Antarctica: Organic Lake...
CCTAAAGAAATAAAACCAAACCGCAGCGAAGCAAGCTCATAGCCTGTCCCGAGAAATCGGGAAAAACCTTAAAAAATTATTATGATTGAATAAATATTTCTCAAAATTTATACAATTTATAAAAATCGTCTGTTTCCGACCAGACACTATTTAATTTCCTCTGTATTCTCATCCATTTTAAAGAATTTTTCTACGTCTTTAAAACCTTGTAACTCGTCTAAGAAGGTCTCTATTTGCGGAATAGATAAAGATTTTGCAATAATCTTCTTGTCTTTATCAAGAATCCAAACTCGTGGAGTCGAATAGATATCATACGTTGCTTGGTAATTAATTGATTCTATAGTTGTTTTTGATGGAATCAAAGAATAAGGGTTTTCACTTGCTTGCTCATAGATTGGTCTAGTTAACGCTACATTTATAAAAGTAAGTTTATTGTCTTTGATGAATTTCTTCCAATCTTCAAAATCATCTCCCGTTGCTTTACCTACAGAATAGATTTCAATGTTTCGGTCTTTGAACTTTTTGTCGTACAATGTCTGAAGCTTTGGAGTAACTTTTTTACAATGTCCACATCCTGGATCCCAGAAATAGAGAATAATGTAATCCGCATCTATTTCATGTAAATTATACCATTTTTTATTCGTTGAATCGGGTAATATTAAATTTGGAGGAACTTCACCTTGAACTAATCGGATTTGTGTTTTTGTGTTTTCACAAAGATCTTCTAATTTCTTTTCGTCCATCCAATGGGCTTTAGGCTTTCCATTTTCACCCAATGCGCAATAATAATTGCTCACCATGTGCATTTTCACCTTGTCCATCCCCATATATTTCGATTTCTCAAAATGAGTTGTCACATTACTTACAAAGAATTGATACATCATTGACTCTTCTGGAATACTATTTATTACAGGGAAAATGTATTTAATAATTGAATCTGGATGCTGTGATAACATATTTTTAGAATAGAAATACTCTATTTTATTTTGTAAAACAGGCGTATTGACCAAACGGTCATCTGTTAGGTCTATATTGTCAAAGAAATGATCTCTAAAATATTTATATCCAAATGCAGGATCTATTGGATTTTCTTCTGCATCTTTCGGAGCATCTGGAATTTGAATATCCGTTGACATTTTTATGATTTTAGAAACCAAAGTTTTATGATTGTCCGTTACTACTTTCTCTTGGTAAGCCAATACATCTTTTCCTAACTTTTGAATCTGTTCGGTTAACTCTATTTTTTTCTGAGTTTCCTCCTCACCGAGACCCGTTAATTCTTTTTGAAGATCATTGGCGCTATCTCGACTAGTTTTCATGTATTTCATGTAGTCAAGAAAAATTTGGTTTTCCAATGATTTTTTTATCACCATGTTTTCAACGTAGTTTGGAGATTTAGTCTCCATATTTACCTTTTCATTGTTGTAAATGAATTCGAAATAACTTTGACCCGGCATAAGAACCGCTAAAATTCCAGGTTCTTGTTTACTTCCATCAAATGTAACCTTACTGTTAACCAGTTGTGCTGTGTCAGTATAGTACAACTTACTTCCAACATATTTTACCAAATGGACAGTAGTGTCTGTTACACCTGTAATCTTAAATGTTAATTCTTGTGCGAAACCACTGATTCCAAAGAAAACAGTGAGTAAAAGTGTGTTAAATAACTTCATATATTTTGTTCAGTTTAATGCTAATATAAATTGTATTTATTAATTCAGACGATGAAAGAGGTAATAGGTGATTCCTTTTAACAGAATTTTAACGAAATAGTTTACAAAGTAGTTAATACCCCACGTTTTGCGTTGAAATAGTTCACAATAGTATAAATCCCGAAAGCAATAATCACAGATAAAATACTCAAACTTGTAAAGTCGGATTCAACTTGGATACCTCCCCGGATTAATAATTTATCGATAAATGCCTTTGTAATTCCAAAAGTAACCAAACTTGCAACAGAAACTACAGCAAAAACTTTTACGAAATAAAATAAAATGGTTTTCGTGACTTTTCTTGGCGAATATCCTTGACGCAGTAATGTCCTGATTTCATATTCATTTCTTGAGATTAATAATTGAGCATATTGTATCAAAACTAATCCAGCAAGAAAAACAGTGATCATACTAATTCCTATTAATACAGAAAACAAAGTCCCAGCAACACTTTTTAGTTTGCCTACAATCATTGAGTTTTCTTTTGATTCCAAAGATCGCTTTTCGAGGTAGTTTTTAAACTCTCCAAATAGTCCTTCTTTTACGGTGAGCATTAGCTGCGTGATTTTTGCAGGTTCTTCGGATGGAAAATTTTTATTTCCATATTTCATAAAAGAGGAGGGAACCATAATAGCAGAGACTTCATTGGTAAAACCAACAATCCTTACTTTTTCCATTTTCTTTTTGTTATTTGTACTTAAAGTAAACTTAAAACCAATTGATTTAGCTAAATCATCTGAAATAGGAGGAATTCCCTTTGCGCTTGCAAATGTATTCAACATGACTAAAAATTCGCGTGGCAATATAATAGGAACAAATTCATCGCCTTCAGTCCATTTCCATTTTTCAGGGTCGATTTTCGTGAAATCGTTTTCAACAGATTGAACAAAAACATCTGTACGCAAATAGGGAACCAGTTCGCTATCTGTTTGTAGAGAAACGTCAAAACTATTGCTTAAAATAGGCTGTATCATTTCTGTAAATCTTTCATTGCGTAGACTCTTTATTTCTTTATCGCTAAAGTCCGTTCTTGAAAGGTTTAAACTGTTTAAATTGGTGATTTTCTTTTGAATAATCATTGTATTGCTCCCTAGGATATCCTCCCCTTCGCCAAATTCATTTACACGAATTAAATAGTGAATGGAAGTCACCAAAAAAGTGAACCCCAGAAAAGCACCAATCATTGCAATGATAAGTTGCGTTTTATTCTGATAACTAAATAAAATATTCTTGATCATATTTTATAAATTAAGCTCCTTATCGAATTTAAAGTTGTGATTCTCTCCTAAAGTAGTTAATATAAAACCTGCTTTTATGTGATCGACCCTTTTATTAATAAGCGACAAAGCAAGTCGGGTGTTTTCCTCGTCCAAGTGACTAAAAGGTTCATCCAGTAATAACCAATCAAATGGCTGACACAATGCACGAATAACTGCAACTCTTTGCTGCTGTCCCATTGAGAGGATTCCGCAAGGTACCGACCATTTATCTTCAATTTCTAATTCGTCTAACATTTGTTTGAGTTCAACAGATGTAAAAGTATCTGTTAAATTGTTTTTCAAATACAAGTTTTCTTCAACGGTTAACTTTGAAAATAATTGTAAATCTTGAAAAACATAACTCATTCGCTCTTTTCTTAACTCTGCCCATTCCTCCTGAGAAAAGGAAGTAATTTCTTTTTCGTCAAAACGAATACTGCCACTAAAGTCTTTTCGAATTCCAGCGAGTATATGGGTAAAAGTGGTTTTCCCTTTTCCACTAGATGCATTCAATAACACTTTTTCTCCTTTGTACAAAGAAAACGAATTTCCCCAAATACTTTTATCGTTGTGATGAATTCCTGATAAGGGGATAGCAATGACGTTTTTAAAATGAATATCCATGTCTTTATTGTTTTAAATTGATCTAGTGATTATTATTAGCAATAATAGTTGTTTTTTTGGAAGCAATGTTCAATAATCGTTCCAATAGAAGAAAATAAGCGGGGATTTTTTTAGATGCATTGATAGGGAGAAGGTTGGTGTTTGTCAATTGAGATGTCTATTAAATATAAAGGTAATATTTAGCAATGTATACATTGCCTATTAATAAGGGATAATGAAAGAATATTTTTAAGTATTGAGGAATAGATATTATTTTGTTTTAAAAGATTTTATCTTTTCCTAGATTCAACGAATAAGGCCAGTGCTGTAACTCATAAATAACGGTGCTTAAATTTTGCTTCAATTTTTTCTTTAGACAAGGCGAAATTTTCAAGCATAGCCATAGTTACGGTTTAAAATTTTAACGAAGTATAAAGGAAAAAGAGGAGTGAAATAAGCGATGGAATTTATGAATTACAGCACTAGTTATTTGCAATTATCCATAATTTTTTTTAAACGTCTTTACTTCATCCTATCTCTTAAATGAAATTTGGTGACTGAATTTCGTTGAAGTAAACCTTTGAATTTCTCGCGCTAATTTTGATGAAAGGAAAAATGAGGAGATTTTGATTTTAAAATAATCAATAATTATTCAGTGGATTGAGGAATACAAATAATCCACCAGCTATTACTACTAAAACAGTAACAATTATCATTATACGAATCTCAAATCGAATACCTTTTAGAAAAGGAATCTTCGAAGTGGTTCTTTCAAAAAATGATATTACTTTAGGTACTGACTTTTCAAGGTCACTGTCCGTTATGTAATCTCCTTCTTTTAATATCTCAATTGCTTTTTCAAGATCACTTTCTCTTACTTGTAGTTTTACACCTCCAATTGCATTTGAATATAATGGGTTGACTTGTGCCGTTAGCTCATCTTTAATAAAACATTCAATTCCTTCTGCCTCCAAACGACCGCGAATGATCGCTGTTTGGTGAGAATAATAGAACGTGAGGACTGTTATGAAATTATTGTGTTTATTGTTTTCTATCAAAATGGATTGTTGTATTTTTTTAAATTTTTAAGTCTTTTAATTTCAAATTTTGGAATCCTTTTCAGGATTTATACTTTTCAAGTGGCTCACTAAAATGAATCTGCTTTTCTGTTTCGGGTCTCCATTCATCTTGTTTTGATTCTCTGTTCTCGTTAGTATTTTTCATTTTAATAATTAAAGCTAACAAATTTATTTAACTAATTATCTTTCAAAATATAACCATCTTCCATTTCAATAATTCGGTCTGTTTTAGCGGCAAAATCATGGTCATGCGTAACAATCAACATTGACATGTCAAATTCATCACTCAATTTTCTTAAAACATCAAAAACAATTTTGGCATTTTTACTGTCCAAGTTCCCCGTCGGTTCATCTCCCATGATTATTTTAGGATTGTTGATTAAAGCGCGCGCAATGGCAACTCTTTGTTTTTGTCCTCCAGAAATTTTTGAAGCCTTCTTGTGTGCTTGGTCTGCTATACCCAATAACTCTAATTTATCAAGAGCATTTTTCTTAATTGTTGCTCTACTCTGCTTTCCTAATTTTAACGCGGGAAGCATTACGTTTTTTAATACGGTAAATTCAGGCAATAGATAATGGAATTGAAAAATAAATCCAATTTTTTCATTCCTTATGCGAGATAATTCATCCTTAGATAGATTAGACATACACTCTCCATCGATGATGACATCACCATCATAACTGGTGTCCATCGTTGAAAGTATGTAAAGCAATGTTGATTTACCACATCCTGATTTCCCCATTATAGAAACGAATTCTTTTCTTTGAACTTCTAAAGAAATGTCTTTTAGAACATGGAACTTTGTAGGTTTCAAAAAGTATTTATTGATGTTTTTAGCTTCTAATATTGGGTTCATATGTTTTTTATTGACCTCTGATTATTTCTATAGGATCTATTTTTTGGGCTTTTTTAGCAGGGAAATATCCAGCTAGAAAAGTGGAGATAGTCGCAAATAGAAATCCTAAAATGTAAAAAGAGGGATTGTAGTTAATTGGATATGTTTTGATGGTGGGCAGAGCTTCCGTTTCAAACTTAATATTATCAATAATTACCGAACCACCATAACCGATAGCCATTCCTAGTATAGCCCCTATAAAACCAATGAATAGTGCTTGAATAATGAAAATATACATGACATCTTTACCGGTAAATCCGGTTGCTTTTAAAATGGCAATATCATTCATTTTTTCATAGATGAACATATTCAGAATGTTGTAAATTCCAAAACCAGCAACAATGAGCAATGTAATCGAAACAGCATAGGAGATTAATGTTCTAATGTCTGAACCTGTATCAAATTGTGCGTTGGCAGTGTTTACATCGAGCGCCTCGACATCGTAAATATTTTCTATCAGATGGGAGAATGGAACGGCTTTTTCAATGTCTTTTAATTTCACATGTATTCTACTGATATGATTGGATCCTGCATTAAGGATTTGTTGGGCCATATTTAGATTTACAAAACTTTGAATGTCATCAACCTCTGCTAATCCACTTTGATATATACCACCAATGTTGAGTGAGAAATTTGTTCCGCTTGTACTTGAAACCTGTATGTTGTCTCCAACGGAAAGGGATAGTTTTTTTGCAATTCCAGAGCCGAGTAGAATACTGTTCTTCTTTTTAATTAAACAGTTTACATCTCCTTCAACGACATATTCATTAAAATTAAAAAGTCTTATTTCTTCATTTACTTCAATACCGCTAATAACGCCATTTAGATTATTAGATCCTGCCAAATAAAACACTTTGCATGTGGCCTGAGGAGTCGCTCCTAAAACCTTGTCGTTCTTTTTCAATTCTGAAAGAATAGGTAAGGCATTATGAATTCTTTCTAATCGACTTTTTGGTTTGATAGAATATATTTCATTGATCGTACTGGCTTTATTGAAGTACCGATCCACAGGTTGATAAAAAGTAGGTGTTGTTTTATTGTAAATTTGAATATGTGGCGTTCTATTCAATACTAAACCATCGAGCAAAATATTTAATCCTGTCATGAAACTCATCATGATGATAAACATTCCTATGCCAAATGTAACGCCAAGTGCTGCTACAATTGTTTGCTTTTTCTTGGCAAGCAAATGGGTTTTGGAAATATCCAGAATTAATCTCAGCCTATCCATATTTATGGTTTAATCAAAGTTGTAGTAGTATCTATTCCAGATAATATTTCAACAAACTCCAAATTTTTCATTCCTATTGTAACATTTTTCTCTCCTTCTGAAGTTAAAACCTTGTTATTAGGAAGTAAGTATTCAGCTGGAATAACCAATGTGTTTTGTCGTTTTGAAACCATAATATTGGCTTCTCCTGTTAATCCGTAATACAATTTTGAAGGCTGTTTTATGAATTTACTTTCAACTCTAAATGTTTGACTAAGGTTATCTTTCTTAGGATAGATATTGCTGACGATTGCTAAGAACACTTCATTCGCATAGGCGTCTAGTGTAATCAAAACAGAATCACTCAACTTAATTTTAGTAATGTCAACTTCATCAATATCCATTTCAATAATATATTTGTCCTTACTTCCAATTTCTGCGAATTTTTCTTGAGTACTTATGAAATCACCTTCTTCTTTAAATACAGAGTAAACTTTACCATCCATTTTTGATCGAAGATTCAAATCAGTAATTTCATTTTTTTCTGTCTTGATTTGATTCAACGCTTTTTTGTAAATATTTTCGAGGTTGGTCTTGGTTTGGATGAACTTTTGCATCGCTATTTTAAGTTGATTTTGAGTAGTATCGTATTTTAATTTTACGAGCTCGTAATTGGCTTGAGTACCAACATTATTAGACAATATTAGCTCTTCTCTTTCTAAGTTTATAGAATCTTGTCTTAATTTATCTTGAAGGCCTTTAATTTCTAACTTGATATTATTCAGTAAACTATTTCTTCCTAAATAGTTGGCTTTAGCATCCTCTAAGCTGATTTCTGCATTCTCTAATCGAAAATCTGTATTTGTAGTTGGTGCAATTTGAAATAGAACTTGGTCTTTTCTTACCAAACTACCTTCCTTTACAAAAATTGTATCTATGATCCCGGAATGAAGCGGTTGAGGATTGTAAGTGACCTCAGGAGTGACCTTGACGGAGGCATAAACAGATTCCGTAATGTTGCTCTTTTTGGGATTTATTTGATTTTCATTTCCTTGATGATTGCATGATACGATCAATAAAATGGCAAGGATTAATGGTGCGATTTTTTTCATTGCTTTTCTGTATTAGTCAGACAGGGAAATCGTTTTAAAATAGGAGTAATATAAGCTTAGGATGTGCTTTTTATTAAGTAAAAAGAATACTAAATAAAAATCAGAAACCTTTATCTTACATAGTTTTCTATTTGCTTTGAAAAACAATTTTTGTGTGAAATAAATTATGTCACTAAGTTGATAATTTATTTATTAGAACGCAAGAAATTTATGGGATGTTTTGCATCACAAATTCAATTATTGGATGTTATTCATTTTGAATAGGGATAATTAAAATATGTTTCACGTCTAAGTAGTGTCTGGTCGGAAACACAACAAAATTAAAATTGATTCTTTTGAGTATAATCTAAATCTTTAATATGCTTATCCGCTTGTTTACCCTAAAATATTATGAACTGCATATTTTTAAATTGTTATTTGTTTGGAAAACGTTTAAATCAGAGGCATAAAACGCTGTTTTTTTTTAATAGAGAAATAAAAATGACCAATTCTTGGCTATATGTAATTTAGTTTAGGACGCGCTTTATGTTTTTTTGAAGTTGGAGCGTTCTAAAAGTCGCTAATAATGGCGGAAGCTCCAGAGCTTGCGTCGGAGATCACCGACATTATCGACTTTTAGGAGTGGAGACAAGAACCGCAGCGAAGCAAGCTCATAGCCTGTCCCGAGAAATCGGGAAACACAAAAAAAAATAAACACTTGTGAATAAAAAGAAAAAACACTAATTCTTGCATAGTGTTTTTTCTGAAAGGAAATCTTGGGTAAACAAGCGGATAAGCATAATTAAATATAAAGCAAAAGCCTTTCGAAGTTATCGAAAGGCTTTTTACAATTTAATATTTTTTTTAAAAAAAAAACTAAGCGTTGAAATGCGTTCAAAGTAATTTATAACATTCATACTATCTAGAGAATTAGACACAATGAAAACGAAACTGTTTAATGTATTTGTTTTCAATAAGAAATAATATGCTCAAAATAAATTACAACGCGATACGAACAATTTTAGTCTTTTTCAACTTGAATAATTTCATTACAGGAGAAACAATCACGAATTGTTTATTTTTTTCATCTACTCCTACAACGCTCGGGTCAATAGATATATTTGCTTCTTTCAAGTCTAAAATCTGTTCTGTGTCAATATCACCCGCATTGCTTAAATGGGTAATTGAAGCAAATTGAATTTTTCTATCTCTTCTTTTTGATCTTTTATTAGACTTTTTACCTTCATCAATCATTTCATCAATTTCATTACTTGTACCATGTAAAAAATAGATGTCGTTATCACTCTTTAATGCGGAATAGCCTTTGCCTGGGTTATAATTAATTGTCAACTGGTAAAAAGGGAGAAGCTTCGTATATTCTATCTCTCCATCTTTGCCTGTTTTAACAACCATTACATCTTCATAGTAATAATAATAAGTAGTAGTAGTAGACGTTACGCCGTTTGCACCTCTGGTCGTTGTTGTTACTATTTTTAAACGGTATTCTTGAAAAACAGAGATCAATCCCTCGTCGCTTGTCTCAAAGGTTTCTATTAATTTGAAATTGGTTGAAAAGCCTCCTTCTTCGTCATCGTCATCGTCATCATTTTTACCTCTGCGATTCCGTTTTCTGTCATCTTTCTTTTTTTGCTTGTCTGTCCAATATTTTGTTACAAAATCTTTGTCAAAATACTCTGTCTGAATATCAGTTATTCTACCTATATCGTCGCTATACAATGCGGAAAATATTCCAGAAAACCCAATTTGCTCAATAATCTGACCTGAAATTAAAACACCTTTGTCCACTGCTTTTATTCTGAAGTCTCCTAGTAAAATAGAATCAAAACCTTCCTGTACATTAATTTCCTCTATGGCTCCACTTGTTCTGTTTACGCTGTATAAACGGTGCTTTGTAATCCATTTTTTAAATACCTTTCCATCTACACTTTTCTTTTCACGAGTTAATACTCTTAAGTATAAATGTTCACCACTCGTCACAAAAGTTAAGCCGCTTACAGATTCAAAGTCTAGTTGAAAAGTAAAAGTATTCTCGATATTGAAGTCATCACTTAGCTCCAACACACGATATGTTTTGAAATCATCTCCACTGCATGATATATTTGAGATGAAAGACATGTTTTCACTCTCAGGTCTGCTTTGATAAACTCCCGAGTAATTGCTCTTACTCCTATTTCTAAAACCTTTACATTCACCAGACTCTCCAATTTCAAATATTTCTCCCTGCAAACTCCCATTGCGATCAATATGCACACCATAATAACGTTCAGGACTTTCAGATTTCGCTTTCTTACAAATAATTGTCGGTTGCTCACCAATAAAACTTAAGGTGACGTATTCCATACCTATACTTTTAAGTGCCTTGGATCTTTCTAAAGGCACTTCAGTATGCATACGGCCTGTTTGAGCATCAAATACCTTGAGGTATGCTTGAGTAAGTATAGTAATGAAGAGATTGGTCGTTTTATAACTTACGGTATATACATAACCGTCGTCATCAATTCCTATAAATGAACCTCCACGTGTTTTTGCTTTTTCGTTGGTGAACTCAGTTATGTCGTATGAACTTTGAGCGTATGTTAAATTGATTAGGCTGACGAATATAATAAGTAGTATTTTTTTCATGCGTTAAAATTAATAATTAAATTGAACTTCATGATTTTTGAATAAACTTTATTTGAGTCTGCTCCGAAAACTCCATTATCAAGAAAAACGCTCGAAATCGGCTAAACCTAAATTTGTAAATACTTGTTTTTCTGTGTTTTACACTTTCTAAAAATGCTGGTTTTTTGATTTAAACAAAGAATCAGGCTTTTCGGAGTGGACTCTTATTTACAAATCTCAATAAATTGATTGGAAAATATTTTTTCATTTTTAATTATATTTAGTGTCTGGTCGGAAACAGACAATTTTGAGAAATATTTATTCAATCATAATAATTTTTTAAGGTTTTTCCCGATTTCTCGGGACAGGCTATGCGCTGCACAGCGTTGCGCATAGCCTGCCGAAGTGAGCCTGTCGAAATGCCGCATCAGTCGACAAGAAAAAAATCAAAATAAACTTAAAAAAATCAATTTTAATTTTGTTGTGTTTCCGACCAGACATTAAATATTCTAGTCTGTAACTTTAGTCACGCACTTTTGAATATTATTACCATACATTTGAAACGTGAATCAAATAATGAGCGCAAATAACATCTTAAAGTATTTCCAAGTATTGGCTTTCGGGCTGATTCTCATATCTTCCCCATGTTCTGTGCGTAACTCAATTCAAGATTCACTGGGTTTAAAGAAAACAGAGGTTACCAATAAAAGTAAAGCAGCCAATAATTTTGAAGAACTTTGCTCAACCTTATCTTTAGAGACCGCTGGAGTTCAACCCAATGAAATTATTAATTCAACGCCTGAAGTCCCTTTCTTTGGTTTTACGCAAGTTGAAAGTTCTCCTATTAAATGGATAAATACTGAAGATTTATCCTTGTCATCATACCAATCCCCTTCAACTGTAAAAGACAAAATACCACTGTATCTTTTACATCAACAATTCAAGATTTACCTCCTTTCTATTTAGTGTCTGTATCCGACCAGACATTATTTAATATTTATAATGTGAATTAGCATTGTAATAGGTCTGAAGAACCTTTTTTCCTTTTGATAATCATTATGGGTCGTTTCTCTTCAATAAAATCATAAAATTATTAGGGCGTTTATTTCGCTCATATCCAATATTGGAATACGCAATTATTGAATTGATGCATTTCAAATTGAAAACAAAAACAATTCGAATGAAAAAGATATTTTTGATACTCATAGCGGGAAGTTTTTTAACCGCTTGTGGATCACAACCAACAAATAAATCAGAGAAGGCAGTAAATGTTTCTGATAATAGTGGAGACACCATTACCATTTTACAAACAGCAGATATTCATGGTCAAATAGAAGTTCATGACGAACTGTTCTGGGAAAATGATGAAATTAAATATAAGCGCTTAGGTGGTTTAGCAAACATGAAAACGCTATTCAAAAAAGAGCGCGCTAAAAACCCCGAGGGAACAATCATCTTAGACGGAGGAGACTTTATTCAAGGTGGAGCAGTTGCAGCTCTTTCTAAAGGATTAGCATTCTCTTCTATTGTGAAAGCAATGGAATATGACTTTTTAATTCCTGGTAACTGGGAAGTCGTTTATGGAAAAGAAAGGATGATTAATGTCTTGAATGGGTATGATACACCAGTAATCGCTGCGAATATGTATGATGATGAAACGGGAGACTATATTTTCCCTCCTTATTTTATTAAAGAAATTAAGGACGTGAAATTGGGCTTTATTTCTTACAATGACCCAGATATTCCAGTGCGACAAAATCCATCTTTTAGTAAAGGAATTCGCTTTGACAAAATGCATAAAAACCTAAGCACGCTAATCAATAAGTTAAAAGATGATGAAAAGGTGGATGTATTATTTTTGGTGACGCACATCGGAATTTCAAAGCAATTTGATTTATCAAACGACCCAACACTGAGTAAGGTGGATTACATTTTAGGGAACGACACTCATGAAAGAATACGAAAGCCATTACAAGGCGAATTCTCTAAAGTAACTGAGCCTGGTGCATTTGCTTCATTTGTAGGGAAACTACAACTGATTGTAAAAGAAGGTAAGATTGAATATGAAGGATATGATTTGATGGAAGTAGATCCAGAAATCTATGCTCCTGATTTAGAAGTTGCAGCAATAATTGAAGAGGAAACTGCTCCTTACAAGAAGAAAATCAGTCGGGTTTTAGGATATACTTCAACACCATTGTACCGGTATTTCGTAGTTGAAAATCCAATGGATAATTTCATTACAGATGCCGCAAGATGGAAAACTGGAGCCGATATTTCGATTTCAAACGGATTTCGCTTTAGTCCACCCTTGGTGCCAGGAAAAGATGGAAAAGCAGCAATTACATACGAATATATATGGAATATGCTTCCAGTAAACGAATACATTAAAACAGGAAAAGCAACAGGACAACAAATTCACGATTGGATGGAAAAAGAAATCCATAACGTATTTGCTGAAAATCCAAAAGAAAGATTTGGTGGATGGTTGGTGCGTTTCTCAGGAATGACATTGAAATTCGATTCAAGTAAACCAAAAGGAGAACGTGTAATTGAAATCAAAGTAGGAGAGCAGCCATTAGATTTAAAGAGAGTTTATACCGTTTCTGCTTGTCGTCGTGAAGGAGAACCTGATCACATGTTGTGCAGAATGCCGAATCTTACAGAGACAGAAGTAAAGGAATACAAAGCTCACGAAGTATTGGAAGAATACTTGAAAGAAAAGGGAACAATTTCCCCAGTTAGAGATGGACGTGCACATGCAGTAGATTTAGGAGATAATGTTTTGTCTCAATTGCCGGGTACAGATTACCATTTCCACTAAATAATTGATAATTAACAATTGATAATTAGAAAATATGGATCAAAAAAGTTCAACATTCGAAGTAAAAAAGTCTTCGGTAGTTATTTTGCGCATGATGTTAAGTGGAATATTCATTGTAGCGAGTTTAAACCATTTGCTAAATGTGGAGAAAACCGTTACACGAATAGAGCAAGCTAATTTTGGAACGATTGGACAAATTCTGGGTTCACCAGAGGTTGCCGTAATCGCATCTGGAATAGTAATGCTAATTGCAGGATTAGCGCTGCTAATTGGCTTTAAAACCAAATGGGCAGCTATTCTACTCATCTTGGTTCTGATTCCAATAACATTTACCATTCAAGTGGGATAAGCACAAACGATGGGGTCATTATTTAAAAATATTGGACTCGCTGGTGGCCTGCTTTTCTTTGCTATGAATGACTTTAATTTTTATACTAAAAACAAATAATTATGAAAAAGATAATATCAATACTTACGCTTATTTTTGCGTTTACATTAGCACAGAGTGCAGTTGCTCAGAACTTGGATGACATCGATACAAGCCAGAAAAACTATATCATTTTAACGAAAAAGGTTCAACAACTCAAGCCGATTACTTTGGCTTCAGAAGAAATGAAAGCTGAAGATGGACAAAATTACGGTGAATTTCACATTGTATTTTGTGGAAAGGATATTGAAGAACTAACCGACAAAAAACGCATGGTAAAGTATTTGGAAATGCTTAATCAAGGAGGAATAAAACTTATCGCATGTGGCTTCTCTTTGAAGAAATTTGACGTAGATCCTAAAAAACTTCCTGAAGGAATTGAGATAGTAGATAACGGAATCGCATACAGCCTGAAACTAAAAAAGAAAGGCTTTTATGGAATGGAATTATAATTTAGGGCATCTCTAATAACTCTGTTTGGAATGATCAGGCAGTTGTTTTTTTCAAATACAAGGCGCTGAAAACAGAATTTAGCTGGGCTAAATGAGTATTTCGGCAACGAAGTAGTTGGAAGAAACAACAAGTTAGCAACCAAAGTAGGGTTTTTAGAGGTGCCCTTAAATTAATTGGCGACTTCGGCAGCATACACGCTAATCCATAAAGCTCCAGCTTAATCTAGTGCTGTAACCCATAAATTCCAATACTTATTTCACTCCTATTTTTCCTTTATACTTCGTTAAAATTTTAAACCGTAACTATGGCTATGCTTGAAAATTTTGCCTTGTCTAAAGAAAAAATTAAAGCAAAATTGAAGCACCGTTATTTATGAGGTACAGCACTAGTTTCTTTTGAAAGTAGTGAAAACAATCTTAAGAGGAACTGTAATTTTATTTTTGGGGTTGCCTCAGTCTATTCTTTCTTACTAAAATGTATTTGAAAAATCGTGGAGGTAAGAAAGAACAGACTGGGTCAGGTTATCCGCTGTATCTCCGACGAAAATGTTAGAGGACGCCGCTGTTAACCCTCAGCTGAAAGTAAACCGTTTCAAGATTTAGTCTATTGTTTAATTAAAAAGTAACTTATTTTCAAGATGATATGCCACCTCAATATTTACTTTCATTACTAATTGTTTTAATTCCAAATTGGCCTATTCCCATTACATTTCTTATTTTTGAACATGTTCAAAATATTTACCAATGGATTCTATGAAAAAAGTATTAGTCATAGCATATTACTGGCCACCAAGTGGTGGAGCAGGGGTGCAACGTTGGTTGAAATTGACAAAATACCTAGCGAAGCTTGGACATGAAGTACATGTTTTATCAGTAGATCCTGAAAAAGCAAGTTATTTTCATGTGGACGAAAGCTTGAAAAAAGATATTCATCCCAATGTAACAGTGCACCTGTCCGACTCTTTTGAACCAATTAATATTTATAGTCGTTTAGTGGGGAAATCGAATGTGCCAACTTCAGGTTATTCTAACGTCGATGAGCAAAGTTGGAAACAAAAATTAGTAAGTGGAATAAGAAGTAATTTATTTATTCCTGATCCAAGAATTGGTTGGAAAAATTATGCGTATAAAAAAGCGGTAGATATAATAGCCGCTGAAAACATTCAGAATGTTATTACGACTTCTCCTCCTCATTCAACTCAACTGATAGGACTCAAATTGAAAAGAGAATTAAAAAATAAAATCAATTGGATTGTCGATTTTAGAGATCCATGGACAGATATTTATTACTATAATTTACTCCAACACTCTAAACTGTCACATCGTTTTAATTTAAAATTGGAACGACAAGTTGTCGAAGAATCTGATAGAATAATAACAGTAGGAGAAGGGTTTAAACATTCGTTTTTATCCAAAACTAAAAAAGTTTCTTCTAAAAAATTCGAGATCATTTCCAACGCTTTTGATCCAGATGATTTTACAATGAAAGACTTCGTGCATCCTGACCAAGATGTTTTCTTGGCTTCTTACATCGGTACTGTTTCAGATAAATACAAACCAGATGTATTTTTTGAAGCATTGGGTCAACTTGCAAAAGACTATCCATCTGCTCCAATTCGCTTTAAAGCAACAGGGGTTGTTTCTGAAAGACTCCAAGAATTAATAACCTATCACTTGGGAGATAAAGTGTCTTTTTATCCGCCGGTTCCGCATGAAAAAGCAGTGCATGCCATGCTGAAATCGCATGTGCTTTTATTGATTACTCCAGGAATAGAAGGAACAATTCCTGGGAAAACTTTTGAATATTTAGCCTCTGGACGACGAATTTTGAGCATAGGAAAAGGTGATAGCGCCAAAGCAATCGTGAAATGCAATGCTGGGGCCGCTTTCGAACGTACGGAAAAAGATGCCGTATATGAATATTTGAAGTCAGCTTTGATGGATTATCAGAACAATATTCCCTTTGAAACTGATTATGATGAACTTAAAAAAATGTCTTGGAATTACAAAGCAGCTCAGGTTGCTGGGCTGCTTTTATAATTTTTTTCTTAACTAATAAATACTACGACCACGAGATGAAATCTCGCGGTAGCGTAGTATTTGCTATATCTTAATTTTTAGTTTAATATTCTACACTATCGTGTAGCTACCGCGAGATTGCCATCTCGTGGTATACAGTATAGCTAGCTATACTGCCTTAAAACAATTCCTGAAAACCACCACTCAACAAAGAAATATTCAACCTAGCTGTTTGATATTCAATTTGAGATTGCAATAACCTTCCTTGCGCCTGAATCGAACTGTATTGAATTTCTCTTAACTCTAAAGGTGTAATACTTCCTGCAGCTAAAGCTTTTTTTGTAATATCAGCAATGGATTGTGTTAGAGAAATGTTGCGTTGTTCGAACAATAACTTTTCTTCAGCAAATTGCATTACTTCATAATAATTGCGCAAGTCAGCCAATGCACTGACAGAGTCATTTTGATATATTAATTCAGAACGTTCCTCATTTAATTTGCTATTGCGTAATTCCGTTGCGCGTGAAAGCTGATTCAAAATACTCCATTGGGCAGTAAATCCTATACTTGGTCCAGAACTTCTATTGGATTTCAAAAAACCTACTTCGTTTACTGAGCTTCCAAAATTATAGGCAGCATAGAAACTTAATTGGGGATAGAATCGACTCTTTGCTTCCTTTGTAGAAAGCTCTGATATAGCAATGTTTGATTTTGCCTGCATAATTGTCGTGTTTTGCTCCATGAATTGGGATACAATAACATTCCATTCTTTTGTTTCTTCACGTGCGCTTAAACTTCCTTCTACGATTAGATCTTCCGTTACTGGTAGTTGCAAAACTTTACTTAAACTGGCCTTAACCTGTGACTGAGATTGACGATTCGCAATATAAGCTGAACTGTCTGCTGTAAGGTCTAGTTCTGCTTGCATCAATTGAATCTTGTTCGCTGCGCCGCTGTTGTATTGATTCTGTATGAAATCTCTGCGCAATTTCGACAACTCAATAGCGCCAGTGTAAACTACTTCCATTTCTTGCAATGAAAGGAGTGTATAATAATTTACAACAGCTTCATAGATTTTCATTTCCATTTCAGCACGTAAATTTAGTTCACTGAAACGCTCTAATTCATCCAGCTTTTTATCGGTTGCAAACATTTTGAACCCATCAAAAAAAGTCCAGTTGAGCATTAAGCCAGCACTTAAGGAACGATTAAAAGCATTTGTAGCTTCGTTGACATCTCCAGTAATAAATTCTTGACGCGCACTACTCAAGGCTAAATCTTGAGTTGCTTGAACATCAATGGTTGGAAGGTATCCAGCTGCTCCAGCATTGTTTTCATTCTTTGCCATCTCAGTATCTATTTTCGCAATCTGAATTCCAAAGTTTTGTGATAAAACACGATTAACGACTTGTTCTAAACCAAGCTTTTCTTGCCCGATGGTATACGAACTAAGCAATATTGTACTAATTAAAATGAGTATTCTCATGATTCTATTGATTCTGTTGGTTCTTTCTGCTTCGAAGAAATGTAAATGTATAGTCCTGGAATAATGTATAGCGTCAACACCAATGAGAAAGTTAATCCTCCAATTATCGCTAATCCCATTGGAACACGGCTTGTTGAGGCATCTCCTAGAGCCAAGGCAATTGGAAGTGCTCCCAAAATTGTTGCTAATGAAGTCATTAAAATCGGTCTAAAACGTTCTGATGAAGCATCGATAATCGCAGATTTTAAAGTTAATCCAGCTTTCTTGCGCTGATTGGCAAATTCGACAATCAGAATACCATTTTTGGTTACTAAACCAACCAGAACAATGATTCCAATTTGACTAAAAATATTTAGTGTTTGGTCAAATAACCACAATGTGATTACCGCTCCAGCAAGTGCCAATGGAACTGTTAACATAATCGTGAACGGATCTCTAAAGCTTTCAAATTGAGCGGATAAAACCAAGTAAACGAGAATTAGTGCCAATCCAAAAGCGAAGAATAAACTCCCGCCACTCTCATTGAATTCTTTCGAGGTTCCTGCAAGAGAAGTGGAGAAAGATGGGTCTAATATTTCTTCTGCAATTTTATCCATTTCTGTTATTCCATCTCCAATGGTTTTTCCAGTAACTGGAGAGGCTGATACCGTCGCAGAAACATATCTGTTGTAACGGAACAATTGTGGTGGACTTGATTCATCTTTAAGGTCAACTAAATTGCTCAATGGGATTAATTCTCCGCTCTTACTTCTTACATTGATTTCCTGTAAATCACTCGGTTCATTTCTGAAATTCTTTTTTGCTTGACCAATGACTTGATATTGTTTTCCTTCTTTTATAAAGTAGCCATAACGCTGACCAGAAAAATACAACTGCATTGTTTGTGCAATATCAAGTACAGAAACACCTAAAGTATTCGCTTTTTCACGGTTTATTGTAACTTGAAGTTCTGGTTTGTTGAACTTTAAGTTGACATCTACAACTTGGAAAACCGAACTTTTACGGGCTCTTTCCATAAACACTGGAAGAACCTCCTCTAATTTTTTTAATGTCGGTGCTTGAAGCACGTATTGAACTGGAAGCCCCGAATTACGTCCACCACTTATTGTTTGTTCTTGCACTACGAAAGTGCGCGCAAAGTTAAATTCTTTCAGTTTTGCTGAAATTTCATCTGCCAATTGAAACTGACTTTTCTTACGGTCTTTCTTTGGCACTAACGTTAAACGAACGAATCCAGTACTCGTAGAAATCGAAGAACCATATCCAGGGGCTGTTACTGAAAGTAAAGAAGATGTTTCTTTCATAGTATCTACATAAGAAATTACTTTTTGTTGATAATCATCCATACGCTCAAAGGAGGTTCCTTCGGGGGCTGTACTCATAATTCTTAATCGTCCTTTGTCTTCCATTGGCGCCAATTCAGATTGTAAATCACTCCCGAATAGGAAAATAGATCCCACAATTATTGCCATGTAAATAAAAGCTTGCCAAGGTCTTTTCATAAACGCGATTAATGTTCGCTTGTAGCCTCTTGTTAAACCATTAAAAAACTTTTCAGATTTTAAGAATAGCTTGCTCTTGTTTTCTGTTTTCTTCAATAGTCTTGATGACATCATTGGAGTCAGTGTCAATGAAACAAATGATGAAATAATGACCGAGCCGGCGACGACGACCCCAAATTCTCTAAATAATCGACCGGTTAAACCTTGCAAGAAAATCACTGGCATAAATACAGCAGTCAATGTGATTGTGGTAGCTATAACTGCAAAAACAATCTCATTAGCCCCTTCAATTGCGGCCTTTTTAGGCTTCATTCCCCGTTCAATCTTGGTGTAAATATTCTCCATTACCACAATGGCATCGTCAACGACCAGTCCTGTGGTCAATACAATCGCTAAAAGTGTTAAAATATTAATAGAGAAACCCATTAAATACATAACGAAAAAGGTGCCAATCAATGAAATTGGAATAGCGATAATCGGAACTAAGGTGGTTCTCCAATTTCTTAAAAATATAAAAACGACCAATACTACAAGTAGGAAAGAAATGCCTACTGTTTCTTTTACTTCTGAAATAGATTTACGAATATTTTTTGTTGTATCCAGTGCAACTCCCAAATGTATATCCTCTGGCAAATCAGCACTAATTTCATTGATTCTTTTATAAATATCGTCTACAATTTCAATGTAATTTGCTCCAGGCTGCGGTTGAATTGCAATACCAATCATTGGAACTCCGCCATTGCCACGTAGAATTGTTCTTTCGTTTTCTGGGCGTAATTCTGCAGTTCCGATGTCCTTCATGCGAATTACCTGGCCGTTCTCTTCCCGAATAATCAGGTTGTTGAATTCTTTCTCAGTAGTTAAACGTCCAAACGTACGAATAGTCAATTCAACATCATCTCCTTCTATTCTTCCTGAAGGCAATTCAATATTTTCACGCAACAAGGCGGCTTTTACTTCTGTTGCTGTGATGTTTTTTGCAGTCATTTTATTGGGCTCCAACATCAATTTCATAGCGTACTTTTTCTCTCCCCAGAGATATATTCTACTGATTCCTGAAATGGTCTGTAAACGTTCTTTAAAAAGATTGATTCCAATGTCTGTGAGCTCCAACAAGCTTCTGTCTTCCGATTGCACAGTCAAAGAAAATATGGTTTCTGCATCTGCATCTGATTTTGCCACCACGGGAGGGTCTGCATCATCAGGCAACAACCTTACTGCTCCAGATACTTTATCACGAATATCGTTAGCCGCATTGTCTAAGTCCAAATCTAAGTTGAACTCTACGGTAATTGTGCTTCGTCCGTCACTACTGATAGAAGTCATTGTACGAATACCTTGAACTTGATTCACAGCTTCTTCGAGTGGTTCTGTAATCTGGGATTCAATAATATCCGCATTTGCACCAGGATAGTTGGTGGTTACCGTAATAATTGGTGGGTCAACAGAAGGGAATTCTCGCACCCCCAAAGAATAAAATCCAATCGCTCCAAAAATGATAATCACAATGGACATTACCATTGCCAAGACCGGACGCTTTATACTTACAGAAGAAATACTCATTTAATTTCGTTTTTCGCTTTGATTGACATTCCTTTTTCCATTGCTAAAAGTCCTGTAAGTACAATTGTGTCTTTGGCCTTTACTTCTCCAAAAACCTGTACTTTCTTACTAGAACGACTGCCCAAACTAACGCGGCGTTGAGCTGCTTTGCCATTTTCGAAAACCCAAACGATTTGACCGTCAATAACTGAAACAATTGCTGAAGCGGGCAGGCTAATACTATTTGGTGATTCACCTAGATTGTAATCTACATTTACGAACCCTCCAGCTACAATGTTTTTATTGTTTTCAATTTTTGCACGAACATTTAACATCTGTGTATTCTCGTTGATAATTGGATTTGTAGCATAAACAGTAGCATAAACAGGACTCGGATTCAATGAATCCGAAGGCGGGCGTAAAGTTACTTTTTGTCCTTCCTTAACTTTGTGTGCGTAGCGCTGAGCAATAGAAAAATCAACTTTTAATTTGTCAGTTTGTGCCAATACAGTGATTAAATTACTGGTGGTAATAAAAGCTCCTTCACTAATTTCTCTTAGTCCTACTGTACCATTAAAAGGTGCCGTTATTCTTCCTTTGGCAATCTGTACATCTAAAGTTTGAATCTGTGCGCTTAGTGAATTCACCTCTGATTCCGCTTGTTCCAGAGCTTCTTGTGTAACTGCTTCACTTTCTAAAAGTGACTGCTTACGCGCTTTGTCTTTTTTTGCCAATTCTAGATCAACATTGAGCTTGTTTCTTTCTGCTTGAAGAATATCTGTATCAACCGTAACGAGCAGTTGTCCTTTTTTTACAAGGTTTCCTTCTTTAAAGTGAATATTCTTTACTCTTCCGCTGATTTCACTGAATAGGTTAACTTGTTCAAAAGGCATTGTTATCCCTGGAATCGTAATTATTTCTTCAAAAACCTCAGATTCTGCAATGTAATAATCGACATTGGTATAGTTGATCTTTCCGTTGTTGTTTTGCAAACTAGGATCTTCACTGCATGAGAATGCAAGAAATAAGGGAAGTGAAAAAAGAAGCGCTTTTTTATTCATTTTCTATTTATTTAATCTTTTGTAATCTAATACAATTCTGTCACCTTCGATAGGTCCGACTTTATTTGCCAAATTTGTAATCTCTGATAAAACCAATTCTTTATTTTCTGAGCCAATGGCTGCAATAAATTCCTGATCTGTTTCTATCAATGCTTTTTCTATGGCTGAAACGTATTTACTACCAATTGGAGTGATATGCAGTAGAAATGACCTTTTGTCTTTCGGATGTTTTAAACGTTCTATAAAATTCTTTTCTTTTAAATATTTCAAAATTCGAACAACGAGAACTTTATCGGTTTGTAAAATCTCAGCTAATCTTTTAGAGGTTATAGCCCCATCATTTTCCGAGATCACCCAAAACGCAAAATAGTACCTATTAATTGGTAAGTCATTAAGCTTTCCACCTAATATACTTAAGTATTGCTTTGTTAAAATCGCAAATAATTTCCCTAATGGAGTTATCTGTTTTTTAGTTTTTGACATGTTTTATACTTAGTGTCTGGTCGGAAACAGGTAATTTTTATTTTTTGTATAAATATTTAGAGGTATTTTGGTTTTTCTTTCTTTAGGAGATGCCTCAGCATCAGCCGACGAGAAAAAAAATAAAATAGACTCAAAAGAATCAATTTTAAGTTAGTTGTGTGTTTCCGACCAAAGACTACTAACTTAAAAAGTTTACAAAGTTAACTATTTAACATTCTATAATGATTATTGTTTATACTACTCACAAATTAAATGTTAAAATCCAAAATGAATAAATGAACATTATAGTTCTGACTTTTATTCTAACTTTGACAAAAAAAAGAATCACATGAAGTATTTATTTGCTGTTGTATTATTGATCTTATCGCTTTCTGTTTCTATAGAAGGGAAGGCTTGGGGAATGTTGGGGCACAGAGTTGTTGGTGAAGTAGCAAGTAAACATTTAAACGAGTCAACCAAAAACAAAATTCAAAGTATTTTAGGAAACCAAACTTTGGCTGAAGTAAGCAATTGGATGGATGATATTAAATCAGATAAGAAATATGATTCCTTAAGACCATGGCACTATGTTACGATTCCAGATGGCATGAAATACAGCGAAACCAATCTGAATCCCAAAGGTGATGTGATAGCAGGAATAAACTTTGTAGTGAATCAACTGAAGACAGAAAATTTAGATCCACAATTAGAAAAAGAGTATTTAATGATTTTAGTTCACTTGATAGGAGATGTTCATCAACCTTTGCATGTAGGGAATGGGAAGGACAAAGGTGGTAATGATGTGAAAGCGACATGGTTTGGAGAAAGTTCAAATCTTCATAAGATATGGGACAGTGAAATTATTGATGGTAAGCAATACAGTTACACAGAACTGACGGCTATTATTGATCACCCAACGCATGAAGAAGTAGTGGATTGGCAATCAGATGACGTGGGAGATTGGGCGCACCAATGTATGGCATTTCGCAATGGCATTTATGAATTTGAAGATGGATATGCTTGGGAATACAAATACCAATATGTACACTGGGATACGATAAAACATCAGTTGCTTAAGGGCGGAGTAAGATTAGCTGGAATTTTAAATGATATTTACGGTTAATAGGAATTATTGCAATCGTCCAAGTTGGTATTCAATATCCATGAATGCTTTTTGAGACTTAATAAACAAGTCGACAAATTTCACCTGTGTATTTATATATTTTATCTCGCGCGCATTAACCAAGAAAAGTGAGCTTTCTCCAGATTGAAATTTTTGTAATTCTGCTCTGAATAAGCGATCAGTACTATTTACTATGTCATTGTATCCGCTTAATTGCTGTTGTGTTGTTCCCCAAGTATTGAATGCAGCAGTAACATTGAAAAACAAAGTACGCTGTAATTGATCAATGGCCAGATTTTGCTCCATGATATTAATATTCGTCTTTTGCAATTGACCTCTTTCTTTTCTTAAAAAGATAGGCATTTTAAAAGTTACTCCCCAGTTGTAATTGTTGATCGAATAACCTTGAATAACATCACCGTTTATAGGTTGGTTCAATGCGTTATATTTTAAATCAAGTTGTGGTTTTAAACGCTCTAAGTCTAATTGACGTTGAATATTCATCTGTTCAAGATACAATTGATTCTTTGCAAGTTTGGGGTGGTTAGAAAGTAAAGAGTCGATATGATCTTGCATTATTTCTAAATCAATAGATGATTCTAATTCACTTGTTTTTGGAGGCCTGATGTTGAGTCCTAGTTCAAGAGGAATACCATCTTTGTTCCAAATAAAAACTTCAAGTTGCGCTTTTGAATTTCGAAAATTCAATTCAGCATCTTGTAATGAAATTCTTCTATTTTGAAATTGAATATACGCTTCGACTGTATCTATTTCCGGACTTTCGCCAGCTTGAACTGAACTCGTAACAGCTTCAAATCGGACTCGGGCAAGCGCTAATCCTTCTTGATAAATAGCGAGTTTCTGTGCCGATCCAACCCATTCCCAATAGGCAGAAATAGCTGTTTTGAACAATTCATTAATTAATATTCGCTGATCTTCCTCAGTGATTTGTTGATAAACTTGTGCTTTTCGGAGATCTGCTCTTCGTTGATCGATAAAAAGATCTTGACCAATGGGAATAGATATACCAGCATGCACTAAACCATTTGCTGGAGTGGAACGCTGGGGATTAACGAAATCTCCATCAGTTTCTTCGAATCCAGCATCCAATTCTATTCCAAACCAGGTAGGAATTTTCATTCCAGCATTCAACAAGTCATAATACTGTTTGTCTTCATAATACTTTTGACTAATATTCCCATATACATAAGGATCAAAAGCGCCGCGATTCGCTTTTAAATTTTCCTTTCCATATTCGACTCTTAAATTAGCTTGTTTTCCTAAAGGGTGAAATTCACGAACAATTTTGAGGAAATCAGAAATATCTAACATTTGTAAAGTGTCCTGAGCAATTGACCAATTCATTCCTGAGAAGATAAAAAGTGTTATGTATAAAAACTTTCTCATCATTTCTTTTGATTAGATTTCGACGCTTCTGAATTTTGGGTGTAATAGTTAGGAGGGAATCCGTTTAACTGACGCCATATTTCATACCAAATCTGAACATCTTCTAACAATAATATACTATTTGCACCTCCACCAACGCTCAGTACTTCCGGCCATTCGTTAATACTCTCGTCTGGATTAACCAACACACGGAACGTCCCATTAGGTTGTGCAAATCGGTCTATGGCATAAACAGTTCCTCCATAAGTTCCATAACTTGTATTTGGCCATCCGGAAAAAACAATTGCTGGCCATCCATCAAATTGGATACGCACATGATTGCCTTTGTGAATAAGCGGTAAATCAATTGGTTGAACGTACATTTCAACGGCCAATACTGCGTTTGCAGGCATAATACTAACAATCTTTTGGCCTTCTTTGATTAACTCTCCAATTCCTGTTGATATAGACTCTGTGATGTATCCATTTTGAGGAGCAGTAACATAATAAAAGCCTTGACGAACGCGGTAGTTGGACAGTTTGTTTTCCAAAGTTCTCACTTCTTTTAAGGCACTCATCTGACTGGATGCTGTACTGAACTTTTCGGCATTAATTTTAGCAATACTGTTGTTGAAATCATTTCGAATAGAATTTAATTCGATTTTTGCATTAATCACATCATTCTTAGCCGAAAGTAAAGCATTTTCGGCGCTTATTTTTTCTGCAACGGCTTTTTGATATTTTATATCTCGGTTCTCAAGATCAGTTTTTGATTTCAATCCTTGTTCATAAAGCGATTCAAATCCTTCAAACTGACGTTTAGCAACTTCTTCGTTCATTTTTGAAACTTCGAAATCAATACTATCACTCTGAACTTTAAGGTTCGTTTGTAGAAGTTTGTTTTTCGCTTGCTCTAGTTTTAGCTGCAGTATTATGCGTAAATTATCCATTTGATCTTCAAGCGTCTTTACCTTGTCTGAATAAGCCTCAACAGATTTTTCAGAGGCTTCAACTTGGTCAGAAGTTCTTTCTAATAATTGTGGATCAAAGTACTCCGCTTTAATTTCCGAGATCTTCACAATGGTATCTCCCTTTTTAACATATTCCCCTTCTTGTACATACCAGCCGTCGATTTGGCCTGGAATAACAGAATGAAGCATCTGTGGGCGGGAAGAAGGCGAAAGTGCAGTGACATTTCCACGTGCTCGAATATTTTGAGTCCAAGGCACAAAAAGGAAAATAATGAATATTATCAACGCAATACCAAGAATACGTGGCAACACCTTATGGGTTACGCGGCTCTCAGCAGTTATAATTGCACCAAACTTGGAGTTATTTATTTTATGTCCTATTGAATTTCTAGATAAGTTTAACATCTTTTTACTTATTTAATGATGATTTAACTTGCTCATAAGTTCCCTGATTGATTATTCTACCTTCTTCCATTACGACTACTTTATCACTGTTTTGCATAAGTTGAATATCTTTGGAAACGGCAATAAGAGTCCATCCATTGTTTTTGTCAAATAAAAATTCCATAATTTTTGTTTTATCATCGTTACTCATTAATTCAAATGAATGTTCCAGTAAAACCAATTTAGGTTTATCTACAATGCTTCGGACAATGAGTAGCTTTTGAATAACACTTTCAGGTAATGATTTTCCATTGGGCATTATAGGAGTATTGTAACCCTTAGGAAGTGAGCTTATAAATCCAGTTAAACCCACTTTTTCAATGGCCCAATGAACATTTTCTTTGGTGGCTTTATCTCTTCCTACTTTAATGTTTTCTATTATTGTTCCATCAAACAGGTCGTCTTGATTTAAATTCGCACCAATACAACTCCTGAGCGATTCTAAGTTAAGACTTCCAAGGGAGAGATTGTTGTAGGAAATGTTTCCTTCTTCAATTTCGTAAAGTCCAGCAATGAGTTGAACAAGTGTGCTTTTCCCAGAACTATTCTTGCCCGTAATAATAGTATTGTCGTTACTATTAAATGAAACGCTAACGGCATTTAGTATATTGAAATTGCTGTCGGGGTTGTGGAATGACATCTCGTGAACTTGAACGTCTAACCCTTTTTCTGTAAGACTATCCTGTATGTCAATTCCTTCATTTTTTTCGAGTGGTAAATCGGTTACTTGAGCAACTTTTTCTATCCCTGTGAGTACATCATAAACTGTTTCAATACTGCCGATAAGCTTTTCTATTGAATTAATAATCATCACAATAATAATTTCCGCAGCTACAAATTGACCGATATTCATTTGCTGCTCCATTACTAATATTCCCCCAATAGCTAAAAGTCCTGTTATAATTAACACCTTAAAAACTACGAGTAAAGTGTATTGCGTTACCAATACTTTAAAATGTTTTTCACGTGCATCCAGATAGTTTTCTGCATGAATATTAGATCTTTCTAAAGCGTAGTCTGTTTTTCCTAAAAGTTTAAAACTTATACTTGTCCGTCCAACTTCTTCTAACCAATGAGATAGTTTGTATTTGTGGGTTGACTCCTCCATGCTTGTGTAGAATCCTTTCTTTCCAGTAAATTGAAAAATAAGAAAAAACACAACCAGAAGAAGAAAACTGAAAATCATAAAGAATGGATGATAAAGGGACAGTAGCAGTAGTCCCAAGAAAACACGAATACCTGCCGTTGATATAGAAATCAACATTTTCGATAATCCTTTCTGTATCGTCATGATATCGAAGTAGCGATTAATCAGTTCGGGAGTGTGTTTTCTGAATAGGCTTTCTAATCGAATACGAGGGATGCGGTAGGCAAATTCAAATGCGGCCCTTGTAAAGATACGCTGTTGGATGTTTTCTGTGATTCGCAGTTGAAGTATTTGCAAGATACCATTCAGGGCTACGCCTAGCACAACGATGACGACCAGAACAATCCAAGCAGAGTTTACACGTCCTCCTTGAATAAGATTGACTATCGATTGGACACCTAAAGGTAAAGATAGACTAACAAGTCCAGCAAAAAATGAGTAATAATAAACATTTCTGATTTCTTTTCCATCGGCTTTTATCAATTGCCAAAAACGTTGTGTGACGGATAGTTTTTCTTCCATTTTTTATGTTTTGATCGTTTTTAATGCCAAATCACTAAAGAATTGCTGAACATCGTCTATTTCATCATGCTCGCTGTTGGTCGTTAATCCTGGTAAATGTCTAATAAAAAAGCGTTGCAAATGTGTTCCTTCAATAATTGTAGAAACCAACATGTGTGGATAGGGATAATCAGGGTTTATCTCTAAAATTATATCACTTACACGTTGGACTACTGATTTGTAATAGGCAAATACTCCATTTTTGTTTTCGTCATCCACAACTCTATTGATATATGCTTTTGCAGATTCATCATAAACTATTTTTTGAAGTTTACGTTCATTAATATCCTTAAAATTTCTATCTTCAAGAACATCTTCAGTGATGATTTCAAGTGCTTTTTTAAATTTAAGCTCTTTGTCTTCAACGTTTGTAATGGCATACAGTAGTTTCGATTCGGTCCAACCCCAAAACCAAATTGTCATATATAAAAGAATTTTATTCTTATTTTCAAAGTATCTATAAATGGAAGCCTCGGTCGAGTTAATTTCAATCGCTAGTTTTTTAAATGTAAATGCTTCAAATCCTATTTCATGCATTAGTTCAATACTTCCAGAAATTATCCGCTTCCCCAACTCACTGCTCGCAGGGTCCTTTAGAAAGAGATATTCATTTATTTTTATTTGAATATTTGAAAGAAATTGTTGCATGTTTTTATTATTTAGCCGCAAATATAATAGTAAAACTATTACAAATGTAATTTATACTATTGAAACATACTTTTATTTATTTTGTTCAAGGAATTTTTATTTAATTAACAATTTAAGAATGTAACTTATACCGTTTGGTCAAAAACAAAGTATGTCAAGCTCTCATTACTCTCTGTTCGATAATCCCTACTTATTATTCTTGACTTCTCAGTCGAATAACGAATAACCAATCTAGCGTTGGATGAGGTTCAATACTGAAGTCTAGAACCTTTAAGTTGTTGATTTCTTGACGCCAAACTTTATAGGAAGACTGTTTGTAGAATTTGCTTTGGAAGAGAAAATCACTTTCTTCAAAAAAATGAAAAGCATTTTTTTTCTTTGCAATAAATACGAAAGAATTCTGCTCATAATCATTCGCATAAGGTAAAAAAGTGAGGAAGGAATCTATTGCACTAATTTTGAATCCAATACTGTCAATCAAAGGAATTGACTGAACACTCCAATTTTGTGTTTCTTTTAAAAATAAATCAACTAATTCCTTTTCTGAAATTTTCTCTTTCTGAGGACTTTCCGATTTACTGCGGAAACTGTCGCAAGAAATTAATGTAATAAATAACACACTAAGAATAAATAATATCACCTTCTTCAACCAAACCATCACCCTTCATTTTTAAAACCAATTGTATCAAGGCTACAACGTCTTTTTCGCAATATACTTTTATTCTTTCAAGATCATTCTCTTCGAAATAAACTCTTGCGACATCAGCTCCTGAAATATCATCTTTTGGAGTTGGGATTTTGAAAATATGACACAACAATGGGAGGGATGTAAAGTGTTTGTAATCTCCGAACTTCCACAATTCAAGTGTATCTAAATGATTCACTTCCCAAGGTTTTTTACCAGCAATATCTAAAGGAAGTGGTAGTTTAATTCCATGTATTAACATACGTCGAGCAATGTAAGGAAAGTCGAATTCTTTGGCATTGTGTCCACACAATAAGTGATAGGGACTACTGTAGTGGTCATTTAATAACCGGGTAAATTGTCTTAGTAATGTTTCTTCATCATCATGATAAAAAGACTTGAGCCGTATTTCTTTTCCCGTGTTGGTTTGGTGAATATATCCTACCGATATACAAACAATTTTCCCGAATTCAGCAAGAATACCACCGCGTTCACCGTAGATTTCTTCTGCAGTTTTTCCGTCTTTTTGTTGAAATCGGGTCTTGTGATTAAATAATTCTGCGGTGGTTTCATCCAGATCTTTAAAATCATAGGCCTGTGGAACAGTTTCTATATCAAGAAACAATATCTTTTCTAAGTTTATTTTATCAAGCATTTGAAAGTGATTTTATATCTAAATTAGTATAAAATCTTAAAATAATTGATGTTATTCCTAAATGTTTGTAAAATTAAATGAATTCATAGTGTTGACACACCCTGTTTAGTCAGATTTGATTATATTTCAAATGATTTTTTATTAAATTAGTATGGCAGGATGAGTTGTAAAACGCTGACATTAATTGTTTTGCGTTTTTTATTAACTTTTTTTTAAAAAAAAGTCAATTGGTACAATTATATTTTCATAAATTTACCTCAAATTAATTACTTAAAACTTTATTATTATGAAAAAATTATTACTAGTTGCAATGATTTTCGGAGGTTTGGCTTTAACTTCTTGTAAAAAAGATTACGTTTGTACAACTACAGTACCTTCATTTTTCCCAGGTATGGCGCCTTCAGTAACGGAAACACCGTTTAATGATCTTAACAAGTCAGACGCTGAAGATGCTGAAGCAGAATGTGAAACTGGTGGTTTTGGGGTTTGGTCAGAAGAGTAGTTTTTCTAATTAAAAAAAGAGCTCAATTTGGGCTCTTTTTTTTTAAATTAAATTTTGAAATGGAACCCATTGAGAAATGTAGAATATTTACACAAGACCAAAACAAATCATAATTCAGTAAAAACAATTCATGTTAAACAGCTGTACAACATGAATTAGTCTCTTTCTTTTATTTTTTTTGAAAAAAAGTTAATTGTTACAATTATATTCTTTAAGTTTGGTTTATTATTAATTATTTAAATTTTTATTATTATGAAAAAATTATTATTTGTTGCGTTTGTATTCGGTGGTTTGGCTTTAACTTCTTGTAAAAAAGATTACGTTTGTACAACTACAATACCTGAAGTTATACCTGGTATGGGAGAAACAGTTTCTGAAGCTCCTTTTAATGATCTTAACAAGTCAGACGCTGAAGATGCTGAAACAACATGTGAATCTACTGGATTCGGAGTTTGGTCAGAAAAGTAGTTTTTCTAATTAAAAAAAGAGCTCAATTGGGGCTCTTTTTTTTTAAATTAAATTTTGAAATGGAACCCATTGAGAAATGTAGAATATTTACACAAGACCAAAACAAATCATAATTCAGTAAAAACAATTCATGTTAAACAACTGTATAATATGAATTTGTCCCTTTGTTTTATTTTTTTTTGAAAAAAAGTTAATTGTTGCGTTTGTATTCGGTGGTTTGGCTTTAACTTCTTGTAAAAAAGATTATACATGTACAGTAGGTACTGGAGAAAACGCAATTGTTACACCGTTTAATGACCTTAACAGTTCTGATGCGGATGACGCAGGAGCTGCATGTGAAACTGCTGGTATTGGAACTTGGGAAGAGCAATAGTATAAACCCAACTAAAAAAAAACAAAGGAGTTCAATTGAGCTCCTTTTTTTTGTCTTATATTTTGGTGTATCTGATTTTATTTCCGAACTTAATGGTAACCTAAAATAAAAAGAACATGACCACCAAAGAATTAGGAGACCTTGGAGAGTTAAAAGCACTTCAGTTTTTAAGAAAGAATGGATTTCAAGTTGTTGATACCAATTATCGGTACAACAGAAATGAAATTGACATCATTTACTCCCTGCCAGACAAAGTTGTATTCGTTGAAGTAAAAACACGACAAACTGCTGAAATAGGTCCGCCTTGGAAATCTGTTACGCGTCACAAGCAAAATCAAATAATAAAATGTGCCCATTATTATATTGTTTCGAGAGACCTTGATATAGAAGCGCAATTTGATATTATTTCTATCGTACATAATTCTCACGGAACTTTTATAGAACACTTAGAAGATGCCTTTTATCCGCGTGTTTAAAGCTTGATATATTCCTCTAGTATTGATTATGGCTATTTTTCATTTTCATTATTAATTATCAATTATTATTATCCATTGTCTTTCTTTATCTTTGCACAATAATTATTAGAACATGAGTAAAAATAGTGGAGAAAATCCAAAAAGTAGAGACAACCGAAAAGGTGGTAAATCTAAATATGATGGCAAACCAAGTAAGTATTTGACAAATAGTACTGGAAAAAAAAAGGTAGCGGATGGTGTTGCAGGCTTGCCTAAAAAGAACCGCAATAACCAAGGGCAACCAATGCCAAAATTTGATGATAAAATAAGATTGAATAAATATTTATCCAATGCAGGAATTTGTTCTCGTCGAGAGGCAGATACTTTGATTGAATCTGGAACTGTTAGCGTTAATGGAACAGTAATCATTGAATTGGGTTATAAAGTTAATCGCACAGATACTGTTAAGTATGATGGTGCTTCTATAAAGCAGGATGTAAAAAGGTATGTTTTGGTGAATAAGCCAAAAGATTTCGGAATTCGATATACTGATGATCCAGCCAAGAAATCCGTTTATAACTTAATTCAAAAGGCAAGTAGAGAACTTCTCGAGCCAATTGGGAAAATGGACAGAAGCGCATGTGGTTTAATAATTTATACCAACGATGGCGATATGGAGAAAAAGTTGATGCATCCGAAATTCAAAGTTTCTCAATTGTTCCATGTAGTATTGAAAACAATCATGTCAGAGGAAGATTTAGAGAAGTTAACCAAAGGATTATATGTTGACGATATGATGTTTAGTGCACAAGAAGCAAGCTTCATCAATGGAAAAGGACACAATGAAATTGGCGTAAAAATATTCTCCAACAAGAGTAATAAGGTGAAATTGATGATGGGTAAAATGGGATATGAAATCGTTAAACTTGATCGTGTTGAGTTTGCTGGTTTTGATAAAAAAGATTTACCACGAGGCCAATATAGACACCTAACAGAAAAAGAAGTTTCTTTTTTAAAAATGAGTTAAATGAAACAGTTGTTATTTCTAATAAGCACTTTTTTATTAATTGCTTCCTGCGAAACATCAGATGATAGCGGGATAGAAGAAAAAGAGAATGAATCTTCTTACACCGAGTATTTTTATCCAACTGATAGTCTTGTTCCATTTATTTATGTCTTTCAAAATGTGAACAAACCTTTGGATGAGAAAGTGCATAGAATCTATCGTTTAGAATCCCCTCAAGATACCTCTTTGGTAGTAGAATATTATAATTCAAACTTAACGATTACCGAGGGTTATACGCACAGTATAAAAGATGATTTCAAGGTTACTGATCACATGATTGTTGATGGAGATGGTAAGAAAAGAAAAGCAAAGTTAAGTTCAAATACTTTCTTTCCAACTTACAAAGATGAGCAAATACAATTTGTTTCGGACTTTCCTTCTCACTTAGATTCTATTACAATGATTTACCAATCTAAGCGTAGATTTCTCGAAAAGAAAACCGTAAAAGTCTTGGGAAAAGATGTTCCTGCAATTATAGTTGAAGATTCTGTAAAAGTTTTGTTTGTTAATCCTTTTAATAAAAAGAGTAGTTCTCAAAAAGTAATGATTGCCAGAACTTTTGCTAAAGGCTACGGAATGGTTCGCTGGTCTGCTAATAATGAAGAAATCGTTTATGAATTAGATAAGATTTTATCGAATGAATGGTGGGAAGAATTTGGTCAATCACCTCAAATAAATCCTTAAGTTTTAAAAGGCACAAAATTTGTGGTTAGTGAAAAGAACCAATAGGAAACAATGAATTATATTATTACATCAATCTTAAGTTTATTTTTTGTTTTAAACGCTATTTTAACTATCCCTTTTCAGGAGGTTGAAACAGCATTCACTAAAGGTGATGCTGGCAAAATAATTAGTTTAGGAACAACAAAAATGCTTATTTCAATAGGAGGAAATGAAGGCATTTACAGTAAATCACAAGGGACACAAGTTTTAAGTAACTTTTTTAAAAACAATCCGCCCAAGTCTTTTACTTTTGGTTTTAAAGGAAAGAATAGTGGCGCCTCTACATTTGCAGTGGGAGAGTATCAATCAACTGAAATTTATCGGGTCAGTATAAAGTTTAAAAATCTAAATAAAACTCACCAAATAGAATCCATAACAATTACCCCTCAGAAATGAAAATCAAGTTGATTTATGTAGGGAAAACAAGTAAACGTTTTCTTGAGGATGGTGAAAAAGAATATACGAAACGATTAAAGCGATATGTTCCTTTTGAAGTCGTTGAATTACCTGATATTAAAAATGCAAAGAAACGCTCAGAGGAGGAAATTAAAAGTCTTGAGGCAGAAACGATACTAAAGCATATCAAACCAAATGATTTAGTGATTCTACTTGATGAAAAAGGCAAAGAGTTGACTTCTGTAAAGTTTTCAAAGTATATTCAAAAACAGTTTAACTCTGGAAGTCAAGGTTTAGTCTTTATTATAGGGGGGCCTTATGGATTTAGTGCTTCTGTCTATGAAAGAGCAAATGATCAATTGGCATTGAGCAAACTTACATTTTCTCATCAAATGATTCGGATGTTCTTTATTGAGCAGCTTTATCGGGCATTGACCATTCTTAAGGGAGAACCTTATCACCACCAGTAGGATAATTGAAAATTGATAATTATGGAACTACTTTTTGATAAGGGAATAATTTCATTTTTATCGATTAACCGATAAAGTATCCGGGAGGGATTTGTTTTAATTCAAAGGTTGTGATTCTATTTTTTTTAATTGATAATTCGTGATATCCTAATTCGTAATTGTCTTATTAATACTTAAAGTAGCTTAAATTAGGTATTGTCGGATACCAAGTCGTAAACTATGTCCGTAGAAAGTGGTTCTACCCTTATTTTAATGGGTAGTTGAATTGATAAACAAGGTTTGAATAGTTTATTAAGACATTAGCTATACAAAAATATAGAGTAAACCGAGAGTTCTGGTTGATACTTTTTGATGCGCTTTAATGGAACGCGGATAACACGGATGTAAGCAACGCGGATATTTGCGGATTTTTTCACCTTTGGTGAATGCTGATTAAAGCGGATTTTGAAATGCCTTAATAGTGCAAGAAAAGATAACTGAGATTTATTCTCCATTGAAAAAGTTATCCACTAAATTCGTGGTAGAACCA
>Ga0307937_1000258_pt1 | contig 34748 bp, 30 predicted proteins | sample OrgLakmetagenom3_FD_201814 | JGI IMG/M metagenome (GOLD analysis project Ga0307937, IMG submission 201814) | Saline water microbial communities from Organic Lake, Antarctica - #3 | ecosystem: Environmental > Aquatic > Non-marine Saline and Alkaline > Saline | place: Antarctica: Organic Lake...
GCAGGTTGGCTTCGTTGCTGAGCGCCGAGAAGTACTTACCAATATCATTGGTCGAATAATTATTGTCGGCCTGCTTGAACTCCACCACCTCGTTTTCCCAGGTGCGGATCAAGCCTTCAAGCAGCGCGTTCAGGGCCGGTTGGTCCATGCCGTGATTCCTTAGAGGCTTCTGACTTCGGTACTGGGCGACAACTGCCGGAAAATCTGCTCGACGTTGATCTTCACTGCATCGGAGGCAAAGCCATTGTCGCGAAACACCACGCGCAGCGGCTCGTACTTGGCCAGCTCTTTGACCAGATCCTCGGTCACACCGCCATCGAAACAAGCCACCAGCGCATTGTCATCGACGAAAAATACGGTCTTGCCTTGCAGGGATTTACGGCGGATCGGCAGGGTCAGATCTACACCCCAGTCCACCAGAACCTGGAACAAGAGATCCTCCGGGGTGCGGTCGGGTTTGACGTTGTCCACCGCTTCTAGCAGGTCGGCTTGGGAAAGTTTGTCGGGGCGGTAGTAGATGTCCTTCATATTGGATGCGCCCACATTAAACAGGCGGAAGCCAACATCTCGGTTCCAGTCAGGATGATGTTCTCCTTCGAGAATTTTCTTTCCGGCGCAAAGTACACGTTCAGTTGAAAGGTCGGCAATTGAAGAATACCCGTCCTTCGCCGCAGCTGATTTTTGGTCGGGCGCCTCATCTAATTGCACTAGAAAGAACTGGCGATTCAAACCGTCTTCACTGTTAGCCTCCAAAACAGCCTGTGCTGTCGTACCTGAGCCAGCGAAGAAATCGAGAATTATTCCATCTTGTGAATTATTAGCCCATTTTATCAGTTGCTTGATAAGACGAACCGGTTTCTTGCCATTCGAGAATGCTATACTTCCTTCTTTGGCAACATTTCCCATGTCTTGATAGAAGCCTTTCCAAAGATCCCCCCTAATAACGGTTCGTCCAAATCTAGGCCTGTAATCGTCAGACATTCGATAGTTAAGAGATAGCGGCATCAATGCCTGCAAATTTCCATTCGAAAGTGTGGTTAGGTAGTAAGTTCTATGATCCACCTTGAAAGACTCCCAATGTCCAACATCGGTTGATCGGCTTGCCGCCGAAACAGGAGGTCTATCAACACGTACAATTCGCTCCAGATTGTCCTCGATGAACGACTTTGCTGCGTCGGAAACTGCGAGTAATTTGTCCATATTTTTAACGCTGAAAGTGTTCCGGCTCAAAAGGCCAAATCGCCGAATGTCCTCGCCAACTATTTCATCCGCTAACATCTTCTCCCCAAGCGTTCCTAAGGTGCCGTCTCCATTCAACCAAGTGGAATAGTGAGTATCGAATGATATGACTCCATCTAGCAGGGGAGTATGGCGGATCTTGTCGAACTCCGCGCTCTTTCTGAAAACATGAACAAACTCAACATTTTTTACAATGGTCCCCTGCTGAGCATTCACGGTTTTAGGGCCTGACGTCGTAGACATTTCCACTGCTATTGTATCGACGAAATTCTCCTCACCAAAAAGCTCATCCAAGAGTCGCTTTACATTGGCCGACTCTTCATCACTAATCGACACAAATATAACGCCGTCGTCCGACAATAAATTTCGCGCTAGCTTTAGGCGCGGATAAATCATAGTCAACCAATCAGAATGAAAGCGACCATTGGCTTCTGTATTTGCAACTAATCGCGCCCCATCGTTTGTTTTCTGATTTGATTTGCGTAGGTAGCCATCAGCGGTTTCAGAGAAGTCATCGTTATAAATAAAGTCACTTCCTGTATTATACGGAGGATCTATATAGATCACCTTGACTCGCCCGAGGAAGCTGGTCTGAAGTAATTTCAGCACTTCCAAATTATCTCCCTCAATGAACAAGTTCCGCGTCTCATGGAAGTTCAGGCTACTGGAGTTATTCGGACGAAGCGTTTTCCCTATTGGCGCGTTCGCGAGTAGCAACGCCTGCCGTTTTCCTGGCCAGTCTAGTCGATACCGCTCCTGAGGCCCTTCCACAATCGAATCAGTCAGTTCCTGCCGAAGCTGATCGAAATCCACCGCTAGCCGCAGTTTGCCCGTTGCCTCATCCCGCGCCTCGGTCACGCAACCAGGAAACAGCTCCTGTATCTTGGCAATGTTGTCCTGACTTAGATCGGGGCTATGCATTTTCAATTTTTCCATTCCATCTCTCTCAATAACTTTTGGAAGCGCCTTGGTGTTGGGTCAGCCGTTCCAGTTCCTGTTTGGCATCGCGCAGCTCGGCATTGATGGCCACGCGCTTGTTGAATTGTTTTTCACGGCCCAGCCGTACTTTGATCCGTTGAATCTCTTTCTGCTGTGCGGCTATGGCTTCGGCCAATGCGATGCGTTGCTCCAGCGTCACTCGGTTCGGTTGCTCGCTTGTTGCGGCCACGGAATAGATTGCTGCTGGGGGCTCTCTGGCTTCTGGAGCTGAGCCCTGTTCTTTGACGTGGGTAATCCCACCCTGCACCAGGGGGCTGAGCAGCTGTTCATAGAGGCTGCTCATATCCAATGCTACCGGCAAGGTTTGGCGTGTTGTCTGTTCTGGCTGCCAGTCGGTTTCAAAATATCGGCCCACCACCCGGCGGCTACTGTCGGCTTCGCCCTTTGGAGTATGCGAAGGCCGCTTGTAAGCTGCGGCTACCTTGATCCGCCCGCCTTGAATCAGCTCGAAAATCAGCGGAAAAGGAATCGCGCGGTCAATGGCCCTGAGCACGTTCCGATCCAGCTCGGCGGCCTTGAGCGCGATGCGAAACACCTGAATCTCCGTGACTGCCTTAGTGATGGGCAGGTTGACTGTCTCCGGGGCCAGTTTGTAGGCCCAGGTAATCTGCTCCACCTGCTGCACAAAGCGCTCTTTCAGGGCGCTTCCAACGGCGCCACGTTCGTATATCTTTCTCTTGGGCACCACACGGCCAAGGGCCGCCGCCTTGGGCCAGGCAAACAGAGTCACGCACCTTGCCTTTCGATGACCAGGAAGGCAATCAGCTCGAAGTCATCCAGCCCTTTAATCGTATTGGTCAGAGCGGTGGTGCGGCCACCACCGAACAGGCTGTCGATGTCTTTCTCGTCTTTGACGTCGATCATGCTGCGGATAGCCTGGCTGAGCAGGTCGGAGTAGCGCTTCATGTTGCGCCCGTCCCCGGTTTGCTCGTTGAACAGCTGACACAGGTCGTGAATGGGTTCTACCTTGCCCTTGCAGCTGCTCCGAACCAGGTCGAGCAAGCGTTTGACTTCCGTGTGGTCTGCGACCATTTCACCGTCGTCGGCAATATACACCAGGTAATATGGGTGTAGGCGGTTCTGCTGGTTGACGTTCACGCTGTCGTGGATGTTTTTCAGGGCGAAGATTACGCCGGGCTCTATGCCCAGTTGCGGTTGGGCTGGCACGATGGCGTGCATGCCAAAAGGCACGTTTTCCAGCTCGATCACTTCATCCTGCATACGCTTGAGCTGTTCTTTCCGGTAGGCGATTTCACTGGATTTGGCGGTGAGCACGTTGTCGTCGCCGGTGGCGGTGACGTCCGCTATCACCATGCGGTTTTCCACCCGCTCTTTGAGGTTGATGTATTCATCCAGACTGATGTCTGGCCAATAATTGACCAGCTGTATCTGCTGGTTGGGTGAGCCGATGCGGTCGATCCGACCGAAGCGCTGGATAATGCGTACCGGATTCCAGTGAATGTCGTAGTTGACCAGGTAATCGCAATCCTGAAGATTCTGGCCTTCGGAGATGCAGTCGGTGCCGATCAGAATGTCCAGTTCGCCTGGCTCGTCCGGGAGCGCGATGGCCTTTTCTTTGGAGCGCGGCGAGAACAGGGTGAGCAGGCTCTGGAAGTCGTAGGCCTTGTGCAGCGTTGACTTGGGAGCACCCGACCCGGTCACCTTACCAACGTGGAGTCCCAGCTTCCGGGCCATTGGGGCCAGGTTGTCATAAAGATAATTGGCGGTATCGGCAAAGGCGGTGAAGATCAGAACCTTTCGGTTGCCCGGGTTGAGGGGGGTTTCGAGCTTGCCGTTGATCAGCTGCAGTAGGTGTTGGAGCTTGGCATCATCGGCAGGTGTAACTTTGCGCATTGCTTCGAGCAGCCCGTCGATCAATGGCAGGTCGGCAGCCAGGTCATGACGCCAGGAGGGCAGGTCCATGTCCGCGAGGCTGATCTGTACCTTTTTGCCGACAGTAAACTCATCCAGTCCGCCCAGGTCTTCGTCGTCACCATCAAAAGCGTCGATATCATCCAAGTAATCGCCGACTTGGCCCGCCTGGCCACTGGACTCAAATGCCTCGATGGCCTCCAGGGTGCGGGTGAGATTTCCCCCGAGCGAGGCTAGGGTCAGGCGGAAGGCTGCTACTGAACTTTCCAGCCGCTTAAGTAGGTTGGTGGTCATCAGTGCCTGCAAGCTGTGCTCACGGTCAGCCTGTCGCAGCTTGCCTTTACCGCCCTCGACCTGGGTGTCGTACAGATCTTCGTATTTCCGTATGCGGCTTGGCAGGATGTAGCTGATGGGCGCATACACAGCCAGCTTGAGAACGGATAGCTGGGTGAAAATGTGATTGAGGTCTGCTACATCTGTCCGCTCGGTGATCGGGCAATGGAACGACAAAGGCTTGCGCCGCTCCGGAAATGGCCCAATATCCGTGGTGTCATAGAAGGTCTGGATGTGCTTGCGTGACCGGGCAATGGTCACACTATCCAAGAGCTCGAAAAAGTCGAAATCCAGCGCCCGTAGGATCGAAGAAGCTGTGCGCTCTTCCGGTGGCAGTGCGGACCACTCATTAAATGCCTTTTGGGCACGGCGGAAAATCTCTTCTACGCTGGTTTCGGTTTTAAGGTGCTTGCCGAGCGTTTCTGACTGTCCTTCGTAGGCCAGTGCCAGCTGATTGCGCAAGTCGCTGAAGCGGTTGTTAACCGGGGTGGCTGAAAGCATCAGCACTTTGGTTTTTACGCCAGCGCGGATGACCTTGTTCATCAACCTCTGATACCGCGTTTCGCGGTCTTTGGCAAAGATATTGGTAGTGAGGTTGCTGTTGTAGTTGCGCCAGTTGTCCGCGAGCTTCTTTGGGCAAAGCACTAATACCGATTTGTTGCGCAGCTCGTAATATTTGACGACTGCCAGTGCAGTGAAGGTTTTGCCCAGCCCTACACTGTCAGCCAGGATGCAGCCGTTGTAGGTTTCCAGCTTGTTGATAATGCCTGTCGTGGCATCCTTCTGGTAGTTGAACAGTTTGTTCCAAACCAGGCTATCGCGGTATCCCGTAAGATCGTTAGGCAGTACGTCTTCATCTACATCTTCCAGGAAGTCGTGAAAGATGTTGTAGAGCATGATGAAGTAGATTCGCTCGGGGGCATTTTCTTGATAGACCGACTTAATATGGTCGCAAATAGCAGTAGTGACGTCTTCGACCTTATCGGGGTCGTTCCAGATTTGGTCGAACAGTTGCAGGTACATTTGCACGTGTGTCGGTTCGTCCATACGGGTGACGAAGTTAGAGACGGCGTTGCCTTGCTGGTAACCCAGATCCACAGCGGTAAAACCATTGACCGGCATGTAGGCGACACGGTTATTGCCCTCGGCCACATGGACGAAGGATTGCATGGGGGCTTTCGTTTTGTTGGAGCGAAACCTGGCTTTTTGACGTACCCAGTCAGCGCACTCGCGAGCCACCGCGCGTTGGGTGAGTTTGTTGCGAAGCTGGATTTCAAGCTCAGTGCCGTAAAGTCCACTTTCACGCTGGGACTTGGGGATAAAGAACTCCCGGCGCTCTTTTTTCAGGCGGGCACCCGGTTTGATCGTGTCTTTTAGATCGTCACCCAGCAGGCGGTTGATGTTGTCGATCATCTCCAAAATCTGCCCTCCTAGGGACATGCCGGCCTGGATTGCAGTGTAGGTTGCTGTTTTTGAGCGGGCAAGCGCTCAACTTGGGTTTCTGTTGAGAAGGCGAGAACGCTTAGTGCCGTGAACGGATTTGAGCGTGGTTAGATTAAGTTTTATCGGCAATTTGGGGATTCCGATGAGTTCCAAAGATCACCGACAAAAGGCTGCTGAAAATCTGAAAGGTTCAGTGCTGGCGCATAGAGATCCGACGAAGCCTGTCGGCGACTGATCTGAGCGGTCGGCATGGGGTGACAGTGAGGAGAGCATGGCAGAGCTCCGGCGCCCGGAAGATATCGTCCGCCTGAGACAATTTATTCAGCAGATACAGAGGGGCGTCGTACCTTAGGGCGACTACCTGATTCTGATAACGGTTTGCGCAATCCCGAAGCCGTTGTTATGTTTTAAGTATGGTTTCCACAGACGATCGCCGTCAGGCTATCGAAGGCAACGCGCATGACAGATAGCGTGACAAACGGCATTGCTCAGTACTGGGCTACCGGTTTCTTTATCCTTGCGGTGTTGGGTCTTTGTGCGTTCATGGTGGGTGTGTCCAGCCTCCTGGGCGGCCGCAGTCAGGGCGTCAGTAAATCCCTGCCTTTTGAATCCGGTATTGTCGGAACCGGTAGCGCGCGCCAGCGCTTTTCCGTGAAGTTTTATATGGTAGCGATGCTGTTCGTGATTTTCGATATTGAAGCGGTGTTCCTGTTTGCCTGGGCCATCGTTATTCGTGACGTAGGCTGGCCCGGTTTCTGGGGCGCTGCCATCTTCATCTTCATCCTGCTGGCCGGTCTCATATACGACAGCCGCACCGGGGTTCTCGATTGGGCGCCGCAGCAGAGCCCGGCACGCAAACGCGACCTGTAGAAGCGCACCCGCTGAGTCCCGCTGTTAACGACAGATCAGGAGTGTGGGGCTGGCTAACCATTACTGGAGGAATTCATGGCCTACACTCTGACCAGCGCTGACGGTTCCCCGCCGGATGATGCCCGTTACCCGACGGATCGCCAGGAGCCCACAGAAGACCCGATCAAGCAGCAGCTTGAGCGCAACGTCTTTACCGGCAAACTGAGTGAGGTGCTCCAATCGACGGTCAATTGGGGCCGAAAGAATTCCCTGTGGCCCTACAACTTCGGGCTGTCCTGCTGTTATGTGGAAATGACCACGGCCTTTACGTCGCCGCACGACATTGCCCGGTTTGGCTCGGAAGTGATCCGGGCCTCACCCCGGCAGGCGGATTTTATGGTCATAGCCGGTACCTGTTTCATCAAGATGGCACCGATTATTCAACAGCTGTACGACCAGATGCTGGAGCCAAAGTGGGTCATTTCCATGGGCTCCTGCGCCAATTCCGGCGGCATGTACGACATCTATTCCGTGGTTCAGGGTGTAGACAAGTTTCTGCCAGTGGATGTTTACGTGCCCGGCTGCCCGCCACGGCCAGAGGCCTTCCTGCAAGGACTTCAGTTGCTGCAGGATTCCATTCAGGAAGAGCGCCGCCCGTTGTCCTGGGTGGTGGGAGATCAGGGCGTCTATAAGGCCGATATGCCATCGCAACGAGAGAAGTGGCGGGATCAGCGTATCCAGGCCACGGAATTGCGGACACCCGACAAGCTGTAAACCCGTTTGCCGTTGTTTTATCACTGAATTTCAGGAGTTAAACCACGAGCATGAGCACAGAGACAGCCAGTGATGAACTTGTCGAAACCCTGCAACGGGATTTTGGCTCTCGTGTGCTGCACTGCCAGCAGACGCTTACCGCAATGCCTGTGCTCTGGGTGACGCCAGCGGCGCTGATCGATATTCTGGACTACCTCAAGGCCCTGAAAGACCCCTTTGACCTGCTTTATGATCTTTCCGCCACCGACGAGCGCCTGCGCGGCCACCGGCATGGCCTGCCAGCGTCGGATTTCACCGTGTTCTACCAGCTGATGTCGATATCCCGCAACCGCGACATCATGCTGAAAGTGGGTCTGACCGCAGAGGATCTGAGCGTACCGACGGCAACCGGTGTGTTTCCGGCAGCGAACTGGTACGAGCGGGAGGTGTGGGACATGTTCGGAATCACCTTCGCCGGCCATCCTCACCTGCAGCGTATTCTGATGCCGCCGACCTGGACCGGCCATCCTCTGCGCAAGGATTATCCGGCCCGGGCCACGGAGTTTGATCCCTACACCCTGACCGTAGCAGGCCAGGAAAAAGAACAGCAGGCCCTGAAGTTCGTCCCGGAAGCCTGGGGTATGGCGCGCGAGCGTGACGGTGTCGAATTCATGTTCCTGAATCTGGGGCCCAACCACCCCTCGGCCCATGGCGCGTTCCGCCTTGTGCTTCAGCTTGACGGGGAAGAAGTTGTCGACTGCGTGCCCGACATCGGTTACCACCACCGGGGCGCGGAAAAAATGGCCGAGCGCCAGTCCTGGCACAGCTTTATTCCCTATACCGATCGCATCGATTACACCGGTGGGGTGATGAACAACCTGCCCTATGTGCTGGCGGTGGAAAAACTGGCCGGTATCGAGGTGCCCGATCGGGTAAAAACCATCCGGGTGATGATGGCAGAGATGTTCCGGATAACCAGTCACCTGCTGTTTCTGGGTACCTATCTGCAGGATCTGGGGGCCATGAGCCCGGTGTTCTACACCTTCAGCGACCGCCAGCGCGCTTACAAGGTCATTGAAGGCATTACCGGCTTTCGGATGCATCCGGCCTGGTTCCGGATTGGCGGTGTCATGCAGGACTTGCCCACAGGCTGGGAAAAACTGTTTCAGGAATTTCTGGACTGGATGCCCCCACGGCTGCGGGAATACGAACGCGCGATGATGGAGAACGCCCTGATTCGCGAACGGACGCGCCATGTGGCGGCCTTTAATGCCGCCCAGGCTATTGAGTGGGGGGTGACAGGCCCGAACCTCCGCGCGACAGGATGTAACTTCGACCTTCGCAAGCAACGTCCCTATTCCGGTTACGAGAACTTTGAGTTTGAGGTGCCCCTGGGCAATAACGGCGATGTCTTCGACCGGGGTCAGCTTCGAATCGAGGAAATGCGCCAGAGCCTGCGCATTATCCAGCAGTGCGTGGACCAGATGCCGGCCGGTGCCTACAAGGCGGACCATCCGCTGACCACGCCGCCGCCCCGGGAGCGAATGCTGGAGCACATTGAAACCCTGATCACGCATTTTCTGCAGGTGTCCTGGGGGCCGGTGCTCAAGCCCCAGGAATCGCAGCAGATGGTGGAGGCCACCAAGGGGATTAACAGCTACTACCTCACCAGTGATGGCAACACCATGAGCTACCGGACCCGGATCCGGACGCCAAGTTTTCCGCACCTGCAGCAGATTCCCAGCGTGATGCGGGGCGGCTTTGTGCCGGACCTGATTGCTCATCTGGGCAGTATTGATTTTGTGATGGCCGACGTGGACCGCTGATGATGACACAGGCACCGATGACAAACGGGCAGACCCTGGCGACCGATGGCTTCCGGTTAGATCCGGAAGACGAGGCCGCCATGCGTGAGGAGGCTGGCCATTACGAGCAGCCGCAGGCCGCCTGCATTGAAGCCCTGAAAATTGTGCAGCGCCGCCATGGCTGGGTGCCCGACGCGGCAATTCCGGCCATAGCCCGGGTGCTGGGCATCGGGCCGGGCAGTGTGGAAGGTGTGGCTACCTTCTACAGCCTGATTTTCCGGCAGCCGGTGGGCCGACACATCATCCTGGTCTGCGACAGCAGTTCCTGTTTCCTGACCGGATTTGATCAACTCCTGCAGGCACTGAGCGAACAGCTCGGTATCGGGCTGGGGGAAACTACCGCTGATGACCGTTTTACTCTGTTGCCGGTGTGCTGTCTGGGTGCCTGCGATGGCGGGCCAGCGATGATGATTGACGACCATGTCTACGGCCCGGTGGCCGCCGGGGATCTCCCGGATCTATTGGAGAGTTATCTGTGAACAGCCAACGCCAGTCTCCCGTCTACCGGAGCCGCCTGCTCCAGTCCGCGTCTGAGCGGACGCCGGAAACCCATCCGCTGACCTGGCGGCTTCGGGACGACGGGCAGGTGGTGGATCTGAAAGAGTATGAGGCGAAGGACGGCTACCTGGCCGTCAGGCAGGCCCTGAACGCTCACGATCCTCAGGCGGTCATCGCGACCATGAAAGAAGCCAACATCCGCGGTCGTGGCGGGGCCGGGTTTTCCGCGGGTCTGAAATGGAGCCTGACCATGCAAGGGGACGACATGCCCCGGGGCTACATTGTATGCAACGCCGACGAAATGGAGCCGGGCACCTTTAAGGACCGGTTGCTCATGGAGCAGCAGCCGCACCTGCTGATCGAAGGCATGATTCTGGCGGCCTTCGCCAATAACGCCCGCTATGGCTATATCTTCCTGCGTGGGGAGTATGTGGAATCCGCGCGGGTGCTGGCAGACGCACTGGCCGAGGCCCGCGACGCGGGCTGGCTGGGGGCGGACATTGCGGGCAGCGGCTTCGATTTCGACATGGCCCTGCACACCGGTGCTGGCCGCTACATCTGCGGCGAGGAAACCGCCCTGCTCAATTCTCTCGAAGGCGGGCGCGCCAACCCCCGGGCCAAACCGCCGTTTCCGGGGCAGTCCGGCGCCTGGGGCAAGCCGACGGTGGTCAATAACGTGGAAACCCTGTGCAACGTGCCCGCCGTGATCCTGGGGGGCGCCGAATGGTACCAAGGGCTGTCAGGGGGTCGCACCGAAGACGGCGGTACCAAACTTTACGGCGCTTCGGGACTGGTTAACCGGCCCGGTCTGTGGGAGTTGCCCATCGGCACCTCCGGGCGGGAGATTCTGGACCTGGCGGGCGGCCTCCGGGACAACCGGCAACTCAAGGCCTGGCTCCCCGGTGGCGCCAGCACCGGGTTTCTGTTGCCGGAGCATCTGGATCTGCCGCTGGACTTCGACACCGTGGGCAAGGAAGGCAGCCGGCTGGGTACCGGCCTGATCACGGTGGTGACAGAAGATCAGAGCATGGTGGCGCTGATGCGCAATCTGGAGGAGTTTTTCGCCCGGGAATCCTGCGGCTGGTGCACGCCCTGCCGCGACGGCCTGCCCTGGACGGTAAAGCTGCTGAGCGCCCTGGAACATGGCGAGGGCGAGTCCGGGGATATCGAGCTGCTGGACAAGCTGGCGGCAGATTGTGGGCCGGGGCTGACATTCTGTGCCCATGCACCCGGTGCGGCCATGCCACTGGAGACTGCCCTGAAACACTTCCGGCATGAGTTCGAGCAGGGCATCGGTGTGAAGCAGCCAATGACGATCAACGAGGAGTAATCCGGCACCATGGCAACCATTCATGTGGACGGTCAGAGCTACGAGGTTAGCGGTGCAGACAATCTGCTCCAGGCCTGTCTGTCCCTGGGCCTGGACATTCCCTACTTCTGCTGGCACCCGGCCATGGGCAGCATCGGGGCCTGCCGTCAGTGTGCTGTGCGCCAGTACAAAGATCAGGACGACGACACCGGTACGCTGGTGATGTCGTGCATGACGCCCGCTAAAGAAGGCACCCGCATTGACATCGAGGACGAGGAAGCCCGGGCGTTCCGCGCCAGCGTGGTCGAGTGGCTGATGATCAACCATCCCCACGACTGCCCGGTGTGCGCAGAAGGGGGCCATTGCCACCTGCAGGACATGACGGTGATGACCGGGCATGACCGTCGTCACTACCGGTTCCGCAAGCGCACCCGCCGCAACCAGTATCTGGGCCCGTTTATCGCCCATGAGATGAACCGTTGCATCACTTGTTACCGCTGTGTGCGCTTCTACAATGATTACGCCGGAGGCGAGGATCTGGGGGCGTTTGGCGCCAAGGACAACATCTATTTCGGTCGCTATGAGGAAGGCACGCTTGAAAGCCGGTTTGCCGGTAACCTGACCGAAGTCTGTCCCACCGGGGTATTCACCGACAAGAGCCATTCCGAGCAATACGCCCGCAAGTGGGATCTGCAGTTTTCGCCGGGGATCTGCCACCAGTGCGCGGTAGGCTGCAACATCAGCCCCGGTGAGCGCTACGGTGATATCCGGCGCATCGAAAATCGCTACCATGGCGAGGTCAACGGGTTCTTCCTGTGTGATCTTGGCCGCTTTGGCACCGGTTATGTGAACCGGGATGACCGGCCCCGGGTGCCGGAATGGCGTCAGGTGCCGGATCAGGAACCGGTGCCGCTGGACGTGGATAATGCCCTGGCCCGGATCGCGGAGAGTCTGCGCCATGCCAGGCGTGTGATCGGCATTGGCTCACCCCGGGCCAGTCTGGAGAGCAATCACCAGCTTCGGGAACTGGTGGGTGTGGAAAGCTTTTCTTCGGGTATTGAGGCGGGCGAGCAAACCTGCCTTGGGCTGATGGACGCGCTAAGCCGCAGTTGCGGACTGCCGTCACCCACGCTGCGGGACGTCGAGCAGCATGACGCAGTGTTGCTGCTCGGCGAAGACCCGATGGAAAGTGCGGCGCGCCTTGGCTTGTCTATCCGCCAGGCGGTGACGGCTCCGCCGGCGGAGAGGGCAGCAAAACTGGGCATTCCCGACTGGAATGCCGAAGCCATGAAAACACTGGCTCAGAACCATCGCCAGCCCCTGTTCATTGCCTACCCCGCCAGCACCGAACTCGATGGCATTGCCCGGGCCAGACTGGCTCTCGCGCCCGATGACATTGCCCGGCTGGGCTTTGCGGTTGCGCACGCCATAGATCCGGCCGCACCCGGGGTGCCTGATCTGGATGACGAGCTTGGCAGGCAGGCTACGGAGATTGCCCAGGCACTGATGGCCGCCCAGCGCCCGTTGCTGGTCAGCGGGGGCTCCCTGGCTTGCCCTGCCATTATTGAGGCCGCCGGCAACATTGCGCGGGCGCTGGCCCGCCGGGCCAGCAAGGGCGGGCTGATATTCGTGCGCCGGGAGGTCAACAGCACCGGCCTGTCATTGATGGGCGGTCAGTCGCTGGACTGGGCGCTGGATCAGTTGGCCGACGGTCGGGCCGATGCGGCGGTGATCCTTGAGAATGATCTTTACCAGCGATTGCCGGAAGCCCGTGTCGACGCCGCCCTGGCAAATGCGCAGGTGCTGGTGGTGCTGGATCATCAGCGCACCCGGACCCTGAACCGCGCGACCTTCTCACTGCCCGCTGCCAGCTTCGCCGAGGGCGATGGCACCCTGGTCAGTATGGAAGGTCGGGCCCAACGCTTCTTCCAGGTGTTCGAGCCCGGTTACCTGCGCCCGGAAGCTCGTATTCACGAGAGCTGGCGCTGGTTACACGTGCTGTCGGCCAACCTCAAGGGCAGTCCCGCGTCGGACGTCACGCTGGACGAGGTGACCTTCGCCTGTAGCGAGTCCTGTCCCAGCCTGGCGTTGATTCCCGCTGCCGCGCCCGGCGCGGGTTACCGGATCGAGGGGCTTCGCCTCGCCCGGGAGCCCCACCGATACAGCGGCCGTACCTCCATGCGGGCGAACCAGAATGTCAGCGAGCCGCAGGCACCCCAGGATACGGACACCGCGTTTGCCTTCTCGATGGAAGGTTACAGCGGTTTTCAGCAACCCCGTCAGCAGGTGCCGTTTGCCTGGGCACCGGGCTGGAACTCGCCCCAGGCCTGGAACAAATTCACCGATGAAGTGGGCGGCCACGTGCGGGGCGGCGATCCCGGCATTCGGTTGCTGAGCCCCAGGCCCGGGCAGTATCACTACGCCACCGGAATCCCCGAAGCGTTCAGACCCTCCGGGGACGGCTGTCAGGCAGTGGTTTTGCCCCGACTGTTTGGCGGTGAGGAAACGTCCGCCCTGGCCGAGCCGATCCGCCAACGTATGGAGCGACCGGTGTTATTGCTCTCGGAAACCGACGCCACCCGTCTGGGGTTAGAGCTGGCGGGTCTGGCGAATCTGGCGAATTCGGCGAATCTGGAGAGCATGGTGAATCTGGTCACGGTCACCGGCGAGCACGGCCATGTCATCTTGCCGGCCACCGTACAACCCGGCTGGCCATCGGGTCTGGTGGGTCTGCCGGCGGGAAGCGCTCCGCCCGGCCTTGCCCATGGCCGTGTGACACTCACGCCTGGGCCGGGCTCCACGTCGGCGTCCGCTGAGGAGGCGCGACCGTGAGCTGGCTGACTCCGGAGTGGCAGGCAATCCTCTGGGCCATGTTCCAGGCCCTGGTCATTCTGCTCGGGGCGGTTCTTCTGGGCGCCGCCCTGACCATCGTTGAGCGCCGCTTACTGGGGCTGTGGCAGGACCGTCACGGACCCAACCGGGTAGGGCCCTTTGGTACGCTCCAGCTGGTGGCGGACATGATCAAGATTTTCTTCAAGGAGGACTGGATCCCGCCCTTCGCGGACAAGCCGTTGTTCCTGCTGGCCCCGGTGATTGCGTTTGCCTCGTTGCTGCTGTCGTTCATCATCATTCCCATCACGCCCGGATGGGGCGTTGCGGACCTGCATATTGGTTTGTTGTTTTTCTTCGCGATGGCGGGCATCAATGTCTACGCGGTGTTGCTCGGGGGCTGGGCCAGCGGCAACAAATACGCGTTGCTGGGGGCCATGCGCTCGTCGGCCCAGACCATCTCCTACGAAGTCTTCATGGGCCTGTCGCTTATGGGGGTGGTGGCCCTGGCCGGATCCTTCAACATGCGGGCAATCGTGAACGCCCAGGAGGGGCTGTGGTTCGTGGTTCCTCAATTCTTTGGCTTCTGTACCTTCCTGATTGCCGGCATCGCAGTGACCCACCGGCATCCCTTTGACCAGCCGGAGGCCGAGCAGGAACTGGCGGACGGCTACCATGTTGAATATTCCGGAATGAAATTCGGGCTGTTTTTCATCGGTGAATACGTCGGCATGGTGCTGGTGTCCGCCCTGATCGTCACCCTGTTCTTTGGCGGCTGGCACGGCCCGTGGCTGCCGCCCATTCTGTGGTTTGCCATCAAGACCAGCTTCTTCCTGGTGCTGTTTATCCTGCTGCGGGCAGCCCTGCCCAGGCCCCGATACGACCGGGTGATGAGCTTTGGCTGGAAGGTTTGCCTGCCCCTGACCCTGATTAATCTGCTGGCGACCGGCGCAGTGATGCTGCTGCTTGCGCCGGAAGGCTGAGGAGAAAACTGTTATGGACAAGGAAAAGATCCCGTTTATCAAATCCGTGCTCTGGCTGGTGCCCGCGACCTGGACCCAGCTGCGCACCCTGGGCATGGTTTTCATGCACAGTTTCCGCAAGCGCGAGACCGTCAACTATCCGGAGGAGGCCGTGTACTTGCCTCCGCGCTACCGCGGCCGCATCGTGCTGACCCGGGATCCGGACGGCGAGGAGCGTTGCGTAGCCTGCAACCTGTGTGCGGTGGCCTGCCCGGTGGATTGCATCTCCTTGCAGAAGGGCGAACAGGAGGATGGCCGCTGGTACCCGGAATTCTTCCGGATCAATTTCTCCCGCTGCATTTTCTGTGGCATGTGCGAGGAAGCCTGCCCCACCTCGGCGATTCAGCTGACGCCGGACTTCGAGATGGCAGAATACGACCGGCAGCAACTGGTCTATGAGAAGGAAGACCTGCTGATCAATGGCCCCGGCAAGGATCACGACTACCATTTCTACAAGGTGGCGGGCATGGCCATTGGTGGCAAGGACAAGGGCCAGGCGCTGAATGAGGAAGAACCGGTGGACGTCCGTTCGCTGTTGCCATAAATCGGAGGCGAAGACCCATGGAGCTGGCATTCTATCTGAGTGGCCTGGTGGCGGTTCTGGCCACGCTGGGGGTGATTACCGGTAGCAACCCGGTGCACGCCGTGGTGTACCTGATCCTGTCGCTGATCGCGGTGGCCATGGTGTTCTTTGCCCTGGGTGCACCGTTTGCCGGGGCGCTGGAAATCATCGTCTACGCCGGTGCAATCATGGTCCTGTTTGTGTTTGTGGTAATGATGCTCAACATCGGGAAGGACGAAGAAAGCCACGCCGTGGGCTGGCGTCATCCCCGCCACTGGGTTGGCCCTTCGGTGCTGGCTATGACCCTGTTAGCGGTACTGTTGAACCTGCTTCTTGAGGGCGACCTGGCGCAGGTTATTGACGGTGAACTGCTGACGGCACGAGAGATTGGCCTGACGCTGTTCGGACCCTGGCTGGTAGTCGTGGAGCTGTCGGCCCTGCTGCTTCTGGCTGCCCTGGTGACGGCTTCCCATGTCGGGCGCCGGTCGAATCCGTTGCGAAACAGGAGTGGTTTCTGATGTCGGGTATTCCGGTGGAACACGGCCTGATACTGGCTGCCATTCTGTTTGTTCTGGGCCTGGCGGGGCTGATGCTGCGGCGCAACATGCTGTTTGTGCTGATGAGCCTGGAGGTGATGCTGAACGCCGCCGCGCTGGCCTTCGTGGTCGGTGCCACGGCGTGGAATCAGCCTGATGGTCAGGCCATGTTCCTGCTGGTGATCACGCTGGCTGCCGCGGAAGCGGCCGTCGGCCTGGCCCTGATGATCCAGCTCTACCAGCGGGCAGGTTCCCTCAACCTCGATCTGGTCAACAGGATGCGCGGATGATTTCGCTGCCGGTTACTCTGTCGTTTGTGCTGCCCCTGATCGGCACCCTGGTGCTCGCGCTGTCCGGCGGGCGTCTGGGCGCGCGGGGCGCTGTGGTTATAGGCGTTGGCAGCGTCGGCCTGGCGGCTCTGGCAACGGCCTGGGCGATCGCCCTTTACGCTGACGGTGATGGCGCGGTCCGTTTCACGCTCTGGACCTGGATTCATGTGGGCGCATTTCAGCCCACCATCGGGCTGGCGGTGGACGGTCTGGCCCTGGTGATGATGGCGGTGATAACCGGGGTTGGATTCTTCATCCATCTGTTCGCGGCCTGGTATATGGACGGCGAGGCTGGCGTTACCCGATTCTATGCCTGGATGAACCTGTTCGTTTTCAGCATGCTCATACTGGTGCTGGGGGACAATCTGTTATTGCTGTTTCTGGGCTGGGAAGGCGTGGGCCTGTGCAGCTACCTGCTGATTGGTTACTACTATCAGGACAGTGCCAACGGCCGGGCCGCGTTCAAGGCCTTTCTGGTGACCCGCATCGGCGACGTCTTCCTGGCCCTTGGGCTGTTCCTGATCTTCCGGGAGCTGGGCACCCTGGATATTCAGCAGGTGATGGCCCGTGCTGCCGAAGTCTGGGCCGTCGGCGACCCCACGGCGACCCTGGTGGCACTGCTGGTGTTGGGTGGCGCGCTGGGCAAATCGGCCCAGGTGCCGCTCCATACCTGGCTGCCCGATGCCATGGCCGGGCCCACACCGGTATCGGCCCTGATTCACGCCGCCACCATGGTGACAGCCGGGGTTTACCTGATTGCCCGTTTGAACGGTCTGTTCCTGCTGGCCCCGGAAGTGCTGTGGCTGGTGGGCGTGATTGGTGCGGTTTCGTTGCTGCTGGCGGCGTTTGCGGCCCTGGCCCAGACTGACATCAAACGGGTTCTGGCCTATTCCACCATGAGCCAGATCGGTTACATGTTTCTGGCGCTGGGTGTGGGCGCCTTTGATGCAGCGATTTTTCACCTGGTCACTCACGCCTTTTTCAAGGCACTGCTGTTCCTGTCGGCGGGCGCAGTGATCACCAGCTGCCACCACGAGCAGGATATGCGCAAGCTGGGGGGGCTGGCAAAGCGCCTGCCGGTGGCCTACGGCGGTTTTATTGTGGGGGGCTCGGCTCTGGTGGCGTTGCCTCTGGTGACGGCCGGCTTCTATAGCAAAGACGAAATCCTGTGGCAGGAAATGGCCGCGGGCCATACCGGGTTCTTGCTGGTCGGCCTGTTGGGCGCATTCCTGACCTGCCTTTACACGGTCCGGCTGATCGTGGGCACTTTTCATGGCGACCCCGGCAGTGACAAGGCCCGAAATGCTGAACCGGGCACCAGCCTGTTCACCCATCACCTGCCCTTGATGGTGCTGGCGCTGCTGTCCACTTTCCTGGGCGCCTGGCTGTATCCGCACCTGGGCAGCCTTTTCCCGGCGCCACCGGGAGAGACCACCGAGTCCGGCCATACCCTGCTGCAGTTTCTGGCCATCGGAACCGTGATTGCCGGTCTGGCGGTGGCGGCCTGGTTGTTCCTGGCGCGGCCGCAGTGGCTACAACAGCAGGCCAGCCAGGGGCTGGGTGCATGGCTGTGGTCACTCTGGCACCGGGCCTGGGGCTTTGATGCGCTTTATGACCGGCTGCTGGTGCGGCCCTGGCAGTTCCTGGTGCGGCTGCTGCAGCACGACCTTGTCAATCTCACCATGAACCTGCCGGCGCTGCTGGCCCGGTTGCTGAATGGCGGGCTGGTGCGGGCCCAGAACGGTCGGGTTCGCAGCTACGCCACCGCCATGATCCTCGGTGCCACGGTGATTCTGCTGGCACTGGCCCTGGCGCCGGGGGGTGTTGCATGATCCTGGTGTGGCTGATCATCATTCCGTTTCTGGGCGGCCTGTTGTGCTGGCAGGCCGATCGCTGGGGCGAACACGCGCCGCGCTGGATCGCCCTGGCGACCATGCTCTTTGTGCTGGGGATCAGTCTCTGGCTCTGGGTCACCGGCGACTTTGCCCTGCCAACCGATGATGCAAGGCCCTGGCTGCTGGAGTGGCGGACCGACTGGATTCCCCGGTTCGGCATTGAAATCCATCTGGCCATGGACGGCCTTTCGCTGATCCTGGTGGCCCTCACCGGCTTTCTTGGCGCCTTCGCGGTGCTGTGCTCCTGGCGCGAAATCGGCGACCGCGTCGGTTTCTTTCACCTCAACCTGCTGTGGATTCTGGGTGGGGTTGTGGGTGTTTTCCTGGCGCTGGATCTGTTTCTGTTTTTCCTGTTCTGGGAAATGATGCTGGTGCCCATGTACTTCCTGATTGCGCTCTGGGGGCATAGCGGCTCCGCCGGCCAGACCCGGATTCGCGCCGCTACCCGGTTCTTTATCTATACCCAGGCCAGTGGCCTGCTGATGCTGGTGGCGATTCTGGCCCTGGTGTTTATCCATTTCGATAACAGTGGCCAGTTGTCGTTCAGTTACGATGTCTTGCGCCAGACCGAGGTGCCGGACGCCATCGCCCCCTGGCTGATGCTGGGGTTCTTCGTGGCGTTTGCGGTGAAACTGCCGATCGTGCCCCTGCATGGCTGGCTGCCGGATGCCCACGCCCAGGCGCCCACCGCCGGCAGTGTGGACCTGGCGGGCATTCTGCTGAAAACTGCGGCCTACGGCATGCTGCGCTTCGCACTGCCGCTGTTTCCGGAGGAATCCATGGCCTTTGCCCCGATTGCCATGGGTCTTGGACTGGTCAGCATCGTCTATGGTGCCGTGCTCGCCTGTGGTCAGCACGACATCAAGCGGCTGATTGCCTACACCAGTATTTCCCACATGGGCTTTGTGCTGATCGCCATCTATTCCGGTTCGGAGCTGGCGATTCAGGGCGCCGTGGTGTTGATGGTGGCGCACGCCTTCTCTTCCGCGGGCCTGTTCATTCTCAGCGGGCAGCTTTATGAACGGATTCATACCCGGGATATGCGGATGATGGGCGGACTATGGGGCAGGATACCGGCCTTGCCCGGCTTCACGCTGTTTTTCGTGGCGGCCTCGCTGGGCATGCCGGTGACCGCGAATTTCGTCGGTGAGTTCATGATTCTTTTCGGTACCTTCCAGACCGCGCCAGTAGTGGCGGTGATTGCCAGCGCCGGCCTGGTATTGGCCGCCATCTATTCGCTGATTCTGATGCAACGGGTGCATTTCGGTCCGGTGGTCCGGCAGGAGCCTCTTAAAGGCCCGGACCGGCGGGAATATGCCATGATGCTGAGCCTGCTGACCCTGGTGATTGTGCTTGGTCTCTATCCGCAGCCGCTGCTGGACACGACCGCCGGCATGTCGGGAATGGTGGCCGAGCTGTTTGCCGAGGGTGCCAGCGACGGCCTGGCTGAACCGATTGGGGAGGTGCGCTAATGCTGACAGCGGCGGATCTTCTGACGCTATTGCCTTTGATCATCGTGGGTACTACTGCGGTGGTGGTCATGCTGGTTATTGCCTGGCGGCGGCATCATGCCGCCACGGCCCTGATGTCCGGAGCCGGGCTATTGCTGGCCCTGCTGGTGTTGCCCCTGGCTTCGACGGGATCACCGCCCCTGATGCAGGTGGACGGGCTTGCCCTTATGTCCGGCACTCTGATTCTGATATCGGCGCTGGTCACGGTGATCCTGAGCCATCATTACCTGAGCGGCTACATCGGGCCCAAAGAAGAGTTTTATCTATTGCTGCTATGCGCCACCGCCGGTGCCCTGGGCCTGGTAGCCAGCGACCATCTGGCCATGCTCTTCATCAGCCTGGAACTGATGTCCATGCCCCTTTACGGCATGCTCGCGTACAGCTTCCGGGCCGAGCGATCGCTGGAGGCTGGCATCAAGTACCTGCTGCTATCGGCCGCTGCCACCGCCTTTCTGCTCTTCGGCATGGCGCTGATCTATGCCCGCACAGGCCATCTGGATCTTGCTGGCGTGGCGGGCGCTCTAGTTGGAACTGGGGACGCCTGGATGCTTGGTGGCGCCGCGCTGATGGTGGTGGGCCTGGGCTTCAAGCTGTCCGTCGTGCCGTTCCATTTATGGACACCTGACGTGTATCAGGGTGGGCCGGCACCGGCCACCATTTTTCTGGCCACGGTCAGCAAGCTGGCGGTGTTTGTGGTGGTGTTGCGCCTGGTGCTGGCGGCGCCGGTCTTCAACAGCGACTGGCTACAGACGCTGATTACGGTGCTGGCCTTGCTGACCATGCTGGGCGGGAACCTGCTCGCGTTGTTTCAATCGAATCTCAAACGGCTGCTGGGTTACTCGTCCATCGCCCATTTCGGATACTTGCTGGTGGCCATTGTGGTAGGCAATACGCTGGCTATCGAGACCACCGGCGTCTATCTGGTCACCTACCTGGTCACCACGCTGGCGGCCTTTGGTGTGGTGACGCTGCTTTCCAGCCCGTTCGGCGGCGAGGATGCCGATGGGTTGCCGGTCTACCGGGGTTTATTCTGGCGCCGGCCTTATCTGGCGGCGGTGATGACGGTGAGTTTCCTGTCGCTGGCGGGCATCCCGCTGACCGCCGGTTTTATCGGCAAGTTCTATGTCATCGCCTTGGGTGTGGCCGATAGCCGGTGGTGGCTGGTGGGCGGTATTGTCACCGGCAGCGCCATTGGCCTTTACTACTATCTGCGGGTGATGGTCACACTCTACCTGCCAGAACCGGGTATGCGGCGCCGGGACGTGTCCAACGACTGGGGCAGCCGCATCGGCGGGGTCACCCTGCTGGCGCTGGCGGTGATCATCCTGATCCTCGGGATCTACCCGGCGCCGATGATCGATTGGGTCCAGGGGCTGAGCAGTGTCTCCTAGCGACACTAGTGCAACTTGAGCCTTGGGTGCATGGCGCGGCTGATCCGGTCCATCAGCCAGATAACACCCGTACGGACCAGGCCGTGCAGGGCCACCTGATGCATGCGGTAAAGCGAGGTGTAGAACAGCCGGGCAACCCGCCCTTCGATATACAGACTGCGCCCTGACAGGTTGCCCATCAGGTTGCCAACGGTCGTGTAGCGGCTGAAATTGATCAGCGAGCCGTGGTCGTTGTAAACAAAAGGCACCAGGTCTTTGCCGTCGAGGCGATGGCACAGGGATTTGAACAGGGTATCGGCCTGCTGATGTGCGGACTGCGCCCGCGGTGGCACCGGTTGATCAGAGTCAGGCTGCGGGCATTCGGCGCAGTCGCCAAAGGCGAATACATTATCGTCAGTCGTCGACTGGAGGGTCTGCCTGACCCGGATCTGGTTTCCTTTATTGGTTTCCAGTCCTTCAAGCTCCGACAAAAAAGCCGGTGCCTTGATGCCGGCGGCCCAGATGGTCATCTCGGAATTCAGTTCGGTGCCGTCTTTCATGATCACAGTCGACTGGGTGATCTCGTTCACCGGCTGACCGTTCAAGACCTTGACGTTCTGGTGTTCCAGTTCACGCGCGGCGGCGGCCGAAATCCTGGCTGGCAGGGCTGGCAGAATGCGGTCGGCCGCTTCGATCACCGTGATTGAAACATCCTCCGCTCGCAGATGATTCATGCCGTAAACCGGTAGCTCGCGGGAGGCCAGACGCAGTTCGGCAGCCAGTTCCACGCCGGTGGCACCGGCGCCGATGATGGTGATCGGCAAGTTATGACTGGTGTCGCACTGGGCTTCATGATTTTTGCTGAGAAAAGCATTCAGCAGCCGGTTATGAAAGTGGCGGGCCTGGGGAAGGCTGTCGAGGAAAATGCAGTGGTCCTGGGCACCCGGCGTGCCGAAATCGTTGGCGGTGCTGCCGACCGCAATGACCAGAGTGTCGTAATGGATACGCCGCTCTGGCACCACCTCGTTGCCTTCATCATCCAGAAAGGGCGCAATCATCACATGCCGGCCGATCTGATCCAGATCCGCCATGCGGCCAAGCTGAAACTCGTAATGATGTTTGCTGGCATGGGCCCGGTAGTTGATTTCGTTGGCGTTGGCATCCAGAGAGCCGGAGGCTACTTCGTGAAGTAGAGGTTTCCAGACGTGAGTCAGCCCGGCGTCCACCAGCGTGATCCGCGCTTTGCGTTTTTTGCCAAGCTTGTTTCCCAGCCGGGTAACCAGTTCAAGGCCACCGGCGCCGCCGCCGACAACCACGATATGATGCAGGTTTTCCATAACGGGCAGTTCCTGTTTATAAAAAGAGCTGGTTAACGAAGAGGGCCGGGCAAGGCCAGTTATTAATGAGTTGCCCGGTAAGGCTCCAGCAATGCGGCCATATCGTCGGCCAGATCAGACACCTGATCAGCGCTGGTTTCACGCTGGGCAAACGCACGCAAGCCCATGATCTGGGCCTGAATCAGCCGGGCAAGGCGTTCACAATCGGTGTCTGCCCTAAGCTCGCCGTTTTCGCGGGCACGTTCCAGCGCACTGGCAATTGACAGCTCGATACCGTAAAGCAGTTCATTGGCCTGATCGGCAATACTGTCGTGGGTGTAGCTGGCCTCCAGCAGGGTTTTTACCAGCATGCACGCCCGCGATGGCTCGGAGCTGCCAGGGTGGCAGGCAATGGCGATATTACGCAGGTAATCCTGCAAGGCATCGATGATCGGGCCCTGCCCGCTCAGTAGTCCGCCCAGCTCGGTGTTGCCGTTCTCTGCATAGACGCTCAACGCCTCGCTGAAAAGCTTGTCCTTGCTGCCGAAGGCGGCATAGATGCTGCCAGGCCTCATATCCAGCGCCTGTTCGATCTGCTTCATGGAAGTGGCGAAATAGCCTCGCTCCCAAAACAGGTAAACGGCTTTTCCCAGTGCGGTCTGTCGATCGTAGCGTGCACTTCTGGCCATGATACTGCTCGTTGTTGGCAAATCCTGATGCGTTCAACTATAACTTGAATGATCACTCAATAATAGTTAGGGTGGGCGTTAACAATCGTTGAGCGCCAAGCTCACAGAAGGAGAACCAAATGACAGACTTTACGCTGCACAATGTCGAATCAGCACCGGAAAAGTCCAAGCCGTTGCTTGAGAAATCACAGAAAGCCATGGGCATGATTCCCGGCCTCCATGCAATTATGGCAGAAGCACCAGGCATGCTGGAGGCATACCAGACAGTGCACCAGCTGGCACTGGACAGCAGCTTCGACAAAGACGAGGTCACGGTTGTCTGGCAGACCATCAATGTCGAGAACGCCTGTCACTACTGTGTACCCGCGCACACCGGTATCGCCAAGATGATGGAAGTGTCGGACGACATCACCAACCCATTGCGGGATGAAAAGCCTCTGCCCAGTGACAAGCTGGAAGCATTGAGAACATTCACCCTCGCGGTGATGAATAAGCACGGCAACGTCAGCAAGGCAGACCTGGATGCGTTTTACAGCGCAGGCTACAAGCACCGCCAGGTTCTTGAGGTCATTATGGTGTTGTCCCAGAAAATTATGAGCAACTACACCAACCACATCGCCCAAACGCCGGTTGATGAGCCGTTCAAGAAGTTTGAGTGGAAAAAGGCCTCAGCTTAAGCGGATAACCCTCGCCATCAGCGGTCGCCAGTCGATGGGCAATACCGCCTCCAGTTCGATCAGGCGTGGGTCCCTGCTGGCGGGAAGCTCAAAAGGCTTTTTGCTGCCATAAATCACGGTGTTGTTGGTTTTGCTCTTGAAGGCCAGCACCACCGCGAATTCCCCCTTGAGCTGTCTGAAAAAGGCACCGTTCAGATCCGGTGTGCGATGATAGTTGAGTGATATCCAGCCGCTATCAGACAGAACCCTGCTGCATTGTTTGATAAACTCCTGCTGAACCTGGGTCGGGCTCATTCGATCGGCGCTGTACATGTCCGCCAGAATCAGATCCGTCTGGCCATCCGGTAGTGCCTCAATGGCATTGCGGGCGTCTTCGATGGTAATGCTGAGTCGCGGCGATTCCGACAAACTGAAGTATTCGCGTGCCACGTCCACAACGGTTTGCCGAAGTTCGACCGCATGAACCTGACACTCGGGCAGCAGGTGCAGCAGCGCGTTGGCCACAACGCCGCCACCGAGGCCCAGAATTGTGACGTGTCCGGGTTTATTGAAAGCTACCGGTAGCAGCATGGCGCGGCTGTATTCATGGACGGGCAGGTGAGGACGACGACGGGCGATTTTGCTCTGCTCAAACACCGAATCGAAGGTCATCACCCGATGCTTGCGATAGTCGATTACCAGAATGCCGCCAAGATCGTCCCGGGCAAAGTGAATAATGTTGCCTTTCAAACCAGTGTCCCCAATGGTGTGTCAGCGTCATTCTGGACATTCCCTCCGACCTTCTCAAGCACAATGGTTGTCAGCACTGTGGTTGCCAGGGCGCAAATGCCATGAGGGTTGAGCCGTTTTCTGCCCTTGCCTGCCCCCTGGACGGCGACCCGTTGACTCCCGAAGGCCAGACCTGGCGCTGCCCTGCGGGCCACAGCTTTGACACGGCCCGGCAGGGTTATGTGCACCTGTTGCCGGTGCAGAACAAACGCTCACTGGACCCCGGCGACAGTAAAGCCATGGTGGCCGCCCGTCAGCGCTTCCTGAATGCCGGTTACTACCAGCCCATTGCGGAAGCCGTCAGTAAGGCTGTGCTGCGGGACGCGACCGGCGAAGCCCATACCCTGTCCTGCCTCGATGCCGGTGGTGGCGAAGGCTACTATCTGCGGGAACTGGCCTCGGCAGGCAGCGACATGGCGCTCTCGATGATGGGGCTGGATATTTCCAAATGGGCAACCCTGGCGGCTGCGAAGCAGGATCAGCGACCCCGCTGGATAGTCGGCAGCAACGCCAGCCTCCCGGTATTGCCCGGTACCCTGGACCGCGTGCTCTGTCTCTTTGGCTATCCCGTGTACCGCGAATTTGCCCGTGTACTGAAACCCGGCGGCGTGCTGATTCAGGCGGATGTTGGGCCTGATCATCTGCGGGAATTACGGGAGATTATCTACCCATCGCTGAAACCCGATAAACCGCCGATGGCAGCAGCACCCGAAGGCTTTGTGATCGCGGCGACAGAAACTCTGCGCTTCCCGCTGACCCTGGATAGCCAGGACGCCATCGCCGATTTACTGGCGATGACGCCGCATCTTTACCGGGCGCCGGTGCAAGGCCGGGAAAAGGCCGCGCGCCTGGAGCAGCTGACCGTAACGGTCGAGGTCCGGCTGATGAGGCTAGAGCAGATTGTCGCTCATATAGTTCCTTCGGTTTTCCGGCGGATCTGGACAGACCCATGATGGCACTGTTAAAACCATGGTATCAGGCCAGTAAAAACCATTCAGGTTTCAGGAGATAGGCAACGTGGACATCAAAGTTCGAGGAATTGACGAAGGCGCGCCGGTACCGGAAGAATTTTCCTTCGGCGTATACAGCGAACGGGATCACATGAGTTTCGGCCCTAACAAAAACCCGGAAGTGACCTGGGAGGGCGCACCGGAAGCGACCAAAAGCTTTGTGGTCATGATGTTTGATCCCGACGTGCCCAGCGTTGCGGATGACGCCAATCAGGAAGGCAAGACGGTGTCGAAGGACATTCCCCGGGTGGATTTTTTCCACTGGCTATTGGTGGATGTTCCCGCAACCACGTCCCGCATTCCTGAGGGCGAGGACAGCGACGGCGTGATTCCCAAGGGTAAGGCGCCCGGCCCGGGGCCAATCGGCATTCGTGGCGTGAACAACTTTACCCAGTTTTTGGCAGGCAATCCCGATATGGCTGGCACCTATGGTGGTTATGATGGCCCTTGCCCGCCCTGGAACGATGAGATCATCCACCACTACCACTACGAAGTGCATGCGCTGGATGTGGAAAGCCTGGGCCTGACAGGCGAGTTTGACGGCGCTGCGGTACGCGAAGCTATAGCTGGCCATGTGTTGGCTAGCGCGCGGGTAACGGGTACCTACACGTTAAACCCGAAACTGCGTTAAGCGCTCTTACCTGGCGAGGATAGCTCCCTTTAACGGGGTACCTGCTAACGGGGTGCCTGCGTTGTAACAAATCAGGCCAGTTTGTGTCGATGCAGGCATCATCCATTTTATTTCTGACCGGGAGTTATCATGCGTTCTTTGCGTTTTTCAACGATTCTCATAGTGCTGCCCGCCATCTGGGCGGGCATTGCCCAGGCTGATGCCAGTCGCGAAATCTATGGGCCCTACCAGGAAATACTCGAAGAGTTTCTGACTGAAAAAGATCTTGCCGGTGGCGGGCTGGTGTCCGCCTTTGACTACGCGGCCGCCGTTCGGCAAAAGCAGACCGTGCAGAAGCTGGCGACGCAGCGTAAGGCTCTGGCAGAGTTCGAACTATCCAGGCTTGAAGGGGAAGCCGAGTCGGTCGCCTTCTGGATCAACGCTTATAACTTTTTCATGCTCGAACAGATTCTGACAGAGCAGCCGGATGGTGAACTGGTGTCATCAGTCTGGGATTACGGGGGCCGAATCAACCCATTCGTGGACAGTGTGTTCGAACGGGAGAAGTTTATAGTCGACGAGCAGGCGTTCAGCCTCAACCAGATGGAGAAAGATATCCTGCTGGGTGACGACTACGCCGATAAAGGCTGGAAGGATGCCCGGGTCCATTTCGCAGTGAATTGCGCCGCAGTAGGTTGCCCTCCGTTGCGGGCTGTCATTTACACCACCGACAATCTTGAAGAGTTGCTGGCGGAGAACGCCCGTCGGGCGTTCAATACCGACAGGCATCTCAAGATTGAGGGCGATACCCTCTTCGTCACCGAGCTGTTCAAGTGGTATGAGAAAGATTTCAAAGAGGCGTCCGGATCCCGGAAAGCGTTTATTCAAGAATGGGTGGATTCCGCTCTCGCAGAGCGTGTGGAGCAAACGTCTTCGATCGAGTTTATCGCCTACGACTGGGCGCTGAACAAGCCGACCAATTTTCCTGAATTTCGCTAGTTCCCTGTGAGGCTGAAACGCCGACAAAAAAGCCGCTACTGCTATCAGTAGCGGCCTTCTGCTGCTTATTAAATAAAAAGCTCAGAGATTTACTTATAACAAAACGCTATCGAGATGGGCCTATGCATTCCAGAAGATTAAAACCATAATGGTCGTTCAAGAATTATCAGCAGAGGAGCAGCATCATGGTTCGGATATTGGTAATGCTTTTGGCCTTTGCCGCCAGTTCGCTGGTAATGGCTGCAAGCGACAGAACGCCGCCTCTGGTGGATGCCAGCTGGCTGGACGCTAATCTCAACAAAGATAATCTGGTGGTGCTGGATGTTCGTTCCGGTATCGATAACGGCGGTGACCGCAGCAGTTTCCGTAAAGCTCATATCCCGGGCTCTGTTTACAGTAGCTACACCGGTGATGGTTGGCGTGAAAGCCGGGACGGTGTGGCCGGTCTTCTGCCACCGGTTACCGTCCTTGAGCGCCTGATTGGTGGCCTCGGGATCAGTAATGACAATACCGTTGTCATTGTCCCCGCCGGTACCGGCGCGACGGATTTTGGCAGCGCCGCCCGGGTCTACTGGACCTTCCGGGTGTTGGGCCATAATGATGTGACCATTCTCAACGGCGGCTTTGCCGGCTGGCAGGCTGCCGGTTTCGAAGTGGCCAGCGGTGAGAGTAGTCAGGGCGCGGTGACCCAATTCCAAGGGTCACTTCAGCAGCAACTGATTGCTTCACTGGAGGAAGTTCAGCAAGCCCGGTCCAGCCAGGCGCAACTTGTGGATGCACGGCCGTCGGATTATTTCCGGGGTGAGACCCAATCACCGGCTGCCCGTGCTGCGGGGACCATTCCCGGTTCACGAAACCTGCCCCACGCTGGTTTTGTGGGCGAGCGCGATGCCGTCTGGTATCTCAATGAGGACAGCATCACCGCGCAGGTGAACCAGGCCGAACTGAACCCGGCTACCCGCACCATTTCCTTCTGTAATACCGGCCACTGGGCCGCCACGGACTGGTTCGTGCTGAGCGAGCTGGCAGGTTTTCAGGAGGTTGCGCTTTATGACGGCTCCATGGCGGAATGGTCACAGGACAGCAGCCGTCCGCTCCAGGTTGCCAAAAAAGGATTGGGTAAAGTCCTGGACTGGTTTAACTGAGTGAGGAATAAATGACTGATTCCGCAGTTCTGCAGCCTGGTCTTCAGCAACCGGGCTGGCAGGTGGACCGCTTTATTATATCAACTGCCCTGGTCGGGCTTGCCCTGCTGGGTGGGCTGATCTGGCTGGAAACCGCGCCCTTCATGGTGGCACTGTTTGCCGTGGGCACAATGCTTGGCATGGCCCTCTACCATGGAGCGTTTGGCTTCACGGCCGGCTGGCGCAACATTGTGGTCAAAAAGCGTGGGGCCGGCATGCGGGCGCAGCTGCTGCTGTTCGGCGTGACCTCACTGATCATGGTGCCGATGCTGCACAGTGGCCAGGAAGGCCTGGTGGGTGCGGTGGCACCGGTAGGCACCTCTCTGGTAGTGGGTTCCTTCCTGTTCGGGTTGGGCATGCAACTGGGTGGTGGTTGTGGCTCCGGCACCCTGTTCACCGTGGGTGCAGGCAACATCCGTATGGTGGTCACGCTGGTGTTCTTTATCGTCGGTGCGGTTCTCGGTTCCATGAACCTGCCCTGGTGGCTGGATCAGCCCGGGTTCGATCCGGTGCCATTGGTTAATACCCTCGGCATCAGCGGCGCCATCCTTGCCCAGTTTGTCGGGTTAGGGCTGATTGCCTGGTGGGTCAACCGCATTGAGCGCAAGGCCCATGGCACTATCGAGCGAGATGAACTGCTCTGGAAAAGTCAGGGGCACGGGGTATTGCGTACCCTGCTCAGCGGTCGCTGGCCATTCACCTGGGCGATCCTGATTCTGGCCGCCGGCAATGCCCTCACTTTGGCCATCGGCGGTGCGCCCTGGAGCATTACCTTCGCGTTCAACGTCTGGGGTGCCAAGGCCCTGGAGGTGGTGGGCGTCAATATGTCCCAGTTCGAGTTCTGGACCTGGGATTACCCCGCCATGGCATTGAAGGATTCGGTGCTCACCAACATTCCGTCGGTGATGAACTTTGGCCTTCTGCTGGGTGCCATGCTGGCGGCGGGCCTGGCCAACCGCTTCAATGAAGCCAGTCGCAACCGGCCCGAAGGCCGACAGTTTCTGGCCGCCGTGGTGGGCGGATCGCTGCTTGGCTATGGTGCCCGGCTGGGCTTTGGCTGCAACATCGGGGCGCTGTTTTCCGGCATTGCCTCGGCCAGCCTGCACGCCTGGGTATGGTTCGCCAGCGCCTTTGTCGGGTCGCTGATTGGTATCCGGCTACGGCCCTGGTTCCGGTTGCCAAACTGATGGAGGGGACGGAAAGTATGGAGCGAGCTTATAGCCGTGCCCGTATCCTGGTGATGCTGGGGATTATTCTGGCACTGATCCTGGTGGATCATTTAAACAGCCCGACCTTTGCATTCAATTCCGGGCAGGGCAATGTGGAAACCGCACTGACCCAGCGGGACGAAACGGCCTGTGCGCCTTGCGGGGCGCCTTGCCCCTCAACTCGAGACTGAGCAGTTGCTGACAAATGAGCCGGTGTAGCCGGCGGGAGAGACCGCAGATGAACAAGGTATGTGTTGTGATGGGTGTCGGCCCGGCAATGGCGAGGCCTTTGTACGGCGTTTCAGCGCCGAGGGCTTTCAGGTAGCGATGCTGGCCCGTAGCGAAGACTATCTGAAGCAGCTTGAGCAATCGGTCATCGGTGCCCGTGCCTTTGTGTGTGACATGATGGAGCCAGAGCAGATCACCGCAGTGCTGGCTGCAATCGAGAGTGAGCTGTGATCTTAAAGTAGGTCCTGTTTTCAGCCTTATTTTTCCGCAACTGCATCTAAATCCGCCGCCGCTGCGTTATTCCTATGAGTTTTAAATGTTAAAACGCTGAGGAACAAACAATGAAAAAGACAGGAAATCTTAAAACGTTAATAGCGTCTGCAGTCTTTGTTGCAGGTGCTGGCATTTCCGCTGTTGCAGTATCTGGTGGCAATCCCATGGTTGGTGGTGCTGAGATGTATCCCGAGAAGACCATCGTTGCGAATGCATCCCAAGCTGAAAATCTGACCACGCTGGTTGCCGCTGTCAAAGCTGCTGGGTTGGCGGCGACTCTCTCGGGCAAAGGGCCTTTTACGGTGTTTGCGCCCACGAACGCAGCCTTCGAGAAGCTGCCTGAAGGTACCGTTGAAGCGTTGCTGAAGCCGAAAAACAAGCAAAAGCTCCAGTCGATACTGACGTATCACGTGGTGCCAGCCAAGGCGACTTCAATGGCGGCCATGAAGATGGTGGAAGACGATGGTGGAATGCATCCGGCCCCGACCGTTCAGGGTGGCGAGCTCAAGCTCAGCACCAAGGATGGAAAGCTGATGATCGAGGATAGCCAGGGTAATATGGCAACGGTTATCCAGGCCGACGTTATGCAATCCAACGGCGTTGTGCACGTAATCGATACGGTGCTTATGCCGGGAATGTAATCTTCTGGTATATAACGTTTTAAAACGGCCCTGAGGGGCCGTTTTCATTACACCGGACAACCGGGATGTTCATGGCTTTGCTCCCTCGGGGCCCAGGTTTGATTAACCAGCGCCTCAATATCCGTGAGGATCGCAGGGGCACCCGTTACCCGGGCCGATGATCCAGGCCCGCCCGCAGGAATCACATCGACCTGATCCAGCAACCGGGTGCTTGCGCCGAAATTTGTGACCTGGCTATCGTCGAGGCCACTAAAATCGCTCTCGCATCCAGTTGATGAGGCCGCCGGCCAGCAATAGGTCCACTTGGCGCGGGGACAGCGCGTGCTCCAGCACCAGCTCGTTGCCGTTGGCCAGGCGCGCGCATAGGCGGGCTCCCTTTTGCAACGCCTGCCGAAGATCGGCGAAATGCAGTCTTTCGCCCTGCTCAAGGTGGTCGTAGTCGCCGGGATCGGCAAAGGTCAGCGGCAGTACGCCGAAGTTCACCAGGTTCTGCCAGTGAATGCGGGCGAATTTCTTGGCGATGACTACCCGCAGACCCAGGTAGCGCGGAGCAAGCGCGGCGTGCTCACGCGAGCTGCCTTGGCCGTAGTTGTCCCCGCCCACGATGGCGTGATCTCCCGTTTCCTCAGCACGCTGCGGGTAAGTCTTGTCTACCTTATCGTAGACGAAGCGGCTGATCTGCGGAATATTGGAGCGGAACGGCAGCACTTCGGCGCCGGCGCGTAGGATTTCATCGGTGGAAATGTCGTCGCCGACCTTAAGCAATATGGGCAATTCCAGGGTGTCGGGCAGCCCCTCGAACTCCGGCAGCGAGGCAATATTGGGGCCCTTGATCAGCTCGATCTTCCGGGCATCCTCTTTCGTCGGCGGCGGTTGCAGCAGATCCTCGTTAATGATGGGATCGTCCGGCTCGGTCACATGAGGGTAGGCGAAATCAAGATCCCGCGGATCGGTGATCTCGCCTTTTAGCGCGCTCGCGGTCGCGGTCTCGGGGCTGCACAGGAAGACCGAGTCCTCTTCGGTACCGGAGCGCCCCGGGAAATTGCGTGGTACGGTGCGCAGGGAGTTGCGGCCGGACGCTGGCGCCTGTCCCATGCCGATGCAGCCGTTGCAGCCGGCCTGGTGCAGCCGGGCGCCGCTGTGGATCAGGTGTGCGAGATGGCCTTCGCGGATCAGCGTCTCCAGGAGCGAGCGCGACGTCGGGTTGATGTCGAACGACACCGCCGGGTCCACCCTGCGCCCCGCCACCATCATCGCAGGCATGGCAAAGTCTCGGTAGCCCGGGTTGGCGGAGGAGCCGATATAGGCTTGGTAAAGCGACTGCCCGGCAACCTCGCGCACCGGCACCACATTGCCCGGCGAGGTGGGTTTGGCGATTAATGGCTCCAGCTCGGACAGCTCAATGGATTCGTGAACGTCGTAGTCGCAGCCCGGGTCTGCCGTCAGCTCGGTGAAGTCCGCTTCACGCTTTTGGGTTTTCAGGAAACGGCGTATTTCGTCGTCAGCGGGAAACACCGTGGTGGTGGCGCCTAGCTCGGCGCCCATGTTGGCGATCACATGTCGATCCATAGCCGACAGATTAGCCAGGCCGGGGCCATAGTACTCAATGATCCGGCCCACGCCACCGTTCACGCCATGTCGACGCAGCATCTCCAGGATTACGTCCTTGGCCGACACCCAGTCGTTCAGCGCGCCGGTCAGTTTGACCCCCCAGATCTCGGGCATCTTGGTGTAGAGTGGTTCGCCGGCCATAGCCATGGCCACCTCCAGGCCGCCGGCGCCGATCGCCAGCATGCCCATGGAGCCTGCTGCGGGGGTGTGACTGTCCGAACCCAGGAGTGTCTTGCCGGGTTTACCGAAACGCTCCATGTGCACTGCGTGGGAGACGCCGTTGCCGGCACGGGAGAACCACACCCCAAAGTGTTGACAGGCGCTGTACAAGAACAAGTGATCGTCGGGATTCTTATGATCTTCCTGGATCAGATTGTGATCCACATACTGGGCCGACAGTTCGGTCCTGACCCGATCTAGGCCCATGGCCTCCAGTTCCAGCATCACCAGGGTGCCGGTGGCATCCTGGGTCAGGGTCTGGTCGATTTTTAAAGCGATTTCGGTGCCCGGTATCATCTCGCCGTCGACGAGGTGATTGCGTATTAGTTTCTGTGCGACATTGTCGGTCATTGGTTTTTCTCCCTTTGATGTTGACGAATGCAAACTCGTTGGGATGTGGTGAAATCTCTAATAGCGGGGATCATGCATGGACTCGGCAATGGCTTGGGCGATGCGTTGTGAAACGGCGCGGATCTCGCAAGCAAAATGCTTCATGCTCTTCACGAGTATAGACGGTTGACATGTTGGTGCCTGGAACGATTACAATCCCGGATTCTTGATGACTATCAATTTTTCCCGTGTCATTTCGTGTATCGAGTAGGGAATGCCGCCCATGCCCAGGCCCGAGCTGCCCCGTCCACCAAAAGGCATCCAGTCGGCACGAAACGCAGTATGGTCGTTTACCATGACGGCGGCCTGGAAATGCACGTCCAGGGAGTTCGCAGCCTTGATCGCTTGGTCTCGATCGGTGTAGGTGTAGAGGCAGATCACCGGACCAAAAATTTCGTCGGTTGAGACCTTGGCGGTGTCGGCCGGATCACCCACGGTGAGTTTATCGGCCAGTGCCACCAGCGCGGTTGCGAGCGCATCACAACGTCTTCTGTAGCGTGGGGGCGGCGATGACCAATGGGCGGGAAAACCGTCTCCGTACATTCCTCGTCGGCGATGTCCTCCGGTAATTCCAGATGCACGGCCCCCGGCCTTTCTTCGATGGCCAAGCGAAACGACTCGCGCACCAGTGAGGCGATAGTGTTGCCATTGACAATCTGCTTGGTGAATTTGGTGACCGAGCGCATCAAATCCACCACATCGAGTTTTTTAATGAATTCAGTAAATCGAGATTTTCTTCGCCGGGAACGCCAAAAATGTACTGGACTCCCTCATTTTCCAACGCTTTTACGAATAAGTCAGATGCTTTCATCAGTCTTGCGCGAGATACCCCGTCCATTAGGTCGGGGAGGGATAGCGCGTCGCCGTTAGGCGGCCCTGGTCTCGCTTTCTCCGTTTTGGTTGGGTGCTATCTTCGGTTGTTGGTCATTGGAATTCAAGGAAGTGCCCTCCTAGCGCCAGCTGTCCGCTGCTGCCTGGTGCCAGTCGCTGGCCCATGAATCCGGCGCGCAGTCCGTATGCAAGAGGCAGCCCTCATCAATGCAGGGATAAAGCTCGGCATAGTTCTTGACGCTGCCTTGACTGACCCGCCGATTAATATCTGCGGGCTCCAGATCTTCCAGTTGATCCTTGCCCATGATGCTGATCAGTTCCGCCAGGGCTTCCATGGATGTGTGGTGGTAGTTCGCAACCCGCACGCCTTTGTCGGTGACATCCAGTTGTTTGTAGCGGGCGGGATTCTGGGTGGTGATACCGGTAGGACATTTGTCAGTATTACATCTGCGGGACTGGATGCAGCCCAGTGCCAGCATCATGCCGCGGGCTGAATTCACGGTGTCAGCCCCAAGAACCATCATTCGCAAGATATGAAATGCAGAGAAGGCCTTGCCGGAGGAAATAATTCTGATCTTGTCGCGAACACCGACCCCTCGTAGGGCATTGTGCACAAAATGCAGGCCATCGCGCAGCGGCATGCCCACCGAGTTTGTCAGTTCAACCGGCCCGGCGCCGGTGCCGCCTTCACCGCCGTCCACCGTAATAAAATCCGGTCGCAGGCCGGTTTCCAGCATGGCTTTGCAAATGCCAAGGAATTCCCGCCGGTTACCGGGACACAGCTTGAATCCTACCGGTTTGCCACCCGAGAGTTTTCGAAGTTCGGCGACGAATTGCAGCAATTCCACTGGGCTTGAGAAAGCCGAGTGTCCGGGTGGTG
>Ga0307937_1000259_pt1 | contig 34686 bp, 32 predicted proteins | sample OrgLakmetagenom3_FD_201814 | JGI IMG/M metagenome (GOLD analysis project Ga0307937, IMG submission 201814) | Saline water microbial communities from Organic Lake, Antarctica - #3 | ecosystem: Environmental > Aquatic > Non-marine Saline and Alkaline > Saline | place: Antarctica: Organic Lake...
GATTTCTCGGGACAGGCTATGAGCTTGCTTCGCTGCGGTTTGATTTTCTTTCTTTAGGAGATGCCTTAGCATCAGCCGACGAGAAAAAAAGCAAAATATACTCAAAAGAATCAATTCTATTTTTGTGCTGTTTCCGACCAGACAGTATATACAAAGAATGGTTGAATGGAATTGGTAAAACCAAATTGAATAAAATAACAACACCGCTTTGGGTATTTGGCGGGCTTTGGCTGATAAGTGATTTGACATTTTTTGAGAGATTTGATCCGCAAACTCAATTTTATCTATCAATGGTTGGTGGTTTAATAGTTCTAACCATAATTTCACTGGAAATTCATGCTTATTTAAAAAAAAAGGAATAGCATAGAAGAAAGGTAAGTTTTCAAAATAAAAAAAATTACAGTACACTAAAGAAATATTATTAATATTTTAGCGGTAGAAAAACCAAATACAATGAAAAACTTAATTTACATTTCACTCCTTTTTAGCATTATTTCCTGCACCCAAGAAAGAACCTGTAAGGACTTACATGAGGGCGAGTTTAATTATGCAGATCCAGAACTTTCACATATAGAAATAACAAGATCTAGTAATTCTCAAATTGAAATCAATACAGAAACGAAAATTGAAGCTCATACAAATATTGAATGGATTTCAGATTGTGAATACGTTTTGACTTACAAGGAGTTCAAAAATGCACCAGAGGAGATAAACTTTATGGTTGGAAAGAAAATCGAAGCAGAAATAATCGATATCAACGGCAATAATTTCACTTGTCAAGTAAGAACTGACGATACTGATGAATCAATGGAATTCAAGATTGCTGAAGAGTAAGAAAAGTGCTAGTGCTGTAACTCATAAATAACGGTGCTTAAATTTTGCTTAAATTTTTTCTTTAGACAAGGCAAGATTTTCAATCATAGCAATAGTTACGGTTTAAAATTTTAATGAAGTATAAAGGAAAAAGAGGAGTGAAATAAGCGATGGAATTTATGAATTACAGCACTAGTGCTGTAAATCATAAATAACGGTGCTTCAATTTTGCTTCATTTTTTTCTTTAGACAAGGTGAAAATTTTCTAGCATAGCCATAGTTACGGTTTAAAATTTTAACGAAGTATAAATGAAAAAGAGGAATGAAATAAGCGATGTAATTCATGAATTACAGCACTAGTTACATTTAAAGGAGGAAGATTAAATCTGTCCTCTTTTTACATTTTTTTAGATAAAAAACAAGCTAAACTTCAGTGCTTAAGATAATCCTACTACTTTAGCCCTCCGCACAAAGCTATGTCATTTAAGTGTGGTAAATTAAATTCAATATGAAAAAAGAATTCAAATTTTCTTACCAACATTTATCATCATTTGAGGAATTAGATAATGATCAAAAAGAAGCTGCTGAGGCTGCTGAAAAGGCAACCTTAAAGGCGCACGCTCCCTATTCTAATTTTAAAGTAGGCGCAGCACTTTTACTAAATGACGACACCTTAGTTTTGGGAAGTAACCAAGAAAACAAAGCATATCCAACCGGAATGTGTGCTGAACGCGTCGCACTTTTCTCTTACGGAGCGCAACAAAACCAACAAGGAATTAAAGTTTTAGCCATTACGAGTAGTGGTGATTTAATCAATTCCGATGAATTTTTCACTCCCTGTGGAGGTTGTAGACAAGCAATGGCAGAATATACTGGAATGCAAGACACTCCATTTGAAATTATCATGAAAAACAGCGATGGTAGCTTTTTAGTGTTTGAAGGAATACATCATATTCTTCCTTTTATTTTCGGAAATAAGTAGTCTTTGCAAGAAAACGTCAAATACTGCGTTAAGCTTGTTTTTGAAGTTTTCTTATCAAAGACTTAAAAATGATTAGTTTTCTTGCAGACACTAAGTAGTCAAAACAGGAATTCTAATTCACTATTAACTCTTTTAAAAAAATATAAATTCTATATTTGTCACATCGAATTAAACTGTATTAAATTATGGCAGCAAAATCATCAGAAAAGCCTAAGAAAATAACGAAAAAAGAAAGCGCTTCAAAAAAGGAAAAGTTTTCAAAAGAAACCTATATCAAATGGTATAAGGATATGCTTTTGATGCGGAAATTTGAAGAAAAAGCTGGACAATTATATATTCAACAGAAATTTGGAGGTTTTTGTCACTTATATATTGGTCAAGAAGCTGTAGTAGCGGGGACTGTAAGTGCGACAAAACCATCAGATTTCCACATGACTGCTTATCGTGATCATGCACATCCAATTGGACTAGGTACAGATGTTCGCCGATTAATGGCTGAATTGTACGGTCGTCAAACTGGAGTTTCTAAAGGAAAAGGTGGCTCAATGCACTTTTTTGATAAAGAAAAGAACTTCCTTGGTGGACATGGAATCGTAGGTGCACAAATTCCTATGGGAGCTGGTGTTGCCTTTGCTGAAAAATATAAAGGAACAGACAATGTAACGGTTGTTTCTTTAGGTGATGGAGCTGCACGTCAAGGAGCCCTTCACGAAACATTCAACATGGCAATGCTATGGAAACTTCCCGTAATTTTTATTGTTGAAAACAACAATTATGCAATGGGAACTTCTGTAGAACGAACAACAAATGTGTTGGATTTAACAAAATTAGGTTCTTCTTACGAAATGCCGTCTTTTGCGGTTAACGGAATGTCACCAGAAGATGTTCATGAAGCAGTTTCAATGGCTGCAGAACGCGCACGAAAAGGGGAAGGTCCAACATTGTTAGACATTAAAACTTACCGATACAAAGGACATTCAATGTCTGACCCTCAAAAATACAGAACGAAAGACGAGGTAAAAGAGTACCAATCAAAAGATCCAATCGATCATTGCTTAAAGGTAATCAAGGACAATTCTTACTTAGCGGAAGATGAAATAAAAGACATCCAGTCATGGGTTGCAAACGAAATTCAGGAAGCGATTGAATTTGCTGAAAATTCCGATTACCCAACAAAAGATGAATTGTACAAAGACGTTTATAAGTCTGAGGATTATCCATTTATTAAAGAATACTAAAAAATAAAGAACAATGGCTGAAGTTATTTTAATGCCAAAATTATCGGATACGATGACTGAAGGTGTCGTTGCAGAATGGCACAAAAAAGTTGGAGATGATGTAGAATCTGGAGAATTACTTGCTGAAATCGAAACAGATAAAGCAACAATGGAGTTTGAATCTTTTTATGATGGCAAACTCTTATATATAGGAATTGAGCAAGGTCAAGCCGCTCCAGTAAACAATATTCTAGCGATTATTGGTGAAGAAGGAGAGGACATTGACAAAATACTCGCAGACTCAAAAAAAGGCGAAGAAAAAGAAGATTCATCCGAAAGTAAGGAGGAGGCTCCTGAGCCAAAACCTGAAGAAGAGGAGGAAGAAAAACCTGCTGCTGATTCAAATGCTCAAGAAACGACTTCTGCTCCAACTGCAGAATCAAATGGAGACGGAGAAAGAATTTTTGCTTCACCATTGGCAAAGAAATTAGCGAAAGATAAAAACATTGACTTGAGCAATGTAAATGGTTCTGGTGAAAATGGACGTATCGTTAAACGTGATATCGAAAATTATAAACCATCAGACAAACTACAAAACAGTGCGAAAAACACAGTAGCCACAGGTGCAACTTTAACGGAGTCATATACGGATACGAATATTTCGCAGATGCGTAAAACCATTGCAAAACGTTTAGCAGAAAGTAAATTTACTGCACCTCACTTCTATCTGACATTAGATATTGACATGGATAATGCCATGACACAGCGTTCGGCAGTTAATGCGAATGAAGGAATGAGAGTTTCATTCAACGACATGGTGATTAAAGCATGTGCTATTGCATTGAGAAAACACCCAGCGGTAAACAGTGCTTGGTTGGGAGATAAAATCCGTAAATACGATCACATCAACATTGGAGTTGCTGTAGCTGTTGAAGACGGTTTATTGGTTCCTGTTGTTCGTTTTGCAGACACAAAGGGCTTAATGACAATTGGTGCTGAAGTAAGAGAATTTGCTCAAAAAGCAAAAGAAAAGAAATTACAACCACAAGACTGGGAAGGAAATACATTTACAATTTCTAATCTTGGCATGTACAATATCGAAGAGTTTACTGCGATTATTAATCCACCCGACAGCTGTATTTTAGCAATTGGTGCGATTAAACAAGTGCCTGTTGTAAAAGACGGACAAGTTGTTCCAGGAAATGTAATGCGTGTGACACTTTCATGCGACCACCGTGTTGTAGATGGAGTAACAGGTTCGGAATTTTTGAATACATTTAAGTCGTATATGGAAAACCCAATGATGATGCTTGTTTAATTTTGTTTAGAAAGCCCGTTATCGGCGTTGCAAGAAGTTTTAAAAACAGTCATTGACAAAATGTCAACTCCTTGATTTTTAAAACTACTTGCGCCTTGCTAACAAGCTTTCTAATTCAAAATTATGGATTAACGATTCCATAAAATATTTTTTATGAGTCCAGACGAATAGTCTGGACTCTTTTATTTCTATAAATTTATTCCCAAAACTCTTTTCACCTCTCTCACCACAGAAGATCTCCCTCCTTTTCCCTCTGTATAAAAACTCTCTGTGCCTCTCTGTGAAAAACCTCCTTTACCTCTGTGTAAATATCCAAGTGCAGCAGGCGCTCTCCGCCACCCTTTACCTCCTCCGCGACCTCTGCGAAAAACCTCCGCGTTCTCTGCGGTTAAAATTTGCGGTTAAAATTTGCGGTTAAAAAAAAAGCCATACCTCTCAGTACAGCTTTCTAAATATTATATATAAAAGAAAAAATTATCCTACAATCTCTTCAGCTGAAAAGTGAAAATCTCCTTCAATTTTTGCGTTTTCATCAGAATCTGAACCATGAACAGCATTTTCACCTAGGGATTTTGCGTATGCTTTACGGATTGTTCCTTCAGCTGCTTCTGCTGGGTTAGTAGCACCAATTAAAGTTCGAAAATCTGCAACAGCGTTATCTTTTTCTAAAATAGCTGCAACGATAGGTCCTGATGTCATAAATTCAACCAATTCACCATAAAAAGGACGTTCACTATGAACAGCATAAAATTCTTTTGCTTGTTGATCAGTCAACTGCGTATACTTCATCGCTTTAATCTCAAATCCTCCATCAGTAATCATTTGAAGAATGTTTCCGATATTTCCAGCTTTAACTGCATCTGGTTTTATCATTGTAAATGTTCTATTCGTTGCCATCTTAATTTATTTTCTAATTGTGCCGCAAAAATAGTGAATACCAATTGAATAAATAGATTTTATATCAAAATAATTTTATCCTTTATAAATGTTTCAGCCTACTTAATAACAACATTTTTTTTCGTATCTTTCTGTTTTAAAATTATAATTACAAAGTCTTGAAAACAACACAAACAGCAGATGATTTGAATCAAAATTTTTGGAACTCCAAATACGAGAACAACTCAACAGGTTGGGATTTAGGAATGGTCTCTCCTCCTATCAAAGAGTATATTGACCAAATCCAAAAGAAAGATTTAAAGATTTTAATTCCAGGAGCAGGAAATGCATATGAAGCAAAATATTTAATTGATCAAGGTTTTACTTCTGTTACTGTGATCGATATTGCTCCTAAATTAATCAAGAAATTACAGGAGGAATTTAAAAATAATTCATCCATTCAGTTAATTCATGGAGACTTTTTTGAACACCAAGAAACGTATGATTTAATTATTGAACAAACTTTCTTTTGTGCTATTCATCCTTCATTGCGTCCAAAATATGTTGAGAAAATGAAATCTTTACTTTCTAAAGAAGGCAAGCTTTGTGGTCTATTGTTTAACAGAGCGTTTGATGGAGGTCCTCCCTTTGAAGGAAATAAAAATGAATATATCGACTTAATGCAGGACCAATTAAAAATTGAAGCGATGGAGAACTGTTACAACTCACATCCATCAAGAAAAGACACAGAATTATGGATTAACATTCAGAAACATTAAATTTAAAATTAGCCATAGGCTCTTATTTGAAAAAGAACTTTAAGTCCTTGATAAGTAGTGGTCAAAGACAATGCTTGTGAAGTTTATTCTTATAAAAAACTATAATAATAAACTAGCGTAACGCAATATTTGGCCTATTTTTACAAATATTACTTACCATGGTGAGTATCTGTAACAATTGTAACTCTAAAATCAGGAATGAATAATGACCTTTGTGGTGTAAATAAAAATATAGAAGAGAAATGAAAATAGAACAAATTTATACAGGATGTTTAGCGCAGGGTGCCTACTACATCACAAGTAATGGAGAATCGGCAATCATTGATCCACTTCGAGAAATCCAGCCTTATTTAGAGATGTTGAAAAAGGATGGTGTGAAATTGAAATATATATTTGAAACACATTTTCATGCAGATTTCGTTTCTGGACATGTTGATTTAGCAAAAGCAACAGGAGCAGATATCGTTTTTGGTCCAACAGCAGCGCCAGAGTTTGATTGCATCGTTGCAAAGGATGAGCAAGTATTTGAGATTGGTGATATCAAAATCAAATTAATGCACACACCTGGTCACACAATGGAAAGTTCAACTTATCTATTGATGGATGCAGATGGAAAAGACCATGCAATTTTCTCTGGAGACACTTTGTTTTTAGGCGATGTTGGCCGACCAGATTTAGCACAGAAATCAGCGAGCATGACGCAAGACGAATTAGCAGGTCATTTATATGATTCGTTAATGACGAAAATCATGCCTTTGGCAGATGACGTTACAGTTTATCCAGCGCACGGTGCCGGTTCAGCTTGTGGTAAAAACATGATGAAAGAAACTGTTGATACATTAGGAAACCAGAAAAAGGTAAACTATGCATTGAACCAACCAAATAAAGAAGCGTTTATCGCAGCAGTAACAGATGGATTACTTCCGCCTCCAGCTTATTTTGGCGCCAACGTTGCAATGAATAAAAAAGGATACAAAAACGTAGACGAAGTAATTAAAACTGGTTTAACAGGATTATCTCCTAAAGAATTCGAGGCAGCAGCAGAAGGAACTGGCGCATTGATTTTAGACACAAGAAATGCAGCTGAATTTCATAAAGGTTTTATCCCTAATTCTGTAAATATTGGAATTGCAGGAGACTTTGCGCCATGGGTTGGGGCAATGATTGCAGATGTAGACCAACCTCTACTTTTAGTGACTGATGAAGGAATGGAAGAAGAAGTTGTAATTCGCTTGACACGTGTTGGTTTTGACAATGTAGCTGGATACTTAAAAGGAGGATTCGAAACTTGGAAAAACGAAGACCGTGAAATCGATACAGTAGATAGAATAACACCTGCAGAATTTGAAAGTCGCTTTAAAGTAGGAGAAAGCACTGTTTATGATGTACGTAAAGAATCTGAATATGAATCAGAACATGTTGATGAAGCATTCTCTCGTCCTTTAGCAAGTTTGAATGCATGGATTAAAGACATCAACCCAGATGATCATTTCTTCGTGCACTGCGCAGGAGGATACAGAAGTATGATTGCAGCAAGTATTCTTCAGTCTAGAGGATATAGAAATTTCACTGAGATTGAAGGAGGTATGAGCGCCATAGAAAAAACAGGAGTCGCTAAAACTGACTTTGTTTGTCAATCGAAAGTAATGAAATGATTTAAAGAGTATACACAGTGATTCATAAGCAATGAACCACTGTGTATTTTAACTAATTTAATATTAAAAGAGTGCTAACAGCTATTTAATCACAGTTTAAAACAGAACAAATGAACTATTTAAAAAATATAGGGTTGAGTACGATGATGTTTGGAGCAGTTGTCTTTACAAGCTGTTCAAATTCTCAAACAACCGAAACTTCTCAAACACAATCAGCGATTCAAGAAAAGCAGCAAGAACAAAGTATTGATTTCGAAAATGCTTTTATAGTCGATGTAAGATCTCCACAAGAATTTGCTTCTGGACATTTTGAAGGTGCAATAAATATTCCTGTGAATGCAGTTGAGAGTCAATTAAAAGAGTTTGAGGGACACAAACAAATTGTTGTCTACTGCAAAAGCGGAGCAAGATCTGGAAGAGCTAAAAATATTTTAGAAAGTCAAGGTCACAGCAACATAATCAACGCAGTGAATCAAGACAACTTGAATAAACTTAAACAACAAAAATAATCATGGAAAAAGGTGGTAAAATAAAGATTTTAGTTCCCACTGATTTTTCAATCGAAGCGGAATATGCTTTTATGATGGTAAATAACCTTTCAAAAAGAGCAAATATAGAAGTCACTTTCCTGCATATTTTAAATGTTCCTGATACAGTTACATTAGGAACAAATAATGCTATTAATACATGCGGTGAAATCGACATGAATTTCATTGAAGTCCAACGAAACATGGCTACTGATAAGCTAACGGAACTCAAGGAAAAACATGAGGGCGTAACCACAGAACTTATTTTTGGTCATACCTTATCTGGAATTATCGAATTTGCCGAGGAAAATAATTTTGACCTCATCGCTTTAGGAACGAAAGGAACTTCTGGGTTTGCCGAAAGATTCATTGCAAGTAACGCGCAATTAATTGCACGCAGATCTAACATACCAGTATTGACACTCATGTGCGATCGATCAGAGATAGAGCTAAAAGACATTCTTTTGGTACATAACTTTGAGGAATATCATATGCAAAACTTAAGATTAATAAAACATTTCATCAAAATTTTCGATACAAAACTTCACTTCTTACAGATTGCTAAAAAACATGATAATGAAGACCTAATCAGAGACAATATGGCTGTTTTTGCTCAAAAAAATGAGCTTATAAACTATAAAATGCATATCATTGGTGATCAAGATGTCGAAGAAGGGGTAAATCATTTTATGGAGTCACATCATGCGGATGTCATTTGTATCGGAACACATGGAAAAGGTGGTTTTTTTCATAAAAGCGCTACTGAAACACTGATTAACCATCTTTACAAACCAATTATTTCATACAAAATTAAATAGATAAAAAATGTTAGATTTTATAATGCAACCTTGGCCATGGTGGTTCTCAGGGCTAATCATCTCATCTGTAATGTTTCTGCTATTATTTTTCGGAAAGTCATTTGGGTTCTCAGCTAACTTACGCACAATTTGTTCTATTGGAGGAGCAGGAAAAAAAGTGAAGTTCTTTGATTTCGATTGGAAAAAACAAACATGGAATCTTGTATTCCTTGTTGGCGCAATCATCGGCGGATTCATCACAAGTGAATTCTTGAGTTATCCAGATCAAGCAGTAGCTATTTCAGAAAACACAATTCAAGATTTGGAAGCACTCGGTTTTGCTGCGCCAAGTTCCATTCAACCTGCAGAGCTTTTTAGTATTGAAACGCTGTTCACACTAAAAGGATTTCTAATTCTTGCTTTTGGTGGTCTACTTGTGGGATTTGGTGCACGCTATGCTGGTGGATGCACATCGGGGCATGCAATCAGCGGAATTGCTGACCTTCAGGTTCCTTCCATGATTGCTGTGGTAGGATTCTTTATCGGTGGATTAATTATGACATTTGGGATATTTCCACTTATTTTTTAATGATTTAAGATAGTAAGAAATGAAATTTATAAAATATTTAATTGTAGGAATACTATTCGGAATAGTGATGTCAAAATCGGAGGCTATTTCCTGGTATAGAATTCAGGAGATGTTCAGATTTCAAGCATTCCACATGTATGGAATAATTGGTGTTGCAGTAACAGTTGGCGCTATTGGAGTAGCAATAATCAAAAAATTTAAATTACGTGATGTTGAAGGGAATCCAATTTTATTTTTTCCTAAAAATAAATCTGTCGCGCGTTACTTATTAGGTGGTATTATTTTCGGATTGGGTTGGGCATTGAGTGGCGCTTGTCCAGGGCCAATGGTCGTAAATATCGGATATGGATTTATGTCATTTGGCGTAGTATTTCTTTTCTCCATTTTTGGGACATTTTTATATGGAGTTATAAAAGAGAAGCTTCCGCATTAAATTTAAGAAATAGCTTAACAAGCTCGTTTATTATCAATTTTAAGAAATACAACTTTCTCAAAATTGAGTGTTTTTTTGATTTACTTTTACCCCCCCTTTTTAGTTATACAACCTACTAAAATAGAGGGATATCTATTTAAAGTTCAATACCAACCGAACAAAGTGAGCTCACTTCGGCAAACTCTGCGCAGCGCATAGCCTGTCCCGAGAAATCGGGAAATACCATTGAAAATAGACACTTATGAATAAAAAGCTGTATGGAATTAAATTCATGAACCGAGCTTGCGAGCTCAATGAAGTTAATAAAGCAGGTTAGGGGTAAAGAAACTGAAAGGTATTTTATAGTTTATCATTTGTAATATTACTAAATATCAACTTGTAGACTGTTCCCTCGCAATTACTTAACTGTTCAATCTGTCCATCAATTTGTTCGACTAGACTATTAATTAACATAACGCCTAAACTTTCAGCTGATTCACTCAAAGTATTCTCCAAACTATTGACTCCATGATCTCCAATAATAAGTTGCAGCCCTTCCTCTATGAAATCCAGAGAAACAAAAATATTAATATTTCCTAAGGTATCTCCACCGTGTTTTATAGAATTTGTAACCACTTCATTAATTATCAGTCCTAATGGTATGGCAGTATCTAAATTCACATATACAGTGTCAACATTCAATGAAAATTCTATCTTTTTATCTCTAGTTACAAATGAAGTAGTCAAATCTCCTATTAGTTTATTCACATACCTCCCGAATTCAATTTTATCCAATTCCTCAGACTGATAAAACATCTCATGAATTGATGCCATAGATTTTATCCTATTCTGACTGTCCTGATACAATTGTATTAAATGCTCTTCTTCGCTATTTACTCCGGCTTGCAAAGAAAGTAAACTAGAAATAATCTGAAGATTATTTTTTATTCGGTGATGAATTTCACGAAGCAACAATTCCTTTTCGCTCAAGTCACTTAGCAACTCTTCTTTGGCCAACCTAGCTTTTGTTACATCCCTGGCCGTGCAATATGCCAAATCTGTATCGGGATCAATTTGTGTATGCCAACTTAGGTAAACTGTGTCTCCTGATTTAGTAACATATCTGTTCTCAAACTCTTCGTTTATACCTGTCTCTTCCAAGTTTCCAATCTGAGAAATAGTTTCAGGTATATCATCAGGATGAACTAATTCAAGATATGATCGAGAAAGTAATTCTTTCTCAGAATACTCCAAAAGTTCAGACCATGCTGGACTTATCTTTACAAAATAGGTATCCTTGCTTACAATGCAATGTAGGTCAAAAGATAAATCAAAGAAATTATCTAAACCATTTAGACCTATAACCTTATCTGTCAAATCTTTTACATGTCCTTTAATAGCTATCATTTCACAAGAGTCGCTATATATTGGGTTTGAAGAAAATGATAGAATTTTTTTATTATTGTTATGGGTTATGATGGTTTGGTTCATTATAGCATTCTCATTTGGTCCACTAAAAACCTTCTTCATATCTGGAATACGTGCAGCAGTATTTGCATCTATAGATAACATGTAAAAATCAACTAACCTTCCTTCGTAATCCTTAGGGCATTCGAAGATCTTAAAGGCTTCATCAGACCACTCAAGAAGTCTATCCTCGAAATAGTAAATCCAACTTCCTATATGAGACAAAGCTTCTTTTTCCTCGATTATCGGTTCATTCTCTTCTAATTTAATCTTGTGTTTTTGAATCTTTTCATTGTTCACGTATTTATTAGATTCATCACTTTCTTCTAGATTATCGGATTTAAGTATAAGCTCTTTTTTTTTGAGTACTGCTAATTTTTCTTCAACAGCTTTGATTTCTTGATTTAAGAGTCTCTGTTCTTCTTTCATTAATGCAGTTTTAATACCCAATAATTAAGACTTTTCACTAAAGTATGAAAAAATATAAATTAATAGCATTCTGATGCTCCTTATTTTACACTAAACACCAAGCTAGATATTTGAGAATGCAATAGAAATTCTTTAGCGATGGCTTGAATCTCTTCAGGTGTAATGCTTTCTATGGCATCATATATTTCTGTAAGTGTATCTATTTGGTTAAAAACCAAAAGACTTTTCCCAAAGTTTAACATTACTCCTCCGTTGCTATCCATTCCCAATGCAAAGTGCCCTTTCATTTGTTGCTTTGCCTTCTTTAACTGGTTCTCGGTTAATGGTTCATCAATAAATCGCTGAACCTCTTTTTTAATCAGACGAATAGTTTTCTTTTGGTATTTGGGATCTGTTCCAGCATAAACATTCCAATAGCCAACATCTTCGAATGGGGTATAACTAGCATCAATATTATAAGTGTATCCATATTTCTCACGAATAGAAAGACCTAAGCGAGAGTTTAAAGCTGGTCCACCTAAAATATTAATCAATAATGTGAAAACACGTCGATTTGGATGATTGTATCCTGGTGCTCTACCACCAATCATAATATGCGATTGGTAATTGGCTTCCGCTTCTACAACATCAAATGGGACAAGTGTTTTGGGTTCAACCGGTTGACTTAATTCTGCATGATGAGAGAAGTGACCAAAGTCTTTATTCAACTGTTTTAATAACAGCTCATGCTTTAAATTTCCAACAAAGGAAATGACCATATTCTCAGGATAAAAGAACTTCTTCACGTAGCGCTCAAGATCGGCTTTCTGAAAAGACTGAACAGATGCTACAGTACCTAAAATATTATTTCCAAGTGAATTATCTGGAAATAAATAAGACTCAAAATCATCAAATATTTTATCTGATGGACTGTCTAAGTAGGAGTTGATTTCATCTAGAACAACCTCTTTTTCTTTTTCAATTTCTTTCTCCGGAAATATTGAGTTAAATAGGATATCTGCCAATAAATCGGAAGCACGATTCAAATGTTCTTTGGTAAATGAACTGTAAACACAAACCTCCTCTTTCGTAGTGTAAGCGTTCAATTCCCCACCAACAGAATCCAAACGAGACAATACATGAAAAGCCCTTCTATTTTTTGTTCCTTTAAAAATACAGTGTTCCAAAAAATGGGCTAATCCTTCTTCGTTTTCTCCTTCGAATCTTGATCCTGCGCGAACAGTTACTCCAAGATGTGCAACAATTGAAGGATCGTGTAAATATACAACACGCATTCCATTGTCTAAATGATAAATAGTTGGTTCTACATTCATAAAATTCCCTTATGGATTTCGGCGAGTTACAATCCATTCAGCACTTTCCGTATTTTCCTTTTCAAAGCAAATACGGTCATGCAAGCGACTTGGTCTTCCTTGCCAAAATTCGATAGTTGTTGGGCGAATTAAATATCCTCCCCAAAACGATGGACGCGGAACTTCCTTACCTTCAAATCGTTTTTCCATTTTTCTATACTCTTCTTCAAGAGTTGTTCTGTGCTCAATAATAGCGCTCTGTCTTGAAGCCCAAGCACCTAATTTACTAGGTCTAGGACGCGATTCGAAATAATCATCCGACATAAAATCTGGTGCTTTTTCCACAACACCTTGCACACGAATTTGACGCGACAATTCATCCCAGTAAAACAATGCTGAGACTTGTGGATTCTCGGCCATATCATTGGCTTTTTTACTTTCGTAATTTGTATAAAAAATCAATCCCTCCTCCACTAATTCTTTCATATATACAATCCGTGAAGAAGGCATTAAATCATTCCCTACCGTACTTATTGTCATCGAATTTGGAGAAATACATTGTTTTTCAAAAGCTTCTTGATACCACCTTTTAAAAAGCCTCATTGGATCAATGCTTTTTAATCGATCATCCAACTCCCCATTGTTAAAGTCAGAATGATTATCCCGTAAAATATCAAGAAACTCTTTCATTTTTTAATTTGTTTCGTCTTTAAAACTAACATCATTCTCTTCGTCCTCCTTTTCAACCTCTTCCTCATTTGACGATTTATATTCATCCTGAATATCATCTTCTTCATCAGATGGTGTTGGCACATCCACTAATTCTTCTCCATCTTCAATTGGTCTTCTTCCGATTTCAACATCTAAGTCTGGATTGTAAGGTAGAACTTCAACAATTGGAGTTAACATAATTGATGGCACTTCAAAAGTAACCGTCATATCACTCAAACTTTCTTTGATTCTTTCATAAGCTTCTTTTACGTTGCTTGCTGTAACCAAGAAATTACTTGTAATTTTCTTTTCCTTTCCTTCATCTCCATCAATAGAAACATAAGTCAATTTACATTTGTACCAATCGTCAGAATCATCATAATAGAAAATATCAGCAAATTCTGTTTTCGTAATCCCTGTAATTAAGAATTCTCCAGATACACTTTGTCCTACCTCCTCATAAATACGTGCTTCTGCATCTGTAAATGAAACAGAATCCACCAAATAAGGTTCAGTAACACGTTTTAAACGTCCGTCTTCCAGTTGTTTGGTGTATTTTACTTTTACCGTAAACCAATTATTCATAGCGCTATATTAATTTTTTAAAGTTGTCTTTTAAATACCAATTAATTCTTTAAAGTTTAATTGGAATAAGGAAAACAAAGTTAGCAGAAATTAGAGTTTTTATCGAAAAATTCGAGTGCTAATTTTAAGAAAACCTTGCCAAAGAATGTTATATCTGTTTTAGGCCGAAACGTTAATAAAAATAGTGATTGGCGTAATTTTTAATTTTCAATTGTTAATTTTTAATTTATAAGGGGGTGCCCCAAACGATTCTTAACCGCTTCACTTTTTAAGAATGTCTGGGTCGGGTCATCCACTGTATCTTTTTTTATTCAAAAAAAGGATGCCGTTTCTCCCCCTCACCTCAAAAAATGCCTTAGATAAATCAACTGGCAGATGAGCTAGGATCATCTCTAACAAACACCAATATCCTCAAATCTACACCTGTTAATCTGCCCTTTCAGGGCGCATAAAAACATCCGTAATTCAGCAGGACCCCGTTGCATCTTGCTGAATTAAGCTGGGCTTTCAGCCAGAATAAATCATAATATTGATACTATTATTAATCTATGAAGAATAAATGAGCAAGATAATATTTCGCTACTACTCAACAGGACTGACACATTGATTATCAGTGATAATTACAATATTAACTAAGTTTGGAGTAAACCAGAGCTCAAACAGGGTAAATCAACTCAATAGGAAAGCTTTGAGCTAAAAAGATCACAAATTACGCTCTGAAAGAGTAACACAGCTCAACCCAATGGCATCGCTTTGGGTTTACACGTCAACGCCCTGAAAGGGCAGCTCATTCTAATCATCCACCAACACACTAAAATACATACCTATAAAACATTGCAATAAAAACAAATAAAGATTAACCTAAAATCAATAGCGTCCTAAATAATCATAAGAAAGTTTCATTAACAAACCCCCACTAAAAAGGATAACCGATTGCGATATGAAACTGAGGGGCAAATGGATTCGGGAAATTAACACTTTCACTTTTATAATAATAATCACCTGTTGCTGGATCAATCCCCCATTGATCAATTGCTTCTTGAATATAAGGATCTTTATCTTGGAAAATCCACTTGGCACTTTGAGGAAGTGTTGGATTTCGCAATGGAATTCCCAAATCCAGTCTAACAATTAAGAAACTAAAATCTAAGCGAAGCCCAATACCGCCTGAAACACTCAACTGTTTATAAAAGTCTGCCGTAATTTGTCCTCCTGGACGATTATCATCCTCATTATATGTCCAGACGTTTCCTACATCACTAAAAATAGCGCCTTCAATTAAGCCCGTGATTTCAAAACGATACTCTGCAGAAGCTCCAAGGCGCATATCTCCCATTTCCGTAACCGTTCTGTTGGTATCTAAATAATATTTATAAACACCAGGCCCTAAAGACCGAGCTCTATACCCTCTGTTATCATTAGATCCACCTCCGAAGAAACTATAATCGAAAGGTAAACTTGGGCCATTGTTTTTCAAAGGAACTCCAGCTCCTATTTGTAATCGGTAATGCAAAGAGTTTTTTTTGAAATAATGATGCAATCTAAATTCATTATCTAATCGGACGAACTGAGAATAGCGTTGCCCCAAAAACTCTCTAAATCCATTTTCATTTACTTCATTATTTTTGGTAATCAAACTCATTGCCATCCCAACCATGTCAAAACTAAAGCTGTAATTAAAAATCATTTTACCCTTTTTAAGCTCAGGATTGGAATAACTATAAGTCACTGCAACGTCCTTATAAATAGCTTGATTACTATAGGCATTAATTAGAAACAAATCATTTTGTTCCTCTAATCGCAGACTAAATTCTTCAGATTTATCAATACGTACATACTGTATTCCTCCAATTACAGGAATACCTACTGTAAAAACTTGCGTTCTATCAATATCATAAAATTTCCATAAATAATTTAACTGAATGGTTTGACGTTTAAAATCGGGCCTTTGTTGAAAGTTATAAACCGCAGAAAAGGTTGTAGTAGGATTTTGATTTTTAGATAAACGTTTTAAGCCAATTGGAAATAATCCAGGAACATCTAGCGCTATTGATGGTCCAAATTCTAAAGTGTTAAAACTTCTCGTACCATCATTTAAAACAGTTGACTCATCATTAGAAGAGAATACATCAGGTTGAGATTCAAAACCTCCACTAAAACTTATTTTTAAGCGATTTCCTGAACGGTATAAATTACGATTAATATAATTTAAAGATGTAGAAATCCCTAAAAAACTATTCGAATGCGTTGCTTTCGGTTCAAAACTAAATGTTTGTTGTTCCATTGGAGTTAAGTAATAATGAACATCAATAGTGTTGTCTTCATTTTCAATTATTTCAGGCTTTACCGTTTTGAAGATATTCATATTCACCAAGCGATTGTAGGATTGAGCCACAAGGTCTCCTCTATAATAATTATTTTCCTCTAAGAAATTTTGAAACTCGATTAATTCTGCTTTAGTGGTCAATTTACCGTTATATAAGAAAGTCGCTGTCCTAAATTTAGCATTACGACCATCATACCAATCATATCTTAGTGTATCGAAAGTGGGAATATTGTCATAAGGCCCTAATTGAATTCCTCTCGGCTTCAATTGCTCTTTTTTAAAGTTTCCGGAGTAATTTAAGGTATCCATCAAATGAAAAACAACTTCTCTTACCCTGGTTGAAGCGAATGGCTGTTCTTTTTCGTTTTCATCTTTGCCTATTATTCTTTTTGAAATTTCTACAGCGATTTGGATTGTATCACCCTGACTTAAAGTATCTACTTCAAAAGAGACATAACGCTCCTTAAATCCAAAAATAGAACTGTTTTTCATAAATTCAGACAAAGACTTTCGCATCTTCCCTAAGGCTTCAGAATCAAAACGAAATGGTGGAACTAAAACATCCTTTCCTTCTTTAAGGTATTTTTCATAAGTTATTCGAATGATATTATTTTCTGTGCGCAAGAACATAGAATCCACATAACGCAAACCCTTTGGAGTAAGGGAATAATACACCTTAGCGTATTGTTTTTTAGCTTTGAGCTTAATTACAGAAGTGACTTCAGCATTAAAATACCCTTTTTTTTGCAAGAAAAGTTGAATTTGATCTTTTGAAGTTACCATTGATGCAGAATCATAAATTACAGGAGGTTCTCCATATTCGTACTTTATCCTTTCTCGAATTGTTAATTTAAGATCTAAAGTATCTTTTAAGTCTACATTTTTTGGCCTATAAAAATCTTCACCTTGCTTCTGAGCTTTTTGAATACGTCGCTCATTGATTTTCTCTTGACGCGCCAAGCGTTTTTTATTCTTCTTTCGGTATTTCAAATAACGCTCTTTCTTATCATTGGCGGTTTTTGTAGAATCAATTGCATTAAAGGCACGTAATTTTAAACGAAAACCTAATGTTCTGTGATTTGGTCGCTGTCTAATCACATTCTCCAATTCACTTTCGTTCACGTTCGTAGCATTGTCCACATGCACATCATTTGAAACCAACATGTAGTAACCGTCGGGAACATTACGTGTAATATTACAAGCTGAAATTAAACAGACGAATACAGAAAGGAGAATATAGCGCTTAAATTGCTTCACAACAGACAAAAATAAGAATCAGTTGGGTATAAATGGTGATAATTGTAAAATATCAATTGTATATTATCAATTGTCAATTACCTTATTCTTCTTTTTTGATTAAAATATAGGTATATCTATAAATGGATGTGCTTTCACTTCCATTAGAATTGGTTTGATCAATAGAAAAACCTTTATTAATCCATAAATCTAACTCTCTCTTTATTTCGACCAAAAGATGCCTTTCTTCTTTTCTGCTGTAATCTTTTGTTTCGATTGTATAATCTGGTTTAATTGTTTCAATAATAACATTTCCTGAACCCCAAGTTTGTCCTGAGATAAATACAGAAGAAATATTTTGAGCAATACTTTGAAAACTTAAAAATGTCATCAACAAAGTAAATAAGGATATTAAACTTAGTTTTTTCATTTTAAATTGCTTTTAATTCAAATATACTTAAAACAGATTTAAAGATAAAAGTTTAAGCCAATTATCAATTGTCAATTGTCAATTACCACAAACATTTCTATTTTTACACTCCAAGATAATTTCCATGATCTCAAAAGAGCAAATTAAGTTTATCCGTTCATTGCACAGAAAGAAATTTCGTGATAGTGGTCAGCAATTTATAATTGAAGGACCAAAGATGATTGCAGAAGCGATTCAATATGCTCCTGAAAGCTTGTTAAAGGTTTTTGGGACTGAACCGATTCAAGGGAAACTTCCTGAGCATGTCGTATTTGAAGAAATAGACAACAAAACACTTGGCCAAATTTCTACCTTAAAACATCCACAAAAGCAAGTGGCAATTTGCAGTTATTTGCATAATGAAACAACCCGACCAGATTTTTATATTGCTTTAGACACCATTCAAGATCCCGGAAATTTAGGTACAATATTGCGTTTGGCTTCTTGGTTTGGCGTTCAACATATTATTGCTTCAAAAGAAACTGCAGATTGCTACAATCCAAAAGTTGTTCAAGCATCTATGGGCGCCATTTTTAATGTAAATATAGAATATATTGACTTGAAAGATGCTTTTGAAGCGACAGATTTACCTATTTATGGGTCCCTTCTCAAAGGAGAAAATATTTATAAAAAGGAGATTTCAAAAAAGGGAATTCTAGTCATGGGGAATGAAGGAAATGGTATCAGCGATGAATTGCTTTCTTTCATTACAGATCCCATCGCTATTCCACAATTTGGAAATGGAGAATCATTGAATGTTGCCATGGCGACTGCAGTGCTTTTATCTGAATTTTCTAGACCTAGATGAAAGATAAAAATAAGTTCATGAACCGAGCTTGCGAGCTCAACGAAGTTAATAATACAGGTTAAAACATTTATGGAAACGTTAATAAAGAATTTAAGGTTCAACTTTTATTAGTTTCCACTAAATAATTGGCCAAACCATAAAAAAATCAAATAAACACCTACTTCTTTCTTCCAACAAAGCGAACCACATCCCCTTTTCCGATATGAAAAGCGCCCTCATTTAAGAGGATCTCTCTTTGATATAATTCAACAATATCGAGTTCCAAAAACTCTTCTCTAATTTGTTCTAAAGAGGATAAGAAATCAATGTCTTTTGGTCCACCAACTTTTGAATTTACAGAATTGTAAGCGATATGCTCCTTACTAAATGTTTCTGAAATGAGGAATCCACCGGGCTTCAATAATTCCATAAATTTTTTATGATATTCTGCTCTTATAGAAGGATGGAAATGTGTAAAAACAAGTGCAATCACATCAAATGATTCCTTCTCATAAGTAAGTTCTTCTAATGAACCCACCTGATAATTAATCAGTAAATCATATTTTTTGGCGAGCAGATCTGCTTTATTTTTTCCTTCACTACTGATATCGAAACATTCAACACCCCAACCTAATTTGGCAGCAGAAACGCCATTTCGACCTTCTCCATCAGCAGGTAATAGAATTGTTCCCGGCTTTAATTTTGATAATTGTTCTTTAAAAAATTTATTTGGTTCTTCGCCATAAGCAAAATCTTCCGCTGAATATCTTTCGTTCCAAAATTCTTTCATCTTTCTTTATTATTTATAACGCTAAAAGTAAAGGATTTAAAATTTCAAGTGTGTAACAAAAGTTATTGAAGTATTTCTTTAACTAGTTTTTCTCAATAAATAGTTATTGGACTCTATTTCAAATTGGATTTATCTGTTCCTTTGATCAGTTAAAGATGAAATAAAAGACACAAAATATTAGTTACTCTTCTCCTTAATCAACTTGGAAATAGCTTGTATACAGTTTAGCCCATCAACTGCCGCGGAAGCAATTCCTCCAGCATAGCCAGCTCCTTCTCCACAAGGATACATTCCTGAAATCTCAATATGTTGCAAAGAATCTGGATCTCTTGGAATAGAAATCGGAGAAGAGGTACGTGATTCAGGGGCCATTAAAACAGCGTCATTAGTCAAGTATCCATCCATTTTTTTCCCGAACTCTTTAAATGCTATACGTAAGGAATTCGCTATAAATTTTGGCAAAACTTTATTCAAATCAACACTGGCCATTCCGGGTTGGTAACTACTGACAGGTAAATCTTTAGAAATTCTTCCGTTTACGAAATCGACCATACGTTGTGCAGGAATAGCTTGTGTTTTTCCTGCTGCTTCCCAACATGCTTTCTCAACAGCAGATTGAAAATCTAAACCGATAAAAACATTTTCTGGCGTATAATTAGGTAAAAGTGTAGGATCTATTTCCACCACAACGCCTGAATTTGCAAAAGGATTGTTCCTTTTAGAAGGCGACCAACCATTCGTCACAACTTCTCCTGGTGATGTAGCACATGGCGCTACAATCCCACCTGGACACATGCAAAAAGAATACACCCCAGTTCCCTGGACTTGGGCAACCAAACTGTATGTTGCAGGAGGTAAAAATTCACTATTTACTTTTCCATGGTATTGAATTTTATCTATCAACTCTTGTGGATGTTCAATTCGAACACCGAGTGCAAATCCTTTGGCTTCTATTTTGACATCTTTCTTACTCAAAAGTTCAAAAACATCTCTTGCAGAATGACCTGTCGCTAGAATAACATGTTCAGTAGTTATTTGCTTTTCATTATTTAATTGTAAACCTTTTAATACGTTGTCTTCAATAATAAAATCAGTAACTTTTGTATTGAAATGCACCTCACCGCCAGAAGCTAAAATCTGTTCACGCATAGCTGTAATGATTGCAGGCAACTTATTGGTTCCAATATGTGGATGCGCATCAACTAAGATATCATATGGTGAGCCAAATTGAACAAAAAGCGCTAAAACTTTAAGTACATTTCCTCTTTTTTTGGAACGTGTATACAACTTTCCATCCGAATAGGTTCCTGCCCCTCCTTCACCATAACAATAATTCGATTCTGGATTGACAATATGTTCTTTATTGATTGCTGCTAAATCTCTTCTGCGTTCACGAACCTCTTTTCCACGTTCCAAAACAATAGGCTTAAGCCCTAATTCAATAGCCTCCAATGCTGCAAATAATCCTGCAGGACCAGCTCCAATTATATGAACAGGCTTGCTATCGGAAACGTTACCATATTCAACATGAGGAACAGTTAATTCCTGTTTAGTTTCAGTTAGAACAACTTGTAAATTGTACTTTACAGGTGATCTTCGGGCGTCAATTGATCTTTTACGAATGTAAAAATAGGGTAAGTCTTTCTTGTTTCCTATGTTCTTTTTGTTGGCTATTTTAAGAATAAAAGCCTCATCTTGCAACTGTTCGGGCAAGATCTGAATTTGTATTATGTCTTCCATTATCCTTCGAAAGTTAGGGAAAACCACCACACTCTATTGTATAAAACATTAATTGGTTTTGACAATCGCGTATCATCCTGAATTAGAGCATTCTTAAAACCATGAGAAAGTTTGAGTTCTAGACCAAATTTGAAGTATGGCAAGAAAAAATCAACACCTGCTCCAACTTGCGCTTGAAAATCATCTCGAAATAATTTGATAAAAGGATCTCCAAATTTCTGTGAACTATTCTCCTTGGTTTGAAGGTCTACGGTATACTGAGCACCTCCTATAATATAAGCAGCAAAATTATTATAACGTGCGGTTCTAAATTTCAACAAAAGAGGGAAATCTAAATTTGTTGATCCAATACGTTCTGGATAAAATTCAAACTCCTTCTCTGGATCATCAGACAATGAAGTGTAATTTAGAATACGCTCTTGAAAGGATAAAGACGGAATAAATCGCAAACGCAGTAAAGGTGTCCAAAGTTTTAATGAACTGATGAGTCCCAATTGGAATCCAGGCTGACTTTCATTGGTGATAGCGTAAATACCATACTCAGCCAACATATTCGGTTTATACTGGGTTGAAAAATCAGAGGTATTCACTCCCAACATAAATCCGAAATGGATAATTTTGCGATCAAATTTTCGATAATTTTGGGTAAGCGGATTACGCTGTGTTAATCCAAAATTAACTCCAATAAAAGTAAAAATCAATATGAAGATTAATTTCCTTATCATGATTTACAAAAACGTTCTTCTGTGCATTTTATTTTACACCTGTATAAATTGTTGCTATTCCACCAAAAACTAATCTAGCAGAGGTATTCTTGTATCCTACTTTTTTAAGAATAGCTATAAAATCTTGTCCTTCAGGAAAAGCAGCGACTGATTCTGGCAAATATTCATAGGCAGAACTGTCTTTTGAAATTGTTTTCCCGAGAAAAGGAATAATGTATTTTGAATAGAATCCAAAAACCTGTTTTATCGGAAATTTCTTTGGCTTCGAAAATTCAAGAATAACTGCTGTTCCACCGTGATTAATTACGCGTAACATTTCCGTCAAACCTTTTTCAAGATTTTCGTAATTTCTTACTCCGAAACCAACCGTTAAAGCATCAAATTCATTGTCTGCGAAAGGTAAATCTTCAGAATCTCCATATACCATAGAAATGATATCTTCCTTTCCTCTTTTTATCATTTTCTCGCGTCCCTTAGCAAGCATTCCATTGGAAATATCGACTCCTACTACTTTTTCTGGATTCAATTTCAATGCCGCTAAAGCAAAATCTCCAGTTCCTGTTGCTAAGTCAATGATTTTCTTCGGTTGTTTAGCCTTCAGCATATTGATTGCTTTCCTACGCCATATATGGTCAACTCCTAAAGAAAGAAAGTGATTCAAAAAATCATACTTCGCTGAGATGTTATCAAACATTTCTGCAACTTCCTCTTTCTTCGTTTTATTGTCTTTGTTATACGGTTTAACAACTTTGTTCTCTGTCATAACTAACCAATCATTGTGTGCCCTTTCGGGTATTTATATCTTCTACTCATTACTTGCTTACCAAACAAATAAGCTATTGTTAATGTTCCAACACGACCAACAAACATTGCAATAATTAATACAATTTTCCCTGGTTCTGTTAAATCTGGAGTTATTCCAGTAGATAAACCGACAGTACTTGCTGCAGAAACATGTTCAAAAATGATATCTAGCAATTCAAATTTCCCAGCTTCTAACGCTTCGTATTCAGTTACTAGAAGTGCAAAAATACCAATTAAGTTACCTACTACGAAAAATATGAATATAGAATATGCTTTTAACACCAATTCATTGTCGATTGTTCGCTTAAAGAGCTCAACGTGAGGCTTGCGTTTTATTGTAGAAACGACAGAACTCATCATTATTGCAAAAGTAGATACACGAATACCACCACCAGAAGAACCTGAACTTGCACCAACAAACATCAAAAAGAGGAAAAAGACCAAAACAGGTAAACTCAATGTAGAAATATCAACTGTACTAAATCCGGCATTTCTTGTAGTCATTGAACTAAATAAAGTCGTAACTAAAGCCCCAAACCCTGATTGTCCGTCAAGACTTTTATTATATTCAAAAGCATAAAAAACTACCGAACCAATAAGCAAGAGAAATAGCGTTGTATAAAGCGTGATTTTCGTATCGAATCGCAGCGTTTTCCATGGAAATCTCATGCGCCTTCTCAAACTTTTGATTCCAAAAATATCGAATAGATAAATCATCCCAAATCCTCCCAAAAAAAACAATCCCAATGTAACACTGTGCAATAAATAATTGTCTGCAACCAATGTATTCATCAGTCCATTTGGAATAATTGATAGTCCAGCATTACAGAAACTTGAAATCGCATGAAATAAAGCATGATACATTCTGGACCCAGTATCTTCAAAAATCCCTGCGGGCTCAAGCAGAATAAATATAAAAATAAAGCCAATAAATTCAATAAACAATGTCCATTTTACAATTTTAAAAAACATCGTCTCCGTGTCTAAAAAAGAAGTGTTGTTTACAAAATCTTCAATAACATCGTGTTGCTTTATGCCAATACCAAATTTCGCTATAAGTAAATAAAGAGCAGCAAATGCGATTGTATTCAAGGCTCCAAGTTGGATTAAAAACAGAACCACTATCTGACCTTTAGTTGTCAATACACTCGATATATCTATGGTTGTGAGTCCCGTCACACTGGTTGAGGAGGTAGAGATAAATAAACTATCTATCCATGATAAGTCATAATTGGCCTTGGTCATTTCAGGCAACATTAATAGTCCTGTCCCAATAACTATGATCCCAAAAATCGAAAGTGTAAATAATAAACCAGGATGTATTTTGAAATACTGTCTGAAATTTCGTTTTTTAAAGATTTCCATAAATATATACACCACAAAAAACAATTGTATTGTTAGATTAGAGAAATCTGAAAAGCCCTCAAAACCTATATATTCAAAGAATTTAGAAGTGAAAATAACGCCAAAAACATTATAAGAAATCCCTTCAATAATCAGCAAAGATACAATAATGGTTTCTACCCAATGTTGTCGCATATATTGAAAAGGATTGTAATCATAGACAATCTTTACGAAATAACGAAGAACATAAAACAGAAAGCTAAACTCAATAATTCTAATTAAAAACTCTTGAGATTCAGTCGTTTGAGGAAATCCATAGTAATAAGTCAACACACCCATCATTGACAATGCTATAATAATGTGCAACCATCTAAACAGAGAGCTTACAGCATTTTTAGAATTATATAGGCCTAGATTAACCTTTTCTCTAAAATCGCTTAACATTTAATATTGAGTTTTTTGGCTTCATCAAGTAATTCGGTTGCTTTTATCGCTACCACTCCACGGTATTCACAAACAATTCCTCCAGCTAAATTTGCGATTGCTGCTAAGGTTTCAATACTTAATCCTGCAGCCAAACATAATGTTGCAACGCTAATCACAGTATCTCCTGCTCCGGAAACATCAGAAATAGTTCGTTTATGGGCTGGAATATAATGTCTATCTTTTTTATTGGCTATAAAAACCCCATGTTCGCTAAGCGTAACAAAAACGATATCAGGATCTGCGATAGATTTTAATTCATTAATTGCCTTTTCAAATTGCGGAAGATCATTTGCAAAATCGATTTTCATTTGAAGTCCTTCACTCAGCTCTTTTAAATTTGGTTTAAACAAGGTAACTCCTTTATAAGCTAAAAAGTTTTTTAATTTAGGATCTACTGTTGTCAAAACTCCATATTGTTTTGTTAACGCAATCACCCTACCAATGAGGGTTTTAGTTAGTACACCTTTATTATAATCTTGGAAAATCAAAACATCGCACCCTAATTTCAACAACTCTTCAAGGTCATTTATAAGGGCCTCTTCTTCCGATTTTGAAATACCATCCGTTTGCTCTTGGTCAACACGCAACAATTGCTGATTATTTCCAATAACACGTGTTTTAATTGTTGTTTGCCGCTCCTTTGAACGAATCACTCCTGAGGTAGAAATAGCGTGTTTTTCCAAAAGTTGAATCATTGTTTCAGCTTCTGGGTCCTGTCCAATAACGGTACTCATTGTCACTTGCGCGCCCAAACTAATTAAATTAAGCGCTACGTTTGCAGCACCTCCTAAACGTTCCTCTCTTTTTGAGAAATTAACAATAGGAACAGGCGCTTCTGGACTCATTCGATCAACGCGACCAGAGAGGTATGCGTCAATCATTACGTCTCCCAGTACAATAATCTTCTTTGTTTTGAATTCTTCAAAGAGCGTTTCCAATGTCATTACTTTAATTTTTGTAAAGCAGTTTTAATACGATCCATCGCTTTTATTAGCGTAGCTTCATCTGTAGCATAAGAAATACGCATACAATTATTATCTCCAAAAGCATCACCAGAAACCACAGCAACCAAAGCTTCTTCTAGCAAATAGATGGCTAAATCATTTGCGTTTTTAATCGTTCTTCCCCCGTAGGTTTTTCCAAAAAAACTAGAAACATCTGGGAAGAAATAAAAAGCACCATCTGGCTCATTCACTCCTACTCCATCCATTGACCTCAGTGCATTCAAGACCAACGTTCTGCGATTTTCAAATGCAGCTAACATGTCTTTCAAATAAGAAGGATCTTTTTTCAATCCTGCAATTGAAGCACGCTGCGCAATAGAATTCGCACCACTCGTAAATTGACCTTGCATTTTATCACATGCCGCTGCGATTGCTTTTGGCGCACCAATGTATCCAATTCTCCATCCTGTCATTGCCCAAGCTTTTGACATTCCGTTGATCGTTACCGTTTGGTCATATACTTCTTTAAATTGAGCTATACTTTCGTGGTTTCCCTTGAAATTGATGTGCTCATAGATCTCATCTGCAATAATTACAATGTCTTTGTAATCTGCAAACGCACCAGCAATGTCTTTCAATTCTTCTTTTGAATAAACAGATCCAGTTGGATTGCATGGAGAAGAAAAGATAATTGCTCTCGTTTTATCAGTAATTTTTGCTTTGATTGCTGCTCCACTGACTTTAAAATCTGCATCAATTGATGATTCAATAATCACGGGAACTCCTCCCGCTACTTTTACAATTTCAATGTAAGAAACCCAATATGGAGCGGGCACTAAAACCTCATCTCCAGGATTTACTAAACTCATCATTAAGTTTGCAATCGATTGTTTGGCTCCTGTAGAAACTACAATTTGATCCATATCGTAATGCAGACCATTGTCACGTTTGAATTTATCAGCAACAACCTGACGCAATTCATCATAACCGGGAACAGGTGTATAGGTTGTGTAATTTTGTTCCATCGCTTCAACAGCAGCCTCTTTAATAAAGTCTGGTGTATGAAAATCTGGTTCCCCTAAACTCAATGAAATAATATCTAGCCCTTGACTTTTAAGTTCACGACTTTTGCGAGACATTGCCAAGGTTGCGGATTCCTCCATGGCTAACAAACGATCTGATAATTGTACCATTGAAAATTGTATTGATTTATTGGACAAATTTAAAACTTTTTTAGGCTTTTCCTTTCCTTTCTTTAAAGAATGGTTAAAAGTAAATGAGGATGTGTGTTGAGGCGGGTTGAATCTTAGTGAAAACTTAAAAAATTTACACTTTGATTATAATTTTGCTGTATTCAAATTGTGTCGTACTTTCAGGACTTTTTTACACTCACGAGTTGTTCAGCCTAGGAGTTACCTCCTAGGTTAATACGTGCCGTCCTTTCAGGACTGATCCATTTAAATACCTTCCGTTATAACCAGTAGATCAAATAATTATAACGAATTAACTAATACGCAAGCCACTATAAATCCCAAAGGGATGACATGCGCTAACCTAGGACGTGAGTCCTAGGTAGAAAGTACGTGCGCACATCATAGTCCTGAAAGGACGACACAATAAAACTCAGCCAAACGCTCATTCCCGTTCTTAAGGTTAGAAATTAACTTTTGATATTAGTAAATAATTATCTTCATATCGTTTTTAACACTAAAGGTGTAAAGGCGTTAATTCATCCGCCATTTGAACAAAATCTTCATGCATATATAACTGGGATATGTAATAAACTTGAATGTACAGTTTTGATAGTAGGTGGATATACCGATCACATACATATTCTATGTAAGCATTCTCAAAAGATTACCTTAATGGCTTTACTACAAAAAATTAAAGCAAACTCGTCTAAATGGATAAAAAGTCAAGATGAAAGTTTGAAAAACTTCTCTTGGCAAAGTGGCTATGGCTCGTTCTCTGTAAATCCAACAGAAACAGATGTAGTGATTAAATATATTAGAAATCAACATATACATCATAAAAAAAAGACCTACAAAGAAGAATATCTTGCGTTTTTAAAGAAGTATAAAGTCGATTATGATGAGCGATATTTATGGGATTGAGATTACACTTTGATTATAAATTTACGGTATTCAAATTGTGTCGTCCTTTCAGGACTTTTATAAATTATGACTTATTCAGCCTAGGAGTTACCTCCTAGGTTAATACGTGCCGTCCTTTCAGGACTAATCCATTTCAATACCTCCCATTATAACCAGTAGGTCAACTAATTAAACGAGTTAGCCAATACACAAATCTCTATAAATCCCAACGGGATGACATGCGCTAACCTAGGACGTGAGTCGTAGATAAGAAACATAATTAATTCCCTCCCTCTTTCCTAAGCACCAAGTAACATTTATCACTCTTAACATTTGTAAAGATTTTCGATTGTGTTTCTTGCACCTCTTTCTTTATCTTTGCTTTTATGAAAACAAAGAAAACTTTAGTCGTTGGTGCTAGTGAGAAAACAGATCGCTATGCAAATAAAGCAGTAAGGATGCTTCAAGAGTATAATGTTCCTGTTATTGCATTTGGGAATAAAGCTGGTAAGATAAATGAGACTCTCATCACAACAGAGTTCCCTATTGATGACGATATTCATTCTGTAACACTTTATCTTTCTGCAAAAAATCAACCTTCGTATTATGCTAAAATAATCGATTTAAAACCGAAACGTGTGATTTTCAACCCAGGAACTGAAAACCCAGCTTTTGAAAAGCAACTAAGCGAAAACGGTATTGAATCTGAAGTTGCTTGTACATTGGTTTTACTGACTACAAACACTTATTAATCATGGATGCAAAACCTTGGCTAAAAAAAAGAAAATGGGATATCGTTTTTGTTGCTTTCATTGGATTGATGTTTATTCCTAGTGTGAGAATGCCTGTCATGTCATTTGTACAGCGACTTTTTGCTGGATCACCATCTGAAATAGCAAAGAATGAACAAAAATCGATTGGCTCTATGGATTGGGTTTTATTGGATTTAATTGGAAAAGAGCACAATTTCTCTGAAGCGCATGGAAAAATAACAATTGTAAATATGTGGGCAACTTGGTGTCCACCATGTGTGGCTGAAATGCCTTCTTTACAGAAATTGTATGATAAATATGGAAATCAATTGGCTTTTTATTTCGTCAGCAATGAAAAACCTGCAGTTCTAAATAAATTTCTAAAAGCGAAAGATTATACTTTCCCAGTTTATTTACCAGCAAGTAATTATCCAAAAGAATTCGAATCAAATAGTTTACCAACGACTTATGTATTGGATCAAGAAGGGAAAATTATAATGGAAGAAGTTGGAGCGCATGACTGGTATAATAGTAGCTTTTTGGAAAAGATTGATGGGATGTTGCCGTAGATGTGTTGCATTGCAATATATTTACTGCAACATATCCATTGCAACATATCCATTACAACATATCCATTACAACATATTCACATCAACATATCCACTGCACATATCTACCCCCAACATCAAAAAATTCTTATCTTTCAAAAAATAAGTTAATAATTTACCAAACGTTACATCCCCTCCTACGTCATATAAATGTGAAACTAATACAGCTCAAACAAGTCAACAAATGGTCAGAAGAAGTTCTGATACGGGAGTGTCTGAAAAAAAATGAAAAGGCGCAGCGATACCTTTTTGAAAGTAATCAGGCAAAAATGTTTGCAGTTTGTATGCGTTATGTTGATAATGAAGACGAAGCTTTTGATATTTTAAATGAATCCTTCTTAAAGGTGTTCAATAAATTAAAGCATTTAAAAAGCAACACCAAAGTTGAAGCTTGGATAAGAAGAATAGTTGTAAATACAGCATTAGATCACATTCGAAAAAACAAATCTTATCGAAAGATATTTATAAAAACCGAAAAACTCTCTCATTTTGAAAGCCCAAACAATGAAACTGACGATATTAGTGAATGGTGGATAAGTGCATTAAAAATTCCGCAAGAACGCTTTTTTCTAGAAATAAATAGACTCCCAAAAGCTTCCTGTTTGGTTTTTAATCTTTTTGTAATAGATGATATTAAACACAAGGAAATTGCAAAGCAACTTGGGATAAGTGAGTCCACCTCTCGCTGGCACCTTTCCAATGCAAGAGAAATTTTAAAAGAAAAGGTGAAAAACATAATTAATAATGAAATAGTTAATGAGCAGCAACAGCCAAAAAGATATTGATCAACTATTCAAGCGAAAACTTGAAAATTTTGAATTAAAGTCTCAAGACTCCTCTTGGAAGATGCTTCAATTTGTGAAGGATAAAAACTTACGTACGGAAAAGATTTTCTTTGCTAAAACGCTATTGGAAACTGCATTCTTTTTCTCTGCAACACTCCTATTAACTTTTTCAAATGTATACACAAATGAAGAATCAATAATTGAACCTTTATATACACAAGAAGTGGCTAATTCCATAAATGACATAAAAAAAGTTGACTATTTATCAAACCGAATTTTATTGCAAAAAGCAGTATCTAAAAATATTTCTACGTCTTCAATAGCATCGTTAATATACAGTACTAAGAAGAACAATTCATTAGAAGGTAATTACAATTTAAAAACTGAATTTAAAACAAAAAAAGAAAGACAACTTATTGCTTCAGAGTCTTTAACTACTTACAAAGGGTTGTTTAACTTGGATAAAACATCATTACAAAAAACAGGCAACGAAGGTATCAATTCCTCTTTTGATGAATATGCTCCAGTAATTAGCAAAGATGGTTCTTATATGTTTTTCACTTCTAGAAGACCTATAACAAATAAAGAAATTCGAAAGGGTCAAGGAAAAGAACGCATCTATTACTCAGAGACAAATGCAACAGGCTGGACAAATGCTAAATTATTGGGAAGCTCTATAAATTCCGAAAACAACTTCAACTCCGCAGTTTCACTTTCAAAAGATGGGGAAAGTTTATTCATATACCGAGATGATCGTTTTGGAAATGGAGATTTATACGAATCTAAGCTAAGCGAATTCAAATGGAGTACACCTAAAATACTTCCTTCTCCTATAAATAGTGAGTTTCACGAATCTACTTTAAGTTTATCGTCTGATGGCAAAACACTTTACTTCACGAGTAATCGAGATAATGGAGTTGGCGGAATGGATATCTGGTATACCAAAAAAAATAAAGCAGGAATGTGGGGTGATGCTAAAAATCTAGGACCTGCAATAAACACTAAAAATGACGAAGAAGGAGTATTTATTCATCCTGATGGAAAAACGCTGTATTTTAGTTCTCGTGGCCATGAAGGCATAGGTGGTTATGATATTTATTATACAACATTAGAAGATGGGAAATGGTCTGAACCTGATAATTTAGGTCCAGAAATTAACACTAAAAACGATGATGTATATTTTGTTATACAAGAAAATGGAACAGACGCCTATTATACCTCTGTAGATCCAAAGACCCCTGAAAAGAAAGATATATTTAAAATAAAATACAATCACGATTTTTATAGTAAAAGAATTTCTAAAACCCAGTCGCTGTTAGAAGGTGTTGTACTTACAAAAACAGATAAGAATCCTATTGAAGCTAAAGTAGAGATTTATGAGAGCGATAGTCATAGGCTTATTTCAATCTTGGAAACTGATAATGAAACAGGAGGTTTTTCTATTCCTCTGCCTATTGGTAAGAATTACCTTATCAATATTTATGCTGAAGGGTATTTATATTACACAGAAAAGATCATTAGCAATTTAGCAGAAAACAATCAGGCAATAACTAAAACGATTCTTCTCGACCAGTTAAAAAACAACACACAATTTATTTTGAAAGAATATAATATAAACAAAAATTCTTTTGACCGAACATTTCAAACTTCACTTGATCAACTCTATCGATTATTGATTGAAAATCCTGAATTAAAAATCCAACTTTCACTAGAAACTAATTCTACTAAAGATTCAGGTAACGAAAGTCGGCAAAACATTATTAATGAGTCTATCAATTATTTAAAATTGAAAGGAATTAATAAAAACAGAATAAATGGACTAGTTGTTTTGGATGTTAATGCTCAAGCACCGAAAGCTAAAACTTCTAATTTACTCGTAACTATTAAATAGAACATAAAACTCGATAAGATAAAAACTTTAAAACATTAACTGTATTATTCAACAATTACAACACCTTAATTACGCAAGACGTTTCGGTATTTTAAGAAGAAAACACTGTGTATAAAAAGATTACACACAGTGTTTCAATATAAATATTTTCACTTATTTTAGTGGTATCAAAGTCACAAAACAGTTTAAATATTTACAATGATAAAAGTACAAAATTATGAGAAGTCTGTAAGTCCTTTTTCAGGAATATCTTTTGTTAATGAATCCTTTAACAAAATAGGCTTGTCAAGATTAATAGACTCAGAACCAGGTTAAAGAGTTAAATACGCTGGTTATTCTTACAGTGAAATCATCAGGAATTTAACCAACGTATTCTTAAGTGGAGGTAATGTTATTGAGGATGTTAGCTTTCATTTAGGCACACATTTAAAGGAAATCCCCAATAACACTGTTCCTAGCCCTGATACGATACAAAGAGGTCTCAAGGAATTAACCACAGAAAACATTGTTCATCAATCAAATAACAGCAAATAAAAAGTATGATGCTAAACGTACATACAAAAATAACAAAGGTTACTACCCAGGTCTAGCAACGATTGGCGAGAATATTGTTTATATTAAAAACCGAGACGGAAATGCCAATGTAAAGTTTAAGCAATTTAACGAGGATAATAATTACCGTTTGGTAATTATGCGTGAAAAAACTACGAACAATCAGATATAAGTTTTTTATTTTCTGAAATTAGAGAAACTTCTAGACACCAATATAAAAAAATACAATTTCAAAAGCGGTTAGACAAGCGAAATCGTATTTTATTCCTCATATCTGTCTCAAAATAAACTCAAAACACATTGTTTGATAGAAATTCTGTGGAATTTAATTAACTTGCGGATTTAAGGCAACACCATTAAAAATTATTTTATTTATTTTGTCATTAAAATACTATACATTGAAAAACCTCTTGTTTATTATATCGCTTATTATCCTCCCCTTCATAGGTTATTCTCAAGCCCGTTTGGTTTTGAATAACGATGGCTATATTAATATTGAAGATAAAGCATTTTTGGTAATTGCTAACGGTTATACCAATGCAATTGAAGTTACCCCGACTGGAGGGAATATAATTTCTGAAGGCGAAGAAAATGTTATAAAGTGGAATATTAAAGACAATACTGGAAACTACATTGTCCCTTATACAAATCCGAGTGATGTAAAAATCCCATTAGAGGTAAATATTACAGATGCTGGAAATGCAGGTGGAAGTTTTATCTTATCTACCTACCGAACTGGCTCTGATAATTTACCATTTCCAGTAGATGTTACAAATTTGAATTCACTTACTCTTGGAGCAAGTGGTGCTTCTTTATTTGTTATAGATAGATTTTGGAAAATAGATTATAACTCTTACACAACAAAACCTGGCGCAGAACTTAGCTTTAGTTATGATTACGCTAACGAAGGAACTGGCAACAACACTATTGATGAAGCTAGCTTACAAGCGCAACGTTTTAATGAATTCCTATCAGACTGGGAACTTATATTGTTTGGATGGGCTAATATTACAAACAAAAAAGTTGAGAATGTTACGGTTTATCCTAATGCTTCCCATAAGGATTGGACATTGGTACAAGGCTCTTCTGCTTTACCAATTACACTATTATACTTTGAGTCTGATTGTGAAAATGGACAAACCCTATTGAATTGGTCAACTGCTTCTGAGAACGATAATGATTACTTTGTGATTGATAAAAGTACAGATGGATATAACTTTCATCAAATTGCAACTGTACAAGGTGCTGGTAATAGCAATGCGTTAATTAATTACTCTTATAGAGACAAGACACCAAACGTTTCAATAGTTTACTACCGATTAAAACAAGTTAATTTTAGTGGTAAGCAACAGTCTTTTAATATAATTTCCGCAAACTGTTCTTATGATAATAACTTTATTGTTAACCAAGAGTTGTTTGGCGATAATTCTCTAAATTTTAATATCCACACCTCTACTGACGAATCACTAAGCATTTCTCTAAATGATTATAGCGGAAGACAAATTGCAAGTAAAACAACAATGGTAAAAGAAGGTAGTAATCAAATTGAAATGAATGATTTACATTTAGTAAGAGGGATTTATCTATTAAATATAGTTGGTGAGAGAAACCATTACGCTGCTAAACTATTTAAGAAGTAGGTAGAAAAATGGTGGAAGGTTCCTAACTTTATCATAATAATAATACCAACAAATTAAACCAACAAGTAATATTACTAAAGTGTCTGGTCTGAAACAGGCAATTTTTATTCCTGATTTTATCGGGATGAGAGGTATTTATTCAATCATAATAATTTTTTAAGGTTTTTCCCGATTTCTCGGGACAGGCTATGAGCTTGCTTTGCTGCGGTTTGTTTTTCTTTCTTTAGGAGATGCCATAGCATCAGCCGACGAGAAAAAAAAGTAA
>Ga0307937_1000268_pt1 | contig 34067 bp, 29 predicted proteins | sample OrgLakmetagenom3_FD_201814 | JGI IMG/M metagenome (GOLD analysis project Ga0307937, IMG submission 201814) | Saline water microbial communities from Organic Lake, Antarctica - #3 | ecosystem: Environmental > Aquatic > Non-marine Saline and Alkaline > Saline | place: Antarctica: Organic Lake...
AGCCTGTCCCGAGAAATCGGGAAAAACCTTAAAAAATTATTATGATTGAATAAATATTTCTCAAAATTTATACAATTTATAAAAATCGTCTGTTTCCGACCAGACACTATTTAGAAGAAATGCAGAAAAAAGATCTAATGTATGGAATCATCAATTTTGGCAGCATGGTAGCCCCCAATAGAAATCTGGAGTAATCATATTATTGCTCGAAAGATTAATTACATCCACAACAGTACTAACAGACAAGGCTTTGTTTCTAAAGCTGAAGACTATGTTCATAGCAGCGCTTCCGATTATGTTGGTGAAAAAGGGCCTTTGGATGGTGTAGTTGTTTTTAAATGGGCTTATAACGAGGTTTAGACTTTGTATAAATGTTTTTTTTGTATAGTTACCACGAGGCAAAACCTTGCAGTAACTATACCTTCGAGCTAAAGTTTATGTTTTAGTAACTAAAACTTAGTTCGATTAGGAAGAAAATAGGATTGAAAAAAGGAGGATGAAAAACAATAGCGCTAATGCGCTATTGTTTTTCATCCTCCTTTTTTCATATATGCAACCAAAAATAAAGTTACCGCGAGATATAATCTCGTGATAACTTTATTTTATCTCTTGGTAAAAAATCAGATACCACAAAATTTTATATTGTGTTTTGATTTTTATCAACCAGCCCCGCATTTATCCCTTGGCCTTGTTTTGTTCTAAGTTATTCAACCAAAAAAGGCAGGCACTACTCAGGGCAAACGCATTTAAAAACCTAACACCTTCAATAGGCAATTTTCATCCCACCCAGCCATTTTTCTTTTTGACTTAATGCCCAGTTTGCTTGAGGATTCATTCTTAGCTAAATTAAGTGCTATCTTGTTTATCAAAGAAAAGTTTTGCGAAGCATTCATAAATCTTTTTCTATCAAAATCCTCACCAAAAGCAACGTCTAGAGACCAATGTAGTTTATTTTCAATAGCCCAATGACTTCTGATAATATATTGAAATTCTTCTGCTGATTTATCAAGAGAGGAAATATAATATCGACAAGATTCTTCAACTTTGTCTTTATTCTTAAACTCTCTTTTACTTTCAATTCTTATAATTGAAGTCATTGAAGGCCAATCTGTGTGAGAACTTACCAAATCAAAGTTTTTAATAACACTACAAATTCTCGTTTCTATCCTACCATGTCCATAATCAATATCATGGTAAACCTTCTCAACAGGTGAGAATCTAAATTCATCAAGAACTTCTCTTAATAATTTGGGTTGGTTTTCTTTAAGTCCCAAAACGTAATTTGCTTTTCGCTTAATGATAGTTTTTGCAATTTTCTTTTGGCAGCCCATTGCATCAATTGTTATAGTAGATCCTTCGACCGCTAAACTTTCTATCAAAGTCGGTATCGCTGTAATTTCGTTTGATTTTTCCTCAACTTTAACTTGTCCTAGCGCTAGGTTATTTATGGATGCCCAAGCGCTTACCATATGGATAGGGGACTTTCCATTCACTTTTGCTCCGCGAATTGTTTTACCATCAATAGAAATAATATCACCTGTTTCTACTATTAAAGAAGAGACCCAGTTCCTAAAACATTCCTCAAATTTATCTGGACATATGGAACTAATCACTCGATTAAATGTGTCATGAGAAGGTATACCATTTGATAAGGTTAAAAAAGATGATAACCACTCAAACTTAATTTTACCATATAATTGAACCTCCTCCCAAGAGTCAGCTCCGCAAATAACACTGCAAATTGCAATAGCTACTATATCTAACAACTCATGTTGTTTGTTCCCAGAAGCTCTTCTATTGTCTTCTAACGGCTCGAAAAAATCTATCACTCTTGCCTTTTTCATATCCCTATATACATCTGATTATCAGACAAATATAACGATTTTAAGAATTGAATCAAAGAGTTAATCGACTTATTTATAGCTAGTTAATAACATTTCTATGTGTGTAAAAGTTAAATTCGTTTGCCCTGCGGCACTACTGCCGACCTCCTTAATATATCATCAAATTAACTATTACAATTTGAAAGCAGTCTTAATCTGATCCACAAAGTCCAACTTCTCCCACGTAAAGAATTCAACTTCTAAAGTTTCTTTTCTTCCAGCGTTTTCAAAAGTTACGATTTTAATTTCTGGTTTTCTTCCCATGTGACCGTATGCCGCAGCTGGTCCATAGATTGGGTTTCTTAATTTCAAACGTTTTTCAATTGCAGCTGGGCGCATGTCAAACATTTTTGAAATCTCACGAGCGATATCACCATCTGTCATATCCACTTTAGAAGTTCCATAAGTGTTTACGTATAATCCCATTGGTTCTGCAACACCAATTGCGTAAGAAACTTGTACAAGTATTTCATCACACAATCCAGCAGCTACAATATTTTTAGCGATGTGGCGTGTAGCGTAAGCTCCAGAGCGATCCACTTTTGATGGATCTTTTCCTGAAAATGCACCGCCACCGTGAGCACCTTTTCCTCCGTAAGTATCAACGATAATTTTCCTACCTGTTAACCCTGAATCTCCGTGAGGACCACCAATAACAAATTTACCTGTTGGATTAATGTGGTACTTAATATTACCATCAAACAATTTTTCAATTGAAGGATTGTTTATTTTCTTAATCAAGCGTGGAATCAAAATCTCTTTGATGTCCTTATTGATTTTATCCAACATTACTTTCTCGTCTGCATCAAATTCATCATGCTGCGTTGACAGAACGATGGCATCAATTCTTTGTGGTTTATTATCATCACTGTATTCGATAGTCACCTGTGCTTTCGCATCTGGACGTAAATAAGTAATTTCTTTTTCTTCCCTTCTTAGTTCCGCTAACTCCATCAATAAACGATGAGATAAATCAAGTGCCAAAGGCATATAATCTTCTGTTTCATTTGTTGCATAACCAAACATCATTCCTTGGTCACCTGCTCCTTGATCTTCTGGATTACCTCGGTCTACACCACGGTTAATATCTTCTGACTGTTCATGAATTGCAGAAATTACTCCACAAGATTTAGCATCAAACTGATACTCGCTTTTGTTGTAACCAATGCGTTCAATTGTATCTCTGGCAATCTTCTGAACATCAAGATAAATGTTAGAATTCACCTCTCCTGCTAAAACAACGAGCCCTGTTGTTACAAGTGTTTCACAAGCAACTTTTGAATTTTTATCAAAAGCTAAAAAATGATCTATTAAATCGTCGGATATTTGATCCGCTACTTTATCTGGGTGTCCTTCTGATACTGACTCGGACGTAAATAAATATGACATGTTTAAATATTTTCTGAATTAGAACTCCCAAAAATAGCAATACTTCCCCAAATTGACTCTAATTTTAGCAGAATTAAATGCGATTAATTAAAAAACCTTATTCTTGCAAAACGAACTAAAAAATATGGCCAAATTTCTTCACATTGAAACCTCAACGAAAGTATGCTCAGTCGCTATTTCTAAAAACGGGCAATTAATTGACTTATTAGAAGAAAGTTCTGATGCTTACATTCACTCCGAACGCCTCACAGTTTTCATTGATCAAATCTGTAAGAAAAACGATTGGAAACTGAATGAATTGGGTGCAATTGTTGTTACTAGCGGACCTGGATCATACACTGGATTGCGCATAGGAGTTTCAACTGCGAAAGGATTATGTTATGCATTAAGTATTCCGATGATTGCGGTAAACACATTAGAAAGCATTGCCTATTTAGCACGAAAGAAACATCCAAATTCATCGATTTGTGCAATGATAGATGCACGAAGAATGGAGGTGTTTTCAACGATTTTTGATGCAGATTTTAAAGTGATCAAAAGTCTTTCAGCTGACATCTTAGAAGAAGAAACTTACGAAAAATATTTGCCAATTGTTGTGTGTGGAGATGGAGCAAGTAAAACCAAAGAAATTTGGAATAACCGTGATGTAATTATTGATGAATCTATTGTTTCAAGTGCCGCTGGACAAGTGGAAATTGCTTTCGAAAAATACACTAATGAAGAGTTTGAAGATGTAGCTTATTTCGAACCGAAGTATTTGAAAGATTTTGTAGTTACTCCATCGAAGAAAAAGCTTTTTTAATTGAGAATTGACAATTAATAATTGTTTGACTCAATGGAACGCGGATGACGCGGATCTTCGAACGCTGTCCAGCACAGCTGTCGGGATAAAACGGATTTTTTGATATGCAAGTCAATCTTATTTAAAGAAACACAATTAACTTCATTGAGAGCTCAGTCGTTCGTAATTAAAACATTCGTAATTCGTAATTACTTTAAGAATGAATCGCCGGTCTCAATTTCATAAATCCAGCAAATGCAAAACCAACCACCAATGTCAAATCTGCACAATGATAAATCCAAAATTGATCCTCTAGTTCCATAAAACTGGCTCTATTTTCAACGGTTTGAATAACGAAATACAAATGAATTATCCAACCCGGAAAAAAGGATGAAACACTAGATATTACGAATGAATTAAAAGCATCTTTCTTTTCTTGAACTGATGAAATAGTACTTCTGTCCAGTGTTGCTAGCATAGCAATTGTGACAATTAACAAAACTAAATACACCAATTTCAAATAAGCAGGGAATTCATAATAAAATACAGTATTTGTGAAATAAGTTATAATTTGTTCAGACGTTTGATCAACGAACAACAGGAACAAACCAAAAACAAGCACAAGCAAAAGACCTATACGGTACTCTTTTTTAAATAGGAAACCCAAATTTTCTAAGTTTTACGTTTTTTCTTCTTCGCAGCTGGAAAAAGAACATTGTTTAAAATCAAACGGTAACCAGGTGAATTAGGATGCAAACTCAAATCAGTATGCGGATCTCCTACCCTATGCTGATAATCTTCTGGATCATGTCCACCATAAAAAGTCCATGTCCCTAGTCCTAATTCTCCATGCACATACTTCACTGTTTCAATTGCTTTAGATTCTCCCATAATGGTAACAGAGGGCTTGATAAAGTCTTTCACAAAATCAGTTGTTTGACCATAGAAATTCTTGATAATTGAAGTGTGATTTTGCGATAACATCGTTGGCACAACATCCCACTTTGCTGAAAATTCAAACAATGTAAATATGTCGTCTTTTTCAGAAACCTTTCGGTGTCTATTTGTCCCATCAATTGTAGAATACTCGTATTCCATCGGATTTTCAATGATTTCATAGTTTTCAAAGGCCAAGGATTTTTCAAAATCTAACTTCGATTTATAATTCGGATCCATTCCATCTCCGTCAAACATGTTTTCAACAATATCCGTTTCATGAGCTGCCAATCCAATATCAAAACTATCGGTCCCACTGCACATTGTAAATAGGAAACCGCCTGAGAAAACATAATTTTTAATGGTTTCGGCAACGGCTAATTTCATCTCCGAAACTTTACCAAATCCTAATTTTTTTGCACTTGCTTCTAATCTAGCAACTTGTTCGCGGTACCAAGGCGCATTTCGATATGCTGCATAAAACTTACCATATTGACCCGTAAAATCTTCATGGTGCAAATGGAGCCAATCGTACTCTTTTAGCCCTCCTGCAATTACAGTACTGTCATAAACTTTATCATAAGGTATTTCAGCATACTCCATCACCAAGGTTACAGCATCATCCCAAGGTTGTTTACCACCAGGAGTATAAACTGCAATTTTTGGAGCGACTTCCAATTGCACAACCTCTTGATTCACTTCAGGAGAAGAAATATTTCGTTTAATTGTATTGACTTGACCATCGGCAACAATTTCGTAACTGACTCCCCTGATTACTAATTCATTTTCAATAGCGGATAAATGCGGTAATAAAAAAGAACCTCCGCGATAATTCAGCAACCATTCCATAGTCACGTCATTTTCCAGAACAAAATAAGCAATTCCATAGGCTTTTAAGTGGTTGGCTTGTGTTTTATCCATAGGCACTAAAATTTGGGATGCATATAATTGCGAACCCAATAAAAGTGCTAATAATGTTGTTAAAATATACCGCATAATGATTTTTTTTACATCGTTTTAAGCTTAAAATATTCGACATTGCTTTTTAAAACTAGATAGAACAAAGTAATTAAAAAATTACTGACTCAGCAATTAAAATGGAGCTTCATCCGAATCATTCTCTGAAATATCGAAATCATCATCGTCGATATCATCCATTCTACTAGAAATAACCATACGGTTCTCCACTTCTGAGGTGTCGAAATCGTGCCCAACAGGCAATGTTCCAGGCTGTTGATTATCATCGTCTATTCCGAAAGATTCAACGTTATCAAATTTCGCAAACTTTCCAATAAACCTCAACCTCACCGTATCTGTAGAACCATTTCTGTGTTTCGCTATGATAATATCTCCCATTCCTTGTGTTGGACCTTTATCATCTTCCAATAAACCGTAATATTCAGCACGGTAAATAAACGAAACGATATCGGCATCCTGCTCAATCGCTCCCGATTCACGTAAATCGGAAAGAATCGGTCTTTTATCTCCACCACGTTGTTCAACAGAACGACTTAGCTGAGACAAAGCAATAACTGGAATATTTAATTCTTTAGCAATTTCTTTTATCGATCGAGAAATTTGTGAAATCTCTTGCTCTCGATTTCCTCCACCTTTATTTGTTCCAGCGGTCATCAACTGAAGGTAGTCAATAATCACCAATTCAATATTGTGCTTTTGTTTCATTCGACGGCACTTTGCACGGAGTTCAAAAATTGAAATCCCTGGTGTATCGTCAATGTAAATTGGAGCTTTAGATAAACGTGCAATTTTTGTATGAATCATTTGAAATTCATGGTCCTCAATATTTCCTTTTCTTAATTTTTCAGCATCGATTTGGGCTTCTGAAGAAATCAAACGTTTTACCAATTGAACACTTGACATCTCCAACGAGAAAAACGCAACACCCATATTATAATCAACCGCTGTATTTCGTGCCATTGACAAAACGAAAGCTGTTTTACCCATCGCAGGACGCGCTGCAATTACAATCATGTCTGAACGCTGCCAACCTGAAGTCATGCGGTCCAAATCTTTAAATCCAGATGGAACTCCAGAAACACCATCCTTATTACCTCGGGCACTTTCAATTTCTTCAATTGCGCCTTTCATGGCAGTTTGCATGGTGTCGTAGCTCTTCTTCATATTGTTTTGAGCTATTGCAAACAGTTCTTCCTCGGCTTTAGAAAGCACACCAAAAACGTCTTTGGTTTCATCGTATGCTTCTTTTAAAATTTCACTAGAAATTCCAATTATTTCACGTTGGATATTTTTCAATAATAATTCTACTGTGGTGTTCAACATGGGCAGCAGAAGCAACTTTATTTGTTAGTGTGGACAAATAATAAGCACCTCCCGCCTTTTCCAAACTTCCCAATTTACGTAATTGTTCAGTAACTGTTAGCAAGTCAATTGGAGTTGTTGTAGTATACAATTCTGACATTGCTTCAAAAATAGCCTGATGCTTAGGGTCATAGAAAGCATCCTTTGTACGCAGAATATCAATCACGTTATTCATGGCAGTCCCATCAATCATCATGGCACCCAAAACAGCTTGCTCTAAATCGGTCGCTTGAGGCGGTATTCGTCCAACATCCATAGGACTTTTGCTTGTGCGTGTACTTCTAACAACACTCGTTTTTCCATCTTTCTTGTCCTGCTTCTCCATATTGCAAATATATTTAAAACCAATTCGATTCTCGGTTTTAATGTCATCATCTTTTAATATTGTGTAAAACTCTATAATGGTGGATAACTTTTATTCGCCTAGAGCCTTGATTAGCGCTTTTACTTAATTATTTTTTTCTCCAAAACAATCATTAGTTTTGCACAAACAAAGTTATGATATACAACTTCTATAAAAGAAAGTAAAAAAAATTCATTTCTTAAATACGATAATCATGAAGCGAGAAATAATTACCACTAAAGATGGATCAAAATCAATATATATTCCAGAAATATATGAAAATTACCATTCTACTCATGGCGCGCTTCAAGAATCGTTGCATGTTTTCATCAAAAGTGGCTGGGATGAAGTAAAAACGAATTCATGTAATATCTTAGAAATTGGCTTTGGTACTGGACTGAATGCAATTATCACTTTAATAGCTGGAAGAAATGAAAATAAAACTGTTCACTACACAGGTTTAGATGCATATCCCGTTACAATGGAAGAAGTTGAGCTTTTAAAATATGATGAATTAGAAGGAATTATTCCGTTTAGTGAATCTTTTCAAAAACTTCATTTAGCGAAGTGGGAAGAAACTATAGAAATCAATGAACAGTTTACCTTAATGAAGATTAAACAAAAAATGGAAGATTTTATTCCCGAAAAAGGAGTTTACGACCTTGTCTATTTTGATGCATTTGGTCCACGCGCTCAACCTTTCATGTGGACAATTGAAGTTTTACAAAAAATGTATGACGCTTTATCAACCAATGGTATTTTTGTTACGTATTGTGCTAAAGGAGATGTTCGCAGAAATTTAATGAGTCTTGGATTTAAGGTGGAGAAAATTCCAGGACCACCAGGAAAAAGAGAAATGCTTCGTGCCAGAAAAATTGAGCCTTCTCCATTGAGTGAAACGTAGAATTCAAATATGCTTCTGCGTAAAATGTGAACTTTTAGAATATAGAATTGACTACCTTTGTCTAGCTAATTGAAGAAAATTATGATTAAAAACACTGTTTTATATACCTTTTTAGGACTCGGATTATTGTTTTCATGCACATCAAAAGATGAATCAGATGGCCAACAGTTCTTTGTGAAAGAAGAAGTTAAGACTGAAAGAAATGAATTTCATGAAATCACAGATAGTTTGGAGAAAAATCCAAATGACATCAATCTTTTAATTAGACAAGGGAATATTTGCAAGGATAATCTAAACTTTGCTTGCGCCTTAAACGCCGGAGCAAAAGCATTTAGAATTGATTCGACCAATATAAAAGCACGTCAACTTTATGCTTGGACGCTAATTAATAAACCAGAAACGCCTATTTCAGATATTGAAGGAGCTAAAAGGCATTATCAGTATATTCTATCACTGCAACCAAAAGACCCGCAAACATTGGTAGAGTTGGCAAACACTTATTCATTAACAGGTGATTTTAAAACAGCTATTAAATACATTAACGATGCGTTAAGAATTGACGAGCGTTATCGTGATGGATATGTTTTGAAAGGCTCAATATACAAAACATTAGAGAAAAATGATTTGGCACTTTCAAGTTATCAAACAGCGCTTCAAGTTGACCCTGATTTTTTCATTGGGCACTTAAACACAGGGTGGTTATTAACGGCTATGGAAAACCATAAGTTAGCACTTGAATATTACGCAAACGCTGTTGATTTAAAACCAAAAAATATAAATGCAATTTATGGAGTAGCAAAAAGTTATCAGGATTTAGAGGAGTACGAATCTGCTTTAAAAGAATACAGAAAAATAAAAAATATTCAGCCTGAATTCTATATCGCTGATTTCAATCAAGCGTACATTAAACAGTATTATCAAAAGGAATTGGATAGTGCAGCCTATTTCTATGAACAAGCATTACGTATTCATCCAGAATACCCATCAGCATGGTATCAACTAGGAGAAACTTACTTTGTGCAAGATAGATTTTCAGAAGCAGCTAGAGCTTTCTCAGAAGCGTTGAAAATAGATAAAGATTTTTTACCAGCGAAAGAAGCTGCTCAAAAACTACGCAATAAATATTAGATTCAAATGAATCGTTTAAAACTAGTAAATGCAATTGGAGAGGCAGTAATCCCAATAATGGGTCTGCTTTTTTTCGATTGGGGAATTTACTTTATACTCTTGTTTTACTTTATTGATTTTATAGCAACTGAAGTTTTCGTCTATATCAAGGTCAATAAAATCATTCAATTTCAGAAAATTAGATTTCCTTTTTCAACAAGGTATGGTCGCTTAATATTCAATTCTGTCTTGATGCTGCTGGTAATTATAATTTCCCATTTTGCGATTTTCTTTATTGTTCCTTCTATTAATTTTTCAAACCAAATTATAGAATTCCTAAGTTATGAAGAAGCCGGTATTCCGATACCACAAGGATATATTCTACTGCCATTGGTTATTTTTGGAAATTATCAGCAATACAAAACAATGTTTATCAAAACTGGATTCTATCAAAAGTACGCATGGAAAAATTTGATTTTCTCCAGAAGAAAAGCACTTTACATTGCATTAGCGGGAGCTGTATTGGCAATTCTTATCGCAAATTTAGTTGCACTTCCAAGTTTTATTTATATAGTAATTATCGTTGGGGTGAAGTTTTATGTGGATGTGAAAATGTGATCTGGAAAAAAATGTAAAACGCATGGAAACGTTTAATTATATAATGGGAAAGGACCTAATTAATGGTGAAATACGCAGGGACGTAATTAATGGTAAAACGCTGGTACGCGTTAAATTTTAAAATGTAGGTACGCGATAAATTTTAAAACATAGGTACGCGATAAATCGCGTACCTACATTTTAAAAATATTATAAATGATTTACTTCCATGTTTCTTCTTCATTATATAAACGAGGTGGATCTATTTTTTTCTCTTTGAATACAATCCCGTAATCTTCTAATTCGTTTAAAATAGGATTGTAAACTTCTCGGTGCGTTGGGATAACAACTCCTTTCAATTGAATTGTTTCATTTAAAATTTTCTTCACGCAAATACCAAGTGGCAGACCAACGGTGTTACTCATTGAAGTAAAAGTTTGATCTTCTCCAATATTTACCATTTCAGAAGTGATTTCTTTCAGTTGCCCCTTCAAGAGGTAAACAAACTTATGATACATCACAATCATGTCCTTATCATCTGGTTTCAATTCCCATTTCTCTTCCAGAATCTTTTGCAGCATTTGTGCTGGAGTAGCATTCTTAAGACCAATTTTCTCCTTATTATCAAAAATACCCAGCCAAACTAGTTTGTCCCATAAAGAATCATCAAGATCAATTTTCACGTAATGACGCAGCTTCAACTCTACTGAATCGCTGTGATTATAAGGCAAGAATGAATTAATAAAATCACGTTTGGTCATGTTTTCACTTCCCTCTAAGGTATAGGTATCATCTGTTGCCCCTAGTTGAACGAAAACATCCCAAGCTCTAGAGAAACCAACTCTTCTCAAAGTTCCACGGTAAATTGTTGGAATTCCTTCCAAGCCATATAGTTCACGGTACATCAATGAGTTTCTATTCGCATATCCTTCAAAACGACCATATCCTTCAATATCGATAATTTCTGTACGACGGAATAATTTATAATAAGGAATGTATTTGTAAAGCCCTTCTTGAATAAATTGTGCTGTTCCACCTTGACCCGCTAAAACTACATTTCTTGGATTCCAAGTAAATTTATAATTCCAAGGATTATCATCACTTTCAGGGGCAACTAAACCACCTGTAAAAGATTCAAATATATTCATTTCACCACCTTCGTCTCTGATTGAATCAATTACACGCATTGCGCTCATATGATCAATTCCAGGATCAACTCCAATTTCGTTCATGATGATGATTCCAGCTTCTTTTGCCTCATCATTCAGGGCTTTCATTTCTGGAGAAACGTAAGAAGGTGTGATCAAATTTTTCTTCATTTGAATACAGTCCTTTGCAACATCAACATGGAAGCGTGCAGGAAGCATACTGATTACGATATCCGCTTTTTCAATTTCTGATCGCCTTTCGGCTGGATCCAGAGCATTAAAGACCATTGCTTCAGCATATTTTGATCCATTGATTTTTTCTTCAATTTCTGCTTTGTTTTGATCTACGATTGTCAATTGCCATTGTTCCTTCTCCGCATTTTGGAGTAGATAACGTATTAGTGAGGAAGCTGACAACCCTGCTCCTAATATTAAAATATTTTTCATTATTTGAATTGATTTATTGCATGCTTTACATATGTACTATAAAATTGCTAAAACCAGCATGCATTTTTGATTTCTATTTTTACAAAAAAACTGAATTTTGTAAACTATCACAAGTTTTATGGTACTTATATATAAAAGAAAAAACGCCCACTGCTACGGCGGGCGTTTTAAATTAACTTACGATTTGCGCTCTTAAGTTAAAAAGTCATGCTAAACTTCAAGCTTACAGTAGTTCCGATTCCTAATGATTGAAAAACTTGATCTTGGGCTCCGAAAGACTTATACACTGATTCTCTCTTGTCATTAAGTAAATTAGATACTTTCAAACCTACTTTCATATTTTCTTTGCGACCTAATTTCTTTGATGCATTTAAATTCAAACTGTGAAAAGGAACTGTATAAATATCTGGACGATCCACAATTCCAGCGAATTCTAATGTTTGACCTTGCATATTATAGAACACTGCCGCTTCAAGATTCCTGAAGAAACCTCTTTCTGAACCGTTAAACATAAACCCTGCGTTCACTATATAAGGTGCCTGACCTGCCATGTCTCTGAATTCTTTAACTATTTGTCCTTTACGTGCGTTGGCAACACGACTTTCGTATTCGGTGCGACTCAATTCAATTCTAGAACTTGTCAAAGTGTAATTCACACTTAAACTAAAGTTTTGCAGTCGTTCAGTGATAAAGTTCAATGATTGTCTTAATTCTATTTCACCTCCAATAACTTCTCCATTCCCCACGTTTCTTGGTTGAAATGCTCCAGCTTGCGTTGCGAATTGAATAATCTCAATTGGATTAATGAATTTTTTATAGAATCCACTTACCGAAATAATCTGTGAAGGTGATGGGTAAATTTCCCATCTTGCATCAAAATTGTGAATGTCGGTACTTACCAAGTTACCATCCCAATAAACAATACCTTGTCCATCATCTGCATCGCGGAATAAACCCCCGATAAATGTTCTACCTGCTAATGGGTCAAATATTTCAGCATAAGACAATTCTTTAAAAGATGGACGTGCTGTTGTTTTACCATAAGCTAAACGAATATTTTGTTTTTCAGTTACTGCATACACAAGGTTTAACGATGGGAAAAGACCAAGATTTTGAAGTACTTTGTCATTATTCAAAACATTAGTACCCAACTGATCTTGACCTGTATAACGCTGCGTATAATATTCTGAGCGAATACCAATAATTGCTTTAAAATTTTGAATTGGGCTGAACTGCGTTGAAACATATCCAGCAATGTTATTCACACTAGCATCAAATTCATTCGGATTGTTTGGAACAAACGAAGCATCAAATGTAGTACCCGTTCCAGCACTCCCAGTATTCCCCCAAAGGTTATCTTGTTCAAATAGTTCGTCAGGATTCCCCTCAAGACCTAGGTTATCCACATCACGAATATTCAACATGAACGTACGAATATTAAATGCGCGATCTTTATAAGTATAAGCACTTCCAAACTTCAAATCAGCATCTCTACCCCATAATTTAAAATCTTTATTGGCATTTAACTGACCCGCAAGGTTACGTTCCTTAAGATCTCTCCATATCCTTTCAGGAAAACCTGATTCTGATGATATCGTAAATTTATCTCCACGGTCTTCATAGCGTGTAAAGCGAATATCTGGATCTTCAATAGATGAATATGTTGGTGCAACTCTCCAGTCCCATGACCAACCAGTCTCTTGAAAATTGTATGCACCTGATAATTGAGCGGTTGTTAAAGAACGTTGACTATATTCTAAATTGTGTTGGAAACCATAGAAGATAGCACCTTGATCTTCATTGTAAAAATCAAAAATACCAGCTTTAGACTCACCATTTTGTAAATGCATAACATGTAAAGTGTAATTGGCTGTATTTGATCTCAAACCAATTGCTGCCATAGCGCTTGCAAAGACATTATTTACTCCATAGTCTCCTTCTTGAATTTCTCTTACCTCCATTTCGTTAACCGATGGGTCTGCAGAAAGTCCATATCTACCAAACTTCGCATCTTCATAATAAGAAGTGCTGTTTTTGTATGAGAAAACTACATTATAACCTAATTTATAATTTTTAAGTTTACGTTGATCACCCACTGTGGCAGATAAAGAAAGATCCATTAAACTAGACGTTCGCATAGCTGAAAGATTAGGATTGAAATTCCCTAAGATTTCTTTGTAACGCTCTGCATCTCTCCCATTTGGATTTCCAACAACTTCACCAAACTGAGGGATATTATTTATTGCTGGAATTTCACGGGTACCATCGTCAAAACCTAAGAAATCCATCTGACCTCCTTCGTAAGAAAGGTAATCATTTCTCAGGTGATAATTTGGATTATATGCTGTCCCTACCGAGAAAGAACGTGTCTTCTCTGTTGGAAAACTTTTTAGTTTTATATCAATTATCCCACCTGTAAAGTCAGCTGGTAAATTGGCAAGGAATGATTTATTGACAATAAGATTATCAATCATACCCGTTGGAAAAATATCCATTTGAATCGTGTTTCGATCCGGATCCAATCCAGGTATGTCCATTCCGTTAAGTACTGTTTTATTGTAACGATCTCCTAAACCACGGATGTAAATATATTTCCCATCTAATAGAGAAACTCCAGGAACCCTCTTCATTGCAGAAGCGGCATCTGAATCTCCACTTTTACTGATACTTGCAGCAGAAACGCCGTCAATCATATTAGCAGAGTTCTTTTTTAATGCAAGAACAGCTACATCAGTATTTGTTTTACGTTTGGCTGTAATAGTAACGTCTTCAAAGTCTTTTATTTTAGCTTCTCCGAGAATGAAATCTTCAAGAACAATCATTTCGTTCACTTTTACACCAACATCATTGACACGTATAGTATCATAAGAAATGAAGGTTATAACGAGATTATAGCTTCCTGGTGCTATAGAAATGTCATATTTACCGTCTATATCGGTATATGCTCCATTTTTCTCATTTTCAACTTTAATTTTTACACCTGGTATATATTCCCTGGTGTTTGCATCAATTACTCCCCCTGTAATGTTTCCATTTTGTCCAAATAGTGTAGCAGCTAATAGGGACAAAACAAATGTTAATGTTAAACTTTTAAAGCGCATTTTCGTAAGTTTTCGATTTTACTATTAAAACCAGAACCCGCACATTGCAAGTCCTGGTCTTTATTTTGTTTATATTTATATACTAGAATCCTGCTAGTGCACCACTAACACCGGCCCATGACCAGCTTGTTAATATACCTGCATTAGCCCCAACTGTGTTTGATCCAGTTGCAACACTTGTTACATACATATCAGAACCTGCTTTGAAGTAATCTGTAACCGCTTCACCTGATGGTATTGTAGCTTCAAGGTTTAAACCTGTAAATGATCCACTTGCATCTGGTAACTCATCAAAATCCTGACCTGCAGTCAACTCAAAGAAATATACATTAGACATTGTTAAGTTTGAGTTCGGATCTAAATCTACTAGTCCATCCGCTCCAAAAGCAGCAACAGTACCATTAGTAATTGTGTGACTTCCTGTTCCTGAACCTTCTGGTCCATCAAGTTCGAAACACTCATCTCCTGGGTTGACAACAATAAAGTTATCTAATGTCCCAGCCCAAGCTTGATCTGTATCGATGGCATCATCTCCAGTATTCCAAACAACAACGTTTGAAACGTTAACTGTTCCACCGAACCATTCTATACCATCATCTTGATTAGAGACAATTTCTATATATTCAATTGTAGTTCCATTTCCAACTCCTCCAAGTGTTAAACCATTGATTTCATTTCCTTCTCCGATATTTGCTCCACCATGACGAATTGAAATATATTTTAAAACTCCTGAGTTATCAGCTACATTGCTACCTCCATAAAGACCGTTTTGATCTGAAGCAGGAATTCCTTCAATCTGAACAGACTGAGCATCTGCAGAAATTGGAGCATTACCCAAGACGATAATACCGCCCCATAAACCATTTAATGTTGGATCCATGTTTGGACTTTCAATTTGACCTGACATGATTTCATCTGCTACTGTTGTGAAAATAATTGGTTCAGTTGCTGTTCCTTCTGCCATTAATTTGCCACCTCTAGCAACAATTAATGCAGTTGCATTTGCTCCTGTTCCAACTTCACCTTTAATTACTGTTCCTGGCTCAATTGTTAATGTTGCTCCTGAAAGCACTGCAACACGTGTATTAAGAATATACGTCTTGTCTTTTGTCCATGTTGTGTTTTCTGTAATGTTCGAAGAAACCATTACTGTTGATTCATCAACTACATCATCTGCATAGTTACATGATCCATCATCTTTCTTCGCTTCTTCACTGTAGTTAAGTGCCGTTTCATCTGTACAACCTTCTTTTTTACAAGATGTTGTTGCTAAAGTTAGTGTTGCGAGAACTAATAACCCGCCTACTTTTAAATTTCTTTTTCTCATCTTTTTTGCTTCTTTAATTATTTGATACAAAGGTGCGACAGAAAAATACTTTTCCTGTTTCGTGAAAATTAAAGGTATATTAAATCCATGTTAACAGGTGGGGGGAATGGCGGTATAGAAACCTTGAAAAGTAACTTAAAAACGCAGTAAAAGGAGGTGATACATTCATTTATAAAAACTTTAGTTTTCAAAAATGATAGTAATAAAAATATTAGAAAGATTAAAAGGTGAAAAAGATTAGGAAAGCTTAATTTGAAACTTTATTAATTTATTTTTTGATATCAAAAAAGGAGAATAAAATATAAACAAGCTTGTTAGGTTAAACAAAAGTAACTAATAGGTATACAAATTCTCACTTTCAATCCACAAGTAGTTTTTTCCTTGAGATCTAACTTGAATCCATGTGCTATCTTTAAAATACTTCATCAATTCTAATCGAATAGCTGGATCAATGTCTTCTTTAATTTGAACCCCGTTTGGAGAAATATAGAATTTTGTTTTCTGGTTTTTCAATATTGCATAACGCTCTTTGTTATAGTGCTCATTAATGGAATAAATCCCGTAAAAAGAAATGACAAATAAAAGAATTGAAGGAACAATCAAGCGCAAGCACCATTTTATAGTATTGGATTTACGTTTTGATACAATGTTGAAGATAAGAAATCCTAGAAATAGAGAAGAAATACAAACAAAGATGGTCCATGTAGTCGCCCCAAATCCAATAATCACTCTTTCTAACCAAGGATATGGATGTTTCCAAACTTTGTTTTCTCCTATTTTTTGTGTGGCAAACTTGGCGTTAAATTGCGCATCTCCACTAAGCGGTCTATACTTCAAAGAAGATTCAAAAGCCCATTTTGCTTTACTCCATTCTTCTAAACTACCAGATGCTACTCCTAAATTATAATAAGAAGAAAAGGAAGGTTGTAGTTTGGCATCTTGAAGAAAAACCGCTTGTGCTTCTTCATATTCTTCTTGCATTATTTCATCTAAACCCTTTTCGAATAGTAAATCTTTCGTTTTACCTTGAAGAGAAAAAGAAAACAACAAGATTAATAATAAATATACCGCTCTCATTCCTCAAATGTTTTTATAATTTCTTCAACTTCGTCTTTTAAATGAGAAATATCTGAATTATTAATACTTCCTCCATATTTCATTGAATCCATCTCATTAAATACAAAGATGAGCATGTCATGCGTTTCAACAGAAATTTCATTCGGTATTTTAGATTTCAAAAATGATCTTGAAATTTCGCCTTTATCGACTTTAAATTCACTTGCTAAAAAACCTACCAACAATCGTGTAAGTTCATCTAATTTATCAATGTTCGTATTTTCTTCGCGTAACTTATTTAGACTTGCCAATGCCTGAGCTCTATGCTGAATAAGTGATTTCTTAATATTGTTGTGTTCTTCGTTTTGTTTTTTGATTCGAACTCCAAAACCTAAAACCAATCCCAACATGATCGGAGAAAATAACAGAACTGCTCCTTGCCATCCATTAAACAATGGATCTGCTGAATGATCAACACCAACTTTCTCTGTGATGTAAGGTTGCATTGTTGGTGTTCTCACCTCTTCTTTAAATATGGATGGCATTTGTTTTATTTCTTCACCATTTGATTTTACATTCAAGGTCTTAATCTTACACTTTGAAGTTTCATAACGCCCACTTTTTGGATTAAAGAAAGCAATTTGAATTGGATTAATTTGTACACTTCCTGAACGATTTACTTGAATAAAATACGTAAAGGATTTACTTCCTTCGGAACCCCGCAAAGTGAAATTAATAGAATCTGTGATTTCTGGATCACCATAAAAAACAAGTCCGTTCGGTAAATATATCTTCGGCTCCTCAATGTTATGCAAATTTCCTTCCCCTCGAATTTTCACTCTTAGCTCAACCACTTTTCCTTGCTCTAAACTTTTATTGGATAAACTCGCCGAAACTTTAAAATTCCCCACTGCTCCGATAAAATGTTTAGGCATCCCTTCTGGTAAAGGTTTAATTTTGACATTGGCTTCATTAGAAACAATTTTAGCTCTTTCAGGATAATTTGTTCTGGGATCGTTATATAATATTATACATTGAAAAGGCTTAATATTATACGCTCCAATTTTTTCAGGAAAAACAACCGTTTTCCCCATTCTAAAAGTCTGAATATTTTTACCGTTTATTACAGTATAAGAGCTACTCGCGTGATTTGGATTCGAAATAAGATGATTATCAGATGGTCCATCGAAATCAAATTTACTAAAAGCATCCAACTGTAAGACTTCCACTTGAGAATACACTTTACCTTCTAAAATGAGAGGCTCACCTTCGTAAAGTTCTTTTTTGGATTGCTCTATGATTCCAAAAATCATTTGATTCATGTTCTTACTTGGGTCATCGCTAATCATATTCTGACGCTTAATGACATGCACTGTTTGATGCTCCGATTGAACTTTTCCATCTTTGGTCTTAATTACAATAGGCCCAATTAAGTATGTGCCCGCATCTTCAAAATACCCTGTAAATGCTTGATAATTGTATCGGACAGCTTTTTTTTGACCATCTAGATAAACGATAGAAGAAGACATTCCAGATTGAACAGCACCTGACTGAATAAACGCGTCGGGCAAGTTCATATCCATTTGGCCATCAACATTCGCTTTTATCATCACTGAAATAGACTGCCCTGTTTCTATAGTTTTCGGATTAATCTCTAATTCTACGAAAGCATCTTGAGCGAAAGACAAAAATGTTGTTACCAACAAGGTGATATTTAAGAAAAACACTCTTACCATCTTTTCCCTGAATTGACCTGTTCTTGATTCTTAACTGATTCTGAGCCTTGGACTTTCCTTTTGGTTTGCATTTCCTGTTTCAATAATTCCTCTAGCAATCGCTCTGTTTTTTGATTTGACAACTTTGACTCTGGTTGCGCATTTGATTTCTGGTCTGGATTCTCACCTTGCTGACCTGCTGGATTTCGTTTTTGATTTTCGTTTTTATCCCCTTGATTGCCTTTCTTGTTTTGGTCTTGTTGATTACTCTCAGATTTTTGATTCTGATCACTCTCGTTCTGATTTTGTTCATCATTTTTCTGTTCTTGTTCTTCTTGAACTTTCAGTCTGCGTTGTGCCTCCGCAAGATTATACCTAGTTTTATCGTCCGTTGGATCTTTGCGCAATGATTTTTTGTAACTCTCAATAGAAGCTTTATAGTTTTTAGCTTTCATTTGACTATTCCCTACATTGTGCCAACTCTTCGCACTTTGAGATTGGTTTTCATTTTTAGAAGCAGCTGAACGAAACGCTTTCTCTGCCATATCAAAATTTTGACTTCTGTATGCTGCGTTTCCAATATCTTGAGATAAATCAACATTACTAGGTGCTAATTTTTGAGCTTCCAATAATGTCCTATATGCCTTATCAAATTGTTTATTTTGAAAGTATTCCTTACCAATACGCAAAGAATCTTCCCAGGACTGCGAAGCTACAAAGCCTGTCAGGGTAGATATTAACGTTATTAATAAAATACTACGTATCATTTGTTTGTCTTTTGGATTCTGGAATTGACTCATTGATAAATAAAAGAAATATTGATAAAATTGCTACCGATAGTGGCCACTGATATCTATTTTCTTTTACTTTGAACTTCAAATTTACTTCGTTAGATGATGAACTGCTGTTAATATGAGTTAAAAATTGAGAAACGTTTGGAAAAGATTCATTTGACAACATTACTTCGCCATATAAATTATTTGAAATATCCTCTAACATTTTTAAGTTCACTTTTGAAATCACCGATCTTCCCAAGTCATCTTTTAGAGAAACAGAATTAGGAGCTTCACTTCTTGGAACAATCCCCCCCTTTTCAGTCCCTAATCCAAGAATCAAAACATCTATATTCTTATCTTTAAGGGCATCATAAGCTTCTTGCATTCCGCCTTCATGATTTTCTCCATCTGTAATCAAAACCAACACTTTTTTAGTTTTACGATTGGAGAAGAAAATACTAGACTCCTCCAATGCTGCGGCAATATTTGTTCCTTGATTAGAAATAAAGTTCGTATTTAATTCATCGATATACATCTTGGCTGCTTCTTTATCTGCAGTCAGAGGCAACTGCGGATAAGCATTTCCTGCGAAAATCAATAAGCCAACACGAGACGAAGTAGATTGATTAACCAATTGATTCATTGTTCTTTTGGCAACTTCTAAACGTGTTTCTCCACCATTAATATCTCTGGTATTCATAGAATTTGAGACATCAACCGCGAAGATTAATTCAACTCCATTACTTTGACCTTTAACATCTTTGGTTCCTAGTACGGGTTGCATCAAAGCGAAAATAATAAATACCAATGCATTTCGAATAAAGAAAAACCTCCAAAAAACCTTTGTTGTCGAAACGCGACGTAAAAAAGTAGATTGTATTTTTGGACTTCCTAGCCGATCAACCATTTGATTGCGCTTGTAGATCTGATAGTAAAATACACCAATCAATAGAGGGAGTAAAAGAAAAAACCAAGCATATTTTAAATGAAGGAATGACAAAACTTCTCCTACAGAATCAGTTGAAAAAACACCAAAGATCCGCATAAGTTGTAAGATAACAACCCAGAACAAAAGTTCAGACCCTAAGACTATCCCCCCAAAAAAGGGAAGACGATATTTATATGTTCGTTTTCTCTTAGGCATTTTTCTTTAGTAATAATTGTTCTGTAACAAAACCGAAAAAAATAAAAATCAACCCATAAAACAAAAAGTAGTGCGGACGGTACGGTGGTTCGCGCTTAATTGTATTATTGACCATTTTACGTGTTTCCATTTCGTCAATGATTTTATAAATAGATCGTAATGAACTCTTATCTAATGCTCTGAAATATTCACCTCCTGTTGAAACGGCCATTTTCTCGAGTAGTTCTTCATCAATATTCACTTGTGTTTCTCTATATATTTGTCCGAAAGGAGTATTAATTGGCATTTTTACAATACCTTTTTTACCCACTCCAATTGTATATAAAGTAATGCCTTTATTTTTTGCTAATTCAGCGGCTGCCATCGGTGTGATTTCGCCTCGGTTAGAATCTCCGTCTGTCAATAAAATTATAACTTTTGAAGTTAAGCTATCCGTTCTTAATCGCGCAACGGCCGTTCCTAATCCTGTTCCAATTGCTGTTCCTGGATTGATTTGTCCCGATTGAATGGCATCAATGGTTTGCTTCAGGTAATCGTAATTTCGTGTTGGAGGGCAAGCAGTGTAGGCTTCCCCTTCAAAAACTACAAATCCAATTCTATCAGTTGTTCTTCCGTCAATAAACTCTTTAGCGACTTCTTTAGCTGCTTCTAAACGATTAGGCAAGAAATCTGTGGCTAGCATACTCATGGAAACATCCATAGAAATCATAATATCAATTCCGTCGTCATACTGACTATCAGTATCATTTGAGAATGGCAAAACGGGTCGGGACATGGCAAAAATCAACAATATTAAACCAAATCCAATGCATGAATAAATCGCCCAAATCAACCCTCTAATTGGCGTAAATTCAATGGATTTTAATTGACTTATAGGTTTAGAAAACTTGAATACACCTTCGCTTCTTTCTAATCGAAAATAACGAAAGAACAATAAAACAGGAACCAAAAGCAATAGCCACAACCATTGTGGAGCTAAGAATTCATATTCCCAAAATCTGATATGAAGAAACAAACTGTTATTCATTTTTGAGGTCTAAATCTGCAATTTTATTTACCACGCGTCGTGCATCGTTGGTCACATTTTCAATTTCACTTAATGCAGGAACAGATTGAGCAAATTTCACCAAATCAGATTGCATTAATAATTTTCTGGTCAATAGAATCATTTTATTATCTAATTCATTTTCCGCCAAAACAGCTTCAATTTCTATGGTTGTTTTATCCATAATTCTTAAATGATAATGAGAAGCGAAAAATCTTCTTAAAATTATTGATAAGTCATAATAATATTCTTTCAAATTGATTTCATAGGCCTTGCTTTTTTCCAATTGATCTATTTGAACAAGTGTTTTTTGTCTTAGACTTAATGGTTCTTGCTCTTTCCTTGACTTCTTAACTATATAAATAACCAAACCGATAAGTGATATGGCTAGAATTGATAACCACCACCAATTGCTTTTTATAAATTTCAGGAAAGCGCTTTCATCTGGCAACGCAGTAAAGGATTCATTGATGTCATAAATTGGTTTGCTTGGATCAGCTGTTGGACTCATGACGTAAATCAATCCTGCTGGAAATAAATGTAAGCTATCTTCAATATAAATTATTTCCGGCGGAATTACCACATAAGCACTATCCCATGCGACTAATTGATAACTTCCCTTCCAAATAAATTCTTTTCCATCTTGATAATTGGTATCGGAAAACGTTTTTAATATTTCTAAATTGTATTTTGTGCTCACTCCTTCCACTTGATTCGCAGCACTATTTTTCCCTGGAAAGGATTCTTTATTTGAGAAGTAAATTATACTATCAAGTTTCCTTTTACTGATGACAGAATAAGTTAATATAAATGGCTCACCAATTTGAACTTCTTCCTTATCCAAATGAATGTTCAATTGTTGTCCGAAGGAAAATGAAATCCCCAACATAAAAATGATATTTAAACACCACTTTATCATCTGCTTCTAATTAAAAAGAGTTTGTTTAATTCTGCTAAATATTTCCCCTCTGTAGAAAGATTCGCATAATCTACTCCTGATTTTCTAAATTGAATATCTAAAGTTTCTTCTAACTCAAGATATTGATTTTTATATTTTTCTCGTACTTTCTTAGCACTTGTATTGACCCACTTTACGACATTTTTCTCTGCGTCAAACATTTTAATTAATCCCAAATTGGGTAATTCTTTTTCAGCAGGATCATACAAGCGTAAAGCAACCATATCATGCTTTCTATTGGCTATTTTCAAACCTTCAAAAAAGTCATTTTCATCGTAAAAATCGCTAATCAGAAAGCAAATAGCTCTTTTATTAACTACATTCCTAAAATACCGTAACCCTTCGTTGAGATGTGTTCCTTTGCTTTTAGGTTCAAATTGAATCAATTCTCTTAAAATCATTAATGCATGTGAACGCCCTTTTTTCGGTGGAATAAATTTCTCTACCTCATCCGTAACTAAAACAGCTCCGACTTTATCGTTATTTGCTACTGCTGAGAAAGCCAAAACAGCGGCTACTTCTAGCATAAGTTCTCTTTTTGATTTCGTAGTGGTTCCAAAATTACTAGACCCTGAAATATCCAAAACCAAAAACACCGAAAGCTCACGTTCTTCCTCAAAAACTTTAACAAATGGCTCGTTGAATCGTGCCGTAACATTCCAATCGATATTTCTTACATCATCTCCATATTGATAGTTCTTAAGCTCTGAAAAAGTCATTCCCCTACCTTTAAAGGCAGAATGGTATTCACCTGAAAACACCTGTTTGGTGAGTCCACGCGTTTTGATCTCTATCTCTCGTACTTTTTTCAGCAGCTTTTTGGTTTCCATCTTCGCTTTTTACGGAACTTCGACTCTCGCCAATACTTTCTCAATAATTGCTTTTGCATCGACACCTTCCGCCTCCGCTTCATAGGTCAATCCCAATCTATGCTGAATAACATCAACAGCAATACTTCGAATATCTTCTGGAATAACATAAGCGCGTCCTTGTAAAAAAGCATTCGCTTTCCCAGCTAAGGCAAGATTGATACTTGCTCGGGGAGAAGCTCCAAAAGAAATTAATGGTGTCAGATTCGTCAGGTCATATTTCTCTGGATCTCTCGTCGCAAAAACAATATCGATGATATATTTCTCAATTTTCTCATCCAAATAGACTTCTCTCACTAATTCACGTAAACGCAAAATATCTGTTGGTTTCACGACTGCTTTTGCTTTGTTTAAACCTCCTTTTCTGACATTGCTTCGTAAAATCTGCATTTCCTCTTCAGGATTCGGATAATCCAATCTTACCTTCAACATAAATCGATCAACCTGAGCCTCTGGTAAAGGATAAGTTCCTTCTTGCTCAATTGGGTTTTGTGTTGCCATTACTAAAAATGGACTCGGCAATTTAAATGTCTCGTCTCCAATTGTAACTTGTCTTTCTTGCATCGCTTCTAGCAAAGCCGATTGAACTTTCGCTGGAGCTCTATTGATTTCATCTGCTAAAATAAAGTTAGCGAAAACTGGACCTTTAGTTACGGAAAATGCTTGTGTTTTTTGATTATATATTTGCGTTCCTGTAACGTCGGCAGGCAACAAATCTGGAGTAAATTGAATTCTACTAAACTGTCCTCCAATTACATCGGCAAGGGTATTAATCGCTAAGGTTTTTGCCAAACCTGGAACTCCTTCCAATAAGATATGTCCATCTGCCAAAAGTGCTATTAACAAGCGTTCCAACATTCTATCTTGACCAACTATCACACTTGACAACTCCCTATTAATCATATCAATAAGTGGAGATTCATTTTGAATTTTTTCTGTCAGCAACCGAATTGAATCGGCAGATGTAACTAAAGATGGTGTATTTTCTTCCATAATTTTTTATTCTGAATCACAAAGATGTTGAATGTTAAGTCAAGCCCAATCTGTTCTGTGTTAAAGATTGTTAAGCACTAATGATGAAGGAAATTGAGTGATTTGGTAAAATATGAAAAGTATAATTAAAGAATAAATAAAGTGTTTTTAAAATTTAGCTAAATCTAAAATTTGATCTTTTTTGACATCTAAAATCAATTTAAACCTATAATGTTGGTTTTATAAATTTAACTTGGTATAATGATATTTTATTTCTCTGAATAAATTAGTGTTAAATTGTTAATTTTCATATCAAAACACATAACGAAATGCCTGTATTTGGAAACATGATAAAAGGATTGATCGACTTCAAGGATTTTATTACCCGCGAAGTTAATCCTATTGAAGCGCAAAAAGCTGTACTTAAAGATATGCTCAACCAAGCCAAAAACACATAATTTGGAAAACATTACAATTTTGACGGAATTTTGGAATCTAAGCATTTTGAAGAAGCCTTTTCGAACTCAATCCCCTATTTTGATTATGATAAAATCACAAGAGAATGTTGCCATCGCTATCACAATGATGAAGAAAATATAACGTGGCCGGGATTACCTGAATTCTTTGCATTAAGTTCTGGAACAACTGGTAAAGTAAGCAAGCGAATTCCAATAGCAGATGATATGCTAGACATAATAAAGCAAGCCGGAATTAGACAAGTTACTGCATTGAGTAATTTTGATTTTGATTCAGATTTATTTGAGAAAGAAATCATGATGTTGGGGAGTTTTGCCAATTGAGCAGAGAATGACAATTACTTAGAAGGTGAGATCAGCGGAATTAGTACCAAAAATATACCTTTCTGGTTTAAAGGTTATTATAAACCGGGTGATGATATTTCAAAAATTGAGGATTGGGAAGAGCGTATACAGGCCATTGCTGAAAATGCTAACATTTGGGACATAGGTGCAATTAGCGGAATTCCAACTTGGATCGAGTTAATGATGAAAAAAGTTATTTAAAATCAGAACAAATTATACTAAAGCAAATTATTGATTTGAAAATAGTATTTATTAATTCATACATTTGCAATAACATGAAAACAATTCGTTGGTTCATATCGGTTTTATTAATTGTTGGCTATTTGGTTGGACTTACCAATAATCTTATGCCGCGATGTGAAAGCGAATATGAGCACCAAAAGCACATTATTTCTATTCACACCAACCACTTTCACGGTACCTCTAACAACAATCATAGAATTGCACATATTGGTCATGAAGACCACGACGATAAAACTTCATTAATCAATATTTTACAACATATTTTTGATGATGTAGATAATCCAAAAGAAAAATGCGAATTTGGTTTTTTCGCAAGTATTCATGCCCATACACCTGATTTTAAATCATTGGTATTTGTAGCTATTTTAAAACATCCTGAGTCTTTTATTCCTGAATTTGAAAGTTCTAAAGAACTTGTCGATTATTCTACTCCTAATTATTCTCCACCCGACCGACTAGGTCAGCAGCAACGTGGTCCCCCACTCTTTTTTGTGTAATTTAAATTGTCTCTCAGGCGATTTACTTTAGACTTTATAAATATAAAATCTAAAATTACAGGAAATACATTACCGTATTTTCATAAATATTAATTGAATAATTGTGATTTAAACATCCAAACATTCCTGCTAACATTCTTAAAATGATTTGTTAGCGATAAATTCAAGAAGAAATGATTTATAGAATTATATCATTTTCCATAAAAAACAAGTTAATCATTGGTTTAATGACCTTGGCTATTATCGGCTTTGGAATTTTCTCCATGCGCACCATCAACTTAGGCTCAGTGCCTGATATTACCAATAATCAAGTTCAGGTAATGACGGTTTCACCAAATCTTTCTACAGAAGACATCGAGCAATTCGTGACTTATCCTGTTGAATTAGAAATGGGGAATCTGCCAGGTGTTGAAGAAATTCGTTCGATTTCTCGATTCGGATTATCAGTGGTGACTATTGTTTTTAAGGACGAAATAGGGACTTACCAAGCCCGACAATTGGTACAAGAAAAACTCATTGACGTTCGTCAAAATATCCCTAATAAATTTGGTGCACCTAGTATGGGTCCTATCACAACAGGTTTAGGAGAAATCTATCAATACAACATAGAAGTGGAATCTGGCTACGATTCACTTTACACCATTACAGATTTGCGATCTGTTCAGGATTGGATTATTGCCCGACAATTAACACTAATTGAGGGAGTCGTAGGAGTTAACGCCTTTGGAGGATATGTCAAACAATACGAAGTGAGTATTGATCCAAATAAACTCAAATCAATGAATGTTAACATTGGCGATGTTTACAAAGCACTTGAAGAAAACAACACCAATACTGGAGGAGCCTACATTGAACGCAATAAAATGGCGAATTTTATTCGTGGTGAAGGTCTGATTCGTTCTTTGGATGACATTCGTAAAATTCGAGTAAAGTCTGAAAATGGTATTCCTGTTACAATTGCAGATGTTGCTGAAAAAGTAGGATTTGGACACCAAGTTCGCTATGGAGCATTCACAAAAGATGGAGAAGAATCTGTCGGTGGAATGGTCTTAATGCTAAAAGACGCCAATCCAAACAAAGTAATTAGCAATGTAAAAGAACGCATTGATAAAATTCAATCATCGCTGCCAGAAGGATTGAAAATCGTTCCATTTCTAGACCGAAGTGAATTAATTGGCAGAACGACAGCTACAGTTGCGACCAACTTAATTGAGGGTGCGTTGATTGTGATATTTGCCTTAGTGATTTTATTGGGTAGTTTTCGAGGTGGACTTATTACAGCCACGACAATTCCACTGGCCTTATTGTTCGCATTTATCTTGATGAAACAATTTGGTGTTTGGGCCAATTTAATGAGTTTAGGTGCTATTGATTTTGGAATTATTATCGACGGTGCAGTAATAATTATTGAAGGAACAGTTTACGAAATTCAAAAACGAATGCGGAAAGGAACCGTCAACTTTTCACAAAAAGAAATGGACAATGTCGCAATTGAAGCGAGTAACACCATGATGGAATCTGCATTTTTTGGTCAAATCATTATTTTAATAGTCTTTATGCCTATTTTATTCCTGACGGGAGTTGAAGGAAAAATGTTTCAACCAATGGCCTATACATTTGGATTTGCAATGATTGGTTCAATTATTTTATGTTTAACCTATGTTCCAATGATGTCTGCCTTGTTTATGCGTCCTGTTAAAAACAAGAAAAGCTTATACGCAAAATTTGAAGTACGATTAGAGCAGTTTAGTAATGCAATCATCGGCGGAATCAATAAAGTTTATCATCCGATTTTGGAAGCTGCTATGAAATTCAAGTTAGCAGTTATTGCACTTGCAGTTCTTATCTTAGGAATGACAGTTTTTACTTTTTCAAGGATGGGTGGAGAATTTATTCCACAATTGAAAGAAGGAGATTTAGCGATTCAAGCTTTAATTCGACCAGGTAGTAGCTTAGAAGAAATGATAGCTACTTCAAAGAAAATTGAAATGACTTTATTAGAAAACTTTCCTGAAGTAAAATCTGCAGGCTCAAGAATCGGAGTTGCTGATATCCCAACAGATCCAATGCCTATGGATATCGCTGACATGTTTATCATTCTCGAAAAAGACCATGATAAATGGGTAACGGCAACTACACAAGAGGAACTCATCGAGAAAATGAAAGCTAAATTGTCGGAAGTTCTTGTCGGTGTGAATATTGTATTTAGTCAGCCCATTGAATTGCGTTTTAACGAATTACTCACAGGAGTTAGAGAAGATGTTGCCATTAAAATTTATGGTGAAGATTTGGAAATACTGAATGAAAAAGCTGCTGAACTCGCTACTTTGGTTCAAACCATAGATGGAGTTGGAGATGTAAATGCCGAACGGACTTCAGGATTACCTCAAATAAATATAAAATTTGATAGAGATAAAGTGGCACAGTATGGAGTTTCTATTGAACAATTGAACACCTATTTAAGCACTGCGCTTGCAGGAGGTATTGCAGGAACAATTTACGAAGGAGAAAGACGCTTTGATTTGGTGGTCCGATATGGCGAAAAACACCGTCAGTCAATTGATGATATTCGACAATTATTTGTTGATTTGCCGAACGGATCTCAAGTGAGGTTAAAGGAATTTGCAAAGATTGAATACGAACCTGGACCAATGCAAATTTCAAGAGATGACACCTATCGTCAAACTTATATTGGGGTCAACACAAGAGGTCGAGACGTAAAATCGGTAGTCAATGACATTCAACAAAAAGTAGCAGATGAATTAATACTTCCACCTGGATATAATATTTCCTACGGGGGAGAATTTGAGAATCTAGAAAGTGCAAGTAAACGTTTAATGGTCGTTGTTCCAATTGCACTGGTTTTGATTTTTATATTACTTTATTTCGCTTTAAAATCAGTCACACAATCTGTCATGATTTATATTGCCATTCCGCTTGCGGCTATTGGTGGAGTTTATGCTTTATGGTTGAGAGATATGCCTTTTAGTATTTCTGCAGGTGTTGGGTTTATTGTACTTTTCGGAGTCGCCGTGCTCAATGGTTTGGTTTTAATAAATCGTTTTAATTCACTAAAAAAAGAAGGAATAACAGACATTAAAGAAAGAATTTATACGGGCACCAGAGAAAGGATTCGTCCGATTATGCTGACTGCAACAACGGATATTTTCGGGTTCTTACCAATGGCTTTTTCTGCTTCTGCAGGAGCTGAAGTTCAGCGTCCACTCGCTACAGTTGTAATTGGCGGAATGATTAGCGCAACACTACTTACGCTGATTATATTACCTATTCTTTACATGTATTTAGAAAAAAGAAAGACAAGAAATAAGCAAAACATATCACTAGCAATGGGAGTTGGAGTTGTATTTATCTTACTAACTCCGATGGTAAAAGCACAAAATACAATCGAAGGAAAATGGCAACCGATATCAATTGAAGAAGCCCAAGAGCAAGCCTTAAAACGTTTGCCCATGTTGAAAGCAAAACAATTGGAAATCGAGCAACAAGAAGTCCTGAAAAAAACCGCTTGGAATTTTGGTAACACCATGATTTACAGCGGAAAAGAAGAAGCTGGAAATGGAACTGATGGTGTTTATACAAGAATTGGAATACAGCAGCAAGGAATCGATATTTTTGGAATTGCACCAGCAATAAAACTACAAAATCAACAAGTGATGCTGGCAGAAAAAGCACTGGAGTTATCTCAGCTTTCTATACGATATGAAGTGAAAAAAGCTTGGGCAGAAGTTTATACCAGTCAGTCGATTTATAAGGTTTATCAGGCTTTAGATTCTGTTTTTTCTAAAATTAAAGAAACAGAAAAAATACGGTATGAGGTCGAAGATATTTCCAATCTTTCGTATTTGTCAACGGCCAACGAAGCCAATGAATTAAGGATAAAAAGAGATCAAAAACACCACGATTATCTGATGGCCATAAAAAAGTTAAATCTTTGGTTGGTGAGTGATACAGTTTTCACTGTTCCAAAAATCGAAGTAGATAACTTTATCGGTATTATAGAATTAAATGCCGATAGTATTTCAGATCATCCATTGCTGTCCTATTATGCGCAACAAATTAACATTGCAGATGCCAAAATCAGAAAGCAACAGGCTCAATATTTACCCACTTTTAGTGGTCAATTAGGAGAGCAAACCATAGCCGCACAAAAAGGTTTTTACACCTATCAAATCGGTGTAAACATTCCATTGATATTTAATCGTCAATTGGGGAAAACTCAAGCTGCAAAAATTGCTAGAAAAATTGCTAAAGAGAATTATCAGCAACAAGAAATGGAGTTTGAGATGGAGGTTAATTCCACTTATGAGGACTACCAAAAATGGCGAAACACTTGGGTTTATTATCAAGAAGAAGCTTTACCGATGGCACAGTTGCAAAGAAAAAGTGCAATTACCGCATTTGAAGAAGGCGCGATTGATTACACACAATTTTTACAAACCGTAAGGACTGCAATTCGCATAGAAATTGATGCATGGAGCGCTTTAGATAAATACCTCATCCAACGCTATTTAATTGAATACTATCAAGAATCGAAATAATTGACATAAAAATATTAAAAATGAAAAAGCAATTCACATATATAATAAGCTCACTTTTGCTGTTGTCGTTTTCTGCATGCACAACGAGCGAAACAAACGAAACAAAACAGCAGGAAGAACACCAAGACCATGCAAGTGATGAAGTTCATCTTTCTCCACAAAAATTCAAGAGTTTAAAAATTGAACTCGACACAATGCAAAGCCACACTTTTGAAGGTATTGTTTACACCAACGGAAATCTCCGCGTTCCACCCCAACACGAAGCAACAATCACCGCTATATTAGGTGGAAATATTGTTTCTATTGATGTCATTGAAGGAACGAATGTTAAGAAAGGGCAGACCATCGCCTATTTGAGTCATCCGAATTTCATCAATATTCAAACGGCTTATATCAAAGCATTTCACAATGATGAATACCTTGCAAAGCAATTGGAGAGACAACAAAAGTTATCAGATGCTGAAATAGGTGCTGGGAAAGAGTTACAAAAAATCAAGGCTGAATATTTATCTAACAAAGCTGACATGAGCGGTTATTCAGCACAATTGAAGCAATTAAACCTCAGTATAAAGCACATTCAATCAGGAAAACTGTATAACAGAATCCCAGTAATCAGTCCAATATCTGGATCTATAGAGGCTATTGATGTTCAACTTGGACAATATATTGATGCACAGACTTCCATGTTTAAAGTTCTAAATACAGAACATGTACACGCAGATTTTATGGTATTTGAAAAAGACATTGCGTATGTGAGCAAAGGTCAGCAGATTGAATTTACAGTTGCAACATCTGCACAACCCATTCATGCAGAAATCATTTCTGTTGGGAAACGTTTTGAAGAATCTCCAAGAGCTGTTCATGTACATGCTGAGATTAAGGAAAAATATTTTGACTTAATAGCAGGAATGTACATCAAAGGGAAGATTTTCACGGAAAACAAGAATATAATGGCTTTACCTGAATCTGCAATAATAACCGAGGAAGGCAAAACCTATATTTTCATCAATACACAAACAAAAGAACAACAAAAGAAAGGATATGAATTTCAGATGTTCGAGATAAAAACTGGAATACAAGAAGGTGGTTGGTTGGCAATTGATTTATTGAAACCATTGCCTAATAATGCGGAAATCGTTCAAAATGGAGCTTATTATTTGATCTCAGAAATGTTGAAAAGTGATACAGATCATAATCATTAGGATGATAAAAAAAATGATTGATGGAATATTCGTAGTGACCTTTTACAAAACGTCAATGTTTCGAATATCCCAACAACCATTTTTTTTCATTAGTTTAGCCTAAACAATCCATTTATGACAAAAATCGACGAAAAAAGATTATGCCAAGAATGCGAAACTCCATTAAATGGTCGACGAGACCAAAAGTTTTGTGGTGATTATTGTAGGAATACTTTCAATAACAGATTGAATGAAGACAGCAGTAATTACATGCGACGTATCAATAACATATTGCGGAAAAATAGACGTATTCTAGAAAAGCTAAATCCTAATGGTAAGAAAACTGTTGATGGAATTACTATGGCAGAGGAAGGATTTAACTTTCACTATTACACCAATATTTACACAACAAAAAAGGGAAGTCAATACATTTTCTGTTACGATCAAGGCTATTTAAAAATGGATGACGACAATCAATACATGTTGGTTCATAAGCAGGATTACGTTAAGTAATTATTAATGGTTAATTGTAAATTATTAACGCGATAGGGGTGGTTTTGATAATGATGAATGTTTAATTATTAACGCGATTGGAGTGGTTATTTTAGTTGATTGACTTAATCATTCTCTGTAATGGAACGCTGATGACACGGATGCAAAGGCAACGCGGATTTTCACGGATTTTAAAAAATGGCCTAGTTCTAATCATCGTCATATTTTGTATTGATGATGCTTGAATTAAAAGACTTCAGTATAGATAAGAGTTCGGATCTGTAAGCTTTAATCAAACATGAAAAGATTAATCCTTTAATACTAGCAAGATCCCTCATTAAAATTCATTTGCAACAAGTTGACAAAAGAATTTTAACAAGGGATGACAGTCTTTAGGGGTGGTAATTTGAAAAACGTGGAATAAAAAGGCGATGCTGCGCATCGCCTTTTTATTCCACGTTTTTCAACCCAAACCCACCTTAGTCGTGTCATCCTTTAATCAAAAAAATCTATGATTTTAGTGATTGAAGGAACTTGTTGGAGAGTGAAGCCTTTGTGGGTTGTATTGCTTGGGGCGAGCTTTTCGAAGTGAAAGTTTAATCATCAATTTTATCACGATTGTTAGAACTGCGAAAAAAAAACATTCAACTTTAATTCGCAATCGAAAAGATACATCATCTGTTTGAAATTACGTCAAACAAATTATCAATTGTCAATTATCAATTAAACTCATCGGTTCACTTAGTCTAAAGAAAAAGCTTTCATACATCAACTGCATAAACTTTGGCAATTTAGATTTATACATACTCGTCTTTGTTGGAGATGGATTACAGTGAATATCATTATTTTTCGCAAGCATTACACCTCTTTTCATGTGAAATGGGTCGGTAACCAATAAGGCGCTTGTCAGATTAAGTGATTCCATTATTTTTTTTGCCTCACTCAAATTTTCAACTGTATACTTCGATTTTTCTTCGATTAGAATATCTTCTTTCTTAACTCCTTTATTAATAGCGTAAGATTTAGCCACTTCACTTTCTGATTGTATTTGCCCCTTACCAATACCACCTGTATAGAAAATTTTTTCTACAACGCCCTTTTTATAAAGATAAATACTGTGATTTATTCTTTCTCTAAAAACTGGAAAGGGTACGCCATTATTTATCGCCGCACCTAAGACAATTGCAACATCGGATTTTTCCTCGCTATATTGTTTTGAATAATTATAAATACGTATTGTATTGAATGTAAAATATGCGATAAAAGACAACGCTATAATTGCAATAAATCTTTTTATGGTTCTACCCTTATTTTAATGGATATTAAATTCTCCATGAGAAACCAAAATACAAAAGCGTAAAATTTTAATACAAAAAAGTTCCTTCGTGAAAATTTCTTTACAACAAGTTGATAAATAAATTTTTACTTCAGGATGA
>Ga0307937_1000271_pt1 | contig 33922 bp, 29 predicted proteins | sample OrgLakmetagenom3_FD_201814 | JGI IMG/M metagenome (GOLD analysis project Ga0307937, IMG submission 201814) | Saline water microbial communities from Organic Lake, Antarctica - #3 | ecosystem: Environmental > Aquatic > Non-marine Saline and Alkaline > Saline | place: Antarctica: Organic Lake...
GGCTTTTTTTTGGAGCCCTACGCAGTCCTCTGTGATCCGTAATTTGTGCTGCGTACGGGCCAGCTCTTTTTCCAACTGCTCAATGCGCTTCTGCTCGGGTGTTTTGGCGGCTTTCGGGCCAGGGGCAAATTTAGACAATGCCGACTCACCACCGCTCTCAAGCTGTTTGCGCCAATCACGGAGCTGGTTGCTGTATAGGTTCTCACGACGCAGCAACTCACCGAGCTGTCCATGAGCACATTGATTGGCTTCTGCCAGGATTTTCAGTTTGTACTCAGTTGAGAAGCGACGACGTGTTCTCTTCTCTAACTGGACATCGGGTGTCACTTGGCTTTCCGGCAGTTGCGATTCTGGTTTTGGCATTGTGTTAGCTCCTCAATCCACGCCCTGAAATCTATGTTAACTCATAGACTGGTTGTATGGGGTGAGGTTGACATATAGGGATGTGGATCAATGCCACTTAAAAAACCCAAATTCCTAAGCTTGAGGTGTTAAGATTGAACTGTTAGGTTTCAACACTTTATTTGAGGACAAACGGGATGAACTTTCTGCTGACGATTTACGTTTTGACCGTTTATGTGAAATTCAAACACTAATGGTTCAAACGACCGTACGGATGGCTGTCGTGGTGCTCGCCGCTGGCAGTTCTCGCCGAATGCATTCTGAGAACAAGCTTTTGTCGATCTGGCGAGGCAAAGCATTGCTGCGCCGGGTAGCAGAGCAAGCATTGAAAAGCAACGCAGTGTCTGTTTACGTGATCACCGGTTACGAAGCGAACCGTGTGGCCAGTTTGCTGGCAGATATGCCTGTTACTCTGATCCACAATCAGGACTACAAGTCAGGAATGGCAGGATCACTCAATCTTGGTATCAGCTCGCTGGACGCCAACACAGATGGAGTGCTCGTATGTCTGGGAGACATGCCGCAGGTAACGTCAAAGGTCATGAATGCCCTTATAGCTGCCTACTGTCCTAATCGCGAACTCGATGTTTGCATTCCCACCCACCACGGTCAACGGGGCAACCCGATTTTGATCGGCCGCCGATTCTTTAGCCTGTTGACTGATCTTCAGGGCGACATTGGAGCGCGTCAATTGATCCGGGAAAACCCGAATCGAGTCGTTGAAGTTCCGGTTAACCACCCCGGCATCCTGCTGGATATCGACACCCCCGAATCGCTTTCAAGGCTGAGAAAGAAGGAGCCATAATTCGACCCTTGGTCATACAATAAATATGATCTGCTTCAAAACTTATTAACTTCTCCGCAAAAGCTGCGGAAACCAGGTAGAAATGTCAGGGAAAAGAGTAATCAACATCAAGACCGCTATATTCACCAAAAGAAACGGAATCACGCCTGCAATAATCTGTGAAACGGGCAACCGAAGCGTAGTCGAAGCAACAAACAGGTCGAGACCAAATGGTGGTGTCACTGTGCCAATTGCCACATTCAATACTACAATAATGCCGAAATGGACAGGATCAACGCCGAGAGTGAATGCCACTGGTGCCAACATCGGTACCAGAACGATTTGCATCGAAACCGGATCCAAAAACATCCCGGCAATAATAAACACCAGGTTGACGATCAGCAGAAAATGAATGACTGACATATCTGCTGCAGCAATTGTTTGGGCGATCGCTGCGGGGACACCAGTCAGTGTGACCAGAAAACTCAGATAGCTGCCCACTGCTAAAATGATAAACAGCCCTACGATTACCAAGGCAGCTGATTCAGCAACCGAGCAGACTTGACGCCAGTTCAGTGATCGGGTGATGAGCGTCTCGACAACCAGAGCATAAATCGCGGCCACTGCCGCCGCCTCAGTCGTTGTAAAAAAACCACTATATATTCCGCCAAGAATCAGAATTGGCATTCCTAAAGGTAACGCCGCACCTTTCAGCGCCTTCCAACGCCTCGCAGCGTCTACCTTCTCCATCAGAGCTGGTCTGACAATCAAGCTGTGGATATGCACATACACCGAAAACCCGGCAGCCAATATAATACCCACAACGAGACCGGCAGCAAACAGATCAATAATGGATGTACCGGTCAACCATCCATAGATGATCAATGTGATGCTGGGTGGAATCAGCAGGGAGATTTCCGCGGAGGCTACGATCAATCCAACAGAAAAGTTAGAGCCGGAACCACTGCTCAATAATCGCGGATACAAAATTCGCCCAAGGCCTGCAACCGTTGCAGGAGCCGAGCCGCTTACAGAACCAAAAAGCAAGCATGCTCCGGTCGTAGTGTGTCCAATGCCACCGCGTCGATGGCCAACAAATGCCTCAGCCATATCCGTCAAGCGACCAGCAATACTTCCCCTTGCCATAAGTTCTGCGGCAAATATAAAAAATGGGATAGCCAGGAGAGTCGACTGATTCATCCCTCCTATCATGCGCTGAACCATCACCATATCCGGTAACTGAGGCAGAAACAGATATTGAGCTAGGAGCCCGGTAATACCCAAAACCAGAAAAATTTCCGCGCCAATCACAAACAGGATAACTGCCGCCACACTGACCAAACCTATTTTCATCTAACAACGCTCCTTCGAGCTGCATGCATTTGCAGAAGGGTAGATGTGATCATTCCAGGTCTCGTGTCGCTCAATACTCTGGAAGTGCCAATGAGCTTAAAAACCATAAGGCAAGTGATATGTGGCTCCGATAAGTCAGTGATTCAACAGTGTATTTGACTCGTCAGCGGTCCTTTGATCGGGGTAGAGCAGATAGCGCAAATAGCGGATACCAATCAGTACCATACCAACCGGCATTGCTGCATAGAACCATGCTATAGAAATGTTGAGCACGTTGCTGATTTGACCTGAAGCCAATATTCTCTCTACAAATGTCCAGCCCAGATAAGCGGCATAAAAACAAAAAACTGTTCCCACGCCATCGATAATCCTTCGTAAAACCCTCAAGAGAGATGGCCTGACAAGCTTGTTAGCGAGGTCCATTGAGACATGTCTACCACGCTCGAGCCCATAGCCCAGCCCAACAAACACCAGCCAAACCATAAACAATCTTGACAGCTCTTCGGTCCATCCAAAGTGTCTCGCCAAACCTGGGCTCACATTATTAAGTAGCACACTGACCCCATACAATAAAGTCATTGAGAGCATCAAACTAACCATCATATTGCGCTCAAGAGATGCTAGCGCTTGCCAGAATCGCTTGGACAGTGTTTTGAATTGGTGCTCTATCACTCAACTATTCTCTCCAATGATTGCTCATAGAGTTCAATCAGCGCCTCACCCGAGTCGCCAGAGTGGCTGAGAAAGCTGTCACGAGCTGCAGGGTACATGCGTTCTCGCAACTCGATTTGTTCATCCCCAGAGAGTTCGCGTACGGCTATTCCCGAGGCTTTGATCTGTTCTAAGGCCTCTTCCTGATTGCGATTTTTCACGCCGCCTAAAACAGGGCTCAGCTCAACAAAGGTGTCCCGAATCACAGCCTGATCATGTTCAGACAGACTGGCCATAAAGCCAGGGTTGATCAGTACCACATTTTCCACCACACCATGGGCGGAAATCAGCAGATAGTCCTGCACTTCATGAAAATTCATACGAGCAATTGAATCCATCGGGTTCTCCTGACCCTCGACCACACCAGTCTGAAGTGCAGTGTAAACATCACCAAAAGGAATGGGAACTGCGCTGGCATTCAGCGCTTCGAACTGAGCTCGCAGCACCCTGGAATCCATAATACGGAACTTTTGTCCTTCGAAGTCCGCAATGCTGCCCAAAGGCTTATTAGATGTGAAGTGCTTATATCCGCCCGGCCAGAGAGCAACAGCTTCAAATCCGTGATCTTGGAAAGAGTCGAGCAGCGCATGGCCGAACTCGCTCTCCCTCAACTGCTGCGCCTGCTCGTCATTTGTCGGCAGCAAGTATGGGATATCGAGTATGGAGACCAGTGGGTTGAACCCTCCTATAAACGCGGCAGGAATGACCACAGCTTCCTGAATACCGAGTTGGACCGATTCCGTCATTTCGCGCGCATTCCCGATTTGGGAGGAAGGAAATACGGTAAACGAAACGCGGCCTTCAGTGCGCTCCTCAATCATAGACACAGCATCTTTCAAAACAAGATCCAGCGGCTGGCCAGAGGCCTCAACATGGCCGATGCGCGAGTTGGCCGATGATGTACCTACCAGCACTGCTATCATAGCGGCGCTTGCAGTGAGTAGCTTAAATGCCTTGATGTAAAACGTTGAATTCATGGCTAGTTTTTCCTGTTTTGGTTAAGTGAAAATTAATCCAGCACATAACGATGATTCCATCAGTACACAGACGTTATCCGAGCACATATCTTATTGACTGTCAACAGATCGTCATGAAAACCTAAACCTAAAGTAAGATGGCGCTATATAAGAACTGTACAGGCCAAAAAAGCGCTTTCTTGAAATAGGAAGTATACTGATATAATATCAAAATATGGACCTCACGTAGCAGTTTGCCTTCTGGAATGGTGTACGACGGGGCTTCCATCAATTCAATTGTGCAGCGGCTGATATAAAACAAGCACCACAACAGGTTTGTCGCTGCCATCAACAAAAAAGAGGAACGGGTAGCTTATGAACCATACCTGCTTACACGGCGGCCATATACATGCCAACGGAATACGTCAGCACTATCTGCGTTACTGCGCCTCCGATGAGCAGCCGCCTGTTTTGATAGTGGTTCCCGGAATTACCAGCCCAGCCATTACCTGGGAGTTCGTGGCCGAGCGACTTGGGAAAGTTTTCGATACCTATGTACTTGATGTTCGTGGCCGGGGCTTGTCAGAAACAGGCGACCATCTGGATTATGGTATTGATACCTGTGCCGATGACATTACTGCTTTTGCCCAGGCTCTAGGTCTTAACAAGTACTCGATCCTGGGGCACTCCATGGGTGCCCGTTTCGCCATTCGAGCCGCAACCCGCAACGCCAAAGGAATCGACAAGTTGGTGCTGGTTGACCCGCCTGTGTCCGGGCCGGGACGTCGCGAGTATCCTAGCAAACTGCCCTGGTATATTGACTCAATGCAAGCCTGTCGATATGGCGCCGACATTGAAACCATGCGGACCTTCTGTCCGACCTGGACCGAAGAACAATTAAGGTTGCGCGCCGAATGGCTCCATACCTGTAACGAAAAAGCGGTGATTGATACCTTCAATGGCTTTCATGAAGACGACATCCACCAGGATCTGCCGTCGCTCAAGCTTTCAGCCTTGCTGATGGTTGCTGGAAAAGGGGGCGTAATCCAGGAAAAGGACGAGGAGGAAATCTGTACATTGATGCCTTCCATTCAGATTGCACACGTTCCGAATGCCGGGCATATGATTCCCTGGGATGACTACGAAGGTTTCTTCGCAGCCCTGGGTGATTTCCTGGGTCAGAAAGCTTAATCAGAGATTGCAGCGCTGTGACCCAGTCGCTGCAAACAGTCGATAGACATCCCTGGAGAACCAGACCATGAAGAATCCGTATCGTATCGGTCAGATTGTGCCCAGCTCGAACACCACCATGGAAACAGAGATCCCCAAAATGCTGCGGTGGCGCGAGGAGCTGTTTCCTGAACGTTTTACTTTCCATTCCAGCCGCATGCGCATGCACAAGGTCACCAAGGAAGAGTTGATCGCCATGAATCGTCAGGGGCTGCGCTGTGCGGCTGAGCTGGCTGATGCAAGGGTGGACGTGATGAGCACGGCATGCCTGGTAGCTATCATGGCAATGGGTCCCGGCTACCACCGCGAGGTTGAAAGCGAGTTGACGAAAGTGGCTCGCGAAAACGGTTGCCAGGCGCCAGTTATGACTTCAGCCGGCGCCCTGATCGCTGGCCTGAATCTGATGGGTGCCAAGCGCATTGCCCTGCTGGCTCCCTACATGCGCCCGCTGACCGATACAGTCATCGAGTATATTGAAAGCGAAGGCATTGAGGTGGTGGATTCCCACTGCTTCGAAATACCCGATAACCTCGAAGTGGGAAAACGCGATCCCATGCAACTGGTTGAGGACGTCAAGAAGCTGAACACCTCCAATGTTGATGCCGTTGTACTATCGGCGTGTGTCCAGATGCCCTCGCTGCCAGCCGTTCAGCTGGTGGAGGATGCTCTGGGTATTCCGGTCACTTCAACCGCCATCTGTACCACCCGACTGATGCTGGACAACCTGGGTTTGAAGCCTGAAGTCCCCAATGCAGGTGCTCTGCTCAGCGGGCGTTACCCTGCTGCGGCAGCCGGAGGCTGAGGCCATGAGCGACAACGCGCAGAAGAACTATCAGGGTGTCTGGGACGGGCGCATCGGCTTTGGTCGTAAAACGGCCCTGCTGGTCATTGATTTCATGCAGGGCTACACCACCGAAGGCGCGCCCTTGTATGCGCCAGGTGTGGTAGCGGCTATTCCGCATGCAGCGGAAGTGCTGAACGCTGCCCGCAAGGCCAGTATGCTACTGGTGCACACAAATATTCGCTATCAGCCGGACACATTTCTGGATGGCGGTGTCTGGCTCGTCAAGTCTCCAGTCATGAAGGACATGGTGGACGGCAATCAGCATGCAGAGTTTTGCCCCGAGACCGCCCCTATTCAAGGCGAACTGGTGATCAGCAAGCAGTATCCAAGCTCCTTCTTTGGCACAACACTGGCCAGCACCCTTTATGCCCAGGGCGTAGATACCATTGTGTTGATAGGTTGCTCTACCAGTGGTTGCATACGTGCCACAGCAGTCGATGGCCTGCAATACGGCTTTCGTGTGCTGGTGGTGCGCGAAGGGGTTGGTGATCGTCATCCTGATCCACATGAAGCAAACCTGTTTGATATAGACAGCAAATATGGCGACGTGATTTCCAAGTCAGACTTTCTCGCCCACCTGAGCGGCCGTTCATCGGTCGCGCCCGGTAATTGATGCAACCACAACAAAAAGACTCACAATGAGGATTTCGAGATGAACCAAGTCAGGAAAATTGCCCTTGAAGAACACTTCAATGCGCCCGGCTTTGAGAGCTACTCCGAAGTGTTTCTGAAGAACATTCCTGTCAGAGTCCGGAAGGAGCTGAGCAGCAGACTGAATGATTTTGATGACCTTCGTCTGGCCGACATGGACAAGGCAGGCGTGGAAAAGGTACTTCTGTCGCAGTCTGGCCCCGGAGTTCAGGCAGAACAGGACACGATACTGGCCATTCGCAAGGCGCAAGAAAACAACGACTTCCTGGCTGACCGCATCGCTCGAAACCCGGATCGCTACGCCGGCTTCGCGACCTTGCCCATGCAGGATCCAAAAGCCGCTGCTGCGGAACTGGAGAGAGCTGTCAAGCAGCTGGGCTTCAAGGGTTCGATGGTCAACGGGCATACGCTGGGCGTCTATTATGACGACCCGATCTACGATCCCTTCTGGGAAATAATGCAAGAACTGGATGTGCCCATGTATCTGCATCCAGTTAACTTTCATGAAGTGCCACACAACATGGTGGGCCAACCAATACTGCCCGGCGCCGTTTGGGGCTGGGGCGTTGAAACCGGCACCCATGCTCTGCGCTTGCTTTTTGGTGGGGTTTTCGATCGCTTCCCGAAGCTGAAAGTAGTACTAGGCCACATGGGTGAAGGCCTGCCCTTCATGCGCTGGCGTTTCGATAGTCGCTTTGCAGTTTACTCCCAGGGCATCAGCCTCGACCGACCGCCGTCGGCCTATATCGGCTCCAATATTCTGATTACAACCTCGGGCGTGTGCTCAGCACCCACACTGATTGGTGCCATTGGCGAGATGGGTCCGGAAGCGGTCATGTTTTCCATCGACTATCCTTACGAATCTAGCGAACTGGCTGCGGAATTCATTGAACAGGCGCCGCTTGATGAGCGTACCAGGGCTCTGGTCTGTTACGACAACGCCAAGCGCATTTTCAAGCTCTAATTCTTTGATCAAAAGAGATAGCACATGATTTCCAGGCCTTGGGTCAAGTATGCCCTGCTCTTTTGCATCGGAATATACCTCAGACTGGGCGCCCTGATCGTTCCTCCGTTAATCCCGAGACTGGAAGCAGTGCTCGGGATTACGACGGGTCAGTCGGCTCTGGCCACCAGTTTGCCACTGCTCCTGCTGGCATTCGGGGCACTATTTGGTGGCTGGATGGTCAATCGTCTTGGTATTCTCAACACCCTGATCCTGGGATTGTTGGCAATGGCCATGGGCAGTGCCTTTCGCAGCCTGCCCATCGAATTCTTTCTGTTTCTCTTCGCTACAGTCATCATGGGTATTGGCATTGCTCTGATGCAGGTGGGCCTGCCTTCCCTGACCCGGGTCTGGCTGCCTGACAACATCGGTCGTGCGGCTGCTGTTTACACCACAGGGCTGCTAGTGGGTGAATGGATTGCGGCAGGCTTTACCGGACCTCTGGTCACTCATTTGCTTCAGGATGCATGGCGGCTATCATTTACCTTCTGGGTATTGCCAGTCCCGCTGATCGTTCTGGCCCTACTAATCTACGGTGATCGCCACCAGTTAGAGGCAGCGGAGGCAGCGCAGCCCAAAACGTCGCTGATGCCTGACTGGCGCGACCCGATGCTCTGGCGGGTCTCGATTGTCATGGCAAGTTCGGGAATACTGTATTTTGCCGGCAACATTTTCCTGCCTCCTATCCTGGTAGAGACGAACCGGGTGCACATGCTGGACATGACTTTGAGTGCGCTCAATGGGGTCCAGATTGTGTTCTCGGTACTGCTGATTTTCTATGCGGATCGCCTGATTGGCAACCGGGCACCGTTCTATGTGCTCAACAGTCTGGCTTTGTTCACCATACCAGGGCTTCTCTGGGCGCCTGGATACTGGGTGGTTTTCGTCGCCGGCGTGTCTGGCGCGCTGACCAGCGCTATTCTCGTGCTGGCACTGGCGCTGCCTGCCTGGCTTGTTCCACCCCATCAGGTTTCCCGATTATCATCCGGCATGCTGTTCATTGGTTACTGCCTGGTCTTTTCCGTTCCAGTGGTTGGCGGCTGGCTGAACGACTTGACAGGTTTGCGCGCTCTGGCCTTTCTGCCAACAGTGGTCGTTGCGCTTATAGCCATGGCATCAGTGGGTGGGATCGAACGAAGAACACAGTCAGAATTTACTGCGCCTGGAGTGACTAAGTAGTTTCCATCCAGAAACGGTCTTCTTCCGTGTTCTAAAGTCACTCAGGAAAACGCGTGGTTTTTTCTGGCTCGCAAAATCAAGCAAGCAGCAAAGGTCGGGCCGTTTGCCGGTAGATCTGAGTCATTTCCGCCAGTATCGATACTGCAATTTCCATCGGTGTTGCTGCTCCGATATCAAGGCCTACCGGGCCACGCACTCTGTAATCCGACGCTGCTAGTCCGCGTTCTGCAAGAATCTTCAGGCGCTGTTCGTGAGTCCTGCGGCTGCCTAGAGCGCCGATATAGTAACATTGAGTTGCCAGTAACGTTTCCAGCAGGTCCGGCTCCCATTCATGCTCATGAAACATAAGCACAGCAGCAGTCCATTGGTCCAACGACGGCGCTGAAAACGCCGCAGGCGTTTGCAGCTTCTGCACCTCTGCGCCGAATCTGCCGGCCACTGTCAAGGAATCACTGTCGGGCGATCTCACCAGCACCTCATAGTCACTGGCGAGCGCAACCTGAACCAGTGCCATCAGGTTGGGGCCCTTGCCCAATGCAAGCAACCTGCGTTTAGGGTAGAACCAACGCCGAAAGCTATTGGGCTCTGGCATAGTATCGCGATCATATACACACCGGTGCATATTCTGAGAGGTAGTATTAGTGTCCAGTGCTATCTGCTGTCGCGCGTTAACAGCATGACACAGAGATTCAAGGACTTCATCGCTAACATCAACATCAATGAAGAGATCAATGCCGGCGCCGCAAGGAAGCTGCACATCAAAATAGGGCGAACCGGCACCGAGTCGGAGATGTCGATTCCTGCCCTCAGCCAGCGCAGCCAAACTATCCTCGACAATGACATGCTCAGCGCATCCACCGGTCAGGTAGCCGACGCTGCGGCCATCTTCACAGACCACCATCTGACTGCCTGTCGGGCGGGGCGAAGAACCATCGCTACCGATCAAAGTGACCAGAACGAACCGATGGCCTTCACGACGAAAGCTAACCGCACACGAAAGCAGATTCTCGAAATCCATCACCTTGCCAGTTCCTCTGTCATTCAAGAAAGTTGTACTTGTCCCCGCTACTGCTGGCACACAGCAGTTGGACTATATGGACACAATACAATTTATTTGCTGCCGAGCAGGTTATCCTTGAAACTCACAGAGTGACTGTTGGCCCTACGACTCCGCAGCCTGGCCGTTCAACTGGGTCGAAATACAGCGCGGCCCAGATGATTATTGGCATGAACCAACTTGGCGAGCAACAAGCAAAATATTTTCCGGTCGTCAGGAGACAAGGGCTCCAGCAATAGCTCTTGTGCCTGCAACATGCAGTCATACATATCCTGCGTGACCTCCTCACCCTTTTCTGTCAGTCGACTCAATCTGACGCGCTTGTCCTTCGGACTCGGGCTTCGACTTACGAGACCCCAGCCCTCCAGACGCCGCAGAATATCTGCCGCGTTGCTTCTGTCAATTCCCACTTCCTGTGACAAAGTTATCTGGTCCAAATCCGGCTGCTCGGCCAGCTTGGTCAAGACTCCGTACTGAACCGGTGTAAGGTCATATGTTTCTGACTCTCGAAGAAATAGCGCGTAATGTATCTGATTCAATCGACGAATCAGAAAGCCGGCGCGGGACCACAATGGTATTGTACCGCCCTCTACAGGTTCATCCGCCATATCTAGATACTTTTCAACGCTAGAAAACATTATCATCTTTCAGCCTTTAATCTAATTTATACAATCTTGCGCATCCATGATTTGGAAGCATTCACTGTGTCATGTCATAAAATAGCGACATTTTACATGAAATAGCCTTCGATAACGACTCGAAGAGCAATCAGAATACAACATTAGCTCATAATATAAATCAAAAAAAAAGTATATGTCAGGTGGGCAAACCAGACAAAGTCAATCCACTAGACCGGATATACCAGAGAATTCTCAAGTAGGAGATTATCATAGACACAACGCCTTTCCCGAAGTTTGAGAGCGCCGTCTTCCAGCACAAATCGATCCACATAACGACCGACCTGATGCAGGGTAGCAGCAGGCTTATCCATCAGAACCTGCGTTAATTGGTAATTGGCTCCGGCATGAATCTCGCCATCCTCCGAGGGCCGAACAAAGGTATTGGTCACGAAATGGCGCAAATATCTGGGCGCAAACATTGACGTCTCCAAAATCGTGGTGGCGCGGTCCTGAATCATGGCTTTACCCTCACAATAGACAAGACCAACAGGCAGCCCGGCATCAAAGTTCTCCCTGGCTAATATGATATAGAGACAATCTTCAGTGAAGAATTTCTCCCAGTCATAAAGTCGTCCTTCGTCTAACGCCAGGCAATAATCCACATTGAAGCTCTCAACAGCACGCAGCAACTTATCTTCAGCAAGGTATTCGTCATTTATGAATTCTTTAACCTTCATCATTTTCGTTTCCTCCTTCACCCGATACCCAGTTCTTTGCGCCAGTATTTGTACATTGCCCGAATTGCGGCTTCGGAAATCAAGGTGTCAGCAGTACCCGCTTCCGTATCAGGATCCATTTCTATCAAATGCTCACCTGCGATAGAATGTTTCATTCCGTCCTGAACAAATTTCATGGCTTCATTGTCTTCCATGCCCAAAAAGCCAGCCGGCCCCATCAGGTTACCCTGGCGCATGCGGTGGCGTTGCTGCTCGTCGGTGTCTCCCTCGAACCCGAACATCGTCCAGTTCATGACGAATTCGTTCGGTCCATTAGGCACAATCTGCCGAACGCCCAGCGTATTCATCTCGCGCTGTACGATTAGATTGGGCCATAGCGTCATCATGGTCACACTCCAACGCGAGTCAAACTCGTCATCAAAATCCAGAATTTCGGGTGCCTTAAGTTTTAAGTCGGCGTTGTAGGCACGCATTTCCTTACTGTCTTCTTCAGAAACCTTGCCTGCTTCACTCTTGGCAGAGGCCATAACCCCATGCCGACCCGTCTCATCGCAGATCATCTCGGCCTCGTTGCCTGCTACCAGCAAGCCAAAGCTCACAAGGAAAGAATGCAGCAGCGTTGCGTGATATGGATCCTTGAGATTCTCGTGATAGAGTTTCCAGTTGCCTGGCAGGGTATTCCGATAGTAGCCCAGCACTTTGAGCTTGCGCCCATCAAAAGTGGCATCGAATTCTTCTGTAATGCGAGGACCGAGGTAATCTGCCAACGACTCCATATTAGGATCGAATGAAGCAAAGATGACCCCTCCGCGGGTGGTCACTGCCAGCTTCTGAGGGTTGTGATCACTGGCGATAAAATCTGACGGCAGACCGCCTTTACCGCCAACACCGCGTCGGAAAGGTATACCGGACAGGTTGCCTTTTAGGTCATAGGTCCACTGGTGATAGGGACAGACGAATTCCTTGTTGTTGCCCCGCAACTCACGACAGAATTCGACAGCACGGTGAGAACAGCGGTTCAGAAAAACGTTGACTTCTCCATCTTCGTCGCGGCTGACCACAACCGGCGTAGGACCAACATTGCTCCTGATAAAATCCCCTGCCTCTGGAATTTCCGCTTCCAATCCGACATAATTCCAAGTCGAACCATGGAATATCTTGTCAACCTCAAGCTGGAAGATCGCCGGATCCGTATAGACCCAGTCCGGGATGCGGCGCAGGCCCTTTTCCGGCCAAACGTAATATTGTGCCAAGTTACTCATCAACTCTCTCCTGTTCTCGAGCGCCACCGGCGTGTCACTTGTTTGACCTAGTACAGACTCTAGGAACCCGCTCAGCGTCGAGATATCCAATCGTTGGGCCACCCATGCTCGTGCCTTGCGAATAGCAGCCGGATTATCGAAGGCAATAACACCACTCAGACGCTCGCCATCATGCAGATACAAGACTTCACCACCTTCCTGACTGGCGGGATGGATCTTGAATTCGTCAGAGGCTGCTGGCAATCCCAGCATTTGAATGTTGTGATCAAATTGATCGGACCAGAACCAAGGCACGGTGTTATAGGCAGTTTCGATTCCCGCCATGGTTTTAGCGACAGACAAAGCCTGCTCCTGAGCGTTATGCCAGGACTCAAGGCGCAACTGGCCGTCATCCGCACCTGGCCAGGCAGCTACATCACCTGCTGCAAAGACATCGTCTGCGGATGTACGACCGAAGCGGTCAACAAAAATGCCATTTCTGATGTCGATGCCAGCGGCTTTGGCAAGTTCAGAATTGGGGACAACCCCGATGCCGACTACGACAGTATCGACGAGCAGTGGCTCGCCATCCTCAAGCTGCAGCTTCACCCCGGAACCCTGTGCTTCGATGGCGCTTACCCGGGCGCTGGTGCGCACATCCACACCACTGGCTTCTGCGATATCATGCAGTCGCAGCGCAGCTTGTGGATGCAGAGCGCGGGCACACAATCTGCTTTCAGCTTCCAACAGTGTCACTTCACAGCCCTGCTTACGCGCTGCTGAAGCGACCTCCATACCAATAAATCCGCCCCCGATAATCGCTACCCGGCCTGCGCGTTTCAACGCTCGCTTGAGCGCAATTGCGTCCTCGCAAGTCCTGAGCTCGTGTACCTGCGGCAGATCTGCACCGGGAATAGGCAATGGTCGCGGTCGCGCTCCGGTAGCGATCAGCAGGCTATCGTATTCGAGAGTGCTCTTGTCAGAAAATGTGACGCTTTTGGTCTTCGTATTCAGATACTCGGCTGTCAGACCGCAGCGCACCTCTATCTTCAGCTCTTCGATGGCATGACGATCCAACAACGTCGCTTCTTGAGTGCTAGCGGTACCCAGCAGCACATCCTTGGACAAGGGTGGCCGTTCATAGGGCAAATCGAGCTCATCGCTAATTAGCACCACCTCACCAGTGAAGTCGGCATCCCGCAGTCCGCGTGCGGCAGTAGCTGCAGCCTGGCCCCCGCCTAGAATTACAAACCGCCGCGTGTCAGCCTCGCTTGCAACGGCAGAAGATTCGTCCACCGGCATATCCGCGACCTTCGCTGGCCGATCCAGATCGACGTAGAGCTGCCCACCTTCAAATTTAGTGGCATAAGTGGGGATGTCCTTGGTGACCGGTGATCCCATGGCCTTGCCGGTCCGAATGTCAAAACGCCCCTGGTGCAATGGGCATTCGACACAACCGTCTCCGACAAATCCATCATTGAGTAATGCGAACTGATGGGTACAAACGTTGCCAGTGGCAAAATATTCTTCCTGGACACGATATACAGCGACACGCTCACCGTCGACCTTCACGGCCATCACACCATGGTCTTCAGCCAGCTCAGTCGCGCCTTCTACAAGTTTCCAAGCCATTCAACTACCCCCCCCCTTCCTGACGCAATCGGCGTGAATTTCATCCAATTTCATCAGTATACTCCTTATTTATATCACAACATATTGTTTGAATACATCTCAGACAGTCTTTAACTACCGCACCAGAAATGAGGTATTCAGTTCCGACCGAACAGACTCCTGATCCATCCTTTCACAACGGTCAGGAACAACTTGAATACGCTGAGGTTGGTTGCTGATCCAGTATGGGCCTCCTCACCGGACAGCACCCTCTGAACATTGTCCGCAAACATACGTGCAATGGCGCCGACGAAGCTTTTTACGAGGCCGCCCCGGCTGAATTGTGACAGTGCACCAGTGATGGTATAGGACGCCAGTATGTCGATTCGACACTGGTCGTCACTGGCACCGGGTACGATGCTGAATTCCATGACCGCTGTCACGTCAGAGCCGCTGCGCGCATCACGCCCCTTGCCCTCAAAACACCCGGTGTGGTTGCTGTCATCGAAAGTAAAGCGCCCGGTGCCTTGCAGCCGGGCACGAATGGCCCCCAGGGAGATCTCCATCTCTACTTCTAGGTCTTCGCCGTCAACGCTAAGCAGACGGGCACCCGGTACACAAGGCACGACCTTCTCAACATCGCGCAGGAAGTGCCAAACCTCTTCCGCCGGTTTAGCCACAACCACCTGTTCTCTCAGCGTCTGATCATCACCCGCACCTTCACCGCCAGCGCTGGTGGCAATCTGCTCAACCTGACCGCTGGTGCGCTTGAAGGTGGGCAAGGGTATGGGTGTTACGGCAGCAACTGGCGGCGGCACGCTTTTGTCCGTGTTGTCACCAAGCAACTCGGCGCGCTGCTCAAAGACCGATTTGACCGCACCCACAATGCCAACATAGCCTGTGCAGCGACATAGGTTACCACCCAGCGCCACTCTGATCGCCTTTTCATCAAGATATTCATGGCGCATCACCATATCGCGGCACGCAATCAGCATTCCGGGGGTACAAAAACCGCACTGCAACCCGTGGTGATCCATGAAAGCTTCACGCAGAGCCGCCATCACCGGGTCATCATCGTATCCTTCTATGGTTCTGACCTGACTTCCCTTACAAGCCTGTGCAAGTGTGATGCAAGATCTGACCATGCGCCCATCCAGTTCCACCGTGCAGGCACCACACACACCGTGCTCGCATCCCAGGTGGGTCCCAGTGAGATTAAGGTCTTCACGCAGAAAATCTGCTAGGCTGGTGCGCGGCTCTGGTGAGCCCGAAACCTGCTCCCCGTTCACTTCAAAATAGTCCACTTTAGTGGCAACCGTCTCTGTCATTACTGTTCTCCGATCTGTGCCAGGGCGCGCCGGACCACCACTGTGAATAGTTGGCGTTTTGCATCCGAATAGCCGGCAAGCATTTCATTCACCGCCTCGCCTGTGCAGGCTATGGCTTCATCAACACCCTTTTCCGCAAGGGCATTGGCAACTTGTTCAAGCGCCACAGGTGGAATGTCGAGGGCGCCGAGCACGACACGGCAATAACCTCGTTCCGGATCGGCAACCACGATGCCGGTTGCTTCGGAAAAGCCAGATGATTTGCGACAGTATCGATAATATCCCCAGCGCGCTGCCTTGCTAAGACGCGGGAGACTGACACCAACCAGGATTTCCTCTGAACCTAGCATGGTCATGAAGGCGGCCGACATAAAGTCAGTTGACGGAACATCCCGCAGGCCCTTTGTACCCCGCAGCTGATAGGTGGCATCTAACCCGACCATAACGCCGATCCAGTCTGCTGCCGGGTCAGCATGCGCAATGCTACCCCCGACGGTGCCCCGGTTGCGGATAGCGCGGTAGGCAAGGCGCGACGCCACCGCCTGCAGCATGCCGTTGGTTGCATCGGGCACAAGCCCGTCCTCAAAGTCGACATGCCGCTGCGTGCTGCCATAGACAATATGATCGGACTTCTGTTCTGTGAGCCCGAGATCCTCGGCACGATGCAGATCAATCAGCACTGTAGGGCGGGCCAGACGCAAGTTCAGCATCGGCCCGAGTGACTGACCGCCGGCAATACATTTGGCCTCATCACCGTGCTGCCTCAACAGCTGCACCGCTTCTGCACTGTCTCTGGCCACTACATAGTCAAACCGCACGGGTTTCATTCGGTTGCTCCTCGCTGCTGTGCTGTGATTTCAGTGTTTTCTGTGTTCTTTTTTTTTCGATCGCTTGCAGAACATGATCAGCCGTGGCCGGTATGCGACTTATTTCAACACCTAGCGTAGCCACTGCATCGTTGATGGCGTTGATCACTGCCCCGCCAGGAGCAATGGCACCGCCTTCGCCCACTCCTTTTATGCCGTGAGCCGTATGGGGCGACAGTGTTTCCATATGCTGAACGGTGATGTGCGGTACCTCGGCCGCTCCAGGCAGGTGATAATCTGCCAGAGTGGAATTCAGCGGCTGTCCCCTCTCGTCATAGATCACCTCCTCGTAAAGCGCTGACCCGATACCCTGTGCCGTTCCACCAATAGCCTGCCCATCAACAATCATCGGATTGACGATTCGACCACAGTCTTCAGCAATGGCGTAATCCAGCAGCTCTGTCTTGCCGGTTTGGGGATCGACAGACACCACGACTGCATGGGTGGCATAGGAGAACACGCCCGTATCCACACTAGGCTTGTAGAATGCAGTGAATTCGAGTCCCGTATTACCGTCCCCTGCCGGCAACTGATCAGGACGACGGTACCAACTGATGGCCAGCTCATTGAAACCCATCGTCCCGGCGGGCCCGTGAATCTGTCCATCTTCCAGGCGGATTTCGGAAGCCTCACATTCCAGACGATGCGCAGCAAGGTTGCAAATGCGCTCGGCCAGCCCTTCTGCCGCGCGGGACACTGCACCCCCGGACATAACAATCCCACGGGAAGCATAGGCTCCGGTCGAGAAAGGCGTGGTTGTGGTATCCCCCAGAGTAACCCTAATCCGGTCTGTCGGAATGCTCAGAATCTCCGACGCTATCTGCGCCAGCGTTGTTTGGATGCCCTGACCAATGTTGGCAATACCGGCAGCAACCTCGAGCCCGCCATCCGGAGTGAGCTTGATCCGGGCCTCGTCATACCCAGGAACCAGTGGCAAGCCCCATTGGGCGAACACCTGAGTACCGTGGGCCGACTGCTCAGTGAAAGTGGCAAAACCGACACCAATCAAGCGGCCGTCCTGCTCAGGTGTCTTCTGACGCTGGCGAACTTCATCAAAACGAATCGCTTCCTTGGCCATACGAAGAGATTCAGGATAGTTCCCGCTGTCATAGTGTTTATTGGTTACATTCTGGTAAGGCATTGACGCAGCAGGAACAAGATTTTCCGCACGAACTTCCCAGGCCTCTCGACCCACCGCTCTGGCAATCGCATCAATGGTTAGCTCCATGGCGAAGCAAACACCCGGGCGAGCCACACCGCGGTAGGGAGTAAACGGAGGCTTATTGGACGCCGTGGCCATTACATGGCAACGGTAATGATCGAACGCATAGGGGCCGGGAAGATTGCCTCCGGCCTGCGCCGCTTCAAGTCCGGCAGTAAAAGGCCAGACGGAGTAGGCACCGACATTAACGGTGACTTCCGCGTCCAGGCCTAGCAAGCGCCCTCGCTTATCCGCATAAGCCGTCACTGAATAATGATGTTCCCGGGTATTGGCACCTGCGGTCAGATGCTCCCGGCGATCCTCGAGCCAGCGGAAGGCGCCCCGGCGTTCATAGGCAAGCCAGGCCACCAGAATTTCCTCCGGTTGCAAGACGCACTTGTAGCCGAATCCACCACCCACTTCTGGCGTGACAATTCGAATCATGTCGGGCGACAATCCTAGACAGTCAGCAAGACCACTGCGTATCAGATGAGGCACCTGGGTCGATGTATTGACGATTAGCTGTTCTGCCTGACTGTCCCACCAGGCAACCACACCCTTGCCCTCCATAGGGTTCATCACCTGCCGTCCGGTATCGTATTCCCGCTTCACGACCACATCTGCCTGGTCGCGAATATCTGGCATATCCTTGCCAATAGTAAAGTCCAAAAACATGTTGTCAGGCCAATCCTCATGCAGGCGATCGCTTTTGTTTTCCTTGGCCTGAACCGGCGTGATCACCGATGACAGCGCTTCAAGGTCGACATCGACCAGTTCGACCAAATCTTCTGCCTCGGCTCGATTCCGGGCAATGCACATCACAATCGGCTCACCCGCGAAACGCACCTTATCTTTCGCCAGCGGCCACTGTTCCGAATTACGAAAGCTGGGCAATGTCGATTCCGCCCTGATCGGACTGACGCCGTTCAGATCCTCGGCACAGATGACCTGATTCTCATATCCGGAAGGCTTGTTCACTCCTTTGATCAGCGCGTGCGCAAGCGGGCTGCGCAGGAAGGCAACATCACGCATACCGGCGACTTTAATATCGCCCACGTAACGGCTCTTTCCGTGAACCAAACGAGGGTCTTCCAGACGCCTAACCCGCTGACCAATACCTGTTTTATTCATGTAGCCTCCTGTAGCCAGAGCCGGTAAAACTGAAAAAGCAGCAACGGGACGCTGTTACATTTTTTGGAGCTAGATCATGGTTACGTTCAGCCACCCAATGAGCTAGCATTCATGAAGTCCCATTCAGTGAGTTCGACATATGGCCGTACCTCACTGGAAAACTAGTTATGTTAATCGAGTTATTGATTGATCCGAGTTGCAAGCGCATTGTTTTTAACCGCTTCGGTGACAACCGGAATGGATGCCTGACAAATATCCCGCAGGATATAGTTACCGACTTAGACCACACTAACCTTCGATTATTTTTCCAACAGGCCTTAAATGCTGTGATCTCGCCTTGAAATAAACTGTCCTGTTGATCTGTAATAGACACAAAGTACGCCGGATGAAAACTATATCGTGCAAACAAGAAACTACAAAATAAAACGGCTACTGGAACAATAACAATAGCAAACTAACAATCCAAACCGTTTAAACAGATTAGTTAACCATTCACACATAACGTAACCGAGACCGTCTGTAAAGACGGTCTCGGTGGATGTGTCACTCAAAAACTGACGCAGGGTAGAATTTTTCAGTGACCCATGCACCATCCTCAGCACGCAAAATCACGAAAGAGCCAGCCGGTGTTCCACTCTCGTTGAGGGTTAGCGGACCTGAGGCGCCTTCCCAATCAATATCCGTACCAGCTGCTAGCATTTCGCGCGCAGTAGCATAGTCAGACACTTTTTCACCACCTTCAGTCACATCGCGAATAGCGGAATTAATAGCCTCACCGGTACAACCTTCGGATGCTTCCAAAGACAAGGCTACAAGTAGAGCCATGTCATATGAATTAGATGAAAAAGGACCAGGGGCCGCACCGGTCTCTTCTCTCATCAATTGTGCAAAAGCCTGATAAGCAGGCAAAGAGTTATCAGGTTCAGCAACTTCAACATAGGCTTTACCATTCAGAATACGCGGATTGACGGACTCGAATATTTCTGGAACTGCCAGGTCGGCAGTAAGCAGCCATTCACCGGCAAACCCACCAACAGCAGCTTCTTTAATAACCGTTATGCCAGATTCTTGTCCACCAGCCAGATAAATTGCATCGGGATTATTTGCCAGGACTGATGTTAGCTCTGCCTGATAAGACGGTTGGCCAGGGTTGTAAATAATATAGTCAGTAATTTTGACGCCAGCATCTTGAAGCGCCGTCCGTGCAACTTGGGCCGGTGAAATTGTCGATTCTTCATTTTGAACCAACATTGCGACACTGTCATATTCTTTTTCGGACAACCAAAGACCGGCGGCAGCTCCATCACCCAAATCGGAACCGACAGTACGATACACATAATCACCACCAATTTCGTCGAGCGTAATAGTTCCAGCATACGGAGACATCATTGGTGTCTTTGTCCTCTTTGCTAGATCAACGAGCGCAACCATTGGGCCGGAGGTTGGCCCAAGGATGGCAACGGCATCATCATTTTCGATCATATTGGTAGCTTCTCGGATTGCTTTTTCGGGGCTACCACCTGTGTCGGCTATGACCGTTCGTAACATTCCGCATGATGTTCCTCCAGCTGCATTTACCTGCTTTACACCAATTTCTATAGCACCGGAAACAATTTTACCAAATTCACCGAGTTCACCTGTTAAGGGTACAAGAACACCGACATTCACTTCCTCTGCAGAAGCTACAGACGGAACAATAATCGCTCCGGCTATCATGACAGCATTAATACTTTGCATTGTTCTCTTTAGAGTCTTCATATTGACTTTCTCCCGCTGGGGTAATGGGTCTAAAAGTTGACCCGGTCAGTGATTCTGCAAAAGCATCTCTTCAAGCTTACCTGGTTTTAGAAGATCTGAACTTGGCAGAGTTTCTTGATTACATCCAGAATCGAACATCCAAGTTGTTGTTGATATTTTAAGTATTTTCTCTGGGTTTTGTTCAACTACCCAAACCACTGTCATACCTGACTGGACCAATTCACATACCCATTCTACGATTAGATCCACAAAGATAGGGGCAAGTCCTGCTGTTGGCTCATCCAGAATCAAAAGCTTAGGTGAACCAATCAGGGCGTTTGCTACGGCCAGAGTTTGCCGCTCCCCCCCTGATAGGGTGGAAGCTAGTTGACCTGAACGTTCTTTTAGGATCGGAAAACGCTCATAGGTATTGTCGATCCTGGCACGCGTGTTTGAAAAGCTGAGTGCGGAGGCGATCAGGTTATCTCGCACTGTCATCTCTGCGAATACATTATATTCCTGTGGTACATAGGCAACCCCAGAGCGAGTGACATTCAGTGCTTTATCTTTCGTTATGAATCTTCCATTGACAGTAATCTCCCCTTTATTAACTGAAAGGTGGCCAGCAATGGTTTTCATTAAAGTACTTTTACCCGCCCCATTGGGACCGAGAACGCAGGTTATCTCACCGGATTGCGCGACGAAGTTTACACCGTGCAATATTGTGACTTTACCGTACCCACTATGAAGGGCGCTGACATCAAGCTTCATGGTCTGCTCCAAGATATGCTGAAATCACTTTTGGATCCCGGCGGATCGAATCAGGATCACCTTTGGCAAGTAGCTCCCCATTCAGGAGAACAACAATACTGTCCGCTAGTTTGAGTAAAAAACCCAGGTTATGCTCTACTACTATTAAAGTTGTGCCGCTTGCGTGCAATTCCGTTAAGATTTTTGCCAGCTTCCCTTGCAGAGTCGGGTCCACGCCCGCTGTCGGTTCATCGAGCAACAGAATACGTGGTTCACGGATGAGCTGACGTGCGACTTCCAACATACGAAGCTCTCCCCCTGAAAGATTTTCCACCGAATCATTACGGCGCTCCGCTAGTCCAACCCGCTGTAGTACTTGCTCGGCTTTTTCTTTTATGACGGCATCAGTTTCAATCCATCGACCCATAAGCGCGTCTATTGGACCATCTTCGGAGTGATCAGCTCCTATGATTACGTTTTCGAAAACGCTTAGTGACGGGAAAGCTCGCGGAGTTTGGAAAGTACGCCCCAGGCCGTGAGCAGAAATCTCAGCCGCCCTAACAGATGACATGTCTTTTCCGTCCAAAATGACATGCCCACTAGTTGGTTTTAGCACCCCGGAGATCAAGTTGAAGGTAGTAGACTTACCTGCACCGTTAGGGCCAATGAGTCCTAAAAATCCCCCTCGCTTAACATCTAGGCTAAGCCCGGCTTTACCACCAACGGCACGAAAGCCACCGAAGTCGACCACGGCGTTCTGGACGCTCACTATTGTATCACTCATGCGCCTGACTCCCGTGAAAGTTTTTCCCAAGGCCGCAGCCTCAAAACAATGATAAATAGGATGCCGGTAATTATTTCCTCAGCTGACGCTGCGACCTCAGCTGCACGTGAGGTTTCGAATGGTATAGAGCCAACGACCTCCTGAAATAGGACAAGCGCAATCGTACCAAGAATTGCGCCGAGAATGGTTTTCTCTCCTCCAAGGGCAAGTGCGATCCACACGAAGAACGTAATTTCAGCGGTAAAGAGCGATGGAGCAACGAGCGTCGTAATCATGGCATAAAGTGCACCGGCAAACCCGATTGGAACGGCCGAAATAATAAACACCTGCAGTCGGATTCGTGCATCGTCTTTACCAACGGCTTGGGCTGCCAATTCATCGTCGTGCACCGCATCAACTGATCGTCCAAAGGGTGATTTCAGCAGTCGATTATAAAACCATGCCGTTAACAACATAAGAGCGACGGCTGCGACCGCGTATCCAAGTCTGTCACTAATACCTAGGACTGTTGGATCAAATCGATCTACATTCGACAAACCAACGCTTCCGTTACCGACCCTCCGCTCGTTAAGCAAGAAGGAGTGAAGAACTTCTGCAAAGGCGAAAGTTGTTAATGCAAGATATTCGCCGCGTAGTCGTAACGTTGGCCAGCCGGTAATCAGAGCAAACAACAGTGCTGCAGCACCTGCAGCTAGAAAACCAACATACCATGGCAAATCAAAACCGAACAGATACTGGTCTAGACCACTGGGTGCCTCTTGAGTGAATATCGCGTAAGCATAAGCACCTGCGGCGAAGTAGGCTACAAGTCCAAAGTTGATCATGCCGCCGCGAGCATACTGAAAATTGAGTGAGAGTGTCAGCACCGAGTACACGGCACCATACATCAACGTAGCGAGAATAATGGAATAAAGGATCATCTTGATTTTCTCCCTGCGAGACCTTCGGGGCGTAACATAAGCACCAAAATCACCAGACTAAAGGCGATCAAAGGACGGTATCCAGCAGGTATCCAGAACACTGAAACGTCCATAGCGACACCCACAATCAGGCCAGCGATTACTACAGTGTAAAGTGACCCGAGTCCGGCAAGAATTGCAACTGCAAGGATCTGAAGGATCTGGTGAAACGCGATATCCGTAGACAGCGTGGCAATGACCGCGAGCATGACACCCGAAAGTCCGGCGAGGCCTGATGAAATCAACCAAGTAACCCGGGAAGTCGACTTTACGTCAATCCCTCTTGATGCGGCAAGTTCGGGGTTCGCCGAGATGGCACGAATAGCAAGTCCCATAGGGGTTTTATTCAAGAAAAAGGCTAAAGATGTGGCAGCTAAAGCTGCAAAAACCACAACGACTAACTGGTAATTTGTAATTCTCAAACCCCAGAATCGATAGCTTTCAGCGAGTGGGATGTCCAACGAACGAATGCCTGTTCCAACTACTGCATCGACAACACCACCTATCACATAGGCCACCCCAACTGATGTAATAAGCAAGACCGACGGACCAAGCTTACGAATTGGGTCGTAGACGATCCGCCCAATCAGCAACCCTACTAGTGAGGTGAAAACGATCGCAAGAACAGCCGATAATAGAATGTGCACGCCTGCGAGGTTGGTAAGCGCCCATGTGGTAAATGCTGATACTCCGAGAAGTTCAGCGTGCGCTATATTAAGAAATCCTTCGACCCTGCGGGTGAACGAAAAGCCGATTGTGGCTAGGATTAAGAACGCCCCGGTAACAATGCCGGACAACACGTACTGGAAGAATAACGTCACAAAACGCCCCTCCGAGTTATAAAGACAAAGCGTTTTCGATATTCAGTTGATGGGAACATGCTCACCTCCATTGGCCAATAAGCCTCTTTAAGATCATGTTGTTATTTAGGAAGTATACCCCCTTTCTCAGGTTGTGCAATTTTTTTGGGAGGATCATGTAAAAATATATTTTGGTGCAGAAACGACATCACGAAATATTTTGGTGCAGAAAATGCTTCATAAATTTCTAACCAAGTTGACTGTAAAGGTACTTAACAAGGTTTTCCATGAGCGATTTGAAAAGCTCACCTGAAACTATTCAGCTTGATGCAATAGCTTAACCACCGTTCATCAAACAGAGAACGCCATGACCAGAAGACCCCTAACACAAAAGCTAAACTTATTACCTGAAATAACTGCACTAAATGGCAGCTTATTTGCAATTAGAAATAGATTTGGCCGAGCAACTTACTCGGCGGGTGTATGCACTGCAAAACTATCGATATGTCCTTCGCAAAGTGTTGTATGCGTCAAAGTCGAAACAGTCGCGGAAAAAAGGCACAGACTGCATGCTCAATGATCAAGAAACATTTTTTATCTAGGTATTGCGTCGCAGCCTGTCGAGATCCGTCGAAGCCAATTGTGAAAACATATGTAAAAACTAGAGCGAATTATCGATTGCTCTGAACAAAACTGTTGTATGACGAGCTTTGCTGCATATGTTGTACTATCAGGTATTGCTATCGCGAGGGACTTCCATATTTTGTGAGAGCTCCCTGTCGCTTTATAAGTGATGCATCAGGTATTCGCACGATTTAGTAGCTTAATAATGCCCTGAAGAGAAGATTGTGAGAGATCTCCCAACCTTCTCTTCCTACGACCAACGTTAATTGATCGGTATAATGATTTCCTTTTTCACAATATCTCCATCCACGACGATGGGCTCATCATCCAGAAACAGAGAACAATTCCTCATGGGAATGTCCAGGTGACAGGCCGTGTCGTTCGTTCCGCCCAGTTCGCTATTGGGGCCTGTCGAAAACATGACGTTGCCATAAAAGCTCCTGGGCTCCATGCCCATGCCGCCGGGGAATTCACCCGGCATCATCCGGTGCCATTTGGCATCCCGGTTCATGCCCCATCCAACATGGCTCATGCCAAGGCCGCGCTCGTCATTAAAGCTGTCCATGTAGGACTTGACCAGATCAGCTTCCAGTCCGCCCCTAATATCCGTGATCCAGCCATTTTCGATGGTGTAGGTTATAGGTTCACGAACATAGATGTTTTGCGGCAGTAGAATATCTCCCGGCCCTACTACGATGGTACCATCGACTCCGTCATCGTCACCGCCTGTAAAGACAAAGCCGGAGGGCCAGTGATCCCAGCGCCCCGGTTCATCAGTGCAGGCATATTCGGTAACCGTCGGATAGGTGTTCAACTTGTAGATTACATCGGTGCCGTTCGGCGAGGTAATCCTCATTTCTTTTGCTCTGGCGAGAATCTCCCCGGCCGCCTCAACTTTCTCGCGCAGCAGCGGATTGGGCATCATTCTGGCGAGCAGCTCCGGTGGCTCCACAACCGTAAGAACACGCGTTCCAGCCGCCTGTATGGCCATTTGTTCGGGAGAGAATAAAAGAAACATGCAGTCAATCAGCATGTCGCACTGCTTTAATGCTTCTACCGCCTCAGGCATGGAAGCCAGACCATTAACACCCACGGCCCAGCCTCCAGACGGAGGCGGTGCAGGCAGGCGCATGTGATACATGCTGGCCTTAAGTTGCTGTCCAGCGGCTAGAAAGGCATCAGCGTACTCCAGTCTTTCATTACCCTGGGTAAGCACAATCAAGCGCTCACCCTCACGCACTCCCGACATTTTTAGCTGCTGAAGGCAGATCTCAATAAAGCTCGCGTGATCCATATCCGTTCTCCTGCCAAATAGGATGTATACTTCTCTTTATTGAAATATAGCAACAGTTGGCAGGTTATTGCGAGTCTAATGTTGAATTTTTCATAACTATTTCAGCACTATCGACTAAGCGCATGGCATCTAGCCGCGTCGGACCTACGCCAAAGAGTTTCGAGCCCTGGACCACAAAGCCCGCGGTTATGCGCATGTCCGATGTCCAACAGGTGCACCGACTGCGCAAAATGCGCCATCGTATTGGCAGCTTAATTCTCTAGCTCATGCGCAAGATGCCCGCTGGCGAAGCACAAGACTGATGTCAGAAAACTGAGTAATATCGGTCTAAAAGAACCGCTCGCAGATAATCTACTCGATCTACGCCGTGTTGACCTAATGAGACCGGGGCCATTGCTGGGTCGTGATGTTAAACGCCAGGTTAATAAGGACCGACTATCTAGCGAATTGCCGCCAAGGACTCCACGGTGCCGCAGCGGTCAGGTAGGTAGCCGGGTAAGGTGTCCAGCGATCCGACAAAATGCGGCGATTGCAGTAAGGTCAGTAGGCGCTGAATTTTTTTATCCTGTAGACGGTCCTGCTGGCAGATCAATAGATACTGCTCGCTGGCTAGGGGGGTAAAGGCCAGCCCGAACTGCCGAGCGGCAGCTTCTACCCCGAAACCAGCATCTGCCATGTTGGAGGCCACGTAGGCGGCGACGGCTGTGTGGGTGTACTCCTCGCGTTCAAATCCGGCAATGTTATGGCCGGCTATGCCGTCTCGCGCCAGCAGCAGGTTCAGCAGGTCGCGGGTACCGGAGGCGCGCTGGCGGTTGATAAAACGAACGTTGGGCAGGGTGAGATCAGGTAGGGACTTTATTGAGTGGCTGGACTCGGGGCGCGTCATCAGGCCTTGCTGGCGGGTAATAAAGCGAATGACGCTGTGACTTTCAGAGTCAAGTAGATATTGGTACTTGGTCAGGATGTGCTGAGCGAAGGCCGGGTCAGTTGGTAAATGAAACCCTGCAACGTCACAGTCGCCTCGGTTCAGGGCGAGTAGAGCTTCTTCCGGGTTGCAGTACTGCAGGTTCAGTTCCAGTTCTTCGCCAAAGGTAGCAAGCAACGCCACCGCATACCCATGGCTGGCGTGCATGCGCAGCACTGGGTGCACGCCCTCCAGCAACTGTTGCAGTTCCATGTTCAGCTCGGACGCCATGCTTTCCGTTTGTGGCCCCAGGCGGGCCTGCAGGCGTTGCTCGCCCCACAGCAGGGTGTCGCCGAGTGTCGACAGTCGGGTGCCCTGGCCCTTCTGCATGTTGACCAGGGGCAAGCCGAAAAAGGCTTGCCATCGGTTCAATAAGTTCCAAGCGTGGCGGTAGGAGATGCCGGACTTTTTTGCCGCCACGGTGAGTTTTTGGTGCTCATGAATGTGGCCCAGCAGGTCGAACATCTGGACATCGAACAGGTAATTGTCGTCACTTCGAAAGACCCAAGCCGGTGTGATATGGAGCTTATTCATAAGCACAGCAGTTCATATTTTGTAGCATGAATTTTAATGATAGTGTCAATTATTAGAAAAATAAACCCATCAAATATGAATGGTAGTGCATATGCTGGACACCCAAAAGGCTTCTGATTGGATTCCACCAACTGATGAGATTAAAGTCGAGGACATTGCTGAATTAATCGCGCCGCTTAAACACAAGCCTGGGGCGTTGTTGCCCATATTGCACGCCATTCAGGGCGCCTACGGGTACATTCCAGGCGAGGCCATTGCGTTGGTCGCAAAAGCCCTGCGCCAGACGCGGGCAGAGATCCATGGCGTAGTGAGCTTTTATCACCACTTTCGCACGCAGCCGCCCGGCATTCATGTGATTCAAATTTGTCGCGCTGAGTCTTGCCAGGCACAGGGCAGTAGGGCGCTGGAAACCCACGTCCACCAGACTTTGGGCATTGAGTATCACCAAACCACCCTAAGCAAGGAATTCTCCCTGGAACCGGTCTATTGTCTGGGCAACTGCGCCTGTGGCCCAAACATTAGGGTGGGTGACCGCATTCACGGGCGAGTAACGGCGCAGCGGTTTGACCACGTAATTGCGGCGCTGCAGACCCATGCGGTGGAGCTGCAATGATGACTCCGGTAAAAATATACGTGCCCAACGATACCACGGCACTCTCACTGGAGGCTGATGAAGTCGCACTGCGGATTCAGCAGGCCGCCACCGAACAGGGGGTCAGCATTGAGCTGGTCCGTAACGGCTCACGCGGTCTCTGTTGGCTGGAGCCTCTGGTAGAAGTTGAAACCTCGCGGGACCGCTTGGCCTTCGGCCCGGTTAGCCCGGACGATGTGTCCGACCTGGTAGCCGCCGGACTGCTAACCGGCCAGCAAACGCACCCGCTGGCGCTGGGCGATATCGAATTGCACCCCTATCTTGCAAAACAGCAACGTCTGACTTTCAGCCGCATCGGCAAAACTAACCCGGTTTCACTCGAAGACTACAGTCGTCTGGGCGGCTGGCGAGGCCTTGAGCAGGCCCTGGCGCTGACGCCACAGGCCACTGTGGATGAGATAATAAACTCGGGGCTGCGCGGTCGGGGCGGAGCGGCGTTCCCCACCGGCATCAAATGGCAAACCGTACTCGACACCTCGGCGCAGCAGAAATACATCGTCTGTAATGCCGACGAAGGCGACTCGGGTACTTTTGCCGACCGCCTCGTCATGGAATGTGACCCTTACATGCTGATTGAAGGCATGATCATTGCCGGCTTGGCAGTAGGCGCAACTCAAGGTTATATCTACCTGCGGTCAGAGTACCCGGTGGCGCACGACATCATGAATGAGGCGCTGGCCCGAGCCTATGCCGCCGGTTATCTGGGCCAGAAGGTGGGTGGCAGTGCGCACGCGTTTGATCTGGAAGTTCGACTGGGCGCAGGCGCCTATATCTGTGGCGAAGAAACCTCACTGCTGGAAAGCCTCGAAGGCAAGCGCGGCATGGTGCGGTTCAAACCGCCGTTGCCGGCCATTGAAGGGTTGTTTGGCCTGCCCACAGTAGTTAATAACGTTCTGTCGCTGGCGGCGGTGCCGTTTATTCTGGATAAGGGTGCGGCCGCCTATGCGGATTACGGTATGGGTCGGTCACGCGGCACGCTGGCGCTACAACTGGCGGGTAACGTTAAACAGGGCGGCCTTGTGGAACGCGCGTTTGGGCTGACTCTGCGTGAATTGATGGAGGACTTCGGCGGCGGCACGCTAACCGGACGCCCGCTCAAGGCGGTACAGGTGGGTGGCCCGTTGGGTGCCTATTTGCCGGCCAGCCAGTGGGACGCGCCGCTGGATTATGAAGGCTACGCGGAATTTGGTGGCGTAGTGGGTCATGGCGGCGTGGTGATGTTCGACGACACCGTGAATCTGGGCGAACAAGCCCGGTTCGCCATGGAATTCTGCGCTGAGGAGTCCTGCGGCAAATGCACGCCCTGCCGTATTGGCTCGATCCGCGGGGTCGAGGTCATCGACCGCATTCGTGCCGGCACCGAGTCGGATCAAAACCTCGAACTGCTGTCAGACTTGTGCGAGACCATGGTCGACGGCTCACTTTGCGCCATGGGCGGTATGACCCCGATTCCCGTGCAGAGCATTCTGACTCATTTTCCGGAAGACTTGGCGGCGCCTGCATTTAAGCCCTCGTCGGCCACAGGAGCAAAATTCCATGCTTAATCACTTTGACCCTGCCACTCAGCGCGTGGATTGGAGCAGGGACTACGGCACCCCCGCTGTTAAGTCTGATCAACAGATAACACTCACCATTGATGGCGTGGCGGTGACGGTACCGGAGGGCACCTCGGTATTGCGCGCGGCCGCGCTGGCCGGCATCAACATCCCCAAACTCTGCGCCAGTGACAATCTGGAAGCCTTTGGCTCCTGCCGGATATGCGCGGTGCAAATTGAAGGCAAACGAGGTACCCCGGCGTCCTGCACCACCTCGGTGGCCGAGGGCATGGCAGTGACCACTCAAAACGACAGGCTGGCCCGGCTGCGCCGCAACATTATGGAGCTGTACATATCCGACCACCCACTGGACTGCCTGACCTGTCCCGCCAACGGCGACTGTGAACTGCAGGACGTGGTTGGTGCCGTGGGCCTGCGGGACGTGCGATACGGTTTCACTGGGGAAAATCATCTGGAGGCCCCGGTGGACGACAGCAACCCCTATTTCAGCTTTGACCCCAGTAAGTGCATTGTCTGCTCCCGCTGCGTGCGTGCCTGCGAGGAGGTCCAGGGTACGTTTGCGCTGACCATTGAGGGCCGCGGCTTTGATTCGCAGGTCTCAGCCAGTGAAGGTGAGCCCTTTATGGACTCGGAGTGTGTCTCCTGCGGCGCCTGCGTGCAGGCCTGCCCGACCTCAACCTTGATGGAAAAATCCGTGATTGAACAGGGCCAGCCGGAACACAGCGTGATCACCACTTGCGCATACTGCGGCGTCGGCTGTTCCTTCAAAGCCGAAATGAAAGGTGACCAGTTGATTCGCATGGTGCCCTACAAGGGTGGCGATGCGAACCACGGGCACTCCTGCGTCAAAGGCCGTTTTGCTTTCGGGTATGCCACGCATAAAGACCGAATCACCGAACCCATGATCCGCGACCACATTGACCAACCCTGGCGCACGGTGAGCTGGGATGAGGCCATTGAGTTCTCAGCCGACCGTTTGCGCGCTATCCAGGCCATTTATGGCCGGGAAAGCATTGGTGGTATCACTTCGTCGCGCTGTACCAATGAAGAAACATATCTGGTGCAGAAGCTGATTCGCGCCGCGTTCGGCAACAACAACACCGACACCTGCGCGCGCGTCTGCCACTCACCCACCGGCTATGGCCTGAAAGCCACCCTCGGCGAATCCGCCGGTACTCAGACCTTTGATTCCGTCATGCATTCCGACGCCATTATTGTCATAGGCGCCAACCCGACGGATGCCCACCCGGTGTTCGCGTCACAAATGCGGCGTCGTTTGCGCCAGGGTGCGAAACTAATTGTAGCCGACCCTAGGCACATTGATCTGCTCGACACCCCGCACGCCGACCCGGCCATTCATTTACCCCTGCGTCCCGGCACCAACGTGGCGCTGGTGAACGCACTGGCGCATGTGGTGGTCGCCGAAGGCCTGGAAGACACCGATTTCATTGCCCGGCGCTGTGATACCGACGGCTATAGAAAGTGGCGTGAATTCATCAGCGACCCGCAACATTCTCCGGAACAGATGACCAGCGTCACTGGTGTACCGGCCGAACGAGTCCGGGCGGCGGCTCGCGTCTTTGCCAGCGCCAAAAATGGCGCTATCTATTACGGACTGGGCGTAACCGAGCACAGCCAGGGCTCCACCATGGTCATGGGCATTGCCAATCTGGCCATGGCCACGGGCAATCTCGGCCGCGAAGGCGTCGGTGTAAATCCCCTGCGCGGCCAAAATAACGTGCAGGGTTCCTGCGACATGGGTTCGTTTCCACATGAGTTGCCAGGCTACCAGCACGTGGCTGATTCTGTGGTGCGAAAGCGCTTTGAAAGTGAGTGGGGCGTCACCCTGGACAACGAGCCTGGCCTGCGCATTCCCAATATGTTTGATTCCGCGCTGGCGGGCCGCTTTAAGGCGCTTTACGTGCAGGGCGAGGACATCGCCCAGTCCGACCCCAACACTCAGCATGTGGAATCCGCCTTGCGAGCGCTGGATTGCCTGATTGTGCAGGACATCTTTCTGAACGAAACCGCCAAGTTTGCCCACGTACTTTTGCCGGGGTCGACCTTTCTGGAGAAAAACGGCACGTTCACCAACGCCGAGCGCCGCATCAACCGGGTGCGCAAAGTCATGGCACCCGTAGCCGGCAAGGAGGACTGGGAAGTGACCCAGCTGTTGTCCAATGCGCTGGGCTACCCTATGAACTACGGCCATCCTTCCGAAATCATGGACGAAATTGCTCGCCTGGCTCCCACCTTCACCGGAGTCAGTTACGCCAAGCTGGAAACCGAAGGCAGCCTGCAGTGGCCGTGCAATGACCAGTATCCGGTAGGCACCCCCATCATGCACGTGGAAGACTTTCCCATCGGCAAGGGGCAGTTTGCTATCACTGATTACGTGGCCACCGAAGAGCGCACCAATCGGAGCTTCCCTCTGTTGCTGACTACAGGGCGCATTCTGTCGCAGTACAACGTGGGGGCGCAGACCCGTCGTACCGAAAACGCGCAATGGCACGGTGAAGACCGGCTGGAACTGCACCCCGAAGACGCCGAACTGCGTGGCATCCACGAGGGCGACTGGGTGGGCATCAGTAGCCGGGCGGGTCAAACCGTGCTGCACGCACACATTACCCATCGCATGCCCCCGGGAGTAGTGTTCACTACCTTCCATCACCCGGGCAGCGGCGCCAATGTGATCACCACCGAGAACTCCGACTGGGCCACCAATTGCCCGGAATACAAGGTTACCGCCGTACAGATCGAAAAAGTCAGCCAGCCCTCGCAGTGGCAAGCGCAGTTTAAGGCCTTTGACCAACAGCAAAAACGGTACCTGAACGAACAGCCCCAGACGGACGCCATCTAGTGAGAGTAATACCCGCCAAAGATCAGCCAGAAGCGACGGGACCGGCAGACCTCGCCAACGTCACCGTGACAGAATGGCGTCAGGACAATAAAGAAACTCGGTCCCTCAATGATACCGTGGCCGAAGAATGGCCGGTGGCGTTGGTCTTTAATGGCATCTCCCACGTGGTGATGATGGCCACCCCGACTGACCTAGCAGCCTTCGCCCTAGGGTTCAGCCTGACCGAGGGTATCATTCAACGTCCGGGAGAACTGTACGAATGGCATCTGATGCACGAACCCCAGGGCACCCGGATTGAGCTACGCATCAGCGAACAGCGCTTCGCCGAGTTAAAACAGCAACGGCGCAACCTCACCGGCCGCACCGGCTGTGGGCTCTGTGGTGCCGAGTCACTGGCGCAGGCTATTCGGCCAGTGAAATCCTTACCCTACAGCCAGTTGCCGGAATCTAACGCCATTCAGGCGGCCGTGGCACAGCTATTAAAACATCAACCACTGCAAAACAGCACCGGCGCCAGTCATGGCGCGGCCTGGTGCAGTGTCACCGGAGAGGTGCTGGCTACCCGGGAGGACGTAGGCCGACATAACGCACTGGATAAACTCATTGGGCACTGGGTGGCTAATGGGAATAGCTTTGAGCAAGGTTTCGCCCTTATTTCCAGCCGGGCCAGTTTTGAAATGGTGCAGAAAAGCGCCGCTGTGGGTATTCGCTGCCTGGTGGCGATCTCGGCACCGACAGCGCTGGCGATTGAGCATGCCAGAATCGCCAATGTGAACCTAATCGGCTTTGCCCGGCCTGGCCGACACGTCATTTATCATCAAACGGAGCGCCCGGAATGACTGACAGAGACCCCCAACTGCAAAGTAGCATCCGCATGCTCAACCAGATTGCCGCCAACCTAACGTATTTTGCGGACGACGAACAGGCAGCCGCCGCGGTGGCCAGCCACCTGAACAAATTCTGGGCCCGAAGCATGAAGCAGCAGATCATTGCGTTTGCCGAGGAGGATGAAGAGCAGAAGCTTTGCACCATTGCCCAGCGGGCAGTGGCGTTACTCATCAGCAGCGAAGCTTCCCGTAAAGAACTTGATATTGCAGGCCCCTAGTGTCCTGAGTCAGAAATTCGCATTAAAACCGCTCAATGCTGGCCAGGATGTCGTCAGAAGACTTTGATCAGACAAATGGCTTCGAATCCTAGTTGTTCATATCAAGGTAATCGCGGATGGTAGCTTCTAGTTGCTGAGTGGATCGGTGAGTTCCTCGACGAATTTTTTTGTGTAAGCGTGGAACCATCTCTCAACCTGATTTATCCATGACGTCGAGGTCGGAGTGAAATGCACATGAAATCTTGGGTGCCGCGCAAACCAGCCTTGTACAGGCGGAGACTTATGAGTTCCATAGTATAGTGGACCCCGAAATCAAGACAATGGTTTAAGATAGTGCCAAGCCGCTTTTGTAGGACTTACTAATGGCAAAGCAGAAACGCAATACTCATTCTCCAGAG